>OGQH01000339.1_pt1 | contig 63123 bp, 50 predicted proteins | sample 1553181 | NCBI WGS metagenome assembly OGQH01 (sample SAMEA2579946, study PRJEB22360) | human gut metagenome | biome: human gut; feature: human-associated habitat; material: faeces | place: Denmark | collected 2008/2010 | reverse complement strand
ACAAATTTTGTGTCTGCAACATCATTTCCATCTTTTCTATCCTTCCTTCTATATTTTATTTCTTACTGAAATATAATCTATCAGGGAAAAATAAAGATTTGATGAAGTTTGCTAAATTTATACTCTCTCGGTTCCTTCTATACCGACGACAACATAAAAAAGAGAATTTCGAGACGACAGGCCTATCTGAAAACGCAAAAGGAAAGAGCGAAAGAACGAAAAGAAAAGCGGAAAGCTACATACGAAGCTATGTCTCCAGCTAAACGCCTACCATGATGCGAAATTCGCACTGGAAAGCCACAACATAGACCTCACTGCAATCACCAGTTCCAATATCAAAATACTGCAAAATCGACTCGAGCAGGCTGAGCAGGATATGTATAACCTTGAGGAGCAGCAACAAAACGAGCGTGATCTAAAGGAGCTGCAGCGCCACCAGAAGGAAATTGACACCTATCTAGGGAAAAAGCATGAAGATATTTAATCCTCATGCTTTGCAGTAAAGTTATAGAAAAGGCATCCGAACGGCATTTGTTACACAAAATGCCGTTCTGTCTACTAATATATTCAGATCATTATAATTTCAGATCAAAACCTCTCTTGAATATTTCTCCATATTGTCCCATCGTTACAGTCAATGATTTATCAATTTGCTCTCTTGTAATCCCATCCAACGCACCTGCTTTTATCGCTTTTCCAGGTTTCCATGTTGGATCGGCAGCCTTTGCCGCATCATAAAAAGCTTGATTATACTGTCGTTCATATTGTTCTAAAGTCCACGTCCCCTTTAATCTGTCCCGCTTCTTTGCAAACTTTTGATAATGGTAAAACACATCTGAACGTTTTGTAGTATCTCCGTTTGCAATTCCATTTTCTTCAAGGAACTCCCGTTTTGCATTATCAAACATTTCCTGTCTGTTTTTTTCAGGAATATCAATAATCACGTGTCTCTGCGAAATAGGAATATCCGTTGCGTCCATACCGGCAAGACCAGTTGCCGGAGAAATATAGTCCCCATCTTTGTCATAGTTCTTCATCAAATTCTTTATGGCTGCCGGATTGGTATACATCATTCCGTTTGCATTTTGCATCATTTTACTTATAACGGTTTTATATTGTTTGCTGTTTGTGTTAATCCCTGCTGCTTTTAACTGTGATTGTACTGCACTGCTATTGAGCTGGGATAATTGGAAACTCCCTATTGGATTAAATGCCGACTTTCCGGATGAATTTTGAAACAAAAAAGCATAATCTGTAATTTTTGACATAATGTAACCTCCTTGTGCACATTATATTGTAAATCCATTTACTGACTCACATTGTATATCGGCATAATCGCTTTAATTGTTCACCTTTTGCTTTTAGTATACTATTCCACTCGCAATACAACAATTTTAATCATGGATTACCCATGTACCTTTCTTAGAAGAACCGATATGCTCCACAACACCATCTTTCTTTAATTTATTGATATGATAACGAACTCCTCCAACAGAAAGCCCAAGCTGCTGTGCAATCATCTTTACTGTAATGGAAAGCTGTTCACCCATGAGCCTAATTATTCTCCCTACATTTTCTGTGTTAGTTTCTGTGTTAGTTTCTATGTTAGTTTCTGTGTTAGTTTCTGTATTAGCATCCCTTTTTCGATACATATTTACTCTGAAATCGCCATCAAAATCAATCAACTCCGGCTTCGGTAATCCATATTCCTCACAGGCTGCAAATAACCTCGGTATTCCAGTTCCCCATTTTTCAATAATTTTCATGTACGCAAAAGCTCTTGCGATTGCGGGATTTCTCGGTCTTGAGTAACCTTCTATCATTTTTTCGATCGTAACATTATTCAGTAGCATACCCGGCGAAGTAATCTCTAGTCTGTCATCATACAATGCCACTTGTATATTTCCCGGCTCAAGATAACTACGATGAGCCACTGCGTTTGCAATCAACTCTCTTATGCTATCTGTAGGAAGTTCATATACATCTTGTCTGTACATTCCCTTTATTGTCATTCCCATGTTAATTTTTTCAAGAACATACTGGTATCTGTGCCATTCTTTTTTGTTCTTTCTATTAGTGTTTTAAGTTCTTCTTCAAAAGCCATCCCTTGTTTCCCCTCTTTTGTGTCATATACTATATAATCCTAACCACTTATAATCGAAAAATACACATTGATTATACCATTTTTCACTCATACCCGCAATTAATACCACAACATCATGCAAATCATTCTATCAATCCTATCCGGTCAGCTACATCATCAGAAGCATACTGAGATACCGATACTCTGCAGGAGCATTTTCATCTTTGGTCGTTCAAATGGTATCTGAAACTCCGCTTTTCTGCTTCTTGCCATGAATACTACAAATAGCATCGTCATAAAATAAGGTTCACATGCTGTATGTGTTACCGAACCATCTGCCCGTGTGACTTCTCTCATATCCACCGGAATATGACTTTTTTTACACGCTTTCTTTAATATCTCTGCGGTTCTCTCATCATTCACATCTATGGAAGTAACATCTTTACCCTCTTGGTTAAAATCCTTTAACGAGCCATGTGTCTCCTTATAGTTGGAAACCACCTTATCGACTACCTTGCCAAGCAGAGTTTCCTTCTGCTCCGCACTCATACCGGGATTTTTCTCTTCTGAACGTTTACAGGCTTCCGCAATGGCTGTTATCAGATCCACGCTGACAGTCACAATCGCCTTTCCCGTTTGGAATGACTCCTGCGTCAACTCATCGAACATTGTTCTGTCCTCCTGTTATATGTTTTCCTATGGCTTCTGTCTGTGGGTGCTCTCACCCATAAGATACACATTTTAATGCACATCTCGTGTTCCTCCTTAATTTCCTTTATCTGAACTTCTGGACAAAATGTCCTAAAGTTACATTCATATACATTGCCCAAAGGGCACAAAAAAAGAGCATCTATGTTTCAATCACATAAATGCTCTAACGCTGTTGTTTATATTAAATTGTTATGGTTTGTCAGTTCGACAAACTTGAATTGAACTAAATCGCTGTGCGATGGCCTGCGAAGGCTGTGGCACAGTTTTCTCTTTAACTTAAAAAGGCAGTAGATAATGAGCCCTAAAAGTAGTATTGTTAAATCACCACAAAATAACAATCGAACAGGTTCATCATTAACACTGCCATGAATAGAATAACACCAGAATCTCTTTTTCTCAAGAGGGTATCTTTAATACGTGAACATCCATGATGGCAGTGACTCATTAACGTTACTAGTATCATGGAGGTTATTATGTACGAAAAATATTTTAACAAGCTCAGAGAGGAATGCCTGATTCGTAACAGGTCCTCCCGAACTGCAGATACCTATATCAACAACATACGTCACTTTATGAAGTGGACAGGCTATAAACCAATGGAAGATTTATCCCTTCAGGATGCCAGATTATTTATACTGGAAAAACGTAATTCCGGTCTTTCATCTGCAACCTGCAACTTTTATAATTCTTCCATTTGCTTTCTATACAAACATGTCTTACACATTCCATGGGATCAAGACATTGTTCCAAGAATGCGATTGGATGTAAAGCTTCCGAAAGTGCTTTCTCTTGAAGAAATTGAAAAGTTAATCAATTCTGCAACCCAGATCCGTAACAAAGCAATCATTGCCCTGCTTTATTCATCTGGAATGCGTGTAGGAGAACTTGTCTCTCTTAAACCTGAAGATATCTATATGAGCACTATGCAGGTATATATTTCCAAAGGGAAGAATCATCGTGACAGATGGACGATTCTTTCAGAAAGAGCCCTTGATTTACTAAAAGAATACTGGAGAAGTTATCCGGTAAAAAGAGAGTATCTTTTTGTTTCTTTAGATGCTCCTCATGAACCACTAAAAGTGAGTGGTGTTGAAATCATGCTCAGGGCAGTAGGAAAAACAGCGGGCATTGAAGCACATCCGCATACGCTTCGCCATTCCTTTGCAAGTCACATGATTGAACAAGGTGTCCCTATCAACTATGTACAAGCAATGCTTGGACACCGCTGTCTGGAATCAACACAGGTATACATCCACATATCAAATAAAACTGTTATGGGAATAAAGAGTCCGCTTGATCATCCTGTCAAGAAAAAACGAGGACATAAATCTAAGAGAAACGCAGGTGATGCAAATGAATCATGACATCACCATTCAGGATGTATTCCATCGATTTCTTCCGCAATACTGTGAGACACACAACTTTTCTCCCCAACAGCAGCTAACGGCACTGTGTATCTCCAAATGCCATACTCTTGAAATGGGAGCCAATTTAAGCGAATGCGAAAACTGTCACAAGAAATATATTCATTATAATTCATGCAAGAACCGTCACTGCCCCATGTGTCAAGGAATGGAGGTCGATGAATGGATTGACAAACAGCAGGAAAATGTACTGGATGTTCCATACTTTCATACGGTTTTTACAGTTCCTGAAGAATTATATTCCCTGATTTATTCAAATCAGAAACTCCTTTATGATGCTTTGTACCATGCAGCACATCAAACAATGGAAGAACTGTCTGCGGATCCGAAGCATCTTGGAGCAAGGATTGGATATATCTGCGTACTTCATACCTGGGGCTCCAGGATGAATTATCATCCTCATCTCCACACCATTGTTCTTGGCGGTGGACTTGATGCTGCAAACAAGTGGAAGGATAAAGGAAAGAAGTTTTTCTTTCCGGTTAAGGTCATGTCTGCCGTCTTCAAAAAGTATTATCTTTGTGAGCTGAAACAACTCTGGGAAGAAAAAAAACTTGAGTATCATGGAACGGCAGCACATTTAAAAAATCATTATGAATTCAAAGTTTTACTGAATTCCCTCTACGATAAGAACTGGGTTGTATATACGAAAGAGGCATTCAATGGAGCTAATTCTGTGATCCGGTACCTTGGCCGTTACACTCATCGTATCGCTATCAGTAATCGTAGAATCGTCAGTATGACAGATGAGACTGTTACCTATCTCGTAAAGGATTACAAAAATGGTGGTAAATATATCGAGCAAACCATCAAAGGAACAGAGTTTCTGCGAATGTTTCTGATGCATGTGCTCCCTAAAGGTTTTGTCCGAATTCGCCACTATGGCCTGCTTTCCTGCAGGAACAAGAAAGAAAAGATGGCACACTGCCGGAAGCTTCTCAACTGCATTCAATATATTTCAAAACTCCGAGGCAAAACCTGTGCGGAAAAGCTGATGATCCTTTACAAAAAGGATATCTGTAAGTGTGAAGCCTGTGGTGGAAATCTTCTTTCGCTATCGCTTCGAGGACACTACATGTTGACTTGAGCGAAGTCATTTGAATACTGAAAAACAGCCGTCTGAATGAAGGCTTATTAAGTGCACCCTTCATTCGATAAGACAGGTTACTATTTTTGAATATATGCTGGAATCAGTTTCCAATGTATAGATTCTTTGGTAAAATCAAGAAGAAAATCGATTCAAACTCCATACTGTATCAGCTGGAGTGACGCAATTTTGTTCAATCGGTAAAAATCGGTGTGCAGTCCAGAGAAAAGGGCAGCTATCAAAAGATGGTAAGCTGTTTTTTTCTCTGTCCTGACGCCGATTGTTCACGTATCAATTTAAGATTCTCTTTTATTTTCAAAATAAGCTTCAATCTTTTTATCAACAACAATTCCTACAGGTGTCAAAACCAATAAAATAATTACCATTATTATCAATGTAAAAACCATCGCCCCATCAAAACATTTATCAGCAATAAGTTATTTTTCTTCTATAGATTCTGTTACATTAGTTCTATATTTCTCTTCACATGCTTTTAAGTAATCAAAGCATAATCCACCATCACATCTATAGAAAAAAGGATCTTTACAAATTGTATTATCACTATTGAGAATAAATACAGGTATGATATCTTTATCGTTGCTGTTTATATAACTAATTTTAAAACTGTATCCTGTTCTTCCAAGTGAAATGCCATCTCTTTTCATTGAAATACCTTGAATATTCGCCACTATATATTCGATATCTTCTGAATCGGTGATAGTAAAACCAGTTCCTGTATTTCCATCGAACACATTTATATGGTCTACCTCAGAAGGATTTACATTCTTACCGAATTTCTTTGGCATGAAATAGTAACCTACTGTTCCTACCAATAACACAGCAATTAAAATAACCAGAATACGCAGTTCCTTTTTCATACACTCTTTACCTCCACAAATATCGATTTTTCGTTCTCTGCGCCTTCCCAATAAACTGAAAGTTGTCAGTCCTTCTTGTTCTTTTCAATAGCATTAATAGTGCAAGCAAAACCTGTAATCATTGAAAGTAGTATTGCTCCACCCATTGCTTCGTTCATTCCAGCACCAAAGAAAAAACCGACCAACGCTGCAATTACCATAAGAATGATTGAAATGATTACCCTCATAATATATACCTCCATAAATAAGAATTTGACTAATTATTGTGTTTTAATGATTCTATAAACTACCCCCAATTGAGCAGGGTATGTTTCTTGAATCATTCCATTAAACCATATTGTAACGATATCTCCCACCTGAACATTTTCCGCTAAATTTTCTGCCGATACATAATACTCTCCATCATTCATCTGACAAAAGCCTTCAGCTGTACTCACATGCGTTACAAGAAGTTCTCCATCATCGGTAATTTCTTTTACTTTTGCATTAAAATTGATAACCTCTATTGGAATAGACGTATCATCTTTTTCAATATCTCTAAATATGATTCGTTCGTCATCAATGACTACTATGAGCTGACCTTCAGAACTCCTTTGATAATGATATCCGCTTCCGAAATTTGATTGATTATTTTCAGATGGTAACTCTGTCCCTGCCACTGTTGACACAATTTCTCCATCCATTGTTCCACAACCAGGCATTGACGCTACATATCCTGTGTCTTTATATATAACACCATCAACCATAACACATGGAGGATATGAGCCAGTATCTGCTATTTGCTCATTTTGTACTACATCATCATTTTCTTTATTCTCTGTTTCTACGGACACATTTCCAGACACAGGTTCTTTATTTTCTTGATTCGTTCCACATCCAGCCATTCCCAGCACCATACATAATACAAGCAGATAGATTACTTTTTTCATAATACATGCCTCCTTAACTTATATTTTTTAACTCTATAAACTGGAATTTAACTTTCCACTAAGTTTTCATCAATAAACTCAAAATATGGTTTCTTATTAACTTCAGTGTTATGTTCAAGATACCATTCAGCTGCATCCTTCAATCCATCTTCTAAAGTTGTAGTTTCCGAGAATATCTCGCCTTGACGAGACACATCCAAATAGTACTCATAGTTGTAAAAACTAAAATAATTTCTCTGTTCAATTTCCTCATAGACATTTACAAAAGTCGGCTTTTTTCCTAAACTCTCGTAACATTTTGTAACCCACTCTTTTATAGATACTGCTTCAGCATTACCAACATTTAAAATATGCTCCTCTGGTTTTTCCTTTATAATCACTTCCATCAACCTGCACAAATCTTTCACATGGAAAAATTGTAATTTCATATCTCCATCCTTTGGTAAATAGAATTTTCTATCTGCTAAGGCACAATCAAATACAAACGCCTCTCTATAAACGTTATTCATAGGCCCATATAGGTATGGCGGTCTTAATATATACGCATCTTTCACTCTTTCAAGTAATGCCTTTTCAGCTGCTATTTTATCAGTTCCATATGTACCCCAAAAGATATTTGCGGCTTTTTCTGATTCTTCAAGAAATGGTTGAACTCCATACTCTGGATACACAGCACTTGAACTAATCATAATGTACTGTCCATAAGAACCTAATTCCTTAACAAAATCAATAATGTCTTTTTCGTTATAAGCTGTTATATCAGCCACAACATCAAAAGAGAGGTTTTTCAATATACCATTCAAATTATGTCTATCGCCTTCAATGAGTTTTACTCCCCGAACTTGTGACTTAGTATTTCTGTTAAGTACATATACTTCATAGCCCATATTCACAAAATATTCAGCTGCATACTTACTTACAAAAGTTGTTCCCCCTGTTACTAGTATCTTTTTCATAAATTCCTCCTTAGTTCTAAAAATACCGATTTGTTAACCTCTTTTTATCTCTTAAACCAATTCTATTATGTATCATATTTTATGTCAAACAAAACTCAATCTCAACCAAATAATCCCCTCCGCACCAGAGCATATTTCGACTGCTTCCGGCACAGAAGGGGATTTTGATTTAACTAAGTAACGTAATATAGATACCGGTCAGGATTGCCGTTGTGATAACGCCGCAGATATTCGCGCCAAGAGCATAATCCAGAATAAATGCTGCCGGATTTGCCTTTGCAGCAGCCTTCTGTACAACCTTCGCCGTAGACGGCACACACGACACACCTGCGATGCCAACCGTCGGATTGAACTTTCATTTGGTTGAAAAAAAAACAACAACCCCGCCAATGAGGGAAACGGCTGCCGAAGAACCGGCGTCAAGCCCCATCGCACGCGCGATCGGATAGGTTGCAACCGTACCAAGCTCCGCAAAAAGCGCGATCGTCATACTGATAAATGGGTGTTCAAGCACATAACCGATATCACACAGGATACCGATTCCCATAAATACGAGACACGCGATCAATCCGTTACTGAACGTCAGGTTATAAATCGGCTGCAGGAAATTGATCTGCATGTATGTCATCAGCTCATCGGTCGTCGAAAGTAGCGGATCAATGATCAGGTTTCCGATCTGATTTTCACCGAGGAACAAAACGCCCGCATTGACCGCAGACATACCGAGTCCCATCGGCACCATGATAAGTGGCTCCAACGTTCCCTTCACGCCTAAATACACCAATAAGAATCCTAAGAAGATCAACACGACTCTCGCAATCGCAATCTGTGGTGACTGCGCAAACATTGTACCGATACCCTGGAAAAGATCTAAGATACTGCGCACAGAATACTTAAGGCTGCAATTAAAATTGCCACAATAATTCGCTTGTGATCTGCACATCGTCTCATACTTAACTCCTCGTTGGAACTCGTTTCTTCAATGGCAAATCATAGCGAATTATGTGGCAACTGTTAATTTCTATTTTACTTTTTTTAACCGTTTATGGTCTCTGACCAAGCGCTCCCTCTAATGTCAGTGTCTCACCGCTCATATACTTGAAATCCGGTGACGCAAGCTGTACACAGACACGTCCGATTTCCTTTTCTACATCCCCAAAATGTCCCATCGGCGGTGTGTGGACATTTGCCTTAAATGCATCCGGATATGCTTTCTCGAAATTCTCAAGCTGTGCAGTCCATGCAAGCGGACATACCACATTCGCATTGATGCCATCGGCAGCCCACTCGGTTGCTGCGACTCTCGTCAATCCACGGATGCCTTCCTTCGCTGCAGCGTAAGCGCACTGTCCGAAGTTTCCGAACAAGCCGGCGCCCGATGCGAAATTGATCACGGAGCCCTTCGTCTCCTTCAGATATGGATAGCATGCTTTCATATAATAAAATGCCGCATACAATCCGGAATAAATTGCAAGGTCAAACTGTGCGGTTGTATGATCGGCGATCGTCACACCGGAAGCAGAAGCCTGCGCGTTGTTGATCAGCACATCGATTCTTCCAAATGTATCGATCGTCTGCTTTACAACATTTGCTACGACTGCCTCATTGTCAGAGCCGGCGCTTACATCCGCCTGTACCGGAAGCACCTTCACGCCATATTTGCGTTCGATTTCTTCTTTTGCATCGTCAAGTTTCTGCACGTTCCGTCCGGTCAGGACAAGGTTTGCCCCTTCCTTCGCATAGGCAGTTGCGATTCCATATCCAATCGAACCGCAGCTTCCGTCGCTCAAAACCGCGCGTCCGCCACCTGTGATAATTGCTACTTTACCTTCTAAAAATCCCATGTCATAATCCCCTTTCGTATCATAATTCAGATATGTATATTGTACCAAAAAAACGCATGCTTCTCAATGAGGATACATGCGTTTTTTTCTCATTTTACTCGCGATTCTTCAGCACTTCGGCCGATAGCATCTGCTTGATTTTCCGCACAAGTAAATGATTGATAATGAAATACAATACAAGTACACCTGCGAACATCGCCAGATACAGCCATGCCGGAAAGGACTTGTCGACACCACACGCAATGTTCGGCACGAACTGCGGCTCGTACGTCGCATCAAGCAGTACCTTCGCAAGCGGAATCGAAACAAGCGCACCGATCAAAACGATATAGAAGTTTCCATCCAGATACATCTTTTTCACTTCCTTGTTCCGGTAACCGAAGATCTTGATCAGCGCAATGCTGAACGAAGAACGATCGATCATAACCTTCATCATCAGGTACAGGACAATGGCAAAGATCAAGGCAGATACAGCACCGATCGTAATGATCATCGACCGCATCTGGTCGGAGAAGATTCCGGCTGCTTTCTTCACGTCGTCACGTGTCAGCGTCGAATACAGACGTCCACCCTCGACACCCAGATCATGATCTGCAAATACGACATTGTAATAATCCTCCTGCTCGCCGAACAGATCAAGTGCCTTATCATATGGAAGGAACACCATGAAGCTTGGGGCATACTGTGTCACTGCCTCAATCTCAAATGCGTAGATCTTTCCGTTTTCCTCATCCTTCAGGGTGATCACATCCCCCTTTTTCAATCCATATTTGTAAGAAATGGATGAGCTGATTGTTACCTTATCTGCAGAATCAGATAGTATCACATCAAAGAACGGATTGTTCTCCTTGATGCCAAGCACTGTTACATCGAAGTTATATCCATAGATTTCCTTCTTCAACGTCTTGGCATAAGCTTCATAGCCGCCATCCGGCACTTGTTCGGCTGGATATTTATAGGTATACATATATTCAAATTTCGTATCTGCGACATAATCGTCCTGTACAGCATGACAATATGTATAAATCTCCATGGACATTACCAAAAGCAGGATACTTACAAACATACCAAATAAAACGGTAAGTGCCGTCCGTCTCTCACGCAGGATCTGACGGATACGGAACAACTTCATGAACTTCATATTTCCGAGCTTCACATCCTTGCCCGTAGCGGCCTTCTGTTCATTTTTCAGCAGGATAAGCACCGGACGAGACAGGCGCTTACGGATAACCAGGCTCGTCACGATCAGACATATGATTGGCGGAATCACAACACCATATATGATTGTATATGGCAGTACCTGCACCGCTATATCCGGCAGAGAATAATAATTATATGCATCCTGCATCTGATACCACACGCCAATCCTTGTGTAAGCAAGTGCTGTTCCAATCGCACCTCCGATTAGGGAAATCAAAGTCGGAAGCAGGATATAATGCTTCATCAGATCCTTTCGCTTTACACCGAGTGCATAGAGGGCTCCGATCACGGCACTCTCCTGATCGATAGAATGTACCACGAATACAGAAAGTACATAAGCGATCAACACAAGGAGCAGAACGCCCGCGATCATACCGATTGTCTTGTTCATCGCTACATCATCGCCCGCTGCATGGATACGTACATTGTCCTCTGCAGCTACAAAGGAAAGCAGGTTATCGGCATCGGCAGTGAAGATTTCGTCAAGCATATCCTCTGTCTCATCCTTCAATTCCTGCATGCCATCCTGTACATCAGATGCACCGTCGGCTGCGTTCTGAAGAGCGGGGTTATTGTCTGTCAGCTCAGAAAGTCCTTCAGCAAGCTCCTTTGCACCGTCAGCAAGCTCATTAATTCCATCGCGAAATTCCTCTTCCCTGCCGAGCGTCCGGTCCCAATACTCCTGAAAATACACATCATCCACATCGTCGGATGAGAAGGAAAGCTTCTTTAACTCTGCCTTTAATTCATCATCGGTCATCGCGTCATTTAACTTATATGCATAATAATATTCCTCAGACTTCGCGCTCTTGCCTTCCTTTTGAAGTGTCGTGTACACCTCATCTGTCACAAATGCCAAGCCGAAATTTAGGCTGTCACAGCTTGTGTCGCTGAGTGATTTCAATGGGCTGTCGTAATCCGGCACCGTGCCGATACCGCTTACTTTATATGTGCGGTCACCAAGAACAATTGTATCTCCCACGTGTATAGCATTTTTCTCCGCATATTGCCGCTCAAGAACAAGCTCATCGTCTGCCTGTGCGAGCTTACCCGCGCAAATCGCAATCGTATTGATTTCGGTACGATTGCGGAATACTCGAATTGTCTTATCCCCATCGACAGCATAATCTAAGAAAAACATTTTCTCCAATGTAATTCCCTTATCCGTCAGTGCGTCCCACTCGCTCTCCTTCATCGGAACAAAGAGGGAAAACTGACCATCTTCGACGTTCTGCTTCTCCGCCTCGGTTGTTGTGCCACGCATAACCGTCTCTGCTGCTCCAACAACACTCACAACCATGTACATGCTGAGAATCAGCAAAAATGCGAGTGCCAGATAACGCGGCAGGTTCTCTTTGAAATCCCTGAAAATTCTTTTGCGTAATACTTTCTGCATCTTACAAATCCTCCAATTCCGCTGCCGGCACCTTCGTCTCGTTGCAGTAATTCTTCTTAATCTGTCCGTCCTTCAGGACGATCACATGATCAACCATATCCTTGATTGCGTTGTTATGTGTGACGATGATCATCGTTGTGCCATACTGCGCATTGATCTTCTCTAACAAAATGAGGATATCCCGGGAAGTTCTTGAATCCAGTGCTCCAGTTGGCTCATCGCAGAGCAGAAGCTTCGGATTCTTGATGAGTGCACGGGCAATCGCGCAACGCTGCTGCTGTCCACCGGACAACTGCGATGGGAATTTGTTCTGATGCTCGGTGAGTCCAAGCACATCCAGAAGCTCATCCATATCTAACGGCTGATCAGTCAGATATTCGCATACCTGAATATTCTCGCGCACGGTAAGGTTCGGAACCAGATTGTAAAACTGAAAGATAAATCCAAGATAATCTCTACGATAATCAGAGAGCGCATCCATTTTAAGTCCTACCATCTCCTGTCCGTCGACCTGAATCGAACCGGAATCTACCACATCCAGTCCACCGATACAGTTTAACAATGTGGATTTACCGGAACCACTCGTTCCCTGAATCACGCACATCTTTCCCTTCTCGACACCAACCGACACGCCTTTCAATACCTGCATATAACTGCCACCCTCACCGTAGCTTTTCTTTACATCTGATACCTCTACATACATCCTATTGATCCTCCTTGTGTTTTCTTTTTATTTTATTTGTATCTTCTTTGTAGCATAACAGTGTTATGTTTTGATTGCATTAAGCTGAAAGATTTTTTACCTAAGATTGCTAACGACATAACATCGTTATGTCGTCGTCTTATAAAAAGCTATGCAACATATTAATGCATACATAGCTGATTTTCTTTATTGCTTTTGGAACATGGCGTTCCATCCCCCCAGCAGATAGTTCATAACCTGTTCCATATGCTTCAACGCCTTCTGCTCGTCCTTCTCATGCAGCAGTAAGTGAGAAAATGCATTGATCTGTACATGTGCCACCCAGTGCAGCGTATATTCATCCGGTGATTCCACGCCCAACACTTTCGCCTGTTCTGCTGCAAAGACCTGATATCCATTCTCCATAATTGCCACGAATTCATCGATGCAATTTTCAAACCGCGACCCCTGGCTCTTCGTCAAAATCAAGGTAAACATATCATAGTTCGCATATAGAAGATGGATTATCTGCGCACTTGCAAACATATCATCCTGCATGTTATCTTCCTTTGCATCCGGAAGCTGTTGCAGTTCCATGAGTTCCTGACGCATATGCTGTTGCAGCATGTGCTTTAGTTTCTCCAAAACGGGCTCCACAATTGCCGCAAACAAATCTTCCTTATCCTGAAAGAAGAAATATAATGCACCTGTTGTCACCCCGGCATTCTTACAGATTGATCGAAGCGAGGCTCCCTGATATCCTTTTTCCAAGAATTCCTGCTTGGCACTCGCCAGCAGCATCTCCCTTGTTTCCTTTTCCACTTTTCTAGCTCCTTTTCGCTCCATCCTAATACAGGCTTCGCCTGTAGGAGGCTCCTCGGGTATCGCCCCATCACTTCGTGATGCGGCAGGTCGTCGCCTCCATCTTAATACAGGCTTCGCCTGTAGGAGGCTCCTTACATAACGCCGTTATGTTAACGTATATTGCGCCAACTGTCAACCCTTATTTTTTAATTTGGGGGATTTTCCTGATTTCACAACTTTTCCCCCAACCTGCTTGCTTCCCTTTAGCTTCTGGTTGGGGGATTTTCCCGGTTTCACAACTTTTCCCCCAACACGCTTGCTTCCCAATAGCTTCCGGTTGGGGGATTTTTCCGATTTCTCAACTTTTCCCCCAATTTACCACTCAAACTAACATAAAAAAGCAGCCGACTTTCATCGACTGCCTAAATCCCTAGCTGCTGCAAAAAGCAAACTATTTCATTATTTTATCCACACTTCTTAATTCACCACACGAATCTGCTCTTCGTTGATCAGCGGATACCGGCGCAGTGTATCTCCATCCAGATCCTCCCGATACATATCCACCGCCTGAATCTGATGATTCTCATAGGTTGTATAATAATAGATTCCCTTGTCCGCATTGACACAGGATGTATAGATCGTAATCTCATATTTTCCCGGCTCCACCTCACAACAGCCACGCTGCTGTTCTACGGAACCTAAGATATGGAAGAACTGGCTCACGCTCTCCGCTTCTGACTCTCCGGAGATTGCATGCAGCTTTGTAAATGCGACCTTCGCAAACCGCGACGCTGACGAAAGATCACCCGGAAGTCCAAGTCCACCCATGCCACGGCTATACGTAGCAAGCGGAAGCTCCTTCGCAAAGTGATTTTCCGGCTGGCTTGGTGATACGTGCATGTAATTGTTCAGCATGAACATCTGCACCGGAAATGGCGGATTGTTGGTCAGCACTCCGACCGGATTGTCATAGACATGCAAGCCATCCTCCACACATTCTACCACAATTGCGGCATCCTTATCTGCAATCATCCAATGCAGCGATGCACATGGCAGCTTCTCACTATACGGCGTTCCAACCAGATTCATCTTCTCTAACGCTTTACGTGCTTCGAGCACCGTTGCACACTGACTTAAAATCCATGGGATAAACTCAAACTGTGCCACATTCTCACGCCCTGCCTGCACGTCCTGATACTTCGCATTCCCAACGAAATTCAAGCCCGCCATACCAAGTCCCTTCTCATTTACTGCATCATAGTAGAGCGGATAATCGTCTGCCACATACGCCATACCGATCATAGCATAATGTGTCTTCACTTCACTCATGTGCCGGAACCGGAAACAGAAATTCCGCGGTGTCACCGTCACCTCATCGCCATACGAAAACTCATAATCAAGCGTCCGTCCAAAATAAAAATCCTTCGTCTTATACGTCGCTGCTGTACACATCCTGTATCTCCTTCCAAAGTCAAAAATTTGTCATTGCGAAACAAGAAAGAAAATGTAAATCATATATTTCAATATTGATTTATTTTAATATACGATATGTTTGAATCTTAGAAGTTCTTAATGTTCTGAATCAATCGCAGCCATGTTTGAACACGATGTTCAAACAAGCCGCCGCTGAGACATGGATGTCGAATCGGCGGCGATGGCGTATAATTTCTAAATATAAACCAAGAACATTTAGAACTTCTTAGTTTCAATACATCGTATATGAAATGAATCATATTGAAATATATGCTTACACTTTCTTATTTCGCAATTCTCCTAATTTTCAGCCTCTGCTTTCTTCGTGAACAGCTTCTTCAGACAACTAAATGCAACCAGCACACCAAGTACCATCAGCAGGATTGCGACGATAAACTGCAGTCCATCGACGAGCATTGTTGCATTTCCGCCGGCGATGTTCTTTACAAGTGCGATTGTCTTCTGTACCAATGCAGTAAATGTTACGGCAAGCATGATGAACATTGGTGCGTACAGTGTCCAGCCGGTTCTTCCGGTTGTCTTCAAGAATACTGCAAGCGCAATCAATACAAGCGCTGCAAGCAACTGGTTTGCAGAACCAAACAAAGGCCATACATTAGTATATCCACCAAGTGTCAGTAAATATCCAAAGAATAATGTTACCACAGTTGCGAAATATTTGTTAGTCAAAATTTTCTGCCATACAGGCATCTTGGATGTATCGGTTGTATCGCCGAGGAACAGCTCCTGGAAAGACATACGACCGATACGCGCAACGGAATCAAGCGATGTCAGTGCAAGTGCAGATACACACATTGTCATAAATACAGTTGCGAGCTGAACCGGCAGACCAAGCTTCTCCAGGAATCCTGCAACACCACTGGAGAAGATTGCAAATGGTGTTCCCTCCGGCTTCGTACCATTGACTGCAACAGCACCAACAACAACCAACGCGATGATACCAAGCAAGGACTCTACAATCATGGCACCATAACCAACCATCGGCATATCCTTCTCGTTCCGGATCGTCTTTGATGATGTACCGGAAGATACCAGACTGTGGAATCCGGAAACGGCACCACAGGCAATCGTGACAAACAATGTTGGGAACAGATAATTTCCACCGACATTAAATCCGTTATATGCATTGAGCTGCATCGTTGGATGTGCTACGACAACACCGACAACCGCACCGATGATCATGCCAAGCAGCATGAATGTCGTCATGTAATCACGTGGCTGCATCAGTAACCACATTGGCATAACCGATGCAAGGAACAGATATGCCATAACAATGTAGATCCATGCACTCTTTGTAGCATACCATGGAAAATGCATACCAAGCGCAAACATACCTACCAAAAGTGCGATTGCAATGACAGCTCTGACGCCCTCATTCATATTCTTTACATGTTTCTGAATTACACCAAATACAATTGCTGCTACGATAAACAACATAGAGATAGAAGCGGCGGATGCATTTGCGTAGCTTGTCTCCTTCGCCATATCTGCAACACCCTTACCAACAAAGGTTCCGGCTACCATATCCGTAAATGCTGCGATAACAAGCAATGTGAACAACCAGCAAAACAGCATAAAAAGCTTTCTTCCTGCCTTACCGATATACTTCTCGATGATCATACCCATCGATTTTCCTTCGTTCTTCACAGATGCATACAAAGCACCGAAATCCTGTACGGCTCCAAAGAACAATCCACCGATCAACAGCCAGAGCAATACCGGCACCCAGCCGAATACAGATGCAAGGATTGGTCCGGTTACAGGGCCTGCACCTGCAATGGATGAAAACTGATGTGAAAATACCGTGAATTTGGATGATGGAACATAGTCTTCTCCATCCTCGTACTTCACTGCCGGAGTTTCAGCTTTCGGATCAAGTCCCCATTTCTTTGCAAGCCATCTGCCATAGAAAAGATAGCCCGCGAACAACACTACAATTCCGATTAAAACAATTACTAAACCATTCATACTTCCTCACCCGCCACGCGGCGGCTCCCTTCTGAATATTTTTGTTACAAAGAGTAAACACATAAAAAACCTCCGTCTTATATAAAGACGAAGGTTTAAACTTCCGCGTTACCACTTTATTTGCCGCATATGCGACCACTCATTCTTATCTTACAGACCGCATATCGATATATTTGCATCTTTTGCATCATCTCAACATGTCATCTGTGAAATAAGCTTCTATGTAACGGTAGAAAACCGGTGACACCTAATGTCCTTCTAGGAATTCAGTGCACTGCTCGCAGAGGATAATTCCCGAAATCCTACACTGTCTCACACCAGCCGACAGCTCTCTGAAGTATTTCCTTTCGAAAACCTTGTTCTGTTCTCAGCATTTGCTCTTTGTTTACCGACATACTAGTCCTATTAAAAACGAATGTCAAGTACTTTTTTGAATTTTTTTCGCAATCAAAACTTCATTTATGCTTTGATTTATGAAGCAACCATTTATACCACGCCGAATGCTAATCCAACTGCGTGCACCAGAAATGCAACAACCCATGCGATGAGACACTGCACAATAACCGTGATCACAGCCGCTTTCGTGCCGCCCATCTCCCGTTTCACTGTAGCAATCGCCGCCACACATGGTGTATAAAGTAGCGTAAAGATCAGGAATACCATTGCCGTAAACGGAGTGAATAACGTTGCCACGCTCGTCACATCACCACCGAGCAAAACCGTAAGCGTTGATACCACGCTCTCTTTTGCAGTAAATCCTGTAATCAGCGCCGTTGATACTCTCCAGTCACCGAATCCAAGCGGCTTGAAGATTGGTGCAATCAGGCTTCCGATTAAGGCAAGCATGCTCTGATCCGCAGATGCAGCCACATTAAACCGCAGATCGAAGGTCTGCAGGAACCAGATAATGATTGAGGCAAGGAAGATAATCGTAAATGCTTTCTGGATAAATCCCTTTGCTTTCTCCCAGATCAGGTGCAACACGCTTTTGGCAGATGGCAGCCGGTAGTTCGGCAATTCCATGACGAAAGGAACCGGCTCACCCTTGAATTTCGTTACCTTCAGAATCAGTGCGTAGATCACTGCACACACGATTCCAATCAGATAGAGTCCGACCATCGCAAACACACGATACTGCCGCTGCACAAATGCACTGATCATAAGTGTGTAGATTGGAAGCTTCGCACTACAGCTCATAAACGGTGTCAGCAGGATCGTCATCTTCCGGTCACGTTCACTTGAGAGTGTCCGTGTCGCCATGATTGCAGGCACAGAGCATCCAAATCCAATCAGCATCGGCACGAAGCTTCTGCCCGATAATCCGATCTTACGAAGCGGTTTATCCATGACAAATGCAACCCGCGCCATATAGCCCGTATCCTCCAGAATCGACAGGAAGAAAAACAGGATCACGATCGTAGGAAGAAAACTGATGACGCTTCCGACGCCCTGACAGATACCATCCACCACAAGTGAACGTACCACCGGATTAATCTGCGCAACGATAAGTCCCTTGTCGATCCATCCAATGACCGCATCAACGCCAAGCGCCATCACATCGGACAACCACGCACCAAGCAGGCTGAAGGTCATGGCAAAAACAATCGCCATAATCCCGATGAAGCACGGAATCGCTGTGTATTTTCCTGTCAGAAGCTTATCTATCTTTACGCTTCTCCGGTGTTCTTTACTCTCATGCGGACGCACAACCGTCTTCTCGCACAATCTCCCGATAAACTGAAACCGCATATCGGCGATTGCCGCTTCCCGGTCAAGCCCGGTTTCCTTCTCCATGACCGACACGATCTGCTCAAATGCTTCCTTCTTATCTTCTGCAAGCTGCAGTGCATCCTCGATCGGTGTATCCTTCTCAATCAGCTTTGTTGCAGCAAACCGCACAGGAAGATCGGCTTCCTTCGCATCATTTTCAATCATATGCGCAACCGCATGGATACAGCGATGCACCGCTCCAACCGGATCTTTGTCATCCTTACTGTCCGGGCAGAAATCAATTCTTCCCGGCGGTTCATGGTATCTTGCCACATGCATGGCATGGCTTACCAGTTCGTCGATACCTTCATTCTTCGCAGCCGAGATTGGCACCACCGGAATTCCAAGTATCTGCTCGAGCTCATTGACACGGATCGTACCACCGTTCGCCCGTACCTCATCCATCATATTCAGTGCAAGCACCATCGGGATTCCAAGCTCCATCAGCTGCATCGTCAGACACAGATTCCGTTCTAAGTTCGACGCATCCACAATATTGATAATGCCGCTTGGCTTACCTTCAATCAGGAATTCCCGCGTCACAATCTCCTCGCTTGAATACGGGGAAAGCGAATATATACCAGGCAGATCTGTCACTGTTGCCTCCGGATGATTCCGGATCGTACCATCCTTCCGGTCAACCGTCACACCGGGGAAATTCCCGACATGCTGATTGGCGCCGGTCAGCTGGTTAAACAGTGTCGTCTTGCCACAGTTCTGATTGCCGGCAAGCGCAAATGTCAGCTTACCGCCCTTCGGAACAGCCGTCTTCTCGTCATGTACATGAGTGGGATCCGCCTGTCCTAACTCACCAACTCCCGGGTGTTCAATCGACTCATAACGCACATTCTGTTTTGGCGCCTCCGCTTCCTTTTCATGCACATGATCCACATCTATTTTCTGTGCCTCACTCAAGCGCAGCGTAAGCTCATATCCGCGCACCTTCATCTGTACCGGGTCACCCATCGGTGCAATCTTCTGCAGAGTGACTTCCGTTCCCGGCGTCAGTCCCATATCCAGAAGATGATGCCGCAAGGCACCTTCTCCGCCGACCGCCGTGATATAAGCACTCTGCCCCGGCTGTAATTCATCCATTGTCATCTATCATCATCTCCATCTCAAACATCTCTTATATTTCTACATATTTTACAATCCAAATTACATAATACAACTGAATAACCATCAACGCAAACATTATTACAGGCAGAACAAAAAATAATACAGCATCCGACCGGTCAGTTCCATTGCATTCATCGTTTTTTCCATGTATAATAATGCAAAATATTACAAAATAAGTGGGGGGGTGTACATTATGGATTCAAAACTATCCGATTCACAGATTGTATCGCAGATTTCCGGCAAGCAGCGGATGATTAAATTTCTGAACTTTATTCATCCACTTCTATTTATTGCCATGCCTGCAGCGATTTTCTGGGGCTTTGCAAATTGGGACAGAAATATAGGGAAAGGAATCTTCTTCATAATCCTTGGTCTTCTCTGTATCCCATTTCTGGTCGTACTCGGAAAGTATGTAAATGCATTGGAACGGAAAATCAAATCTCTGACCGGTGAATACCTTGTCAAAGGCGTGCTTGCAGAGAAGGTACAGGTTGAAAAATACGCACCAAATGAGTATATCAACCCGGACTTCGTGAAAAACTGCAACATTCTTCCAAACTACGATCGTATCTCCGGCTCGGATTATGTATCCGGTACTTATCGCGGGGTTCCGTTTACCTTCTGCGATCTGCATCTGCAGTATAAGGATACCTACCGGGATAAAAACGGACGGAAAAGAACGCGTTACCACGCAAAGAAAATGGTTTTCTCTCCGGTATCGTCAGCGGTGCGGCAGAATTTCTCGGCATGAGCCAGAACAAAGTTGAGATGGAGAGCGATCCATTCAACCAGCAGTTCAAGGTAATCACTTCCGATGACGAGCTTGCCTTCTATATTCTCACGCCACAATTCATGGAACATATTGTTGCTGCAGATGAGAAGGTCGACGGCTACACGAAGATTGAATTTGAGAACAGCAGAGTCACGCTGGCACTAAATAACGGGAAAAATTCTTTCGAACTCACAAAGACACTTTGGAGCAAATCCCGTCTGGATGAAACCAGATTGCGGTTCCGCTATGAGCTTAATTCGATATTGAGTATTGTCGACGAAATGTTAACGAAAGAGAATTTGTTTTAGGAGGTATCACACATGTTACATACGATCGAAAATGATTATTTAAAAGTCACGGTATCCGACCACGGTGCCGAGCTTACAAGCGTCTACGATAAGGCACAGGATTTCGAGCGGATCTGGTGCGCCGATCCAGCAGTCTGGAACCGTCATGCTCCGGTGCTGTTTCCATTTGTCGGAAAGGTGAAGGACGGTGCCTATCGTTACAACGGAAATACATACGCCATGAAGACACAGCATGGATTTGCGCGCGATGCGGAATTTACCTGCATCGAGGAAACCACTGATTCTATCACGCACAAGCTTGTGTATTCCGATGAGACACTGGAGATCTATCCATTTGAATTCGAACTGCTAATCACACACCGCTTCGATGCAGAAAATCCTCGTCTCCTGCACATCACATGGGCAGTGAAAAATCTTGGTTCCGATGAAATGTTATATTCCATCGGCGGACATCCGGGATTCCAGATTGCGCCGGGACATGCGCGGAGCGAATATTCCATCGCCCTGCCGGATGCAAATCCACGACACTATCTCCTGCTCGATGCAGCCGGTTCCGGACTTGCCGATACGAGCAAGAGTTATCCATTCAACGACGCCGGTAACGCCTACGTTCCTGTTACAGATACGTTGTTTGACAAGGACGCGCTGGTCTTCGAGGACGGACAGCTTCCAAGTGTCGGACTCGTCGATGCGGACAAGAAGCCATTTGTCACACTTACCTGCACAGACTTCCCATACGTCGGAATCTGGTCAAAACCGGATGGCCCGTATGTCTGCTTAGAGCCTTGGATTGGGCGTACCGATAACATGGATTTCACCGGAGATCTGGCTGAGAAACCGGGCGAGCAGAAGCTTATCGCAAACGCCGAAGCCGTGCACACTTACACGATCGAGTTTCACAGTTCCATCTGAATCCGGCTGCCGCCTCTGCCTTTTGTGACGCGCAGCTTCTGTGGAATATCCATCAGTTCATCCCGGTGGCTGATGATGCCGACCAGCTTATTTTCTCCTGACATGCTGAGTAACGCATCCTTTGTCTCCTCCAGCGACTTCGAATCCAACGTACCAAAGCCCTCATCGACAAACAGTGCATCCATCTGGATACCGCCTCGATTTTCCGCGATTGTATCCGACAAGCCAAGCGCCAGAGATAACGATGCTTTAAAACTTTCGCCGCCTGACAGATTTCCAACCGGGCGGCGTTTTCCTGTGCTGATATCCAGCACCTCCAGATCCAGAAATGTATTGGTCTGCTTTCCAACCGCATTCGTCTGCCGGTACAACTGAAACTGGTTGTCACTCATCGGAAGCAGATGCCGGTTTGCCGCCTGAAGAATGCTGTCAAAGCCTGCTGCCTGAATATACTGCTCAAACGTAATCTTTCCGTTTCTTGTCTGCCCGGATACAAGCGTGTACAACCGATAGCTCGTATCATTTTCCTTCTTTGCTTTCTCGTATGCCACCTGCTGTGCACGGATATTCTGTTGTTTCTCGCAGTTATTCTGGATACGGAATGTAATCGCCTGCAAAGCCGTTCGAAGTGTTTCCACCTGTACACGTTTGCTTGTATGCTCCTGCTGTAACTGTTCGAGATCAACCAGCGTCCGATGTCTGGCATCCTGCTCCTGTTCTAACTGTGACAGTCTGGCGGCAACCTCCGTTACCTTTTTGTCATAATCTGCCAGTTTCGTTTCCTCCGCATGTATCTCTGCATCTGTTGCCACCTGCGCCTGCATTTCCTCTACCGATGCAAACTGGCATGCCGTCAGCTTCTCATTTAATCGCTGTTTTAACATCTGCGCATCGGACTTTTGCTGTTCGAGTGCCTGCTTCTGCGTTGCTATGGACGCCTGTACACGTGCTACCGCCTCATCTGCGGATTTCTTTTCTTTCGCTGCTGTATCAAGTGCTGTCTGAATCTCCGTCACACGTGCCAGTGCATGATTCCCCGCCTGCATGGCGGCTTCCCAATCCGGATACGATAATGTCTGTAATGCTGCTAAGGTCGCCTGTGAAGCAGCCTGCTTCGCAATGAGCGATTGTCGCTCCTCTACAAGCGACTTTCGCTGCTCTGCAAGCCGCGCCATCTCTGTCCCTTGTGCACGTGCAAGCATAGCTTCCACCTCGCGCAGCTTCTCACAGTTTTGCTGTAATGTATCCATTTGCTCTCTGCTTTGCGCAACAGCATCCACCAGCTTTGCCCGCTGTCTCTCGAAGATTACAAGCAATTCCTCTAATGCCTCAACACCACCGATAAACGCTGGTGTCATGCATCCCCGTATCTGCTCTTTTAACTGTAGTTCCTTTGCCTGCACAACTGCCCGCAAAGACGAAGCGCTGGCAGTTGCCTGATTAAAAGCATCCAATTTTTTCTCTTCCACTGCCTTTAATTCTTTGCATTGTTCCGCCGTCACAGATGCCTCAACCAGCGTCGCGAGCTTCTCATGATGCGTAGCTCCACACACGGGACACGGATCGCCCTCTGCCAGATCACTTGCCAGAATTCCTACCAGATTCGCCCGATAAAGTCTGTCTGCATGAGTAAATGCTTCCTTCGCAGACTCATACGCATCCTGATTTTTCCGGTATTCACGTTGTGCTTCCTCTAACTCCTGCTGCTTCCGTCTCCATGCAGGAATCAGATTCTTTGCAATAGATTCCGTCTTTTTCTGGCTGTCCAGCAGCTTATCATGCGCCGCCTGTGCCTGCGCAAGCTGCTGTGGCTCTTCCTTCCACACTGCCTGCTGCTCCTGTAGCTCTCCAATCCGCTTCTGTAACATCTGTTCCGCTGTTACAAGTGCCGCTTCCTGCTGTTCCTGTGTAGCAAGCTGCAACTGGATTTGTCCAAGTTCGTGTTGTAGCATTTCCCGCTCTTTGTAACGTGGTTCTTCCTCGCGCACCTTATCCACGATCTTCTGGCATTGCTCCGCTTCTGGTCGTAAAGCTTCCGTCTCTTTCACTTTTGCATCTGCCATCCCGGCACGTGTCTGACAATCCGCAAGCGTCTGCGCGCCATCTGTGATCAGCTGCTTTGTCCGCTCCCATTCATGTTCCTTGGCACTCCATGCATCGTACTCCGGCTTTACTTTATAGGTTGCCTGCTTCGTGCGATCAAGCTGTATCCTTCGTTCTTCAAATAATCCCTTTTGTGATTCTAATACTTCCTGCTCTTCCTTCGTCCGTGCATACCGCTCTAAAATTGCATTGTTATCCTTTGCCGATACGAGTGTGCCCTGTAACTTCTGTAATTCTTCCTCCGCCTGTGCAAGCACAGTTTCTTTTTGCTTTGCTTTTTCTGTATCTTCCCCGATCACAGCTTGCAGCAACGTAAGCATTTCCTCGATATTCCACACCGCTTTGCTGTCCTGCAGCTTCTCCTGCAAGTCACAGATACGCTGTACCACCGACCGCGGTTGTTCTTCCGAATCCTCCGCCAAGTCCTCTGCCAAAATTCCAGATATTCCTTCTGAAATCTCCGCTGGCTCTACCTTTACCTCACGGAACGACTGGGAGATACTCTGCTCCCTTTCCTTACGCGCGGCAAAACTTACATCCATACGATTTTTCAGTTTCAGTTCCAGTTTCTTATAGGCATCGGTCTGGAAGATTGTTCGAAGAATCTCTGTACGTTCGTTTGTCTTTGCATTTAACAGCTTCCAGAATTCTCCCTGCGCGATCATCGCAACCTGCATAAACTGTCCGGCATCCATATTCAGAAGCTGAGGTATCGCGCCTGGCTTCTCTTTCGTTCCATCAACGTTTTTCGCACCTTCGAGCGTTGTTCCATCCGGCTGATAGAAAGTCACCTTTTCTGCCTGCTCATCCGGCTTGCCATTTCGGTTGGTATACTTAAAGCTCGGTTTTCTGCACACATGATAGTCCTTGCCCTGATGCGTAAAATAAAAATCGACAAAGCTTTCCACTTTCTTATCCACGTACTCGCTTTTCAGATTCTTCGTATCGCGGTAGCTTCCGCTCGCTTCCCCATAAAGCGCATAGCTGATCGCATCAAAGATCGTTGTTTTTCCTGCACCTGTATCTCCACAAATCAGGAACAGACCTTTCTCCTCAAATTGGGTAAAATCAATCTCCGTCTGCTCTGCATACGTCCCAAACGCCTGCATTACCAATTTAGTCGGCTTCATAGATTCCCACCTCCTTCGCAACGTCCTTCATCATATCCATTTCCTCTTCGCTGATCTGGGCACCATACATCTGCTTATAAAAATCACCAATCAGTTCCTCATATGACCGGCTCTGTGTTGCCTGTACCACATCCACATGGGAAAGTTCTCGCGTATGGGAATTATCATAATCCAGCTTTATCGTGTTCGGATAATATTGTCGCATGATCCGCATTGCATCCGGGACAATGTCCTCATCCGTCAGCGTTACATAAACAAAATCTTCTGTATGTTCGATTTGATTTTCTTCCTTTACAATCTCTGTAAATGTTCCCCGGATATGAATGAGATCCCGCAGCGGAACGAGCTTCTCCAGCTCGATCGTCACCTGTCCTTCTCCATCCACTGTCACGATTGGCACCTGCTTTGCTCCATCCCGCTCGCGCACGCCGCCCGGAATCTGCTTCACCGGGCCAGCCTCTGACAGAGAATATTTGAGCGGGGAACCAGCATACCGCACTTCCTCTCTGCCGACACTCTGCGAGGAATGGATATGTCCAAGTGCCACATAACGAAATGCATCGAAACAGTCATACCCGATTTTCTCTACCGTTCCAACATGCTGCGTCAATGCACCCTCAGAACCGCCCAGTGTTGGATCTTTGCCCTTTCCTGATACAAACTGATGCGCCACTAAAATATTTCTCTGCTTCTGATTGATCTCTGCGTGTGCCAGTACCTCCCGCACCGCATCCTCATACGTCTCGATCTTTGCCTCCGGGAACGCACGCTTCACCTGCGATGCTTTCACGAACGGGAGCTGATAGATATGTACGGCTCCATAAGCATCCTCTATCACATGATGAAATAATTTCCCCTGATATTTGGCAGCGATATGCACATCATTTGCCTCAAACAAGCTGCTTCCAAAATTCAGCCGCTCGTCCGAATCATGGTTTCCGCTGATCATATAGACCTGCAAATGCCGTTCAACCAACTCACAGATAAATTCGTCCAAGATCTGCACCGCCCCTTCACTTGGTACCGTCTTGTCAAACACATCTCCGGCAATCAGAACCGCATCGACCTGCTTTGTCTCTGCAATTTCCAAAATCTGCTGCAGGATGTACCGCTGGTCATCCTTCAGATCAAAATCCCCCAATGTTTTTCCCAGATGTAAATCTGCCAAATGTAAAAACTTCATACTCTCACCTCTCCGGTATCTGTTCATTCAACCATGCAAGCACAGCTTCCCTTCCCTCTGCATCAAACGGAAATGTTTTCCTTGTGATCTGCTCCTCCGGTGTCTTCTCATAGCAGGTACTTGCATGCCATATACACACTTCAAAGAAATTCTCGGAAGTCGTCTCGCCACCTTCCTCCACGGGTTCATGCTCGACCGTGAGCTTTGCGATCCGGTACCGCGGTCCATAAATATCGCCCCCCGTCAGAATTCCTTTTGCATTATAAAATGGTAAATCAAATATCACATCGCCTGTAATCACGCGTATTCCTCCCATATGTTTCGTTCTTATAAATTATACTTTTATCATTATAGCATACGGAAGCATATTTTCTAAACAAAAAAGAAACTGATTCATTTTCCTGCATCCATCTATGGAATCTCTTGTCGGTTTGTGCTAGAATAGGTATAAAAATATTGCATAATCGAGGTGCGAAAGATGGATTCCACATTGAAACGAACATGGGCTGAAATCGACTTAGATGCCCTTTCTCATAACTATAAAACATTGCGTGACCGCATTGGCGCAAATGTCAAATTTTTAGGCGTTGTCAAGGCAGATGCCTACGGACATGGCTCCGTACAGGTCAGCCGCCTGCTGCAGGAGCTTGGTGCTGATTATCTGGCGGTCAGCAGCATCGACGAAGCGATTGAGCTTCGCTTAAATGACATTACCATGCCGATTCTGATTCTTGGACATACGCCAAAGGAGCAGGTCAGCCGCCTGATTGAGTACAACATCACACAGGCTGTCACCTGTAAAGCAAAGGCACTTGAATACAGCGAAGAAGCCGTGAAATGCGGTGGCACATTGAAGATTCATATCAAGGTTGACACTGGAATGTCCCGTCTGGGATATCTGTGCGACGGGGATTATTTTGATACTGGTGTGGAAGGTATCTGTGAGGGCTGCTCGCTTCCGGGGCTTTACGCCGAAGGTATCTTTACACATTTTGCTGTCTCGGATGAGCCAGGCGATGCATGCAAAGCCTACACGGAGCATCAGTTCCAATTATTTACTGACGTGATCAAAAGCGTCGAGGAAAAGCTCGGCAGACGGTTCGCCATCCGCCACTGTGCCAATACCGGTGCGGTTGCACGCTACCCAGAAACATGGCTCGATATGGTAAGACCGGGACTTTTGTTATACGGCTATGGAGAATTCGCAGACGAACTTGGACTTGAGCCAGTTATGAGTTTGAAGACAACTGTCAGCACGATCAAGACCTATCCAGCCGGTACCGCAATCAGCTACGGCGGCATCTATGTAACGGACAAGACAACGCGTATGGGCGTCATCCCTTACGGCTATGCCGATGGATTCTTCCGTGCCCTGTCCAATCGCTGCACGCTAATGTCGGACGAAGGTCCAGTTCCACAGCGCGGAAAGATCTGCATGGACATGTGTATGATTGATCTGACTGACAAGATGCAAATCGATGTCGGAAGCGAGATTGAAATCTTCGGAAAGAAGAATTCCATCAACGTTATGGCAGCTCTGGCAAACACGATTCCATACGAATTAACCTGTGCCGTCAGCAAGCGAGTTCCAAGATTCTACTACCGGAATGGAAAGATGATCGAGAAAGAATTGCTGTTGCGTGGGTAAATTGTTGCGCAAGTAATTACATAAGCATAAAAAGCTGGGATTTTTGTCCCAGCTTTTTGTTTGCGTTCCAGCTTCCTATATCTCATGACGGATATCCGAACCAATACCCCGCTGCAATTTTATCCGCTCGTTTTCTGCTTCCACATTCATCTTGGAAAGAATAACCAGAATCAATACATCGAAGATCAACGGCAGCCACAAGTACATAAACTGCATCATATCCAATGCAGACTGCGGCTGTGTCGTATTTTTGCCAACATAGCCGCTCAATTCCATCAGCCATCCAACAACCGCAGTTCCGATACCGCCACCAATCTTCACGCCCAATGACGTGCAGGAATACATCGTTCCATCGACATGCTTTCCCTGTGTGAGATAGGTGTATTCCGAACAGGATGCGATCATGGCATTCATATCGCCCTGCCACGGTCCCTGACCGAGCGCAGCAACAGCTGTAAATACAAGCATCAATGGCACATTGCCGATATAACCTGCCACGACAACCAGTGCCCTGCCAATTACAGCAAGCATATAGCCTCGCATATTTAATTTATACATGCCCTTCCATTTTCCTACCAATGTCGGCGTGAAGATCAACGCAATAATCAGAGGAATATTGACCGCCCATGCAAACCATCCGAAGAGGTTTTTATTTTTGAGCACCCATGTCATATAAAACAAGCCAGCACCAATCATCGCACTGTACAACTGCTGTAAGATATATGTCCCACAGATCATCATATAATATTTGTTCTTCACAAGCAGCTTGAACGCCTGAATCAGTCCATATTTTTCTTCATTATCCTGCGTTTTGCCCTCGTTCAACTCTTCCTCTGAAAGCTCCTTCACTGAGAGACTGGAAATCGTATTTACAACCAGTCCAATGACTGCATAAATGATTGCAACCAGTCTCCATGCCGCCGCATCACCACCACAGCGGTCAACAAATCCAACGGTAATCGACTGGATCAAAAGACTTGTCGAAAATGCGAAGATAAACCGGTAAGACCCCATCTGTACACGTTCCTTGCTGTTCTTCGTTATCAGCGATGTAAGTGCCGAATACGCGATATTATTTGCCGTGTAAAAAATGCCATTTAACAGTGTGTATGCCAGAAAGAACCACGTATACTGTGCTGTCTTGCCAAGGCTTGTCGGTACCGCAAAGCATGCAACCAGCGTGACTGCGCAGCCGATATATCCATACAGCATCCACGGACGTGCTTTCCCAAGCTTGCTGTGTGTCTTGTCGATCAGTGAACCAAAGAAAACATCTGTAAATCCATCCAGCAACTTCGAAAATGCGATCAAAGTTCCAACTATTCCGGACGCAAGCCCAACCGTCTCGGTCAGATAGATCATGACAAACGATGTCAAAAATGCATACACTACATTTCCGGCGATATCGCCGGAACCGTAGCCCACCTTGTTATACCATTTTAAATATTTTTTCTCTTCCATAGCTTTTCTCCTCATATCATCCCTTCACATACGGAACAAGTGTAAACCCAAACTGAAATTCCTTCTCATCGAATCGATATGCCGCAAGCACCTCCGGTCCACAGCTGTTGGAGCCAATGCCATTTAACGCATAATCAATACATAATACCGTACTGTCCGATTCTTCCAATTCATAATTGTGTTTTGCCTGTGCCAGCATTTCCTGTGTGTAGTTTGACGCCTGAAATGAAAATGGTGTCTCAGACACTGCCGCGATTCCATACCGGCCGTTGTACAGTTCGACATAATCACAATCGAAATGACTGCCATTTTCCTGTGGCATAATGTAGTCCTCATGCAGATCCTTCACCGCACTGCGATACAATCCATGACTCGCAGCTCTGTGCTTGTCACGGTAGCTCTCCTGCGGTCCCATGCCATAATACGAAGCCTCAGAAAGATTCTTGTTGAAGAATACACGCACACCGAATCTCGGAAGTTCTGGGAACTCTGCATCCTTGCTTACCTCCATGGATGCGGTAATTCTTCCTGAACTTTCCACCTTCCACACGAGCTCGACATCCAGAATCTTCTGTACCGTTGGTGCTACAACGCCGACATGACTCATCACAATCACGCCGTACTGGTTCTGAATTGTCTCCACCTTATACGCTCTTGTGTACGCCTCGTGAAAATGTGCGTTTTCCCATTTTGCGCGGATATACATATCATTATCCGTCGGTGCCCGCCAGATGTTCAGTTCCATCGGATGGTTCAGATAGTCCCGTCCTGCATATTGAAGCTTCGTAAAAAGTCCGGTTTTCTTGCTAATCGCATAGGTGAAATCGCTCGCCTTTAATGTAATCTCTGTATCGGTTTCGCTGACGCTAATCTCATTTTTCTCTTCCGCTTCTGCCAGCCATTTGACTGCCGTCTGGTTTCTGCCGTCGGCATTGGCAAGCAGCACCTCATCAAATCCTAATTCATGCTTTGCCGGAAGCAATGGAAGTTCTTTTTTCAACTGATACCGGAGCTTCAGATACACCTTGCCACTCTGCGGAATGTCCAGTTTGAGCGTCATCACACCGTCGCTGTGCGGTGCGATCGATACCTCATCCAGCACACCCTTTTGCACGCACAGACCATCCACAGTTACTTCATACAAGATGTCTGTATAGTCGCTTATATCATCAAAATCCATGTAGTTATGCAATACAAGTCTGCCGGTCTTCTCATCATAAGATACAACACGCACCGGACGGTACACATTCTTATATTCAAGCAATGCGGTATGTGGTGTACGATCCGGGTACACCAGTCCATCCATACAGAAATTTCCATCATGGATTGTCTCGCCGTGATCGCCGCCATAATAATATTTCGTCTTTCCATTTTTCGCCAATCCGTGTGCAACCGCATGATCGCACCACTCCCAGACGAATCCGCCACACATCCGTGCATCCTTCTGGATTATCTGGAAATAATCCTCCAGATCGCCGGGACCGTTCCCCATGCTATGGCAATATTCCACAAGCAGAAATGGCTTGCTGCCGTCCTTCTCGAGATACTCTTCAATCTCGGAAAGTGCCGGGTACATCCGGCTGTACAGGTCAAGATTTGAGTAATCATACGTCACATCGTAATTCCGATACCGCGCACTCTCATACTGCGTGATACGGGATGGATCGTATTTCTTTGTCCATGCAAGCGCCTTTTCAAAATTGCATCCATACGCACTCTCATTTCCCATCGACCAGAAAATGATACAGAATCGGTTTTTATCACGCGCAACCATACGCTTCACGCGATCGAGAATCGCCTGCTCCCATGCCGGATCATCTGCAATCTTCTCGTTCCATTTTTTGAAGCGGTTGTAGTCTGTATCCTCCTTGCGGTACAGCATAAATGGTCCATGTGCCTCGATATCTGCCTCATCGCACACGAGGAATCCATAGCGGTCGCACATCTGATAAAAATACGGTGCATTCGGATAATGACTCGAACGAATCGCATTGAAATTGTGCTCTTTCATCAAGACAAGATCTTTCCTGATCTTTGCAACATCAACTGTAAATCCTGTGACCGGATCCGAGTCATGCCGGTTCACACCGCGCAGCTTGATTGCCTGTCCATTGAAATATAACACCCGCTCCTGTATTGCTACCGTGCGCAAAGCGATTGCATCCTCGATTGTCTCATCCGCATTTTGCAGGATAAGCGTGTATAAATACGGATGTTCCGTATTCCAAAGCTCCGGGTTCGCAATCTCCAATGTCACAGTTCCAGCCTTGCTGATTTCCGTCTGTGCAACCACATTTCCTGCCGCATCCTCCACGGATACGGTAACCGGAGTCTCCTGATAGTAGCTGATATCCAATGTAATTTTCGCACACGTTTCCGCGATTTCCGTCGTGATGCGGTAATCCTGCACCGCCTTTTCCGGCCGCTTCAAAAGATAGACATCCCGGAAGATACCACTCATCCGGAACTTATCCTGATCTTCGAGATACGAACCATCGCACCATTTCAAGACAAGTACGGCAATCGTATTCTCGCCCTCTTCTATCACGTCCGTCACATCGAACTCGCTCGTCGCATGGGACACCTGACTATATCCGGTATAGACGCCATTCACCCACACATAAAAACAGCTGTCCACACCTTCGAAATTCAGATATACCTTCGGTGCCTTCTTATCCTTCGCATAAGAAAACGTATGCACATACGCACCACACGGAATGTCCTGCGGCACATACGGCGGATCAAATGGAAATGGATAGCGGATATTCGTGTACTGATGTGTGTCATAGCCCGCCACCTGCCAGACACCCGGCACCGGAATCTCATCAAATCCTGACGTATCATAACCGCTTTCGTAAAATGCATCCTTCACATCATAGATGCTCTCAAAATACCGAAACTTCCACATGCCGTTTAAGAGCTGTAAACGGTCGGATGCCTCCCGATGCTCCACCAGATCCTCCATTCGGTGGGAAGCTGGTATGTAGTACGCTCTTGGCGGCATTGTATTTTCATGTAAGAAATCCAAATCTTCATAATAACGTGGCACAATCATAAATCGTCCTCCTTGTATATGTATTTTTTTGTTTTTAATGAACCGTTCATTTTTCTGTCTTTTCGTATTGTCTGATATTATAATACTGATTTCCGTATAAAAAGTCTATGAACAGGAATGGACAAAATATGGATGAAATGATACAATGAGCATTGCGATGGAATGTGCTTGCACATACCAGCATAATGCGAATGCCAACATGGAGCCGCAGGCGACATGATACAATGAGCAATAGGAGGTGTCCCTATGTATATCAATACCGGTTACTTAAATCATTCCCATCTGGATTTCAAGGACAAAAGCCGCCCGCTCGTCGTCGGAAGCTGCGGCATCTATCGTCTGAGCGACGATCCGAGGATGCCAACCTACCGCCCAAAGGGACGTCTGGATTATCAAATTATCTATATCGCGTCCGGGCTTGGACATTTTCATTTCGATAAACCTGAAAATGAGACGATCGTCCCTGCCGGAAATATGGTGTTGTTCCGTCCAAAGGAACTGCAGAAATACGAATATTATGGCGAAGATAAAACCGAAGTTTACTGGATTCACTTCACCGGTTCCGATGTAAAAAATATTCTGCGAAGCTATGGCCTGCAAGATAACCAGAGAGTTTTCCCCGTCGGTTCCTCGCTCGAGTACGAGCGGCTGTTCAAACAGATCATACAGGAATTACAGCGTTGTCAGGAACACTACGAGGAAATGCTTGCCCTGCTGCTTCGCCATCTGCTTATTGTATTTCAGCGGGAACTCACACGCGTGCATATTCTGAAAAACGAATATCTGGATCGGGAGATGCACAGTGCTGTTACCTATTTCAATGAGAATTACAATCAGGATATCAGTATAGAAAATTACGCCCAGACAAGGGGCATGAGTGTGAGTTGGTTTATCCGGAACTTCAAGAAATACACCGGCATGACACCGATGCAGTTTATCGTATCGCTGCGCGTCAACAATGCACAGATTCTTCTGGAGCAGACCAATTATTCGATCTATGAGATTGCGAAGATCGTCGGTTACGATGACCAGCTCTATTTCAGCCGGTTATTCCGCAAACAAAAAGGAGTCTCTCCTTCCCAATACAGAAAGAGACAACCCCTTGCCTAATTTCAGATTACAATTTCTTCAGGAAATGCTCCCGGTTCGGGTATTCCGCCCGGAATGCCCGCTTCGCGGCCTCCTGCAGCAATGCAAATTCCTTCTCCATATGCAGCATGTGCGGCGCCGTAAATGCAATCGCGCTGATCTGTTCTGCGATTTTCTTCGCCACACCCTCATCGGATAACTGCCCCATACCGAAAACGATCGACGTAAACCCTCTGCCGTTTCTGCTTACATCAATAAACTTCCGGAATGCATGCGTCATCTCAGACAGCAGGATTTCCTGTTCGACTTCCGGCCGCTTGTCTGCATCAAACAGGCACAATCCGGAGACGGTCTCAACTGCCTGCTTGCGCTTCTGTCCACCGATATCATTTGCCCCGCTCTCCGCAATGTATTTGAGCTGCATCAGATACCCGACGAATGCATCGGTCTTCGGTTTGCGCTTTCCGTAACGCACCACCCAAAGTTTCTTTATAAACGCCACATCCACTTCTTCCGGATTTTCTGCGGAATGATTTGCCATTTCACTTGCGTTCACAGTTTTATCTGCATTCGTATTCAATATGTCCAGCCGCTTCTCCGCGTCCATTTCGTTATAAAATTGCTCTAACCATGTCTCCTGCATATCTGTTCTCCGTTTCTTTTTATACTGCCGATCAGCATCTGCCATCCATTCATTCATCTGTACATTCATTTTCTGCATAATTCCAGTTGCAGCCTTCCTTACTTTCCAAGGAATATATCGACGTTGTCCGCGTCTACCTTACGATATTGTGACATATAATAGATGTCATCCTCCAGACCATACCCTTCGATATCGCTTCCCTGAAACAATGCGACCGTCAAAAGTGCGATCATCCTCGCCTGATCTTCCTTATCGTTATAGACCGTTCCCTGCATCGTACCATGTTCCACTGCCTCCAATGCATCGGTCAGACCATCAATGCCGAAAATAATCGGCCGCTCCGCCTGCCTGTAGCCGGCATTTTTGTACGCCTCAACAGCCCCCAGCGCCATCTCATCATTGTTCGATAAAATCAACTCAATCTCAGAACCATACTGATCGATCAACTGACTCACCCGGTTTTCCGCCTGTGCGCGGTTCCAGTCTGCAAACTGATAACTGAGTTTTTCCAGTTCTATTTCATTCTCAATCATCGTCTTAACCGATAGGTCTGTCCGGCTGATTGCATCCTGATGTCCGGCTTCCCCTTCTAAAAGCACATATTGGATCTTCCCATCGCCATTCTTATCGACCTCCGGGTGATTCTTAATATATTCCGCTGCGATCTCGCCCTGCATCTCACCGGACTGTGCTGCATCACAGCCAACATAGAAAAGCTTATCCCACTGAAGAAGATCCTCCTGCACCGGTTCCCGGTTAAAGAAAATAACCGGAATATCATTCTGCCGCGCCATACGGACGATATTCGACGGTGCTGTCCGGTCAACCAGATTCACGCACAAAACATCACATCCGGCGTCAATCATTTCCTCAACGATCTCGTCCTGCTCCTGCTGGTCATTGTCGCCGCTTCTTACAGATACGATTACCTTCATCGTATTGCTCTCTTTTGCTTTCAGATTACTTTTTATTATATCTGTCATTGCATTGATAAACGGGTCGTCCGGTGTATATGTCACGACACCAACACGCAACATATGATCGGCTTTTGTGTCCTGCTTTCCGCAGCCTGTCAGTGAAATCAAAAATACCCACACGCACAACCATGCTATCATATTCTTCTTTACGTCTCTTCTACTCATACGAATACAAAAACCTTTCTATCTCATCCGAGAACAAATCTTCTTTATAAATAACTTTTACTTCCTTCTCATGGCTCTTCAACGTGTAAAATGTCCGTGTCAGTTCTTTTTCAATTTCCTCGACACTCTCATAACCAATCCCGTATCCATCCGGGATTACCAGACACTGCACCTGTCCTGCATCGAGCAGTGCAATCGATTTCATGCTCGTACCAACGCCAAAGATCTTCGCATCCTTATACACACCATTTTCCGCGTGTTCACCCAGCGTATCCAAGGCTTGCGTATCCATTACCACCATATAATCGACGGACTCCTGTGCATCAACAACCGCACAGATATCCGTGTCACTTTCTTCATTATACTCCCATGCAATCTCGCAATCCTGTTTCTCCAATGCGTCCTTCAGTCCCTGGATACGATTCACACTTGCCTCCGTCTTGGATCGTCCGGCAATCACGCCAATCCTTTTTCCTTTCAGTCCATCTTCGTCCTGCGTAATAAGCTGCGTGCCAAGTGTGTATCCAATCTGGTAATTATCCGGTTTGACTGTCGCATACCCGCTTGCCTCTGGCTGTTCACCGGTATAAACATCTTCTGTCAGAAGTACAAATGGCTTCTTCTGCTCGCCAAGCCAGTCCAGCATCTCCTTTGTATCTGCCCCCGGTGCCGGACACAGGATAAATGCATCCACATCGTTTTCCAGCTGTTCCTCGATCAGCTCCCGCTCGTCCTGCGCGCTTACAATATCATCCGTATTACAGATGATCAGATGCAGATTATTGGTTTTCGCAGACTGCTTTAATCCATTGATTACACCTTCCCACCGGGTGTCACCGGAATTCTGCAGGATAACCGCTACACGCTTTTGAGCGACATCCTCCTGGAAGATTTTATGTATGAAGAAGGCTGCGAGGACAATCAGAATAAGCTCTGCAATGAGAAATGTTAATTTATCTCGTTTCATCTGTAGCCCTCCCATTTCTATAGCTCTGCGCCTCGAGCTGCTGCCGGTTCTCCTCCGTAAACGGAATTGCCGGAATGTGTATCACAATCTTCGTTCCTTCATCAGGCTCACTGTAAACAAGAAGACCATATTCGTTACCAAACATCAGCTGAATCCGATTGTGTACATTGATGAGTCCTACCCCGGAACCATGCTTTGGTACTTTATTATTATCCTTGAGGACATTTTCAACCGTTTCCTCACTCATACCCATGCCATTATCCTCGACCGAGAGATAGATATCATCTCCCTTTTTCTCGCCGCGTACCGTAATCATACCGCCGTCATCCTCGTCCATATTTCCAACGCCATAATAGATTGCATTTTCCAGAATCGGCTGTACGATGAGCTTGACCGTACAGTAATCATTGACTTCCTCGTCAATATCAAATTCCACGCGGAACCGTTCTTTATAGCGCACAAGCTGGATATTCATATAGCTCCGGCTGTGCTGCAGCTCATCCGCGATCCGGATTACGGTTCTGCCCTTTGACAGACTGATCCGAAGCAGTCTGGCAAGCTCCGAAATCATGAGAACCGCTTCCTTATTCTTCTGTGCCTCAACCATCCATGTAATCGATTCGAGCGTATTATATAGGAAATGCGGATTAATCTGACTTTGCAGTGCATCCATCTCACTCTTTCTGCGTTCAGTCTGTTCCCGGATAATCTCCTGCATCAGATTCTCTATCTGTTCATAGGACTTCTTGACCGAATATCCGAGATGCCGGATCTCTGAAGAACCACCAATATAGATATCCGTATCCCCACCTGTCTCATATGCCTTGACTGACTCATTCAGCCGCAGAATCGGACGTGAAATCTTTCTTGATATGATCCGGTTTACTTCGAGCAGCATCATCATCAAAATCAGAATAGCTGTGATAATATAATACCGGAACCGGTTGATATTTGCTGTCTGTACACGCTCCGGAATCACACCGACCAGCTTCCAGCCGGTATATGCCACACTACTCACAACAACATTTCCCGGTCTACCGTTCAGCGAAAGCTCATACGTTCCGTCTTCTAATTGCGATGTCATCTCACAGTTTTCCGAAAAATATCCACGGTCAATATCTGCACGTCTCGGATGGTAAATCATCTGTCCATCCCGGCTGCAAAGGTAATAATAAATACCGTTTGAGGACTCATTGATCCGCTTCATCGTATTGGATATCACAGAATATTTCATATCTACCAGCAGTACACCGCTGCGCGGTTTTTCCCCATCGTTAATATCCACGGAACGGCTGAGGGAAATAACCCAGTAGTACCGGTATGTGCCATCCTCAAACAGATTCTGAATATGCGGCAGGGAGAAATGCACATTCTCAATCTCCTCCTCTGCATTTGTATACCAGTCCTGTTTAGATGCCTTTACGCCCTTCTTGCGTTCCGAAACCGGCTCTGCCACAAGCTGTGCACCATCGCTGTCATACAGAGCCATGCTTTGAACCTTGTCTGTGTTGATTTCATAAAGCAGACTGAACTGGCGGTTAAAATCATCACTGGAGATATCATTTTCCTGAATGATATTATAATTCACTGCATTCATTATCTGACGGACATTCAACAATTCCGCATCCAGCTTATCCACCGTACTTTCGACCATACTCTCTGCGTTCGACACAGCCGTCTGCTTCATCGCCATTTTAAAACGATTATACAGAAGCAGGCCAATTGTAATTGTCGTAATCAACGTAAGTGCAGTAAGAACCGCCATAATGATTGACTGGATACCCAGTCCGATAAATCTTCTATGATGTGTCCAGCCCTGCTTTTTCATCCACCTTTGAAGCCAGCTTTCCTTCTTTTGCAATTTTCCCATCTCTCTTGTTTTCAATCCATTTCCCCTATTTTTTTCTTACTGATTCGTATGCTGTGCCCGGTACTTCGACGGTGACACGCCAAATCGTTTCTTGAATACATAACTGAAATAATTCGCATCCAAATATCCCACTCGCTCAGCGATCTGATAGCTTTTCTCATTTGTTTCCAGTATCAGTGTTGCCGCATGATCCATCCGGTAATCCGTCAGATACGTAATAAACGCTTTTCCTGTCTCCTTCTTGAAGACCGAAGAAAAATACGAATTAGATACTCCGAGCACAGAGCAGATCGTGTCCAATGACAAATCCGGCTCCATATAACGCTCACGTACAAGATTCTGCGCATCGGTCACAAGCCGTCTCGATGTACTGTTTCGGGCATTTTTCAGCTGTTCCCCAAGCTCTACCGAAACTTCCTGCATCCATGCGGTAAGTGTACTCTCATCCATCTGCGGAATCGTCTCGTAAGGATTCTGGATTCCATGCAGATGATCATTAAAATCAAGAAAATTATTTGCACAAAACCGGTAAAATGCTCCCACCATCTCCATGATTGCAAGATTATACTGACTGACCGTCTGTGCATTGCTGTGCAGCTTTTCTATTTCGTTTACAACGACCTTCTCGATCTCTTCCTTTAGCCCCAGATGAATGGCTTTGAACAAATCATGCATCCGTGTATCTTCCGGCTGCAAGGTTGTTTCCTGTTCCTTCGGTGCAAGCTCGGCAATATTGATTGCGCGTTTCGTCCCGTACAATACCCTGTACGATACTGCCTCTCTGGCACCATCGTAAGACGTTTTAATATTCGCCATATTGTCGCATACACGACCGATGCCTGCCGTAACCACCGCCCCCATCACACGATAAGCCCATTTGCAGAAGCGGTCACACGAATCCGTAAACTGCACAATCGCGTCCTCCGATGAAAGCTCTATCAGCATCAGTGTATTGCCAAGATAAGAGAATACCCGGCTCTTCCACTCTGTCGCAAGCCGTTCCTTGATCTCGTGTTCAACAGACATCGCAAGCAGCAGCGGATTCATGCCGTCCGGCACATGATGTTCCGATGTGTGGAAAACTGCGCATCCATAATATGGTCCTTTCATATCAATCTGATACGCGGCAAAAAATTTCCCGCAGTTTTCTTCTGTTACCCGTCCCTCAATGAGAGATACAAAGAAGTTATTCTGCAGTACCGGAAGTGCTGCATTGAAATAATTCTCCAGACGTGTTACATTCAGTTTTTCTTCCCGTTCCCGGTCCAGTGTGTCCTTCAGACGTTTCAGGCAATCAGACAGTTCCGTTGCATTTATCGGTTTCAGCATATATTCCTCAACCTCCAGATGCACTGCTTCCTTTGCATATTCAAACTCATCAAACCCTGTAAAAATAATGATGTGAATATTCTGGAAGTCCCGGTTTAAACGACGGGACAACTCCAATCCATCCATATATGGCATCTTGATATCTGTAATTACGACATCCGGTTGAAGCTTCTCTACCAGTTCAAGTGCTTTCACTCCGTTGGTTGCGTTTCCAACGACGGTAAATCCAAGGTCGTCCCATTGTATGCGTTGTTCAATTACTTCGATGACTTCTGCTTCGTCATCCACCAAAAGCACTTTATATTTTTCCATGTTGCACCCCACTTGTTATCGCCTGCCGGGTAGTTCGGAAGCATCTGGTCTTTGGTTAGGATGCTTCCGAACTACCCGGCAATTCTTATTGTTCTTTGTTGTTTTATTGTCCTTATTATACCAAAGTTATCACTATAAAGATACCTAAATATCTAGCTGGTTGCTTCCTTCTATTGCTCAATTGGGGATTTTTCCTCTATTTGGGGAATTTGCTCCAACTGACTTGTTTCCTACTCCTGCCTTATTGGGGGATTTCCCCTCATTTTCAAGTTTTTACTCCAACCAGCTTGCGTCCGGTACCAATTCTATATATCAGAACATTTAGAACTTCTTAGTTACAATACATCCTATATTGTTCCAATTAAACAGTGCCATATATACTGGTTTTATTGCGTTTTGACATTATATACAATATACAGGAAAAGCCGCCTCTCCATCCTCTTCGATAGACAAGGCGACCCTTCCTTCGTTTACAACTTTATTTGATTCCTTTTATTACTTCTTCTGAACATACTTCAGACAGTCAAGTGTTACAGCTGCAAGGATGATAATACCTTCGAAGATGAACTGAAGGTTTGTATCAATACCGAGGATTGTCAGAGAGTATGTAAGGGATGTGAAGATCAGTACACCAGTTACAACACCGGAGATCTTACCGATACCACCTGTGAAGGATACACCACCTACTACGCAGGCTGCAATTGCATCCATATCCCAGCCTTGTCCATATGCGGCACTACCGGAACCAACCATACGGTTACACTCAAGCCATGAACCGAATCCATAAAGGATACCTGCTAAGATGAATGCTCCCATTGTTACCTTGAATACGGAAATACCAGATACAGAAGCTGCTTCCGGATTACCACCAACTGCGTAAAGGTTCTTACCAAATGTTGTCTTGTTCCAGATGAACCATACAACAATGATTGCTACAACTGCCCAGATAATGATGGTTGGGAATCCACCAAGATTTGGAATAAACATGTTCGGAATACTTGACTCAATTGCACCGAAGGATACACCCTTTGTTGCGTATGTAACAAGTCCGAAGATGATCAGCATGTTCGCCATGGTTGAAATGAATGGATGCATCTTATATTTCGCCATGAAGAAACCGGCAATACTTGCAAATACGGTTGTAAGTATGATACATGCAACAAGTGCAATAATGGCTCTGCCCGCTACCGGAATACCTGTAAAATCAAAGATATGTCCGAATACGCCACCGGTGTTTACACCACTGTGCATGATAATGGTTGCGGTTACCATACCCATACCTACCATACGTCCGATGGAAAGGTCGGTACCTGTTAACAGAATCAGACCGGCAACACCAAGGGCTAAGAACATACGAGGCGAAGCCTGCTGCAAAATATTCAGGATATTTGTCAGTGTCAAAAGCTGTGTATGCTTTACAATCGGTGTAATGATACACAATGCAATAAAGATGAGTAAAATTACAATGTACAGACCATTCTTATACAGGAACTGTGTTGTATTGAATGTGTACTTGTAGTTTTCCACCTTCTGTGACTGCTTCTGTCCAAATGTATACTTAGACATACGAAGCAGATCGATCAAATGGAACTTATGAGCAAATGCATCGTGCTTTCTATCCTTGATTTCCTGCAATTTAGACTCATGTGTCATCTGTGCATCAAACAGGCGGTTACGATATACATACTTCTCATCCTTGATTTCCTCAGAATCAGAAAGCTTTGCCAAAGCCTGCTCGTGCTCTGTCTTAATGGTTGCCACAATCTTGTCATAAGAGGCATTCTCTGCTGCCTTCTCTGCCTCACAGCTCGCAACTACCTTCTCATAGTAGTCACTCTTGTAATGCTTGGAGAGATAGCTCTCTGCATCGGAAATGAGCTTGGATACCTTATCCTTATTTGCAGATTCTACAGATTTTGCTTTCTCTAAGTCCGCCTTATCCTTCGCAATAATCTTTGCTCTCTCTTCCTTTGTTAAATTCTTATCTTCCTTCGCAATTGCGATATGGTTCTTTAAGCTTCGAACCTTGTCAGATCCATCTACACGAAGTGCATCGATCTGCTTCTGTATTTTTCCTACATATTCATCAATCGGTTTCAAAAGCGCTGCTTCCGCTTCTGCCGAAAGGATCATACTTTTATCTGCCATCGCCAAAACTCCTCTCTATTACAAATATTTCGCACTAAGCTTTAATAATTCTTCCTGATTTGTCTCCTTCGTATTGACAATACCTGCCAGATGGCCGTTCGACATAACGCCAATACGGTTTGTGATTCCGAGAATCTCTGGCATCTCAGAAGAAACAACTATAATTGTCTTACCCTGCTTTGCCATGTTAATGATCAACTCGTAAATCTCATATTTTGCTCCAACATCAATACCTCTTGTCGGATCGTCCATCATAAAGATGTTCGGAGACCGCTCCAACCATTTACCGAAGATTACCTTCTGCTGATTACCACCAGACAGATTTGCAATCATATCATCCGGTCCCATACATTTCGTATGCATGACCTTGATTTCCTCTGCGGTTGCCCGCACCATGTCATCATGTGAGAGTGCAAGTCCACTCTTATAATGATTCATATTTGCAATGGTTGTGTTAAATGTTATATCTGCTTTTAAGAACAGACCATTTGCCTTACGTTCCTCTGTAATGAGGGCAAATCCATGATTCATCGCATCCTTCGGAGATGCAAAATTCATCATCTTACCATCATAGATAACGTTTCCGGCTGCTCTTGTACGCATACCAAATATCGTCTCAAGAAGCTCTGTACGACCTGCACCGACCAATCCATACAAACCAAATATCTCGCCTTTTTTCACATCGAAGGAGATATTCTGGAGCTTCGGTGCATATTTTGTTGAAAGGTTCTGCACGGAGAGAATCGTCTCTCCCGGTGTATTATCAACCGGCGGGAATCTGTTATCCAGAGAACGGCCTACCATGGCTGATATGAGTTCATTCATGTTTGTATCTTTGCTGTCCTTCGTCATTACGAGACTGCCATCCCGCAATACGGAAATCTGGTCGCAGATCTCGAAGATCTCGTCCATCTTATGGGAGATATAAATCAGGGAGATTCCCTGATCCTTAAGCTGACGCATCATCTTGAAGAGCTTTGCTACTTCCGGTGCTGTCAGGGATGAAGTCGGCTCATCAAGTACAATTACTTTTGAATTGTACGAAATTGCCTTCGCAATCTCACACATCTGACGCTTTGATACAGACATTTTCTTCATCGGCTGCGTAAGGTTCACTGTGATTCCAAGCTTTCTGAACAGATCAGATGCTTCTTTTTTCATTCTGCCCTCATCGACCACACCAAGCGAATTCTTTGGGTATCGACCGAGGAACAAATTATCAATTACATTTCTTTCCAGACACTGATTTAATTCCTGATGTACCATTGCAACTCCGTTTTCGAGTGCATCCTTTGGTCCAGAGAAATTAACTTCCTTGCCATCTAATACGATTGTTCCTTCGTCCTTCTGATAGGTTCCGAAGAGACATTTCATCATTGTCGATTTTCCGGCACCATTCTCACCCATAAGTCCCATGATGGATCCTGGCTTCACATTCAAATCAATGTGGTTAAGAACCTTGTTTCTTCCGAATGATTTACTCATGCCATGAATCGATAAGATGTATTTATTCTTATCATCTGCCATATCTCTACTTCCCTTTCTTAAAAAGAAGGGTATCAATTCTAGGTGACACCCTTCTTTGGTTAAATCATTTACCGTTCGTTCAATCAGTTCTCTTACTTGTTAAGAATTGATGTGTAAGATGCTGCGTTGTCTGTCTTAACCATGTTGATTGCAAATGCATCGTACTCACCAGGGTTACCAAGACGGTTTGTGATGTTAGACTCTGTCTGACCATCACCACCGATGTAATCAACCTTCAGATTCAGAAGATCATCGTAGTTCTGAAGAAGTGGCTGGTATGTTGAGCTTAAGAAGTTATCTGAAGCGTTGTAGATATCAAGCCATACCTTCTTCTCTGGGCTCTTGCTAGAGTCGAGCTGCTTAGAAACCTTGTCATAAACCTTTGTTGAGTCTGTGAAATCCTGATAGTTATCAGCTGTTACTGCAATGTTCAATGCGTAGTAAGATCTCTCTTCTGCTGAGTATCTGTAATCAACACCCTCGTCAAGCTTGTTGCCAGCTTCATCTGCTGTACCGATACCTGTGTCTACATCTACACCGTCAAGTGCGTTACGAAGAACACGGAGTGTAAGGTAAGCCTGAACGTCTGCATGCTGTGAAATTGTTCCGCCGTAGCCTTCTGCGATAGCTGCTACTGCATCGCTGTTTGCATCGTATCCAAATGTAGGAACCTTGTTGTCCTTTGCCCAAGCATTGAACATTGACATTCCCATACCATCGTTGTTAGAAACAACTACATCGATCTGATCACCGAAAGAAGCTGTCCATGTACCGATTGCGTTACCTGCTGTTGCTGCATCCCATGTAGCACCTGCAGAGTTCTTCATCTCCTGTGAAGCAAGCTCACGGATTGTGTATTTCTTTCCATCTACTTCCAGTGTTGCATCCTGAACAACCTTTGCAGATCCATCTACGTTTGTACCGGCTGGTGCTGAATCAACTGCGCCATTTGCATCAACGCCTGTTCCAAGTGCGGAACGGACACCTCTTGTACGTGCGATGGAATCGTTATGTCCGATATCGCCGATTGCGAGTACATATCCGATTACGCCATCACCGTTACGGTCGATCGTTGCTGCATTCTTCTTGATGTAGTCAAGTACCATCTCACCCTGAAGCTCAGCACCCTGATTCGCATCGAAACCTACATAGTAAGTATCTTTGTTAAAGTTAAGGGCTGTTTTGTCAAGCTCTCCTGTTGATGAGTTGGAAGGCTGACGGTTGTACCATACAAGCGGCTTATCCTTATTTGCAACTCCGCTTGATGAAGAACCACCACCTGATGATCCACATCCTACCATTGACAGTGCCATTGTTGCTGCTGCGATTACAGCTAAAATTTTTTTCTTCTTCATACTCTTTCCTCCTATGAATGAAATACTTGTTGAAATGTTCCTTCGTACTTTTTGTTCATTTTGTACATTTTTTTTGAATCATTCCCTGTCTCATTGACTAAATTCATTATATTTGGAATGAGGTCCGGAAAGAATAGAATATTTTTGGATATATTAGCAATTTTTTTTGATTATATGAAATTTTTATATGAATTTTGACGAATCTGTCCGTAATCACGTTTAAATTGCACAAAAAATTCTGTTTTTCTCATGATTTTGAAGCATATTTGCCAACTCTTTTCGAATCACATCTTTCTTCTATCGTATTCTACATTTTTTTCATCTTATATTTTTTCCGCTGCCCCTGTATTTCTGTAAAGCCAAATGCCAGAACGCCGACCATACCAAACGCCATCATTTTGATAAGGCTTTCATAATAGATATCCATGTTGCCAGACCATCTCATAAGCTCCTTCGCATGTACAAAACAGCTTTGGAACGAAGAAGCTCTATAGTAATGGTCTGAAAGTTCAGATGCCTGTATCACCATTGCCATGTCTACCCGGAATGCCAGATATAGCCATGCAGCTGATACCGCAACACACAACAGAAAACTTATGATCGACAGCTTTTCGCCTTTCCACTTATATCCATAGATAACCGCGACTCCCATCGCAAGCCCGGCATAGCTTGACACGAATCCAATGCGTGCGATCAGGAAAATCAACAGCGCACCCAGAACGCCACCACCAATCGCTCCGAGCAGACCGAGTGCATAATTTTCACGCACAACATAATCCTCTTCCTGGTTCAGTTTCAACGCATATTCCGTCATCTTCGCAGATTCCTCATTTAAAAAGGAATAGCCATCCTCCACCTGATAGACATTCGTTGGTCCCTGCACGCCCCTGGCATCACAATTATAATATTGATATCGTTCAAATTGCGTGATCATACCTTCTATCAGATTCTTGATCAATTGCACGTTCTTTTTTGTGCCACCACGAACCGGAACATATACCGCAATACTAAATCCTTTCGGTATGATCCTGCCGCCGCTCGGAAGTACCGCGCGCATCGTTCCCCACACATCGACAGATGCTGGTGTCTGATCGTTGGAAACCGAAAATGCAACCATCATCATTTTTTTGCCGGAACCGGTACCCGGTTTCACGACATATGTATATCCCCGGTACACGCCATGCAGCTGGCTTCCCATTCCTGTCCGTGTTGCCTGCAGCTCCCCGGCTAATTTCGTTAAGATTCTTCTATTCGATGCCATCCGGCAAATTCCTCCTCTGCTTGACACTTACGTTTCATCATATTTCCTTTTCACAGGGATAGCAAGTTTTATTTTCTATACAGCCAGACGGCTGAACTCTTCCAGATTCCATACCTTCGTCACAATATCCGAATAAAATTCCGGCTCATGACACACCAGCAGCACCGAACCGTGATACTCTTTCAAAGCACGCTTTAACTCGTCCTTCGCTTCCACGTCCAGATGGTTTGTCGGCTCATCTAAGATTAGAAGGTTTGTCTCCCGGTTGATAAGCTTACACAGGCGCACCTTCGCCTGTTCTCCACCACTCAAGACGCGCACCTTGCTCTCGATATGCTTCGTCGTAAGTCCACATTTTGCCAATGCGGATCGCACCTCATACTGAGAATATCCCGGAAATTCCTGCCAGATCTCCTCCAGACAAGTGTTGTCCGTGCCTGCCATCTCCTGTTCGAAATATCCCTTATACAGATAGTCGCCCAGTTCCACCTTACCGGATAATGCCGGAACGATACCAAGCAGACTTTTTAGCAATGTACTTTTACCGATTCCATTTGTTCCGATAATCGCAATCTTCTCGCCGCGCTCCATCCGCAGATTGATTGGCTTGGAAAGCGGTGCATTCTTATCATATCCGATGATGAGATCTTCCGTCTCAAAGAGCATCTTGCCCGGTGTCCGGGCTTCCTTGAAATAAAACTCCGGCTTTGGTTTCTCCTTGGCAAGCTCGATCACATCCATCTTGTCAAGCTTCTTCTGTCTTGACATCGCCATATTTCTTGTGGCAACGCGTGCTTTGTTTCTTGCCACAAAATCCTTCAGCTCATTGATCTCCTGCTGCTGTTTCCGGTAGGCAGCCTCCTGCTGTGCCTTCTTCGCCTCATAAACTTCTAAGAACTTATCATAGTTTCCGACGTAGCGGTTCAGCTCCTGATTTTCCATATGATAGATGATATTCACGACATCATTCAAGAACGGAATATCATGACTGATCAGGATAAATGCATTCTCATATTCCTGCAAATACCGCTTCAGCCATTCGATATGCTCCGCATCGAGATAGTTCGTCGGCTCATCTAAAAGCAAGATCTCCGGCTTCTCCAAAAGCAGTTTCGCAAGCAGCACCTTCGTACGCTGTCCACCACTTAAGTCCGTCACATCATGGTCAAGCCCAAGCTCCAGAAGTCCGAGTGCCCGCGCCACCTGTTCAACCTTCGCATCGATCATATAAAAATCGTGGTTCGTCAGCATATCCTGCAGCGTACCAACCTCTTCCATCATCTCTGCGATTTCATCGTCCGTCGCATCCGCCATGCTCTCATAGATTTCGTTGATGTTCTGCTCCATATCAAACAGATATGAAAATGCAGACTTCAGGACATCCTCGATTGTCATGCCCTTCTCCAGCACGGCATGCTGGTCTAAGTATCCAACCCGCACATGTTTGTTCCATTCCACCTTGCCTTCATCCGGTGCAAGTGTGCCGGTCACGATATTCATGAACGTACTTTTTCCTTCGCCATTCGCGCCGACCAGACCGATATGCTCGCCTGCAAGCAGGCGGAACGATACATTATTAAAGATTGCACGGTCGCCAAAACCGTGCATTAAATTCTCAACATTTAAAATCATCTGTCTTTGTTCTGCGAAACATATTGTGAATTGTGTATATGTCCGTGCCACATTCTGATAATATAAGATGTATTGAAACCAAGAAGTTCTAGATGTTCTGATTTACCTTCTGATACCGAACGCAACCACCGCCAATTCGCCATCCATGGCTCAGTGGCGGTTTGTTTGAACATCGTGTTCAAACATTGCTATTTTACTTACAGAACATCAAGTACTTCTACGTTTCAAACATATTTATATTATCAGAATGTGGCACTTCCATATATATACAATTCACAATACGTTTTGCAAGTTTCTCCTCTATTTTTTTATTGAACCATTCTTTTTACCTTGTTGCCAGATGTAAAAGTCCAGCCAAATTATTTATTTTTCTTGTTTTGCTTGTCTGCCTTGTTTACGCCAAGCAAGCCCTTGATGATGAATCCGACACCGACGCCGATTGTGCCGAGGATCAGTGCCAGCTCCAGACCGGACATATAACGCATGGATACGTTCAGTGAAATCACAAGACACACGAAAAACGCAATGCACAATCCGATCAGTGAAAGTCCGGTCAGCATGTTCGGCTTCACAATAAATGCGATAAATGCCACAACGATGAGCACAATCAGAATACCTCCGACATTCACGCGTCCCATCCGGAAAAATAGCGTGAAGCTGCTCACAACGACGTTCTGCAAGAAGATAATCACTCCGATAATTGTAAGTGCGATTCCCAATAAAAACTGTAATAATTCTTTCATTCGTTCCTCCCTGTTTTCTCTTAGAAAATGATTACATACTTATGTCTGATTCTATCATACTTCGACAAAGCTGTACACACAAAAAACTGCTGCCAATGCTTGCATAACTTAACATTGACAACAGTTTCATTCTATCTTTATCAACAACTTTTATATCCTATCCATGCAGGCGCACCGCTGCCGCGATCCTTCCGGCAATCCACATGACCGACGCCGCGATCAGGAATATCAGAACAAAGCCATTCACCTTTTCTTTCCAGCGCATTGCCACGATGATTGTATCTCCGATTACAGCGATGGCAACCGGAATTACATAAAATAGATCGACTGCATTTCCTATCAGCACTTTGTACATCAAGACTGCGAACGCTGCAACAAGTGCAAGTGAAACAACCGCTTCTATCACATGAAAGAGCGTGGCTTTCTCAATTTCCGAATGATACATGACCGGAATTGCCATGGAGAATAATATCAGATAGATCAGTGACATCCATAACAATACACTGTCTTTCGCCTGTGCGTTTGCGCATGCCGTCTTGATAACCAAAGCCGCAATCAGCATTCCGTAAGATGCAAACTGGATTCCCGGAATCGTATATTCCGTATGTACCATGCCAGACACAAGAATGACTCCTGCGGTTATGGAAAGCATCCGGTAATCAATGGAACGATACACGTTCATATCCATCGTAAATAATGATTGCAGGAACGCTGCATTCCCCACTGCCAATAAAACAAGAAATGCAGCGAGCGATAAGAACACAGCCAGATACACATAACTATCGAAGCCGCTTCCGAACAGTTTCACATCTTTATCCCTTATGGAACGCACGATGCTCTGTACACGTTCCGCAAATAAAATAATGAAATATAACATAATCAGCCAGTTCATAGCAACCGCGGACACTCCAACCCGTAAATCCATGACGATTCCTCCTTCTATAACTCCAGCGATGCAAGAATCTCTTTCAATGCATCTGCCGATTCCTTTAATTTCAGAGCCTCTTCGCCGCTTAACTTGATCGGAATATCTGTCTCCACACCATCTGCACCGACAATCGCCGGCATACTCAGAACCACATCCTCGATGCCATACGCACCATGTATCATGTGTGAAACCGGCAGGATCGATTTCTCATCCCGCATGATCACCTCACAGATTCTCCTTACAGACATGGCGATTCCATAATACGTCGCATGCTTCCGGTTAATAATTTCATATGCACTGTTCTTTACTGCATCTGCAATCTCCCGCGTATTTTCCTTATGCTGATAATGTCCACGCATCTCGCACATCTCGCTTAATTCCACACCAGAGACATTTGCAGATGACCATGCAACGACTTCGCTGTCGCCATGTTCGCCCACGATAAACGCATGCACACTCCGGCTATCCACAGACAAATGTTCACCCAGCTTATATTTCAGTCTGGCACTGTCTAACACTGTGCCGGAACCAATCACCCGCTGCTCCGGAAGTCCGGACAATTTGATTGCCACCTGTGTCAGAATATCGACCGGATTCGCTACCACAAGCAGGATTCCATTGAACTTCCGCTTTGCAATCTCCGGGATAATAGACTTAAAAATTGCAACATTCTTGTTCACCAGATCCAGTCTTGTCTCCCCCGGTTTCTGTCCGGCCCCCGCGGAGATAATCACGATTGCCGCATCCGCTACATCGTCATAATCTCCTGCATAAATCCGCATCGGTGAAGCAAATGGGATTCCATGGCTGATATCCATTGCCTCTCCCTCCGCTTTGTTTCTGTCCGCATCAATCAATGCAATCTCTGTAAATAAACCACTCTGCATCAATGCAAAAACAGATGCCGATCCCACAAATCCACAGCCGATCATAACCGCTTTTTTTGCATTTACTTTATTATTTCCCATAATTGGTTCCCCCTTGGTTTAATTTTTTAATAATAGTAATTATTACTATTTCAGTATAATAATAATTCTATGATTTGTCAATTTGTATTTATAAAAAAACACGCAAGCACTTTGTACCTGCGTATTTTTCTACTAATCATTTAACTTGTTGTTTTATTTGTTTTTGAAAAAAGAACACTCTTCCTCATTGCACTGTACACCATCTGAATTTCGAAGATTCAGATGAAATACATGACCACTTTCCGGATGCCCCGCACCAAATGCCCGCGTTACATGCGCCACACCTATATCATTCATCTTCTTATCCAGTTCTATCGTGTGAAACCGCAGATCATCATTCTCACTGTACATCAGATATGTTTCCGGGAAATCTACATTCATATAAGTTAACTGCTCCATAAACAACTGGTACTGTTCTTTGGACACAACAAGTGAATTTTCTTTTCTAAGATACCAGCCTAAAATCGTGTCATCCCGCTTTCCCATATCGTATGCACCACAATTCAAGCAGATTCTGGCTGGTCGTTTATCATAGGTAAAATAATCCAGTTTCTTCCGATATTCCTGATTTGACGCAGCAATACAATACTGCGCAGTAAGCTGTGCTCCCGCCGAATCTCCCAACATGAAAAACCGATTCATATCCAGGCCAAACACCCGCGCATGATCATCAATATATTTTACGAGATATGCCACATCCTCTATAGCAGACGGATATTTATTCTGCGGTGACAAACGATAATTAAAATTCACAACTACAAATCCGCTCTGTGCCAGATGACAGCAATAATGGCTATACAGTTCTTTATCTCCATAAAACCAGCCACCACCATGCACACTGACGATCACCGGATATGCTTTATCCGAGTCTCCCATATAGGATGCCGGCACACAAAGATCAAACAGACTGTTCGATACATAGCTGTCTGAATCAATGTCCGATGCATCCCCGGATGATGCATACAACAGCTCCCTTTGCTTATCCATCTTCCAGCTATCCAAAATCGCAGCAAACCGCTCTGCATCCAATTTCTTCTTATAATCTAAATTTTTGATCTGTACAACATTTTCCGGATATTCCAGATCTTTGTCGCGCAATCCGTCATTCGCCATCCACGCATGGCGCATATTCACCCATGGCGGAAGTTTTCTGTTCTCCGCTCCACGCTTCATAATCTCTGTAACATTTATCATAACCGATCTCCTCCTCATAATCGTCCCTCTGTCTTATGTTGTCCTCTTTTTTCTCTTATTCTCATACATAGACTGATCCGCCATATTAAGATAATCCTGCAGGCTTTTCTGCTTATCCGGCGTATCTATGAAAAACGCCCCTGGTAACATAAAAACCCGGGGCGCCTTCATAAAATCGTCAGTTATAAATTAGTTACAGCGTTCATACCGAACCGTAATCGCTTTTATCTCCTTGGCTAAAGTCTTATTTAACTCTTTGCTGTCTACCCGCCATCTCCAATTGCTGCCAACCGAAGAAGGCGTATTCATTCTCGACCTGTTGTCTAAGCCAAGGTAATCCTGAATCGGAACAATACAGATTTTCGCATTGCTTCGCATGATTACGCCAATGAGCGGAATATACATTTTATCTGCCGGTGTATAGTAATCACACAGATAATCTCTTGCTTTTTTCCTGCCTTGGTCATCGACCTCCTGCCACCAGCCGACCAGTGTCTCATTGTCATGCGTGCCTGTATACGCTACACAATTCTCAATATAATTATGAGGTAAATACTCCCTCGCCGAACCCGTATCTCTTGTGTCAAATGCGAATTCCAACACTTTCGTCCCCATGAACCCGCTATCCGCAACAAGCTTACGGACGGTATCCGTTATATAGCCAAGATCCTCCGCAATCACGGATTTTCTGCCAATCTTCTTTTCGATTGTATGGAACAAATCCATGCCCGGACCTTTCTTCCAACTGCCATTTACCGCGGTCTTATCCCCATATGGGATGGAATAATATTCATCGAAACCACGGAAATGATCAATACGTACAACATCATATAACTCAAAGCAGAATGAAAGCCGTTCGATCCACCATGCGTACGATGTCTTTTTGTGGTAATCCCAATCATAAAGAGGATTTCCCCACAGCTGCCCATCCGCCGAAAATCCGTCCGGCGGACATCCCGCAATAGCCTTTGGTGTGCATTGTTCATCTAACTGGAACAATTCCGGATGCGACCATGCATCTGCACTATCTAATGATACATAAATCGGAATATCTCCGATAATTTTAATTCCTTTTTTGTTGGCGTAAGCTCTGAGCTTATACCACTGGTTGAAAAACTGGAACTGCATAAATAACTGAAAATCAATTTCATCTGCCAGCTTCTCTTTATATTCACGTAAACCTTCTTCTGTACGACTATGAATTGCCTCCGGCCACTCAGTCCAGTTCATTCCACCAAAATGATTTTTCACTGCCATATACAAGCAATAGTCATACACCCACGCTTCATTCTTATCTAAGAACGCCTTATACTCTGTACTGTTCTTATGCCCGCTTCTCTCACAAGCCTTGCGGAGCAATACATACCGTCCATTATATTGTTTTTCATAATCAACAGACTGTTCGTCTGTTCCAAAGTCAACACTATCACATTCTTCTCTTGTCAATAAACCTTCGCTAATTAGAGTTTCCAGATCTATGAAGTACGGATTCCCGGCAAATGTGGAAAACGACTGGTATGGAGAATCTCCATATCCGGTAGGTCCCAAAGGTAAAATCTGCCAGAACGTCTGACCAGCTTCCACTAACCAATCCACAAATTTATATGCTTCTTTGGAAAAGCAGCCAATTCCATACTTTGATGGCAGACTGGAAATCGCGAACAATATTCCTGCTGTTTTATCCATATATGTCCTCCATATACGTCAAGGCAAAACAATTATACTCTGCGTACGCTTTCGCCCTCGATCAGATTGTGTGGGGCATAATCATGTTCACACCCCAGTGTATAATGTATGTGCTTCATCAAAAGCTCCACACTCCGCTTCGCAATGCTGTTTATGTCCTGACCCATTGTTGTAATTCTCGGTGTGTAAAATCTCGATATGACTGTACCATCGAAGCCTACCACCGATATATCATCCGGTACTTTTTTCCCGGCATCTTCAATTGCCCGAATTGCGCCAACCGCAATCGTATCTGACAGCCCGACAATCGCTGTCACATGTATGTTCTTTTCAAGTAGTCTTTTTGTTGTTTCATAACCTGCCTCATACGAATACCGGCAAGCCATATAATTCTTATCCGGATCAAATTCCAGACCACTTTTTTCAAAGCCTTTTTTACACCCAAGATAACGCGAGAAACTGATCTGTTTATCTGAAATCTCGCCACCCATTACGACAATATCTTTGTGTCCGTAGCCTGTTAAATACTGCACGAGTTCCATAGTTGCAGTCTCATCATCGACACATACAGAAGATACATTGTCAAACGCTAACTCCTTTGCACTTGTAGTTGCAACAACGCAGGGTATGTCAAGTTCATTCATACGTTCATCAAAAAGAGCTAAATTCGCGCCGAGAAAAATAATCGCTTTCGAGGTTTTGTCACGAACGAATTTTAATGCCTCTGCAACCTCGTCCCCATCTTCATCGATAATCTGACAGGATACAACCTCTTCCAGTTCTGACAGCAGAAGTGTAATCCGGTCAAGAATCTCCATGAAGAAACTATTGTGTCGGCCTTTCATGATAATTGTAACTGTATTTCCGCCACATCGTTTCAGCTTTCTGGCATTTCCGTTTGGTTCAAAATTGCTCTCTTCGATAATTTTCAATATCTTTTCGCGCGCTTTCTCACTTACACCCGGTTGTTTGTTTATTACTCTGGATACGGTACCAATACCGTATCCAGATAATTTTGCTATATCTTTGATTGTCATATAATCGCTCCTGTAAAAATGTGATTATATATTAACCCTTAACAGCGCCAGCCGCAACCCCTTTGACAATATATTTCTGAGCGCATAAGTAGAATACAACAACCGGAATGATTGCCATGATCAGGCATGCCATAATCGCGCCCATATCAACACGGCCGTAGCTTCCCTTCATGTACTGGATGACAATGGAAATTGTCTTGAATTCCTTAATATCAAGTACAAGGTATGGAAGAAGGAAGTCATTCCAGATCCACATTGCTTCAAGAATACCTACAGAAATGAATGTAGGCTTCATCATAGGAACTACTACACAGAAGAATGTCCGGAGTGGTGAGCAGCCATCAATCATTGCAGCTTCTTCCACTTCTACCGGAATTGATTTTACAAATCCGGTGAACATGAATACCGCAAGTCCGGCACCAAAACCGAGATATACAATCACGATTCCCCAAGGTGTATTCAGATGGAGGGAGTCTGCCGTTCCGGAAAGTGTAAACATGACCATCTGGAATGGTATAACCATAGAAAACACACATAAGAGGTAAATCATTTTTGTAAAAACATTCTTAACCCGGGTTATAAACCAGGCTGTCATGGAACAGCAAATCAGAATAACCGCAACTGAAAATACTGTAATAAATAATGTCCAGCCTACAGCTTTCAGGAAATCATATTGCGTAATTGCTGTCTTATAGTTTTCAAGTCCAACATAGCTTTCCTCTGTAGGCAGCTTAAATGTCTCAAGGTTGATGAACGTCTTCGACTTCATCGAGTTAATCAATACGATAAAGATTGGAGCAACAAATACAATTGAAACGAGTGTAAAAAATAATGTTGCAAGTATTCCCATCACTTTCTTTTTCATTACTGCTGCACCTCCTTATCCCTTGTCAACTTTAACTGTAACAATCCAATCGCTACTACAATTATGAAGAACACAACTGCCTTCGCCTGTCCAACCCCTTCAGCTCCTACTCTGCCATAGAATGTGCTATAAATATTCAGGGCAAGCATTTCTGTCTTATGAAGTGGCTCACCACCTGTAAGAGCAAGGTTCTGATCGAATAACTTGAACGAATTCGTAATCGTCAGGAATGTACAAATTGTAATCGATGGCATCATGTTCGGAATTGTAATTTTAAACAATCTCTGCATTCTGGTAGCTCCGTCGATCATAGCCGCTTCCTGAATATCTCCGGGGATCGCCTGAAGTCCCGCGATGTATACGATCATCATGTAACCAATCTGCTGCCATCCTACAAGAATAACCAGTCCCCAGAAACCTAATGTTTCATTCAACTTCAGGGCTGTATCAAACTTCACGAAAATACCATCAAAAATCAGCTGCCATACATAACCTAATACAATACCTCCGATCAGGTTTGGCATAAAAAACACTGTACGGAAAATATTCTTTCCTTTGATATTCTGTGTCAACGCCAGAGCGATTAAAAATGCAAGCACATTAATCAACACAAGTGAAACGATTGCAAATAAAGTAGTGAATTTGAATGATCCAAGGAAATTTGAATCTTTAAATGCTTCTATATAGTTTTGTATTCCGACAAATTTTGCATCCTTGATTGTTGTAAAATTACAGAACGACAAGTAAATACCTTCAATAAAAGGAATAATAAATCCTATCAAAAATGCAGCCATAGTCGGTACCAAAAATATCGGCCAATATTTTTTTACTGCCTTTTCCATCTTATACCTCCTATGCCCTCGAACAACTACCTTCTAAAAAAGGGAGGAACTGTCTCCTCCCTTTTTAATTACAGGTTGTTTTATCAGGCTTCTTGATCCTAGTTTCCTGCTGCCTGACTCTCTGTAGCCCAGCCTTCAACGAATGCTTTCTTTACAAGATCCCAATTCGCATCTGTCTGATCGGAAGCGTATACAGTAAGAGCTGATCCTACTTCGTTCTTCCATGTCTCAGAAGGCATTGTTGTGAAGTTCCAGCTTACAGGTGTCTTGCCATCTGCAACATACTGGCTTGCGATATTCACAAGAAGGTTATCTGACTCAAGGTTCTTCTTGAATGGAGTAACAAATCCCATTCCGTCTGCTCCGGATGGCATTGCACCCTGTGAACCACAGATTGCCTTAAGTGCTGTATCGTCTGTAGCAAGCCATGCCATGAAATCTTCTGTTGCCTTGATGTCTGCTTCGGAAGCCTTAGCATTTACGCACCAGTAGTTCTCTGTACCTGTACAAAGTCCCTGATTCTCTTCTCCGTCTGCACCGATATAAATCGGAAGCATTCCAAGATTCTCATCTCCGACTGAGCTTATATCTGAGTATGCCCATGTACCATTCTGGTAAAATACTGCTTTTTCTGCTACGAACTCAGCGACTGCATCATCACCGGTCTTAACACTGAGCTGCTTTGGATCTGTTGTTGAGTTATTAATGTACAGATCCCAGATCTGACGGTAGTTATCCAGGTATGTGCCCTTGATTGCCTTTGTGTTGTTGATTCCGTCTGCCTGATACTCATAGTATACAGGAAGGTTTGCAAGGTGAGTCTTAAATCTCCAGTCTGAAGAACCATCCATACCTGCGGATGTAAATGCGTCAAATCCAAGCTCATCACGTCTTGCTGTAATATCTTCTGCTACCTTCTTCAAATCTGCAAAGTTCTTGATGTCATCCATGGAGTAACCTGCCTCCGCAAGAAGCTTCTTATTGCAGATGATACCATAAGACTCAATAACATATCCGATACCTGCTACCTTATCGCCATCCTTCAAAGCGAAATCCTCGGAAGTAAGCTGCTTGTAAACTTCTGTGTCAGACAAATCTGCACAGTAATCTTTCCACGATGCTAAGCCGACCGGACCATTTACCTGGAACAATGTAGGGCATTCTGATTTACCCATCTCACTCTTAAGAGTTGTCTCATACTGACCGGATGCAGCTGTAACAACGGTTACCTTTACGCCTGTCTCCTCTTCGTAGATCTTGGCAAGCTCCTGCCACTGGGCATCTGCTTCTGGCTTAAAATTCAAGTAATATACCGAACCCTTATCAGCCGATGCATCCTTTCCTCCTGAAGTTCCCTTTCCTCCACAACCTGCAAACAGTGACATCATCATTGTTGCAGCTAATCCTAAAACTGCTAATTTTTTCTTCATGTTTTTTCCTCCTCTAATCATTTGATTTGTTTTGTTAATAGTTACGTATACGTCCTTTGGAAACGTTTGTTGTATCGTTTTTGGTAACGTTTCCATTTCATGAGTCAATGATACAACATTTAAAAACTTTTTGCAATCAAAAAAGTCAACTTTTTGTTTATTTGGTCAAATTACACAGCAATTTTGATTTTTTTTTGTTACTTATCACTAATTTCTGCGTGCATTTGCTATCAATGGATCCTATTTTATTATTTTCCAAATATCGTTATTATATTCAGCAATTGTACGATCGGATGAGAAAAATCCCGCTTTCGCAATATTCACCATCATCTTCTGCGCCCACGCCTTACGATCCTCATATTCCTTATAGGCACGTTCCTTGGCGTCAACATAAGAATCGAAATCAATAAATGTCATGAACCAGTCTTTGTTGAGAAGCTCATTATACAAACGATGCAGCATTTCTGCATTTCCAAGTGCCATCACCGCGTCACTGATAATAAAATCAACGGCTTCCTTCAATACCGGATTGTTCTCATAATATGTTCTTGAGACATAGTCCGCCTTCGCATAATGCTCAATCACCGCATCACTTGACTCTCCAAAGATATAGATATTTTCATCGCCAACAAGCTGATGGATTTCAACATTCGCACCATCTTCTGTTCCGAGAGTAACCGCGCCGTTCAACATGAACTTCATATTTCCGGTTCCGCTTGCCTCTTTTGATGCAAGTGAGATCTGCTCCGAAATATCACAGGCAGGAATTAATTTTTCTGCAAGCGTAACATTGTAGTTTTCTACCATAACTACATTCAGATACGGGCTCACTTCCGGATCGTTGTTGATCAATTCCTGAAGGCACAGGATCAAATGAATAATATCCTTTGCAATCGTGTATGCAGGTGCAGCCTTTGCTCCAAATATAACCGTAACCGGTGTAGTAGGCAGCTTGCCCGCTTTGATCTCCAGATACTTATGAATCACATAAAGTACATTTAACTGCTGACGCTTGTACTCATGCAGACGCTTTACCTGGATATCAAAAATCGAGTTTTCGTTTAATTCGATTCCCTGTGTCTCCTTGAAATATTCTTTGGCGCGAAGCTTGTTCTGATGTTTGATTTCAAGGAGCTTTTCAAGCTTGGCATCATCATTTACAAATGCAAGTAATTTCTCTAATTCCATTGCATCTTTCTTGTATCCGTCCCCAATCCACTCTGTGATCGTATCGGATAACAATTCATTACAATAGAGAAGCCAGCGGCGGAATGTAATGCCGTTTGTCTTGTTGTTGAACTTCTCCGGATATATTTTGTAAAAATTATTAAGCTCCGAATTCTTCAAAATCTCCGTATGAAGATACGCAACGCCATTTACACTAAATCCATAATGAATATCGATGTGTGCCATGTGAACGAGATCATTCCGGTCGATAATTGCCACACTCTCATCACTAAACCGTCTTCTTACCTTATCATCCAGAATCTCAATAATTGGCACAAGCTGCGGAACAACCTCTGCCAGATAATGTCTAGGCCATTTCTCAAGTGCCTCAGCCAAAATTGTATGGTTTGTATATGCGCAGGTCTTACTTACAACATAAATCGCCGCATCCATGTTCATCCCTTCCGCTACAAGCAGACGAATCAACTCAGGTATGATCATGGTTGGATGTGTGTCGTTGATCTGGATTACTGCATAGTCGAACAAATCATAAAGGTTACTTCCCTTCGCCTTACACTCATCGATAATGAGTCTTGCGGCATTGCTTACCATGAAATACTGCTGGTAGATACGAAGCTTTCTTCCATCTTCGTCACTGTCATCCGGATATAAGAACAATGTCAGGTTCTTCTCTATGTCTGTTTTATCAAACTGATGATTCGCATCTACGATGGACTCATCCACCGTTTCTACATCGAACAGGCATAATTTGTTGGTACGGTTATTGTAACCTGTTACATCAATCTCATACAATCTCGACTGCACCGTGCATTTTCCAAATGTTACCGGGTATGTCACATCTGTTTTTCTAAGCCAGCTTTGATCCTTGATCCATGGATTTATCTGTTCTTTCTGCATTCTGTCTTCGAACACCTGCTTAAACAAGCCAAGGTGATAATTCAATCCAATACCCGCACCCGATAATCCAAGTGTTGCGATTGAATCAAGGAAACATGCAGCAAGTCGCCCCAGACCGCCATTTCCAAGAGATGGCTCTACCTCAATCTCCTCAATCTCCGCAAGTGTCTTTCCGCTTTCGGCAAGCACTTTTTTGACGTCCTCATAGATTCCAAGATTGATCATGTTATTCGAGAGCAGCTTTCCAATCAGAAATTCTGCCGATACATAATAAATCTTCTTTTTCGTCTCTTCCATGCGACGGTCATCTGCTAACTGCTTTGTCAGGTTGAGCAATGCATAATATACTTCTTCATTGCTGCTTTGTGCGATTTCTTTTCCAAGCAGTTTTTCAAGTTCCTGTTTTACCTTCATTGTATACCCCTTTCGTTTTCACTTGAGCTGTTATACGCTCTTTGATAATAATACAATATCACGAATTGGAAACGTTTCTCTTGCAAAATAGTATCACAATATGATACTATTCTATCAATTAGGAGGGTATTTGCCATGAAAGAGATTATAAATCCGGACTCTGTGTCTAATATCGAATTAAACGAAAACAAGATTCACTTTCAAAATGAATATCAATATAACACCTATATATGTTCGATTCCGATGGATTTTGCAAGTGTACCGGTTCATTGGCATGACGAGTTCGAAATGATCGTGATCAAGAAGGGACGCGGATACGTTACCCTCAATTTTCAGAGATATAAGGTTTCGTCCGGGGATATCGTCATCGTTCTTCCCGGAATGCTTCATTCCATTGAAGGTAAACAGAATTCGACTATGGAATATGAAAATATACTTTTTTCAAAGCACTTTCTTGCCTTTGGTGCAGATGACGTGACGCAGCAAAAATTTATCGATCCTTTTTTTAACGGAGATATCCAGATTCGTCATTATCTGACACCCGGGCACACGTTATACAAGGAAATCAGTAATATTGTTGATTTATTAGATGAAAAAAGTGATGAAAAAGACTATGCGTATCAGCTTTTTATCAAAGGGGGGCTTATCCAGATTATATACCTGCTGATAACGCACCCGCCAAAAGTAAACGAGACTGCGCAAAGTGATAAGCATGAAGAGAAATTGAAAAGTATCATCCGGTATATCTCCACACATTATTATGAAGATATATCCATCGAAGAAATTGCAGATTTCTGCCACTATAGTCCATCGCATTTTATGAAATTTTTTAAGATTCATACCGGAATGAGCTTTATCTCATATGTGAATGACTTCCGTGTCACAGAAGCACGCGCAATGCTCACATCGACCAATGATTCGATTCTTGAAATCTCACAGAAATGCGGATTCTCAAATCTGTCGAATTTCAACCGGATGTTCAAAAGAAAATATGGTATAACGCCAAGGCAGATACGCAGCTAAGTCTGCGCCTGTATAATGCAGATATGGGCAGAACCAAAAAATCGACTCTGCCCATTTTCAAATATTCTATGCTCTTTTTAGATAAACTCCTTATCCAAAAGGAAATCAATCACGTTGATATTCAAAATGCCGTTATCATCATACCAACGCTTTCCAATATCTTTCCTTACCACAATTTTAGGGAAAGAATCTCCTGTGAGCGTAAATGGTCTGAGTTCTACATCAGCTTTCTCATCAGTAGGCATCGCATACGCCGACTGGATATAGGTTCGTTTTCCTCCTGAATTTACGACAAAATCAATTTCCCTTGGCGTACGAACGGAATTTCTTTTTTCACTAAGTGTCCTTGCATAAACAACGCCAACATCAACAGAAAACTGCCTGATATTCAACTCATTATATATGATGTTTTCCATTATATGCGTCATTTCCTGCTGGCGGAAACCTATTCTTGCATTTCTAAGTCCAATATCTTCGCAATAATATTTATTTGGCGAGTCAAAATAGGATTTTCCTTTTACATCATATCGCTTACTTTCAGAAAAAAGGAACGCATCTTCCAAATGTCCGATATATGCCCGAATCGTGTTGGCAGACGCACCGCCCACTTGTTTCGACTTCAGAGTGTTTGCAATTTTAGTTGGATTTGTTAATGAGCCTACCGACGAACAAAGCAAATCTAAAATCTGCTCCAGAACATCTTGCCTTTCAATTCTCTTACGTTCAACAATGTCCTTAATATACACTTCTGAGAAAAGTGATTTTAGATAATTCATCTTAGCCGTATCATTAGGTCTTGACAGGACAAGTGGCATACCACCATAGAAAGCGTATTCGTCAAATGCTTCGTTTTTATCTCCACCAACCGCAGAGTAATATTCCGCAAAACTGAGTGGGTGTACTCTTATTTCATCGCTTCGTCCTCTAAATTCAGTAAGAATGTCACTGGAAAGCATTTTTGAATTACTTCCGGTTACATAAACGTCTAAATTCGATAAACCTCTCAAATCATTAAGAGCATCGTAAAAAGTAATTTTCTTACCGTCCGGATTGTATGGATTAGACACCTCATCAGACATTTGAATTTCATCAACGAAAAGATAATACTCCTCTTTGCTTTTTTCCACTTTTTCTCTTACATACGCTGAAAGAATAAGCGGATTACGATATTTAATATCTTTTGCAAGATCAAGCTCAATCGTAATAATCTGTTCTTCTTTTACACCATTTTCAATTAAATAATCTCGGTATATATTTTTGAGAAGATAAGATTTGCCACATCTCCTGATACCGGTAATTACTTTCACTAAACCGTCAAAACGATATGAAATCAACTGCTCAAGGTAGCTATCACGCTTAATTTCCATAAAGCTCACTCCATTTCATTGAAAATTTCTGCCTATTTAGGCTTTTTCAATCAATATTATATATGTTTTCCTTTTGATTTTCAAGTTCTCATTGAAAATTTCCGCCCATAAAGGCTAAAATATTCAGTAGAAATATTTAATCCGATTCAAAAACCATTTTGACTAAAATGCAGGTATATCTGTTCTCATTCCTGTTTGTATTATCATTTCATAAACCACATATTGTTAGTACGAGCATTTTTAATTTTATCAGCTATCATAATTCTGTATGCCTCCTTCTTCCATGAGATTACAGCAAACGTAGTAGTAATGTCTATCAAAAGGCTTTTACATATTAGATAAAAGCATG
>OGQH01000326.1_pt1 | contig 64527 bp, 52 predicted proteins | sample 1553181 | NCBI WGS metagenome assembly OGQH01 (sample SAMEA2579946, study PRJEB22360) | human gut metagenome | biome: human gut; feature: human-associated habitat; material: faeces | place: Denmark | collected 2008/2010 | reverse complement strand
GAACCCACGTATCCAGCTTGGAAGGCTGGTGTTCTACCATTGAACTACACCCGCACAGCTTGTTGTCTGTGCATCTCTGTCGCATCAACGAAGATTAGTATATATGATGAAACTGTATTTGTCAACACTAAATTTAAATTTTTTCTATTTTTTTAACAACATATACAAATCATCATCTGACAAACAATTTGTCACGCAGATAAAATCATCCGTTTCGCTGCTCAGCTCTATACCGAATAATTGCTATGCAGTTTATCAGAAGGAGCTTTCACTCCTCCTGATATAAGCAAATTTCCACCTGCTACTTATTACTTTCCACGCTGAAAGCCTGGACTTACTGTATATGATGGAACCTGTCAGGAAAACAAAATTTTACAGTGTTAACCAGAGATCAGTTCTCCCAATCCCATACATTCGTAGCTTCCACTGAACTTCTTGGTTTCTTAATCACAAGTTCAGGACTCTTCGCACTGACCTTGGTGTTTGCCGGAATAGATGCTGTAATAAAGGTATTACCTCCGATGATCGTATTCTCTCCTATCACAGTCTCACCGCCCAGCACAGAAGAGTTAGAATAAATCGTCACATTATCTCTGATCGTCGGATGTCTCTTCACATTGGCAAGCAGCTGTCCCTGACGGGTGGAAAGTGCGCCAAGAGTCACGCCCTGATACAGCTTCACATTCTTTCCAATCTCCGTAGTCTCACCGATTACAACACCGGTTCCATGGTCAATGAAGAAATATTCTCCAATCGTAGCACCCGGATTGATATCGATACCTGTATAACCATGTGCATATTCAGACATAATTCTTGGAATAAACGGCACATTTTCCAGATACAGAACATGTGCAAGTCTGTATACATAAATTGCATAAAATCCAGGATAAGAGAAAATGATCTCCTCTTTACTCTTGGCAGCCGGGTCACCGTCAAAACCTGCCTGCAGGTCAGTCAGCAGCATACGCTGAATTTCCGGAACATTTGCAAAAAATCGCTCTGTGATCTGCTCTGCATGTTCTTTGGCCTTCTGTTCTTCTTCACCCTGATATAAAAATGCAATCTCAATCTGCTCCTGCAAGCAGTCATACAGATCATTCAGGCGATATGCCACATAATGCTCCGGAAACACGCTGGCACTGGAATCCACACTGAAATATCCGGGAAAAATAATAGACCTCATATCTTTAATGAAGTTAATAATCTCTTTCTTATTTGGAAGACGTTCTCTGTCCTTTCCCAGAAAGAGTTCTTCTTTACGGTAAGTATCTGTCAGCTTCTCCACAGCCTCCAGAATTGTTTTCTTCTTATCTGTCATAATCGTCACCTATCTGCTTTCCTCGCAGCTGCTTATTATCCCCGGACAATAGCAATCCAGAGGGTACACAACCGCATTTTGTTATTATCTTATTACAGCAAAACCAATTCGTCAATAAAAAAAGAATTGACCTTTCCGTAGATTCCTTATATAATAAAAAACAGTTCCGGTTACACTTCAGAACTGTTTCTAATCTTAATATGGAGATGTACCCAAGAGGCTGAAGGGACCGCACTCGAAATGCGGCAGGCCGGGCAACCGGTGCGAGGGTTCAAATCCCTCCATCTCCGCTCTTTCTTTGTAAAATTCTTTATAATAAAAATGCACAATAAGCTTGACAATCGTTGCTTTTATATGTATAATTGCAACAGTAAAAGAAATTTTACAAGTTGGTTTTGATAGGGGATTGGTCAAATGGTATGATAGGGGTCTCCAAAACCTTTGGTGGGAGTTCGATTCTCTCATCCCCTGCTCTTTAAAAACACCTGTTTAGGTGTTTTTTTATTTATAGTAATTTAAATTAAATTTTTATAAAGGAGAATTATATGAAAAAAACAAATAACAGCGTGCTTTCGCAATACCGGGGGGCGTTAATGGGAATATCCATCATATTGATTATAGTTTTTCATTTTACGGATGACTGTCATTATTATTCCTATCATTTTAGTGGCTGGATTTCCTTCTTTTGGAGATATATTTCATCATCAAGTGTGGATGCATTTTTATTCTTTTCTGGTCTGGGGTTATATTATTCCATGAAAAAAAGATCAGATGTTAGAAGTTTTTACATAAGAAGATTAAAAAGAATTCTGATTCCTTATTGCATCGTAGCCGTACCCTCTTATATTTTACTGGATGTCTGTGTAGATAAAACAGGATGGGGAGAAGCCATAAAAGACTTCACATTTATCACATTTTTCAGTGATGGAGACAGGCTTTACTGGTATATTGGACTTATGCTGTTATGCTATCTGATTTATCCCTATATCTTTCAGATTGTGGATAGCGCACGGGACGCAATAGATGGAGAGATCCGGCTGATTTCCATGGTAAGTGCGGTTACCGTATTGGCACTTGTAATTGCATTATATGAGAAAGAGGTGTTTGGAAATGTAAATATTGCTTTGCTTCGTCTGCCTGTTTTTATAGCGGGCTGTTTTTATGGCAGATCCAGCTATGAAAAAAGGGAAAGTTATTGGAAATGGTTGATTCTTTTTGCGTTATCCGGCTATTTGCTCACCATGCTTCCAAGTGGATCTCCTATTTTTGCAAGGTATGTGACTGGAATTTTTAATATCTCATGTTGTGCGGGAATTGCCTGGATCTTTTCCCAGTTATCTATGCGCCCGGTTATAAGAATACTGGAATGGTTTGGTGCTCATTCGCTGGAATTGTATCTGGTACATGTTACCATACGAAAATTTATGAAGGGAGCAGCATTTCATACATGCCGTCTGCGTTACGAACTGGTGCTGGTATGCAGTTCCATTGTGATTGCATGGATACTTCAGATCCTTGTCCGGTATATAACAGATCATTTGCTTAAGGAAAAGAGGTAAGACATATGACCCTACAGCAGTTACATCAGGTAATTACGATTGCAGAAAGCCGTTCCATGAACGAAGCATCCCGAAAATTGTTTGTCTCACAGCCCAATCTGTCTGCGGTTGTGCGCGAACTGGAAGAAGAAGCAGGAATCACCATTTTTATCCGGTCAAACCGCGGAATCGTGCTTACACCGGAGGGAGAGGAATTTATCGGATATGCCAAGCAGGTCGTGGAGCAGTATCATTTGCTGGAATCCCGTTATATTTCGTCTGAATCCAAAAAGAAATTTTCTGTGTCCATGCAGCATTATACCTTTGCAGTCAAGGCATTTGTGGAAGTAGTCAAGGCTGTCGGAATGGACGAATATGAATTTGCCGTGCATGAGACACAGACGAATCAGGTAATCGAAAATGTGCGCAACATGAAAAGTGAGCTGGGGATTCTTTTCCTGAGCAAATTTAATGAAGCAGTACTCCAGAAACTTTTCAGGGAAAATGATGTGATTTTTGAAGAACTGTTTACCTGTGACACCTATGTATATCTGTGGAAAGGACATCCGCTGGCACAAAGGGATGTAATTTCCATGAAAGAACTGCAGGAATATCCATGTCTGGTGTTCGAACAGGGGAAAAATAATTCCTTTTATTTTGCCGAAGAGATGAAAAGTACCTATGAATATAAGAAGATGATCCATGCGGATGACCGGGCGACCATGCTGAATCTGATGGTTGGTCTGAATGGTTATACACTCTGTTCCGGGATTATCTGTGAAGAATTAAACGGAAATGATTACGCGGCAGTGCCGCTGGCAGAGAGCGAAAAGATGCGGATCGGCTATATCCGGCACAAGGGGATAAAGGTCAGTCCGATCGGAGAATTATATGTGGATATTCTGAAAAAAAGTGGGAAACCACTTTGATAAAAATAGTTTTCATCAAAAAATGCTTGTTTTGGTCATTGGAAAGGCAATTTTTTGGAGAAATTGCATAAGATAGCAGGTATAAATATAAATACACGAAAAAAAACGGTAAGAATCTGATGGAAACGGTTGCGCGATTACCGTCATTATGCAGGAAAAACCGGAGAAATGCGAAGTTTGCACAACTTTGACAGATGAGAAAAAAAGTGGCATAATCTTTTCTAAACTTGGGGATGATAATAAAAGTATGTTGTTTAAAGGTAGAAAGAGGTGTTGGATTATGTATGAAACTGTTAAAGTAATTCGGTTATCAGATATGGATGAAGTTAAGGATTTTGTACGTGCAGCGGGTGGTTGTGATTTTGATATTGATGTAAAATGTGACAGAACATTCATTGATGCAAAGTCATTGCTTGGTATGATTGGTCTTGGCGTAAAGAAGAATCTTCAGGTTTGCTACGGTGGAAAGAATGAAAACTTCGAAAACGTAGTTGCTAAATTTGCAGTGGCATAATACAATTATTATATCGTGACTATGGAACTTTAAGTCCCGCTCCGTATTCCGGAGCGGGGCTTTTTATTGTAAAATAATGGAACAAATAAAAACCCGCTTCATACAACAGGAAAATACCCGCGGGAGAAAGGAGGTGTACATGCAGGAATTACATATCTCTGTGAGAAATCTGGTAGAGTTTATTTTCCGGGCAGGAGATATCGATAATCGTGCCGGAAAGCTGGCGAGTGCAGAGGCCATGATGGAAGGCAGCCGTATCCACCGGAAAATTCAAAAAAGCATGGACACCTCCTACCAGGCGGAAGTACCGCTGAAAATTGAATGGAAAGCCAACGATTACGTACTGGTCGTGGAAGGACGTGCAGACGGAATCGTCTATGGAAAATTTCAGCCGGATCTGCCGGCTGCGACGGAGTCTGTGCTGCAACCGGAGATGGAGTTTGCGGCGGAAATCCCTCCGGAAGAAGAAATCAGCTTCATCGATGAGATCAAGGGTGTATATAGAAACGTTGCGGCAATGGAACAGCCGGTCTACGTGCATAAAGCCCAGGCAATGTGCTATGCGTATATCTATGCGAAACAGAACCGTCTGGAGCGGATCGGCGTGCAGATGACCTACTGCAATCTGGATACGGAAGAAATTCGGTATTTCCGGGAAATTTTCGATTATGAGACACTGACCGTGTGGTTTGGCCATCTGATCGAAGATTATCGGAAATGGGCGGACTGGCAGATTGCATGGAAAAAACAGCGGCAGGAGAGCATTCATGGACTGGAGTTTCCATTTCCGTACCGGGAAGGGCAAAAGAAGCTGGTTGCAGATGTTTATCGTACAATTTTGCGGGGAAAGAATCTGTTTATCGAAGCACCGACCGGTGTGGGCAAAACAATTTCCACAATCTTTCCGGCGGTAAAAGCAGTGGGAGAAGGGCTGGCAGACCGGATCTTTTATCTCACGGCAAAGACCATCACAGCAACTGTGGCAAAAGAAACGTTCGCACTGCTGGAAGAACAGGGCTATCGTGCCAAAGTGATCCAGATTACAGCAAAAGAAAAACTCTGCCTGTGTGAAGAGATGGACTGCAACCCGGTAAACTGTCCATATGCAAAGGGACATTTTGACCGGGTGAACGATGCGGTGTTTGATCTCTTGCAGAAATCCAACCTGTTTACCAGAGAGGAAGTTTTAGCGCAGGCGAAAGAATATCAGGTGTGCCCGTTTGAGATGAGTCTGGATGTGGCAACCTGGGCGGACAATATTGTCTGTGATTACAATTACGTATTCGATCCGAATGTATATCTGAAACGCTTTTTTCAGGAGGGGATAAAGGGAGACTATCTGTTCCTGGTGGATGAGGCACATAACCTCGTGGATCGCAGCAGGGAGATGTACAGTGCCGATCTGTACAAAGAAGACGTGCTTGCAGTGAAGCGGATCATGAAAGCGCACAGCCGTACGATCTGCCGTATCCTGGACAAATGCAACAAAGCCATGCTGGAAATGAAACGTGAGTGTGAGCACTACCAGATTCTGGACAGTGTGGGAACGTTGACCTTCCACCTTATGCGGCTGGCCTCCCAGATGGATGAATTTTGGGAAAAACCGCGGGAATTTCCGGAGAAGAAAACGGTGCTGGATTTTTACTTTGCGCTGCGCAATTTCCTGAATATCTATGATCTGGTGGATGACCATTACGTGATCTACAGCCAGATGACGGAGGAAGGCCAGTTCCGGATCCGGCTCTTTTGCGTAGATCCGTCGGTCAATCTGCAGAAATGCATCGATAAAAGCAATTCCACGATCTTTTTCTCCGCAACGCTCCTGCCGATCGGATACTACAAGCGGCTACTTTCCACGGACGAGGATAACTATGCCATTTATGCGCAGAGTACGTTTGCCCAGACACAGAGACTTCTCGCATTTGGCCGGGATGTGAGCACAAAATATACGCGGAGGAACAGAAAAGAATACGAAAAAATCGCGGACTATATCGGTGCAGTCACAGAAGCACAGCAGGGAAATTACATGGTGTTTTTCCCGTCTTACCGGCTGATGCAGGATGTATATGAGGTCTTTGCCGGGAAGGCGGCCGATTCGTGCGAGATTCTGATGCAGCATAGTAATATGAAAGAACACGAAAGAGAAGCGTTTTTGGAAGAATTTGAAAAAGAGCGCCAGGGGACACTCGTTGCGTTCTGTGTGATGGGTGGAATTTTCGGGGAAGGCATTGATCTGAAAAACGACCGGCTGATCGGTGCCATCATCGTGGGAACCGGACTTCCGCAGGTCAGCGATGAACGTGAAATTTTAAAGAATTATTATGATGAGCGGGGATTGTCCGGATTTGACTATGCGTTCCGCTATCCGGGAATGAACAAAGTCCTGCAGGCAGCAGGGCGCGTGATCAGGACCAGCGAGGACCGCGGCGTGATCCTTCTGCTGGATGAACGTTTCCTGCAGCGCGAATACGGAGCGCTTTTTCCGAGAGAATGGGAAAAGAGAAGCGTCTGTGGTCTGCCGCAGCTGCGGGAAGAAGTGAGCCGGTTCTGGTCAGACGTCCGGGAGGAGCTTTAAAAACTCTTCGGTGGAGGCAGAAACCGGAAGGGTAGGGTTTAACGAAGCCACCAGCTGCCGCTGCGGGATCGTTTCCTGCGTGCGGACGAGAAAGAGATCCTCCGGCTTGTGTTTCAGACAAAAATCCGGGATAAAAGCAATTCCAAGACCGATGCGGGCCATGTCAATAAGCAGATCGTTGCTGCTGAGCTCTACCTGAGGCAGCAGTTCCAGCTGATGCTGCAGGAAAATGTGGTGCAGAAACTCACTCGTTGTGCTCTTGCGGTCTAACATCATGAGCGGATAGGTGCCAAGCTCCGAGAAAGGAACGATGCGGTCCGCCAGATCAAAATATGCCGGATTGGCGACGAACACATCCGAGAAAGAGCCAACCGTTTTCTGAATATAGGAAGGATTCAGATGCGGGTTTGGAAAATTTGTGATAATCAGATCTACCCGGCGCTGCTCTAACAGGTCTACACAGCCCATCGAGCTGGCATTGGTGATTTTAATCGGAACATCCGGGAATTTCCGATGGAATTTCTGCAGATACGGCAGAAGAAAATAGCGGCAGATCGTGTCGCTGGCACCGATATGCAGCTGTCCTAAACCAAGAGAGCCGGATTCTAAAAGCTGGCTTTCGCCGCGTGAGATCAGATTCATGGCAGGTTCCACATGTTTCAGAAGCAGAGCACCGGCAGGAGTCAGCTGCACTTTTTTTGTGCTGCGGATAAAAAGCGGCTGTCCCAGCTTGCGTTCCAGTGTTTTGATAGACTGGCTTACCGCTGACTGGGAGATAAAAAGCTTCTTACTTGCATCCGAAAATGAGAGAGAGCTTGCAACATAATAGAAAACCTTGTATAATTCATAATTGATATCCATCGATCATATCCTCAGTAGTATAGTATAGGATATATTATATACCTTTCACAAAGGAGAGAAAAGGAGATTATCATGAAAAAGGGAATTTTGAAAACCTTATGCGGATTGATGGCGGCACTCATGCTGCTTGTGTTCGCAGGAACACCCGTTACAACTCAGGCAGCAAAACTGCCATATTACATTAAAATCAATCGTCAGCAGAACTGTGTGACCGTATATGCACTTGATTCCAAAGGCAAATATACCAAACCGGTCAAAGCATTTGCCTGCTCTGTCGGTGTCAACAATGCCACCCCGACAGGAACATTTTCGATTCCGGCAAAATACCGCTGGCATACACTTATGGGCGGTGTGTACGGACAGTATTGCAGCCGTATTCACGGTGGTGTGCTGTTCCACTCTGTGTTTTACAGTTCACAGGACCCGAGCAGGCTGGCATACAATTCTTATAACCGTCTGGGACAGACGGCATCCCACGGATGTGTCCGTCTGAATGTGGAAGATGCCAAGTGGATCTATGACAACTGCCCGGTAGGAACCAAAGTAACCATCTATGACAGCAAAGATCCGGGACCGCTGGGCAAACCTACCCCGATCCGTATTGATGTAAACAGTCCGTACCGCGGATGGGATCCGACCGATCCGGATCCGAGAAATCCATGGCTGAAACTCCGTCCGACGATTAAGGGAATCGCGAATAAAACCATCGAGAGAACCAATCGTAAAGTAGACCTCAAAAAGGGAGTGAAAGCTTCTGATTACAGAGGAAAGACCCTTAAATTTACCGTTTCCGGAAAAGTCAATGCGGCAAAGACCGGAAAATATAAGATTACATACACCGCAAAAGATGCCAAAGGAAACAAGACCCAAAAGAGCATCATAATTACCGTAAAAGATACGAAAGCACCATCCATCAGCCTGAAGCGAAAGACACTGACCTACAATGAAGCCGTTTCCAAAGAAAAACTGGTTTCTGCAATTAAGGCAGATGTAGTGGCAAAAGATCTGGGCAAAAAACTTGCGTCAAAATATGTTTTCGTGGATGCCAGAGAAGCACATAAGGCAGTTACCGCTATGGAAAGAGGAACCTATGGAACTTATAGCGTGACCGTATATGTCAAAGATACGGCAGGAAATAAATCCAGAAAGCTGAAAGTAAAGATTAATTTTGTAAATCCAAACCCGGGTACCGATCAGCCGGATCAGCCGGAACCGGACACTCCGGGCGTTGTAACGGACAGTGCAATTACCGTACAGTAATTTCATAAGAACAGGTAATAGATATCGTAAGCGATATTAATTTTACTTAATTGTCAACCCATGATACAATAACATAAAGATCAATAGAATGCCCCCAAATGCAGGGGGCATTCCGTTTCGCAAAAGAAGGAGGTAAATCCAATGGGCAATGTACGTCGTGTGTACGTAGAAAAGAAACCGGATTTTGCCGTAAAGGCAAAAGAATTAAAACATGAGGTAAAGCATTATCTCGGAATCGCTGCAGATCAGGTGCGTGTTCTGATCCGTTATGATGTGGAAAATGTATCGGATGCCACTTACCAGAAGGCATTGCAGACGGTATTTTCCGAGCCACCAGTGGATGATATTTATGAGGAGAACTTTGACGCAGAAGGCGGAAACGTATTTTCCGTAGAATTCCTGCCGGGACAGTTCGACCAGAGAGCGGATTCCGCAGAGCAGTGCGTGAAGCTTTTAAATGAGGATGAGGAGCCGATCATCCGCAGCGCGACGACCTATGTGATCAAGGGTGACATCACAGAGGATGAGTTAGAGGCGATCAAAAAGTATTGTATCAATCCGGTAGATTCCCGTGAGACCGGTATGGACAAGCCGGATACCCTCGTACAGAATTTCGATGAGCCGGCAGACGTGGCAGTTTTCGACGGATTTATCGACATGGCAGAAGCACACTTAAAGGAACTGTACAGTTCTTTAAATCTTGCCATGACCTTTAAGGATTTCTTACATATCCAGAATTACTTCAAAAATACCGAGAAGCGGAATCCGTCCGTGACAGAGATCCGCGTGCTTGATACTTACTGGAGTGACCATTGCCGTCATACCACCTTCTCGACAGAACTTAAAAATGTGAAGTTTGATGAAGGATTTTACCAGGCACCAATCAAAAAGACTTACGAAGAATATCTGGATACCCACAAGAAACTGTATGCGGGACGCGATGACAAGTTTGTCTGCCTGATGGATCTGGCACTGCTTGCCATGAAACGTCTGAAAAAAGAAGGAAAACTTGCAGACCAGGAAGAATCTGACGAGATCAATGCATGTTCCATCGTGGTACCGGTAGAGGTAGATGGAAAGACCGAAGAGTGGCTTGTAAACTTTAAGAATGAGACACATAACCATCCGACCGAGATTGAGCCGTTCGGTGGTGCTGCTACCTGTTTAGGCGGAGCCATCCGTGATCCGCTTTCCGGAAGAACTTATGTGTATCAGGCAATGCGTGTGACCGGAGCCGCAGATCCGACCGTATCCGTAAAAGATACGATTGCGGGCAAGCTGCCACAGAAGAAGATCGTGCGTGAGGCAGCCAGAGGTTACAGCTCTTATGGAAACCAGATCGGACTGGCAACCGGATATGTCAAAGAAGTTTACCATCCGGATTATGTAGCAAAACGTATGGAGATTGGTGCTGTCATGGGCGCCGCACCGAGACGTGCCGTACAGAGACTGACCTCTGATCCGGGAGATAAGATTATCCTTCTGGGCGGACGTACCGGACGTGACGGTATCGGTGGAGCAACCGGATCTTCCAAGGCACATAACACACAGTCTACGTCTGTATGTGGTGCCGAGGTACAGAAAGGTAATGCACCGACTGAGCGTAAACTGCAGCGCCTGTTCCGCAGAGAAGAAGTCAGCCATATTATCAAAAAATGTAACGATTTCGGTGCCGGCGGTGTATCTGTAGCCATCGGTGAGCTTGCAGACGGACTGCGCGTGAATCTGGATAAAGTACCGAAGAAATATGCTGGTCTGGATGGAACGGAGATTGCAATCTCCGAGTCCCAGGAGCGTATGGCAGTGGTTGTCGCTCCGCAGGATGTCGAGCAGTTCCTTGCCTATGCAAAAGAAGAAAACCTTGAGGCAATCGAGGTGGCAGTTGTTACCGAGGAGCCGAGACTGATCTTAGAGTGGAGAGGAAAAGACATTGTCAATATTTCCCGTGCATTCCTCGATACCAACGGTGCGCATCAGGAAGCAGATGTCGAAGTCGAGATGCCAAAAGAGGAAGACAACTTCTTTAAAAAGATCGAACTTCCGAAAGTTGCAGATGCATTACAGAAAAACGACAACAAATCAGCATGGCTTGCCATGCTTGCGGATCTTAATGTATGTTCCCAGAAGGGACTTGTCGAGATGTTTGACGGTTCCATCGGTGCGGGAAGTGTCTACATGCCATACGGCGGCCGCTATCAGCTGACCGAGACACAGAGCATGGTTGCCAAACTTCCGGTTCTGAAAGGAAAATGCGATACCGTAACCATGATGTCCTACGGATTTGATCCGTACTTATCCTCCTGGAGTCCATACCACGGATCGGTATATGCCGTACTGGAATCCCTTTCCCGTATCGTGACCGCCGGTGGTGACTACAAGAAAGTACGCTTCACCTTCCAGGAGTATTTCCGCAGAATGAGTGAAGATCCAAAGAGATGGAGTCAGCCGTTTGCAGCACTGCTCGGTGCATTTGATGCACAGATCGGTTTTGGTCTGCCGTCCATCGGTGGAAAAGATTCCATGTCCGGAACCTTCAACGATATTGATGTACCGCCGACACTCGTTTCTTTCGCAGTCGATGTGGCAAGAGAAAAAGATGTCATCACACCGGAACTGAAAGAAGCAGGAGATAAGCTGGTACTCTTTACGATCGAAAAGAACGCGTATGATCTGCCGGTATATGAGCAGGTGATGAAACTGTATGACAAGATTCATGAGCTGATCGGCAAGGGAGCAATCCGCAGTGCCTATGCACTTGACGGAAAAGGTCTGGCAGCAGCAGTCAGCAAGATGGCATTCGGTAACAAACTGGGTGTGACCATCGCCGATGATGTCACTGCAGAAACCTTATTTGCACCGGGATTCGGTAATATTGTTGCAGAAGTAAAAGAAGAGTTTCTTCCTATTATAAAAGAAGCATCCGCAATCGTTATCGGAGAAGTGAACGACGCACAGAAATTCGTATACAAAGACATGGCTCTTTCCATGGATGAAGCACTGGATGCATGGCAGGGAACACTCGAGCGTGTATTCCCAACCCGCGCAACCGAGGATAAAGAAAAAGTACAGAGTGACGTATACGATACAAAGAATATTTATGTATGCAAAAACAAAGTCGCAAAACCAACCGTATTTATTCCGGTATTTCCTGGAACAAACTGCGAGTACGACAGTGCGAAAGCGTTTGAGCGTGCAGGTGCCAATACAATTGTAAAAGTATTCAAGAATCTGAGTGCAGCAGACATCCGTGATTCTGTCGATGAATTTGTCAAGGCAATCAACCAGTCACAGATCATCATGTTCCCGGGTGGATTCTCCGCAGGAGATGAGCCGGAAGGATCTGCAAAGTTCTTTGCAACAGCATTCCGAAATGCAAAGATGACAGAGGCAGTAGGCAAACTGCTGTCAGAACGTGACGGACTGGCACTTGGTATCTGCAACGGATTCCAGGCGCTGATCAAACTGGGACTTGTTCCTTACGGACAGATCCAGGCACAGAGTGCGGATTCCCCGACACTGACCTACAACACCATCAACCGCCACATCAGCAAGATGGTATATACCAAGGTTGTGACAAACAAATCCCCATGGCTGCAGCAGGCAAAGCTTGGTGCAACATACTGCAACCCGGCATCCCATGGAGAGGGACGTTTCGTAGCTCCGAAGGAATGGCTGGACAAGCTTTTTGCAAATGGACAGGTTGCCACCCAGTATGTCAATGAAGCCGGCGAGCCAACCATGGATGAAGAGTGGAACGTCAATGGTTCGTACATGGCGATCGAGGGTATCACCAGTCCGGATGGACGTGTACTCGGAAAGATGGCACACAGCGAGCGCCGCGGTGAGGCCGTTGCCATGAACATCTACGGAGAGCAGGATATGAAGATCTTCGAATCCGGAGTTGCTTACTTTAAATAGAATTGTTTATCTTCACGCGTAGTTTCACTCGAACTACGCGTGAAATAGTTTTAATAATAGAAAAAAGTGAAAAAACTCTTAAATGCTTAAGAAAATATTAAAGAATTTTTTCAATAAAATGTAATTTTGGTGTTGCAAAGATACAATACTTGGTGTATGATTGTCACGTAGAGTAGTTAAAAGAGTACTATAAATAGTACGACAAGTGATGAACTACTATCGAGGCTATGGAAACTGGAAGTTATTCCAGACAGACCTTACAATTGCAGATACATATTAGAAATATAAGTCATCGGAACCTCAGCTTGCTGATCTTGATGCTGGACAATCAACGTTGATATCACACTCTACGCCGACGTCTGATGCACGAAAGTTTCTGGTCAATTTTGATTTATGTGTCTGTAGATGAAACTGACGATGGACTTAACAGTAAGACCGAGGAAGGTCAGTGGAGGCAATTAGCGAGAACATTGGATTGGAAGAATCGTCCGCAGCGGTTTGGAAGAGAAGATGAAGGAACTTAAACATGCAGGGTTAAACGAGTAGATGAGATGGAAGTTGGTCAAAAAGAAAGAGAGGAAAAAACATGAAATCAAGCAAAAAAGTGTTAGCTTTTGCTCTCGCTGCAGCTATGGTTGTAACAGCAGTTCCTGCTACAAACGCACAGGCAGCTTCTACAGCAAAGCTTAGCGCAAAAAAAGCCACAGTTTATTCTGCTGGTTACAAGACCGTTACAGTTACAACTCCAAAGTCTTGGAAGTCTGTTAAAGTAACTGCAACAAGCAACAAGAAGTCTGTTGCAACTGTTAAGAAGACAGCAGCAAAGAAGATCAAGGTTACAGGTGTTAAGCCAGGTACCGCTAAAGTTACGGTTAAGGTAACTTACAAGACTTCTACAAAGAAGAGTGCTAAGGCAAAGACAAAGAAACTTACTTACACAATGAAAGTTGCTAAGGTAGGCGTTGCTTTATCTGGAGATTCAGTAGTAGCTATTGGAAGCACAACTAAGTTAACAAATACTAAGAAAAATTCTTCAAGAGCTAAGATTACTTACACATCAAGCGATGATTCTATCGCAACAGTAGCAGCTGACGGTACAGTAACTGGTGTTAAGGCTGGTAAGGCAACAATCACAGCTAAGATTACCGTTGGTAAGGATTCAGCTACAACTACTAAGGATGTAGAAGTTAAGAACTATGTTCTTTCTACTGTAGCACAGAACAAGTTGACAGAGCTTACAGCTACTGTTACTGGTAATACAAAGAATCTTAAGCCTACTGATTTCGTAGTAAAGAACGAGACAACAAACGTTGTTTATCCAGTATCTAAGGTATCTGTTGATTCTAAGGATGCTTCTAAGGTTACATTAACACTGTTCAGTGAATTAAAGGATGCTGCTACATATGATGTAACTCTTGATGGAATCACAAAGACATTCGTAGCTTCTGACGGAAAGGTTGCTTCTATCGGTCTTGACAATGTGACAATTCCTGCAGCTACTGAGACGGAAGTTAAGTTAGTATCTAAAGACGCTAATGGTGTTATTGTTAAAGAAGTATCTTATCCTTCATCTGATTCTACTTATGACTTCACAATTGATACCAAGGGAAATGGTTATACAAGTGGATCTAAGCTTTATTTAAATAAAGTTGGTGATACTGCTGAAGCAACCATCACATACAAGACAGGTAAGTATGACCAGAATGGTAAGCCAGAAGGAAATATTGGACCAAACAAAGTTACAATTACCGCAGTTGATCAGGCTGTTGTAAATAGCTTTGATGCTAGAATTGATGATAATACTAAAGCATCATTTGATAAGGCTAAAGATACAAAGAAGATTGCAGTAAAAGATCCTAATAAGGCCGTATTCTTCAAAATTAAGGATGCAAACGGCAAAGAAATTTCTAGTTCTGAATATGCTAAGTATTCCGTAGAAACTTCTGATAAAACAGTTCTTATGTTAGCTACATCTTCTTTAGGCTCAAAGAAAGTAAATGTTACAGCATTAAAGAGTGGTACAGCTTATATCCTTATTAAAAAAGATGATAAGGTTGTTGGATCTGTTGCTATCGAAATTGGTGCTGAGAGAACCGTAGCAACTCTTGAGTTAGATAAGTACAGTGTAACTGTATCAAGAAGTCTTACCGGTGATGCAAAGGCTGTAAAGGCAACTGTTAAGGATCAGTATGGAGATGATATTTCAGCAACTCTTAATGTAGAATGCTTATCTACAGATGTATCTGGAAAGGTTCCTGCTGATATTTCAGGAGCTAATTATTATACATATGATAATGATAAGACAGTTACATTTAAAAATTCTGCAGAAAAAGGAAATTATGTATACAAGATTTCTTACAAGAAAGATGGCAAGGAAGTTGTTGCAAAGACAGTTAGTGTTACAGTAAAAGAAGCAACAAACACTACAGCTACAGCTTGGAGATTAGATGTAGCTAATGACAATGCAGATATCGTTGTTGGAAAAGATGTAAAAGACCAGACAGTTACAGTTTCTATGATCGGAATGAATGACGGTACTGATGTTACAAGAGAAACTACTACCAAATATGTTGTAAAAGACAAAGATGGTAAAGTAGTTTATGACGATACTGCTGCAACTGTAGTATCTAAGGGTGCCTTTACTAAAAATGTTTCTGGTGTATTAACTTTTGATGCATTAACTACTTCAACTTCAACTTCTGGTTCTGCAATTACTGCAACAAAGAATATTGCTGCTGGTAAATATGATGTTACAGCTGTATATCAGAAGGACGCTAAGACAAAGGTTACAATGACAACAAGCTTTACTATTAAGGATTCTCAGGCAGCTGCTGGTGTAGAGCAAAAAGCTGAAACTGTTGATGCAGCTTACAATACCGTATCTGCTGCCTTAGGTCAGGCACTTGTTATAACATATGGCGACAAAGTATACACTGATCGTAGTGATGTCGATAATAAGACTGATGGTTTAGCTGCTAATATTGTAGAATACAAAGTTAATGACAATGTTAGGGGAGAAGTTACCAGTGATTCCGTTAAAGTTAATGGAACATATTTTAATGTTTCTAAATTAACTCTTAAGATTGAAGTATCTCCTAATGTTTATACTAACATTGATATTGATGTAAATTTAATTAAATCAATTACAGTAAAATAATTTAGATTGAATTATTCATCTAAATAATAAAATCCCTCTGTGCATTGCACAGAGGGATTTTTAAAATACCGGCATTTACCCAAACAGTAACTTTTGTAACGGTAAATCCTTCACCGCTTGTAAGGAGAGTCTCTGTCTGACCACTTGTAAACTTAACAATGTCTCCGTTGTTCTTCATGACTTCATAAGTTGCAACATTAAGACCTGTATGTGCATCTGTATAATCCTTTACATTTGTATAAGTATAATCACCATACTTAACAACTACAGAATCAGCTAAAACGGCACTTATAGCAGAACCAGAAGTAGTTCTTGCATCTACACTATTGTGTTTTGGATCTACAGTTGCTTTAGCCTGTGTGTCTTTAATAGTAAATGTTGTTGTAATTTTTGGAACAACATTACTATCTACATTATCTTTACCTTCTGCATATACAGTATATGTTCCAGCCTCAAGATTTTTAATAAGAAGTGGATCTCCATCTCCATTGGTAGTAGCTGTTACAGCTTCGATAGATAATGCACCATTTGAGTTTACAAATGCACGATTATTCTTTGCTGCAACTCCGGCTACACCATCGCTATAGATAACAGTTCCATCAGCTTTCTTTACAACATAGCTTACATCTGTAAGAGAGTAAAGATCAGCGCCATCGGCAGAACCAATGATTTCAGCTTTAACTGTTTTAGAAGTCTTGTTATCTTTATCAACTTTGATATCCAGGTTATCATTTGTGATATTTAAGTTCCATGAACTTGCCTTTGTAGCCTTAGTAGACTTAACTGCAACAGAAACGGTTTTTGCAACGATTTCTTTGCCATCGTTATTCTTATAAGAAATCTTAAATGTATAATTTCCTTCTACATCGCCAGCAGTAAATGTGATCTTCTTTGTATGATCGCCACTAAAATGATTTCCAGCCGCCTTACTAGGTTTTGCTAAACATTCTACATTGATTCCAGCTGCTTTAGTAGCTGTCATATCATTGCCGTACTGATCCTTTAATGTAACGTTTACATCTACTGATCTTCCAATCTTATTAGAAAGTGTAACACTGTATTTGTCTAATTCCAATGTAGCAACAGCCTTCTCTGCAACAACTGTAACAGCAACAGATCCAACTACTTTGTCATCTTTCTTGATAAGAAGATATGCGGTACCTTCCTTTACACCAGTAACAAGAACAGATTTTGCATTGATATTGCTGTTAGTACCTACCATTAATGTTGTAGGATCAGAAGATACTACAGAATACTTACTGTAATCAGAAATTTCTTTTCCATCAGCATTCTTAATCATGAAGTAAGCGATCTTTGTATCTTTAGCAGCAATCTTCTTCTCATCTTTAGCCTTGTCATAAGACTTGTTACTATCATCAATTCTTACATCAAAGTTATTGATAGCAGACTGATCTACAGCAGTAATTGTCTGCTTACCAGAAGTAACATTTCCTTCTGCCTTACCATTCTGATCATACTTACCAGACTTGTAAGTGATCTCAACCGTAGCTGTATTACCAATCTTGTTCAGATATAACTTGGTTCCGTTTACATATCCATTATTTGTTGTAAGAGTGAAATCATACTTGGAAGCATCCTGTTTTCCATAAGCTACTTCATCAATGATAACTCCGTTAGCATCCTTAGAAACTAACTTGATCTCTGTCTCAGTCGCATAAGGAACTGTCAGAGTATTAGGTGCAACTGAAGCAACCTTTCCGTCAGAAGCTACGAATGTCTTTGTAATTCCATCAAGAGTTACATCATATGTAGCTGCATCCTTTGCTTCACTGAACAGAGTTAATGTAACCTTAGAAGCATCCTTAGAATCAACTGTCACCTTGGATACAGGATAAACAACGTTTGTTGTCTCATTCTTTACTGTGAAATCAGTTGGTTTCAGGTTCTTTGTATCGCCAGTAACAGTAGCTTTAAGCTCTGTTAACTTGTTCTGTGCTACTGTAGAAAGAACATAGTTCTTTACTTCTACTTCCTGAGTAGCGGTAGCTGTATCTTTACCAATCTTAAGTGTAGCTTTGATTGTAGCCTTACCAGCCTTAACACCCTTTACAGTTCCGTCTTCAGAAACTGTTGCAATTGTATCATCACTGGATGTGTAAGTGATCTTAGCTCTTGAAGAAGCCTTCTTAGTTGTTGTTAACTTAGTTGTGCTTCCAACTGCTACTGCTGACTCTCCAGATAAAGCAACACTTGCCTTAGCAACTTTCATTGTGTAAGTAAGTTTCTTTGTCTTTGCCTTAGCATTCTTCTTTGTAGAAGTCTTGTAAGTTACCTTAACCGGAAATATGCATGGTATTTTCCGCGGAAGTATTGGAAATACCGGATTTATAAACAGAGTTTGGGGCAAAATCACTTCTACAAGTAACACGCAAGCAACATACAAGAAGCGATTAAATCTGATTAATGGCTTCGACCAGCGCAGGCACATCCAGATGCGTGTAAATCCGTTCCGTCAGGGACATAGCGCCGGAATGACCGACAATTTTTTTGATGGTAGTCTGATCGACATGTGCTTCGGCGAGCAGCGAAATCGTGGTGTGCCGGCAGCAGTGAGGTGTATGATCGATGTGCAGACGAAACATCAGAGGCTGGAAAACATTATGGTAATACATATAATAGGTAAAATGTTGGCTGTCCAGAGTATGGATGAGATATTCACAATCAGAACAGTCATGAAGCCAGCGCTGGTAAAAGGGGAGTACTTTGTCAGCAATCGGAACTTTTCGAACGCCGTTTTCGGTTTTGCTGTCAATGACATCAAAATATTGTTCGGACAGATGAACATTTTCTTTTTTCAGATCCAAAAGCTCTGAGACGCGGATCCCATTGTATATCAGCATGAGGACTGTCTGGCAATAGGGATCGTTTTTGTGTTTCCACAGGAGAGCAATTTCAGAAGTGGAAAAACAGCTTCGTATGTTTTTATTAGGATTCCGGTCTTTGTATTTCGAGATATTTACATAGGCAGAATAATCTTTTGAGACAATTTCGTGTTTCATGGCATAAGAATAGAGCTGGTTAAAGAGAACACGGATTTTTTTCAGGGTAGGATAGTTTTTGCCGCTGTGATCAATCACCTGCTGTAAATCATTGAGTCTCAAATTGTGAAATGGCATATCAGCAATGTTTTCACAAGTGGCAAAGGCCGCCCGATAGCCTTTGATGTTGGAGTGGGAAATGGTAGGAAACTTTTCTTCGGACCATCGGAGATAAATTTCCCGGAAGGTTAATTTCAGCGTTTCCCCATCGATGGGATAATTATTGTAACGTGCCAGAATCTGCAGAGCTTCCGACCGGGTAGGAGCGTACCCCAGAATCTGGTAGTGCTGGATGCGCTTTCCCGTGATGTCATTGATGTGCCAGCCCGTAGTGATGCGCGCTGCGTAGGGTCTTCTTCTGTTGCCGGAGAGTTTTACGACTCCGCCGTATCCGTTTGGTAATCTCATTTTTCTTCCTTTCGTGTGTAAAAATTTATATTATCGTGTCAATCATACACATTTATTTGTAAAATTTTTAAGTATCACACAAGTAACAAAAAAGAGTTTTTACTTATTATATATATTTTACGTGTTGAAAAAACGAAGGTTTAGGGGTATTATATTCTAGAAAAATTGTTTACTAAGGAGAGAAAACTTTGAGTGAGAATGGATATCGAAATTTAAAAAAGACGAATAAGCTGATGATTCCCGTCATTTTGATGATGGGGTTTGTGCCATTGCTTGTACATATGTATTCCTATAATTCAAATCTGTCGCAGTTTGAATGGTTTCCGGCCAATTCAGATACACAGACAGATTTCTTTTTTGCATGGAAGATGATTGCGATTGTAATCATTGGAGTGGTGATGGCTGCAATTCTGTTGTATCGGCATTATGTGAAGAAAGAGACCCTGCAGTTTGAAAATTCTTTTTATTTTCTGATGGTATACGGACTTTTTGTTCTGATGTCAGCACTTTTTTCAAAGTATAAGCATTGGGTATCCGGTGGAACTTATGAACTTTTTGAGTCTGTGTGGGTAGTTTTTGCGTATATGCTGCTGTGTTATTATGTATATAATTTTGTGAATGAAGAAAAACATGTGGAATTCATTTTGAAAATTTCGGGCATTGGCATGGCTATTGTTACAGTGATCGGCGTATTTCAGTATTTTGGACTGGACTTCTTTCAGTCAAATTTTGGAAAACATTTGATCACAAATCCTGGATGGTGGAAGAATTTAAAAGAGCTGACATTTAATTTTGCACCGAAAACTTCTTATACGACATTATACAATCCGAACTTTTTATCGTTTTATTTTGGTATGCTCATTGTGCTGGCGGTATGCCTGTTTATTGCGTCAAAAAAGATATGGCATCGGATAGTGCTGGCAGTAGCGGTAGTATGCTGTGCCATCTGCTTGAAAGGAAGCGGCAGTGCGAGTGGATGGATGGCTCTTGCATTGGCAGCAGTGGTACTTATACTTGTGCTTTTGAGCCGGAAGAAAAAACTGTTTGTTGTGGGTGCCGTTGTAGTGGTAATTGGGATTATAGCAGCAATCGTACTTGGAAATACCACCTCAGCAGGTGAAAATATAAAAAATACAATTGCTGGTACATACCGGATGAGTGACAGATGGGCTCTGAATGGAGTAGAAACCAATACGGATGATGTTGTGCTTGACATTCACGGGAATAAACTGAGTGTTTCTTATACCGTGGGAGAGGATGGAACAACACAGATCAGTTGCAAAGATTCGGATGGAAATGAGTTAAGTCAGACGATAGTGGATGCAGATAATCAGGTGACAACGATGGATGACAGCCGTTTTTCTGGGGTACAGCTGCAACCGGTATCTTTTGGAGATAGCTTGCCCGGAATTTGTGCAACGATTGATGGTGTGCAGTGGAACTTTATAAATACCGATGAGAATGGATATGAGTATCTGAATCCAGCAGGAAAATTAGTGAAGTTTGAGAATCCGAAGGTTTCAAAAGTATTTTTGGATGATGCAATGAGTAACCGTGGACATATCTGGAATAAAACAATTCCGCTTCTGGGAAGGCATGCTTTTATGGGGAGCGGGGCAAATACTTATATGTTTGAAGTCCCACAGGAAGATTATATTAGTCAGAACTATGTTTATGGAGCAAACAGCTATGATGTAAAAGCCCATAGCTGGTATCTGCAGCAGTGGGTGGAAACCGGACTGATCGGTACCCTGGCACTTCTGGTATTTCTGTTCTGGTATCTGGTACAGTCGGTACGCATTTACCGCAGAGTGGATCTGCACGAGAGTATCAGCTGGGTTGGATTTGGATTATTTGCGGCAGTGCTGGTGTACATGATTGCAGGTATCGCAAACGATTCTAATGTATGTACCGCTCCGGTATTCTGGGGTATGCTTGGCCTGGGACTTGCGGTGAACCGGATGCTTGTAAAGAAAGAAAATCTCTTTGTTGTTAAAGAAACGGTTTCTGCGGAAAGTGATACTGCCGTAAAACAGAGTATTTCAAGAGCAGCAGAGAGTGTAAAAGCAGATACCGCGCAGACGGTACAGAATACTAAAGGGGCTGGAGTGACAGAATCCTCAGTCAGGAAGAAATCATCGAAAAAACAATCGAGAAAACAGAGAAAGAATCAAAAATAACAGATTGAAATTATGAAAAAAATCATTCAAGATAAACAATTACTGATCAGACGGATTTTTCTGATGTGCTACGACGTGCTTGCAGTGTTTGCTGCAAGCATAGTTGCGTTATTGATTCGATTTGATCTGAATATTATGAACGTGCCGTTTCAATATCTGGATGAAGTGTGGAGAGCGCTTCCTTTTATGATCATTGTTACGCTGGTCATTTTCTGGCTGCTCCGACTGTATTCCAGTCTCTGGAGCTATGCGGGAGCACTGGAAATGATGTATGTGGTTTCGGCATGTATTCTGGATACCGTTGTTGTGACAGTGCTGATATTGCTTCGGAACTGGGGAAATATGTATCCGGTGCCGAGAAGCTTTTACATTCTGTATGGTCTGTTCCTGTTTGTGTTTGTCATGGGATGCAGATATTCTTACCGCGGTCTGCGTGTGCTTCGCAATATGCGCAGAGCCGGTGTGTACAGACGGAATGTACTTGTGATCGGAGCAGGGGATGCAGGAAACCAGATCATCAAAGAAATCAACAACAGCCGCTATGTGAAAAAGAAGGTTGTTGGTGTGATTGATGATGACCGGAACAAGATTGGCAATTATATTCATGGAGCGAAAGTCGTAGGAGATCGGAGCGATATTCTGGAAAAAGTCGAAGAACTGCATGTGCATGAGATCATCATTGCCATGCCATCGGCCACGCAGAAACAGATCAAGGGGATTCTTGATATCTGCAAAGAAACCGGATGCACATTGAAACGTCTGCCCGGCATTTACCAGCTTGTAAACGGCGATGTCAGCGTCAGCAAATTAAAAGATGTAGATGTCAATGACCTGTTAGGCAGAGATCCGGTGACCGTTGATCTGCAGTCTATCATGGATTATGTATCCGGAAAGGTAATCATGGTGACCGGTGGTGGCGGCTCCATCGGAAGCGAATTGTGCCGGCAGATTGCCGCACACAAGCCAAAACAGCTGATTATTGTGGATATTTACGAGAATACGACCTACGATGTGCAAAACGAACTGAAAGTCCGGTTTCCAGAGCTGGATCTTGTTGTGCTGATCGCATCCGTGCGGAATACGAATCGTATGAACTGGATTTTTGAACATTACAAGCCGGAGATTATCTATCATGCAGCGGCACATAAACATGTGCCTCTCATGGAAGAGAGTCCGAACGAGGCAATTAAGAATAACGTGCTTGGCACGTGGAAGATTGTACAGGCGGCAGATCGGTACGGGGTGAAGAAATTTGTGATGATTTCCACGGATAAGGCAGTCAATCCAACCAATATCATGGGTGCCAGCAAGCGCATCTGTGAGATGGTCATTCAGACCTATAACCGCAGATCGAAGACAGATTTCGTAGCCGTGCGTTTTGGGAATGTGCTTGGCAGTAACGGAAGTGTGATTCCGCTGTTCAAAAAACAGATTGAGCGTGGAGGTCCGGTCACGGTTACCCATCCGGATATCGTGCGGTATTTTATGACAATTCCGGAAGCGGTATCTCTGGTGCTGCAGGCGGGCACCTATGCCAAAGGTGGAGAAATTTTTGTTCTGGATATGGGAGAGCCGGTCAAGATTCTGGATCTGGCAAAGAACCTGATTCTTCTTTCCGGTCACAAGCCGGATGAAGATATCCATATCATTTTCACAGGACTTCGCCCGGGAGAAAAACTTTATGAAGAGATGCTGATGGATGAAGAAGGGATGCAGGATACCGCAAACAATCTGATTCATATCGGTAAACCGATTGAGCTGGATGAAGAAAAATTCATGCAGCAGTTGGAAGAATTAAAAGAGTACGTTGTGACAGAACCGGAAGACATCCGGGAGTGTGTCAAGAAAATCGTGCCGACGTATCATCCGGAACTGGCAGGGGAGAATAAATAGGTAAAAATAGAACAGCTATCAATGACAGCAATTCCGTGCATGGCACGTGAATTGCTGTTTTGCTTTTTACAGATGAAACGTATTGCGGGGATGTCTGGTAGTGAGGATGGCACGCTGCTTTGACATGGCAACATGCGTATAGATTTCTGTGATATGAATGGAACTGTGACCAAGCATTTCCTGTATATAGCGGATATCGACGTCCGCTTCTAAAAGGCTGGTGGCAAATGTATGCCGGAACATATGCGGTGTAATATGCTGTTCAATTGCAGCAAGAGAAGCATATTTGTTGATCATCCGCCGCACCGACTGATCGGATAATGCCGTTCCGTTTAGCGTCGCAAAGAAATGCTGGCAGGTTTCCATCTGGGGGAGAAATTCATTGCGGTATTCCGACAGAATCTGTATGACCTCGTGGTTTCCGATCTGAACAATTCGTTCTTTGGAACCTTTTCCGTAGATCAGGACTGATCCATCGTACAAATCAATGTCACAGATACGCAGAGCGCATAATTCGGAAATCCGTATTCCGGTTGCAAATAAAAGTTCTATGACAGCGGCATCCCGCAAAGCATTTTTTCTCTGATAATCCGTTTTGGCGATGGTGCGCTGCTCATAGATCGTAGATAAGAAAATTTCGATCGTGTGCAATGGAATGGTTTTCGGCAAAATCACAGGTTCGCGGAATTTGATCTGCACCTTGTTGAAAGGATTCCGGGCGATGATTTCTTTATATTCCAGGTAGTGAAAAAGAGCTTTGACCGAGGCAATCTTTCTTTTTACGGTTTTGGGTTTGTACTTCTGGTGCAGACTGCCGATATAATTTTCCAACAGATCCGGTGTAATATCAGAAACATCCCTGCATGAAAAAATGGCATAAAATTGCTGAAGGTCGATGCGATATGCTTTCAGAGTCTTGGAATCCAGGCGTTTTTGGTGACGGCAGTGTTCCAGATAGTTGTTGATGTGTGTCTGTAAATTATTCATGGGTGGTCTCCTTTATACTTTGTATATGAAGTTTTGTTTAGGAGTATATGGTACATGAAATGGGGGAGATTTTGTTGGATAAGACAAAAATTGAAAAAATTGTACAATATGTAACAATTACATGGATAGAACTGTGGTGTTTCCTGTATCAGTATGGGTGGGAAAGGATATGGTATAGACTTCGGGAAAATACAGAATGTGGATGTCGAAAGGTGATGTTTTGATGGGAAAACGGTGAGATTAAACAATAAATTGCCGTTTAAATAAGAAAAATGGATTAAAATAAGGGATTTTGTTATATTTTTTTGAAAGGTATGTTATAATCTTTAATATAATAGAAAAAAGATTGAAAGATAATAAGAAGTTATCTGTTATGCAGTTTGAAAAGATGATGAATAATTAATGATGATGTAGTAGTTGATACACGAAAATTGGAGGAATATATGATTTTTATTGGTTACTCAAGTAAAGATAGATATACCATTGTAGAATCTATGGTTTTTCACTTAAAAAACTATGGCTTTAATGTGTGGTATGATTTTCATGATATGTATCTCAGTGATGCTAGATTTGAGACAAATTTCGAACATGGTATAAAAGATAGTAAATATGTTATATTCATTTTATCTCCCAATTTTTTTACAAGTAAATGTGCAGTCGAAGAATTGGATTACGCTCAAACGTTATATGAACAAGGAACAATTAAATTATTTCCAATATTATATTTGTTAGAGGCTAACCAACTCCCTGAACATTATAATTGGATTCGTAAAATAATATATAATGAAATAAATAAGCACAGCGGTACACTTTTTGTAACCAATCAGATAATAGAAAAATTACTATATGACCAAGTCAAAACAATGGATTTACGATCTATGTCTGAAATAGCACAATATTGTTCAAACAATAATTTATGTTATTTACATAAATTGGCAGAGGCTTTTATAAACTTAGATTTAGGTAATTACTCGGCCAGAATTGCTATGCTTTATTCTATGTATTTGTATGTTGATACACAAAATGAAAATAATACTATAGATATTATTATTCACCGGATTATAAATTTTACCTCATTTAATATTTCTTTAGATCATTTGAGTTTTAGTATATTTCAGCTTGCAGTTATCATTAAACTTAATAAATATTTACGACAGAATCTATAATCGAAGCCACAGTTTTGCAAATTTTATTAATGTCAGTCTCATTTTCCAATACAGTATAGTAAGGTTCAAGATAAGGAAAATCAACAATATTAGCCTTTACGGCATCAAATATTTCACGAGCAGCAAAACCAGTACTTCCTATTGGAATAATAATTTTATTCATTTTCTTAGCGATCTGAAATTCTTCTATAACACCTTTGGAATTTTGAGATATGCCATTAACAAATTTTTGACCAAAGACAAAAATTGCAATATTATTTTGTGAAATCAAATAGTTTCTATAGGAACTAAAATCTTTAGCAGTAAGATTATCATCGAATGGTCTAATTTGAATTCACTTATCTATTTTATGTATACCTTTTGATAAAAGATATTGAATCGATGGTCCCGCAACAAAATAACCTATTTTTCTTCCCATTCCAGTACATATGTTAAATTCTTTTTCTAATAATTCAACAGCCAAACAATTTAGCAAATTGTTTGCAAACAGTTCTGTTTCTTCATTGTAATCATCTAATCTACCTGAAATAAAAACATTTCTTTCAATAGTTTTTAAATAAATTTGTTTTAAAATTTCCGGTACATCTGTGTATTTTTCAACTAAAACTGCTTTTACATTATAATTTTTTTCTAAATCATCAATATAATATTTAAACTCTATTTTATTATCCTTTTCAAAAATAGCATAATGATGCATTCCATTATTTCCAACAAACTGTTGGATTGTACTTAAAGACGTTTTTACTAACTTATCTTTAAAGCTATACCCTATGAATAGAAATGTATTCGAAACAAGTTCTTTGTTTAAGAAATTTAACATTGTAGGTCTTTTGTATGTAAAATTTTCCCAATCCCTTTGTGTCAATATAATATTGTCTAAATCACTAATGTCTCCATTAATTTTGTAAATTATAGGGTAGTCATTCATATTAATACAGGCTAAATCTTTATCATTATGAACCTTTAAATAATTTATTTTTTTACTAAACAAACAGTTTTCAATAGCATTATCAAAATTTGTTGTCCATATAGAATGAAATTTCAAGTCTAATAAGTTGTTAAGTGTAGGGCTGTCTGTATTTAATGTTTGAATTTTAGGTAATATACTTCTTTTTAAATCACTTACGCTATATTTATTACTATAGTACTGAGCCAATTGATAATAATCGTCAATTTCATCGATATTTAAAGAGATCTTTGCCGCTATATCTTTAAATAGATCTTTCCAATTAGGTAATTTTAACTCTGTTGAAACACCAGAACCAATGAAAACAGATACTTGTTCATTATTTAACTTATAAGCAAAATCCGTAATAAATTCTTCAATAGAAATACTCATAGCGATTCCTTTCTTTTATTAATCCATAATCATTAATTATCCATCATCTTTTCAAACTGCATAACAGATAACTTCTTATTATCCTTCAAATCAAATAATTTTGTATTAACATGTAAAGTGCTAAAAATTCTGTGATTGAAAAATTTTTTGAAATAATGAGAACTATGAGGCGTAAGAAAGAACAGATTAATGAGAAGGATATATGATAATAAAAATAGATGATTAAAAAAGTGAGAGTGAGCAAGTAGATACAATTTACTTGGAATACCATGGAAAATAGAAATTGTAAAGATAACAATTGTGGAGCCTCTTATGTGATGTAGGCTTACACACCGAAAAAACAATGAGATAAAATTAGTAATGGAAGTAATAATCACAGTCATTGCAATATGCACTAAAATAGAGTATGATATAACATATGTAAATTTATGAAAATATGGGAAATCAGGAAGGAGCAAGTCAGCCATGAAAGGATACCATTACATCAAAAGAGGAATTGATATCATATTAAGTGGGATGGCGATAGTGATCTTATCACCACTCCTTCTTTTTTTATGTATTGCGATCAAACTGGATACACCGGGGCCGATATTATTTAAGCAGAAGCGTGTCGGCATCCACCGGAGTTTCTTCCAGATTTACAAATTCCGTACCATGCGGATTGACACACCGAAGGATGTGCCGACACATATGCTGGAGAATCCGGAGCAGTACATCACAAAGGTAGGAAAATTCCTGCGCAAAACCAGTCTGGATGAACTGCCGCAGATTTTTAATATCTTCAAAGGAGAAATGAGTATCGTAGGACCGCGGCCGGCACTGTGGAATCAGGATGATCTGGTAGCAGAGCGTGAGAAATATGGTGCCAATGATGTGACACCGGGGCTGACCGGGTGGGCACAGATCAATGGCAGAGATGAACTGGAGATTCCGGACAAAGCAAGAATGGATGGCGAATATGTCAAACATCTGGGACCATGGATGGATTTGAAATGTTTTCTTGGCACAATTGGCTCCGTGCTCATGCACGATGGCGTGGTTGAAGGTGGAACCGGCGAACTGAACAAAGAGGAAGAAGAGACAGAAGCACACAAAAGCGAAACAGCACAGAGCAGCGCGAAAAAGAAAACCATTGCAAAAGACACAGAAGAACGTGAAAAGGGCAGGAGAAAAAAGAAGATTCTGATCACCGGAAGTGACAGCTATGTGGGAACTTCTGTGGAGGCATGGCTGAAACAATGGCCGGAGTACTATCAGGTTGACACGCTGGATATGAGAACCCAAACATGGCGGACGCACGATTTTTCAGCATATGATGTGGTCTATCATGTGGCGGGAATCGCACATGCAGATGTGGGACAGGTGACGGAAGAAGAAAAGAAGCAGTATTACCGCGTGAATACAGATCTGGCAGTAGAGACAGCCGAAAAAGCCAAAAAGGAAGGCGTGCAGCAGTTTCTCTTTATGTCTTCCATGATTGTATACAGCGGATGTAAAGAAAAGAAAATTAAAAAAAATACAATTCCCCAACCATTGAATTTCTATGGAGACAGCAAATGGCAGGCAGATCAGAAAATACAGGCACTGGCAGATGAACGTTTTAAGGTTGTTGTATTGCGTCCGCCGATGATTTACGGAAAGGGATCAAAGGGAAACTATCCACAGCTTGCAAAACTGGCAGGAAAGCTTCCGCTATTTCCGATTGTACATAATCAGCGTTCCATGCTTTATATAGAAAATCTGGCACAGTTTGTCAAACGGATGATCGACAACGAAGAGACCGGAGTGTTTTTCCCACAGAACGAGCAGTATATCAATACTTCGGATCTGGTGCAGATGATCGCTATGGTAAAAGGACACCGGCTTGTGATGATTCCAGCGACTGGCTGGATCATCCGGCTGATGAAAAAGATTCCGGGAAAAATTGGCACCCTGATGGGCAAAGCGTTTGGTGACAGTGTATACGATATGCAGATGAGTGAATATAAGGAAGAATATCGTGTGTGTGACTGGAAAGAGTCGGTAAGAAGGACGGAAGGATAAGAGCTGGAATGGGAAAATCTTGCATAAATAAAAGAATTAAAGTATGATACTACTGAAAAGATGATAAATAGCTTAATGGTATGCATTCGAAGGTTTAGGAGATAGAAAAGCGTGAGAATAGACAAACTGCAAGTGCACAATTTCAGAGGTTTTTCAGATACAGAAATAGTATTAAACGGAAAAGATGCCATTTTTTATGGAGTAAACGGAATGGGAAAATCGTCAATACTGGATGTCTGCAATCTTCTCTTTTCCAGAATTATGCAGGAAGCCGCACAGGATGAACAGATAACAGCCTCTCTTTTAGGAGAAAAAGATGTAAAAGTTGGAGAAGAAGAAGCAAAAATAACGTTGTTTCTTGAAGACCAGGGAAATAATTTTCAATATTACCGAAAAAGAATTCAGGGGAAAAATCTGCATAATTCCAAAGAACTGAAGAGAGTTTCGGAATATATTCGAAAACAGTATCTGGGAGATTATTTGGAAACAGAAGAAGAGTATGAAAACGATGACACGGAAACACCACAGAAAGAGTTTACTTTAAATAATGAAAATATTCCTGTTTATGTGTTTTATGGAGTTGACCGCTATAATGAAAAAACACGTAAATTGAGAAGGCGTTATACAGGAGCAGCAGGGAAGCTGGATGCGTGGAGAGATTCTGCATTTGGAGGAGTGATCAATTTCCGGTTATTTTTTGAATGGTTCCGGGGAAGACAGGAATATGAAAACAGTATACGAGTGGAAACACCGAATGCAGAAGATCCACAGTTACATGCAGTAAAAAAAGCTATATTAAACGCATTGGGAGATGGATTTTCGGAAATTCGTGTGAAAGTAACAGAAGAAGATGCGGAACTTATTGTCATCAAAAAAGAATTGGAATTGGCATTTTATCAATTGTCAGAAGGAGAAAAAAGTGTAATCGCACTGGTAGGCGATCTGAGCCGGAGGCTGGCAATTGCAAATCCAAAGAGGGAGAATCCGTTGGAAGGGGATGGCATTGTGCTGATTGATGAAATTGATCTGCATCTGCATCCGAAGTGGCAGGAGAAGATTTTTCCGGCTTTACAGAATACTTTTCCAAATATTCAGTTTATTGTTTCCACACATGCTCCGAAAGTGCTGGAGTCTGTGGATGAAAATATACAGGTAATACGTTTGCATGAAGATGCAGAAACGCACCTGGTTTTGGCAGAACCGATGGAGCCGATGAACGGCTGGGATGTCAATACAATTCTGGAAGATTACATGGATACCGAAGTATATAACAGGAAGACAACGGAACTCTTAGAGCAAATAAATGTGTATCTGAATGAAAAAGCATATGATAAGGCAGAAAAACTTGTAAATAAGCTTGCATGGATGACATCGGAAGAGAATACGAAAGTTGTGCGTGCAAGAATCTTGATTGCAAAAGGGCGATAAAGTTTTTATGATTTATATTCAAAAGACAGGTGAACCAGAAGAAGTAAGCCGGTGGAAGAAAAAATTCAAGAATAAGCATAAAAGAGAAGCAGGGTATGAGGATATCCGGCATGAAAAGGAACTGCAAATATTAAAGAATGCATTGCTTGCAGAACAGAGACATCTTTGCTGCTATTGTTGTTCTTATATTAAAAATACAGAGACTGAAGTACAAAAGAATAGTTTTCATGTGGAACATTTTCGACCTCAGGCACAAAATCAGGATTTATCTCTGGCCTATAATAATCTTCATGCTTCCTGTAATGGAGACAATCGCAGGCACTGTGGGCATAAAAAAGAAAATAATTTTGATGCAAAGCGGATGATTTCTCCGCTGGAGAAGGATTGTGAAAGTCATTTTCGATATCAGCAGGATGGAACAATACAGCCGGCGGAAAAGACAGATGAGGCAGCTGAGTATACAATTACAAAGTTGAACCTGAATGATAAACGTTTATGTCGTGCCAGAGAAGACGCTTTATGGACGTTTAATGTGTTCCAGTTGAATGGAGAAGAAAAACAGCGGGAATTGAAAAAATTTGAATGTTCAGAAGAACTGCCACCTTATTGGGACGCAATTAAATATTTTTTGAAACAGGGAGACTGATATACGTGAAATATGATAGAAATCTGGTCGCTACAATCATAGAAAACGAATTTTGGGATGACTTGTATAATGAAATTGACGATTCTGTTATGAACATGGAAGGTCAGGAATTGGATGAAGCGTTTGAGACATATGTTGACTATGCAGAATTGGATCAAATAGAAAATGTCAAAGTTGTCCGGGTAGAACAGGAAGAGGATGATACATGTACGATTGTGAGAGGCATATTGGAAGCTGATGTTTCTCTTGATGGTTATGTATATTTTGAAGGGGAAAATAATATGGTGAACAGTTCGGAAGTTACATTGGAATTCGAATTTCAATTTGAGCATCAGAATGGGAAAAATCGCCAATTTGTGTCCCGGGTAATTGCATAACTTATAATTGATAGAAGATATCATGAAGAATAAAAAATGGTAGAATCTGTAGAAACTGTGATAGGACAGATTAATAGAAAGAGTGGAGGTTTAGGGATGCCGTACGTGTCACCTGTTGTTGAAAATGATTTTAAAGACCGGTTGAACAAGTGCGTAGATATTATTAAAAATTCGAGTATCAAATATCAGAGTTTTGGGATTTTTGGAAGCTACGCGAGAAATGATTATAAGGCCAGCAGTGATATCGACTTTTGCATCATAGTTCCGGAAAAACCGGAAAGATGGATGATGGGAGCCTTGCGGGAAGAACTCGAGATGTTGCATGCGGATGTGGTTTTTGTAACACCGCAGTATTTCGAACATGATAATTCAAAGTTTACACAACAGTTAAGAAGAGATTATAAGGAGTTGAAAATATGATAAAGGCAAATTCTTATTATTCTATTGCGTGCAATGAATTCTGGTATTTAAGGGATGCAGTGTCACCTGTATACTGCAATCCGGCTGCAGCTTCGGCACAGCAAATCGCAGAAAAAATGTTGAAATCTGTGGCAGAACTGGTTTGTACTGGAATTGAAAAACTAATGACATCCCATAATTTGCGTGCCTTATACGATGAGATTAAAAGGGTGGATACTTCCTTGCAATTAGAGAGGAAGGATCTGGCATTACTCAAAGACTATTATTATGATGCAAGATATCCGGGGGATAATTTTGTTATTGTGACAGTGGATGAGCTGCGTGAGGCATTGGAGATCATGCTTGACGTTGTAGAAGCTGTAAATTGCTGGAGAACGTCTCATGAATTGGAGATATTAATTGCAGATCCGAGAGGGGAGTTTCAATCAGCGATGAGCAGATTGAAACAGAAATTTTGAAATTATGTGAAAACTTATATACGCAGAATATTAATGCATTATTAAAAAATATGGAGCCATAGTTTCGGTAGAAGTGATAAAATCGGTTGGATGATAAGTCTGACCGGTTTTTTACATTGAGTAAGATAAAGGTTCGTGATATAATAAAAATAATATTTATTGGATTTGGGGTTACGGAAGACAGAGGACAAGGGAATGCATATAGTTAAGGAACTTATCGATAATATATCATCAACAAGCCTGAATAGATTTCTTACTGAACAGAAAATTGCAAATGAGCAGAGGCTGTCTTTTTCGGATCATCGGGTTTTGCTAGAACAGCTTTGTCAAAGCGGATTGATTTCTGTTGAGGATCTGAATGATTTTTTCTTTCAAGAATTATTATATGGTCATCATCGATTGCTGCGCGTGTATTCATTAACTGCTTCGACCTGTCTGCGATTAAAGAGCAGGGATTCGTGGGGCAGACTTATGCGCAAATTCCAGATCCCAGATTGGACGTACAACCAGATCATAGCGACGATTCCACAGAAGGAAGACTCCACGAAGCTTGCAGCGATACAGGAAGAAAGAAGGAATGGAAATTTAATCAGGGTGCATCTGATTTTTGTATTCTGCATGTTAAAAGATTCTGCCGGTCCGATCGAGGAGGAGTGTTCCTATCTTCCGGTAACTATTGACCTGGAACAGCGCTGCATGATTGTTAAAGTATGGAATCAGCATGGAATTATACAGGAGAGCCGTCCGCAGATTCAGCTTGATAAAATCTATAGTATCGTAGAAGAAACATTAGAACTGGAATTGGACAACAATAGAGCGGCTGATCCTCAGAATGTATTGTATGATATGAGCAAAGAATTGTTCAACCAGTTTTTTGAACGGCTTCCAAATATAAAAGAGATTAATGATAAGAGAGAGAGCCTTAGCAGCATTATCGATGCAATGTTACAAAATATTCCGTTGCATCATGTAGAACAAAAAGACGGAAAATTATATATGCCGGATGGAATCATTAATTTAGAGGAAGAACTATATCGCCTGATTCAACAGACTGCATTATATGATTACCGGGAAGATCATGCATTGAATACGCTTCTTCCAAGCGATGAAAAATATATATCAAAAATTCGATTCAGTGACAGAGATAATCTGTCGGCAAACTTAACAGGAGAAAATGGTGTAGATTGTATTTATGATGCCAAGACGTTTATGTGTATCAGGGATTCTTTGGATATCGTGAAAAGAATTATTTCCCTGACGGTCAATTTTCCAAGAGCGCGAGGGGTATTACAAGTGAAATATGAAGCTGATAATTATCAGTTTCTGACGCTGCACATTTTGGAAGGAAAATATTATTCGGAAGAAGAATTCCAGCAGATATGGGGGCTTTATAAAGAGTATGAACGAAAGAGAAGCGGTTCGGCAATGCATGAAAATCCTGCCGCAGTTGACACAAAGGCAATGTAAGCAGTTTACGACGCAGGACCTGAGTGAACGACTGGATCTGGAAATTACATATACCAAAAGTATGCTGCAGGTTCTGTGTGCAAAAAATCTGGTTCGAAAAGAATTGCACTATAGCTGTCCAAAATGCCATAGTCAGAATGTCTTCGTATGTGATGGATTTGCTGCTTCGTATCAATGCTATCATTGTCAGGCAATCCTGGAACCGACACGGGTAGAAAACGAGGGGAGACCGTTTTACAGTGTTTCCAAGGATGACTTTATGCAGTATACAAAAGAAACGTATCCGGATATCTTTCATATGACATGCGAGTCGGAAAAAGAAATTATTCCATTTCGTCCGGTGGTTGTCGAGCAATCGGAAGAAAATGTTGCTCCGATGACCGGGGATGACAAGGTAGAGATGGTAGAGGATAAAGATGAGAAAACGGACAATGACCTTGAGAAGCGTGTGGTTAGCTTGGAAAATGATAAAAAGAGGAAGGGTCTGTTTTGGGCGATGGTAAAGATAATTGTATGGGTTACATTTATGATTCTTGCCTCTTGGTTTGTCTTGTATGAAATGCTCGATATTTTTGTCTTTAAGGATCAACATGCTTTTCTGTATGAGATGTTTATGTTTGCAATGAAGGGAAGTGTGATTGAGACAAATGATTGGGGCGGTATATTTATAACTATCATTGGTGGAATATTGACTTTGGTGGTTGGTGGAATTGATGTATTGGGATGGAAGAAGATACATCAATATTATCATACTATAAAAGAAGAATTAATTAGTTGAGTATTTGGTGAAAGGGAAAGATGAAACGAGTTCTGATGCTGGCGTCCGTCGCCTCCATGATTGACCAATTTAATATGCCAAACATTGCATTACTGCAGAAACTGGGCTATCAGGTAGATGTTGCCTGCAATTTTATCGAGGGAAATACCTGCTCGGATGCGCGCGTCGCGGAACTGAAACAAAAACTGCAGGACATGCACGTGCACTGTTATCAGATCGATTTCGCACGGAATATCAAACACATGGGGCAGAACATGAGGGCACTGAGGCAGGTAGAAGGTTTGATGAAGCAAAATGGATACGCATTTTGCCACTGTCACAGCCCGATCGGTGGTGTGGTCGCAAGGATTGCCGGGCACCGGACGAAAATGAAGGTGATTTATACCGCGCACGGATTTCATTTCTACCAGGGGGCTCCGCTTGTGAATTGGCTGGTGTATTATCCGGTGGAGAAGGTGCTGAGTCGTTGGACGGATGTGCTTATTACGATTAATCATGAGGATTATGCGAGAGCAAAGAAAAAATTCCATGCGAAGAAGACCTATTATTTGCCGGGAATCGGAATTGATCTGGAAAAATTTCATGTGGGAAATACCGAAGATATAGAAAAAAAGAGACAGGAGCTGGGATTGCATACGAAAGATATCTTTTTGCTTTCGGTTGGGGAACTCAGCGACCGGAAAAATCATGTGGTTGTTATAGAGGCTATGAAGCATCTGGTACAGAATTACCCGCAACTGAAATATTTTATTTGCGGGAAGGGAGAAAAAATGCAGGAATTGCAACAACTAATCCGAAACTATCATCTGGAGGAGCATGTGAAACTATTGGGGTTTCGGACAGATGTGGCAGAACTCTGTCAGGCAGCAGATGTGTTTGTATTTCCTTCTAAGCAGGAAGGACTTCCGGTTGCGTTGATGGAAGCGATGGCTTGCGGAGTGCCGGTGGTGTGTAGCAGGATTCGGGGGAATACGGATTTGGTGGAAGATGAAAAATGTCTGTTTATGCCAGATAAAGCTGAACAATTGGAGAGATGTATAGAATTGAAACTTAAAAGAAAAGAAAAGAAAAATGTATATTGTAAACTTGGGGAATATGATTTAACGAATGTGTTAAAAAAATATGGAGAAATTTATGCTGAAAAATGAAAAGTATCCGTTGGTTAGTGTGGTTATGGCAGTCTATAATAACATGGAAGAACAGGTGTTAAGACAAGCGATAGAATCCATTATGAAACAGGATTATGAAAACATAGAATTACTTATTTGTGATGATGGTTCTACAAATAACACATTGCAGCAGATTAATGAAATAGCCAGTTTGTATGATAATATACAAGTGTTTCATTATGAACAGAATCGTGGAGCTGCATATGCGCGAAATCTATGCATAAAACATGCCAAGGGACAATATATCGCAGTTATGGATGCCGATGATATATCTGAAAAGTCAAGAATTATGAAACAGGTAATTTATCTGCAGCAGCATACAGAAATTGGAATGGTAGGATGCAAAGCACAATTTTTTAAAGAAAAAATTGGTGATGATGATGAAGTTTATCGGTATTGTCAAAATCCGAAAGGGGAGGATTTTTTGATGAATCTACCATTTGTACATGCTTCTTGTATGTTTCGGAGAGGGGTACTTGAAAAGGTAAGCGGATATTCTACTCAGAAAAATCGCATCCGTGTAGAGGATTATGATATGTTATTACGTATTTATGAATCTGGATATCAGGGAGCGAATCTATCTGAGATACTTTATTTTATTCGAAGAAATCGTGCACAGTACAAACGGCGAAAGTATCGATATCGTTTTAATGAGGCACAGATGAAGTTTCAGGCATTTCGAAAACTAGATCTGATGCCTAAAGGAATCATATATACAATAAAACCGTTAGTCATTGGGTTGGTTCCACCGCAAATGCTGGATTATTTACGTAAAATATATTATAATAGGAAAAGTGTATCATGATAGGAATTGTGATTTTGAATTATGAGACATGGGATGTTACGCTTAAATGTATCAAAAGTATTGTGAAAACAGAGACTACAGAAAAAATTTGTCTTTATCTGGTGGATAATGCATCTACGTCGTCTATGCCGGAAGAACTGAAAAAATATATAGCAGAACATAATGTGACATACATAACTTCAAAGGAAAATCGTGGCTACGCGGCGGGAAATAATCTTGGAATTCAAAAAGCTTTAGAGGATCAATGTGAGTATATTTTGATTTCCAACAATGATATTCTGTATAGAAAAGATTCTATTGAGGCAATGTGTACGTTTATGAAAGAACATCAAGGTGGAATTGTTGGACCACAAGTGGTAGATCCAAATGGAAAACGTCAGCCGAGTGTTGGGATGATAAAGACAGGGATCAAAGAGATATTTCGATTTTATACGGTTTTGAAATGTTTTCAGAGAAAATCTATGATGAAATATCAAGGGATGGACTTGCGTGCGGATGGACAATATAAAGTTTTTCATGTTTCGGGTTGTTGCTTTATGATGGATAGGAAGACAGCGGAATTTTTATATCCGTTAGATGAAAATACATTTCTGTACGATGAGGAATTGATCATTGGAATACGAATGGAACAGGCAAATAAACAGACCTGGTATGATGGAAAAGCAGTGGTGGAACATCATCACGGATATACGACGCAGAAGAACAGTGTATTTATGCAGAAGTGTATTCGGGATAGTGAGCAGTATTATTGCCGGGAGTATTTGAGAACATCAAAACTTGTTTTAAAGGTGTTGGATGCTTATAGGAAAGGATTGGCGCGAATTAGAGGAATGAAAATATGAAAATAGTTTATTTTTCTGCAATTGCATATGATGATTTAAAACAGCGTCCACAATATATAGCAGAAAAACTTGCAGAAAAATATGAAGTAATATATGTTGAACCAACTATTCGATGGGTTTCTTATATATTTGGAAGAACTAAAGAATATAAGGGAAAAGTAAAAAAAATTTCAGCAAATTTGACTGTAGTTCGGTGCAATGGATTATTTGTATTTCCATTTCGTTGGAAACCTTATGATTTTATTGGAATTGGAAATATTGCTGAAAAAGTACAGTTGAAAAAATATTTAACATTAGCAGACATCGTGATTATAGGATATGAGGGATGGACAGATGTTGTAGAGCATTTGAAAAATAAAAAAATAGTTTATGACAAAATGGACGATAATGCTTTATTAACACCTCAAAAGATATTAAAGAATTATTTAAATAAAATGGAGCGACGTTTGCTGAGAAAAACAGATTATATGGTTGTGACTGCACAACAATTTTTAGATAGATATCAAGATTATGTAAAGAATATTTCGCTGATTCCAAATGCTGTAGATATAAAAACAACAGCAAAAAGACAAGATACGAATTATGGTGAACATAAATGTATATTTGGATATGTAGGAATGATATCGGAATGGTTTGACTTTCAAGCAATAGAGGTGATTGCGGAACAAACAAATACAAAAATAGATCTGGTTGGACCATGTAATGTGGTGAAATATAGTAAAGAGAATGTGATATATGAGGGAAAAATTCCCAAAGAAATGGTGGGAGAGAAAATTCAATCTTTTGATATATGTTTGTACCCTTTTAAGCAAGGAAAATTATTAAATACAGTTAATCCAGTGAAAATATATGAATATTTAGCTGAAAATAAGCCAGTAATTGCGGTAGATAGTGTTGAAACAAGAAAATTTGGAAATTTAATTTACCGCTATCAAAATTACGAACAATTGAAAAAATTATGTCAAGCGAAATTGAAAAAACCATTTCAAACTAAGGAAGAATGTTTGAAATATATAGAAGATAATAGTTGGGAAAAAAGAGTGGATGAATTTGAAAAAATTTTGGAGGAATTGTAGATTATGAAGGTAATGAGTGTATTTGGAACAAGACCAGAGGCAATAAAAATGTGTCCTTTGATTTTGGAAATGGACAACCATCCAGAAATTGAAAGTATTGTATGCCTTACAGGACAACATCGTGAAATGCTGGATCAGGTAATGCAAATTTTTGGCATTAAAGCACAGTATGATTTGAACATTATGAGACCGAAGCAGACATTAACAACAATTACGACGAGTGTACTTGAAAAAATGGAAGAAGTGTTGAAAAAAGAAGAACCAGATATAGTTTTGGTACATGGTGATACTACAACTTCTTTTGTTGTAGCATTAGCAGCTTTTTATCAGCAAATTCCAGTTGGGCATGTAGAAGCTGGATTGCGTACTTACAATAAGTATTCGCCATTTCCAGAAGAAATGAATCGTAATCTTACAGGAAAGATTGCGGAGCTTCATTTTGCACCTACAGTCAATAATAAGAATAACCTTGCAAAAGAGAATATTTTAGAAAATGTGTTTGTGACTGGAAACACTGTTATTGATGCCTTTAAGACGACTGTGAAAGAAAATTACAAATATAGAGAACCTAGATTACAGGAAATTGGTTTGGAAGGAAAAAAATGCGTATTAATGACTGCTCATAGAAGGGAAAATTTAGGGCAGCCTTTACGTAATATTTGTAATGCTGTAAAACGACTTGCAGAAGAATATGAAGATATAGAGTTTGTTTATCCGGTACATTTGAATCCGGCAGTTCAGGGAACCGCACATGAAATATTGGATGATATTAAAAATGTGCACCTGATTCCACCGATAGATGTAGAGGATATGCACAATGTGATGGATCGAAGTTTTCTTGTGATGACAGATTCTGGTGGCTTGCAGGAAGAAGCACCGGCGTGTGGAGTGCCAGTGCTTGTTTTGCGTACTGAAACTGAAAGACCGGAGGCAGTAGAAGCAGGTACAGTCAAGGTCGTTGGAGTGGAAGAAGGCGATATTGTGCGTGAAGCAAAAAAATTGATTGATGATGAACAAGCATATGAACAGATGGCTAAGGCTGTAAATCCTTATGGGGATGGACATGCGAGTGAGAGAATTGTGAAACATTTGTTGGAGTGGAATGATGTTAAGTAAGATAAAAGAAATATATGATTATCGAGAGATGATCGTAAGTATGATAAGAAGAGATTTAAGAGGGCGATATAAAGCATCTGTTTTGGGATTTTTATGGACGTTTTTGAATCCGTTGTTTCAGTTGTTTATATATACAATGGTTTTCTCGATAATTATGAGAGCTAATATTGAAGATTTTTATATATATTTATTTATTGGTTTGGTTCCATGGAATTTTTTTAGTGCATCGCTTGCGGGGGGATCTTCATGTGTCATAGCACAAGAAAATTTGATAAAAAAAATATATTTTCCTCGATTGGTTTTACCTATTACATATGTTACAAGTGCTTTTGTTAATATGTTACTAACCTTTATAATTATTTTTATTGTATTAATATTCAGTGGGCACGGAATAAACTTGTTGGCTCTTTGTTTTTTACCTGTTGTTTTTTTGATTGAATATGTTTTGGCGTTAGGAATGTGCATGCTAACTTCGGCATTGACAGTGTACTTTAGAGATTTGGAGTATATTTTAAATATTTTTGCAATGGCATGGATGTATTTATCTCCTATTATGTATACAACAGAAATGGTTCCTGAGAATTTAAGACCGATATTTAAATGGAATCCATTATCTGCGATAATAGAAACTTATCATGAAATATTATATTATAAGAAAATTCCTCAGCTAAGTACATTGGGGAGTGCAACAATATGGGGGCTAATTTTTTTGATAGTAGGAATTTTGGCTTTTGAAAAACTTCAAAAAAATTTCGTGGAGGAATTATAAATGCAAGCTGACAATGTGATAGAAGTTCATGATATAACTAAAAGTTTTAAGGTGTATTATGATAAGGGAAGAACTTTAAAAGAACGCTTGGTTACACCTGAAAGAAACAAAACGGAAACACGATGGGTGTTAAAAGGAATTAGCTTTGATGTAAAAAAAGGTGAAGCAATTGGATTAATTGGAAAAAATGGTTGTGGAAAAAGTACAACACTTAAATTGCTGACGAGAATTATATATCCAGATTCTGGATGCATTGAATTGAAGGGAAGAGTTTCAAGTTTGTTAGAACTGGGGGCTGGATTCCATCCAGATATGAGTGGAAGGGAAAATATTTATCTTAATGCTGCTATATTTGGATTGACTAAAAAAGAGATTGATAAAAAAATTGATGAAATAATTAAATTTTCAGAATTAGAAGATTTTATAGAAAACCCTGTAAGAACATATTCATCAGGAATGTATATGCGACTTGCTTTTGCAGTAGCTATTAATGTTGAAGCAGATATTTTATTGATTGATGAGATATTAGCAGTTGGGGATATTAGTTTTCAAAAGAAATGTTTTGAAAAACTTAAAGAAATAAAAAGAGCTGGTACATCGATTGTGATAGTTTCACACTCGTTGGATCAAATTGAAAAAATTTGTGACAGATGCATATGGATTGAAAATGGCATAATTAAGGAAGCGGGACACTCAAAGAAAATTAGTGAAGATTATTTGATTGATATGGAGTCTAAGCGATTGGAACGGTTCCAAGAAGAATACTATAGTGAAATTGAAACAATTGATAAGAACGAGGAAAGGGAGAGTGTTGTACAAGTTGAAAATACAAAATTGGAAAATATAGGATTGAATGAAGAAATTAAACAGTTAAGCAAAAATCTACTTAAAATAAAGAGAAAAGAAATACTTGATCGAAAGGTTTATTTTTCTGAAATGTATATTACGGATATAGAGGGAAAAGAGAAACTGTCATTTGAAACAGGAGATGATATAATTGTTTATATAAAATATATAGTTGATTGCGAACACGCAGAAGGGAGTATTTGTTTTCTTGTATATAGAGATGATGGGGTATATTGTTTTGGAACCAACACATATTTTGAAAATAAACAGATATTAAATTTGAAAGAGTATTCGATTTTAAAAATTACTTTAAAACATATTGAGTTATTGTCTGGAAAATATTTTTTTTGTATAGGATTAAACAATGAGGAAGCAGTAACCTATGATTATCTAGAAAATGCTGCATGCATACATATTTTTTCAAATAAGGGGGATTTGGGCGTTGCCAGAATAACTTCTGAATGGGATTTGCAATAATTTATAAAAACAGGTGAACAAAATGAAAAAAAATAATTTTGAATTGTTTTTGCAAAATATGCTAGTACATAAGACGGACAATTTAGATAATTATCCGGTACAATTGATGTTTGGATTGACAAATGCATGTAATTTGCATTGTGCGTTTTGTCCATATTGTGGTTTCTGCATGGAAAAAATTGAAAAACTAGAGGAAATTCCGATTTATGTCTTAAAAAAAATGGAACCTTTTTTAAAAAATGCTAGTTTTATTAATCCATCAGGAAGAGGAGAACCATTATTATATAGTAAGTTTGAAGAATTTATTAATATATGTAGAAATGCAAATGCTTTGACAACAATGCAATTGATTAATAACGGAACTCAGTTACAGCGCATTGATATGGATTTGTTAAAGGGAATAAATGTAATATCGATTTCTGTGGATAGTGTGGACAAGGAAACATTTGAATTGCTGAGATGTGGTGCTAAATTTGAACAGGTAATAAATAATGTTAAATGTTTACGTAAAAAATTGCCAGATTCTATTTTGCAATGGACGGTAGTGGTTAATAGACTTAATATTGAACAAATATATGATATATATGCTGAAGCTAAAAAACTAGGTATTAATTATATTACCTATAATGATGTATTTGGATATGAAGAAGACAAAGTTATTCAATTGTTGAGAATAAGAAAGAGTGACTATGTTATAATTAATCAACAATTTGAAAAAATTCAAAAGGACAATAGATGCGAAAAAATAGTCATAAATAATTTGATTTCGTATGACGGGTATGAGGATGGGGAGATACTTCATAGAAATAGTATTCGAGAGAAACTTTTGAAATTAAAAAACCAATCTCCGTATTTAAATTATGATAAAATTAATCCTGCAACATATGAAACAAGAAAAATAAAAGTTAAAAAAAATTTGAAAACTTATAATAAATTTAAATTGCCGTATTGTACAGCACCTTTTATGACGATGCTTATTATGCCGAATTTGAAGGTGGCTCCATGTTGTGCTGATTTTGGAACCATTGATGAGATCGTTGAAGGCAATGTTGAAAATGTTTGGAGAGGTGGAAAGTTTTCGGAACTAAGAGAGGCAATGTTCAATTATGATATGTTACCAGAATATTGTAAACGGTGTAGCTCTTTTGAGAGATATGATTATATTAATGAATTCATAGAACTACTGAAAAAACATCCTGATTTTAAATATGGTAAGGTTGAAATTCCACCCAATTTTTTTCCACCGAAAAATTGCATTAAAGATAAGGAAATAAGCAGAAAAATTATGAATAATAAAAAGAATGAAGATAATAATTTCAAAATTAATAGCCAAGAATATTGGAATGGTAGATTTCGGACAGATTGGGAAAATTATAGTGGAAATGAACAAACGAAATATTTTGCATCATTACTAAATGAGATGGTTCCTTCATGGTTGATAAATGAGATTAATGAAAATGAGTATGAGATTTGTGATTTGGGATGTGCTGAAGGGGACGCACTTGCTGTTTACAGAAAAGTTTTTTGGAATTCCAAATTGAATGGAGAAGATTTTTCAGAGGCGGCAGTTGAAATTGCTACTAAGAAATATCCGGAATTCTCGTTTACTGTTGGAAACATATTAGAGCCGGAAGATAGAAAAAAATATCCAGTGATAATTTGTTCTAATGTTGTGGAACATTTTAAAGAGACATATAAAGTGATTCGAAATATATGTGAGAGAGCTGAAAAATATGTGATATTGTTATTTCCTTATTGCGAGGAAGATGGTGTAATCGATGAACATGAAAAGAGCTTTCATACAAAAGATATTCCGGCAAAAGTTGGAAATAAGGATTTAGTATATGCAAAAACAGTACAATGTGATTCTGTACTTTACCCTTATGAACAAATATTATTGGTATACGCGATTGATAAAAAACATCAAGTGTTGGCGGATTTGGTGGAAGCTGTTGATAGTGACTATTTAAAAGAAAAGGAAGCGAAATATAAGAAAATAATAAATGAGTATGATGGAAAAAATAAAGAATTACAGAAGACAATAAATGAAAAAAATGAAGAATTACAGAGGGTAATTAACGAAAAGAATGAAGAGTTAAAGAAAGTAATTAATGAGAAAGATCAACAATTACAAATATATCAGGATGAGGTAAGTAAATATGCTAGAGAGTCTTTAATGGATAAAGCTATTTTAAAACAAAAGGATGAGTATATGTTACAAGCACAGGAAATGTGTCATCTTTTTGCAACTGGAAAGATTATGAAGCTTAATCATTTCATGTGGAGACTAAAAGGACAGTATTTTAGAGGAACAAAAGAAGAAAGAAAAAAATTTAGACAATGGATAAAGGGAAAAATTAAGAAAACAAATTATAGTATTGGAGACGGAATCAAATTTAATCCGTGGATGATTTTAGATAAAAAATTACAAGATGGAATTGCCTGTAGTAGTGGACAAGGTCAATTAAAAGAGGAACAAGTATGTTTGAATACTGCAAATCAAATTTCAGAATTGTCTAGTATTACAAAGAAAATAATTCATTCTGATTATAAAAAGTATGATGTGATCGTTTTATCAGTGATTGATTATGATTTTCGATATCAAAGACCGCAGCATTTTGCATCAAGATTCGCTGAGAATGGTCATAGAGTGTTTTATGTAAATGCAAATTTTATCAAAGAATACAATATACAAGAAAAAAGTGAAAATCTTTATATTGTTAATTTTAAAGGAGAAAACAGCAATTCTATTTATATAACAAATGGACAGGATTCATTGGAATGGATGAAACAGGAGTTCGAAAATCTTATAAGAAAATATGCAATTTCGGATGCATTGGTTCTTGTAGATTATCCAAATTGGGTTTATGCGGCAGAATATTTGAGAAATAAATTTGGTTTTAAGTTTGTCACAGATTATATGGATGATTATACAGGTTTTTTGGGAACTGCGGAAGACTTTTTGAAAGATAATTGCATCAGATTATTGGAACAAAGTGATTGGATTGTTTCAAGTTCTCAGTTTTTATATGATGTTGCTGGAAAGCATGCCGATAAAAATAAAATTTCTATTATTCGAAATGGTACAGAAGTTGAGCATTTTTATCAGGCTGCGAAATTAGAAAAGAAAAAAAATAATCGAAAGCAAATTGGTTATTATGGTGCGGTTGCACATTGGTTTGCGTGGGAAAAAGTATGTTATTTGGCAAGAAAATTTCCAGAGTATGATATTGTTATTATTGGATCAATTACAGAATATGAGGATAAATTGAAACAATGTTCTAATATAAAATTAATAGGCGAAAAACCATATGGAGAATTACCAAAATATTTGGCTGAATTTGATGTGTGTTTAATTCCTTTTGATACATCGACGGATTTAATAAAGGCAACAAATCCAGTTAAATTTTACGAATATCTAAGCGCAGGAAAGAAAATTGTCGCAACGGAAATTCCAGAATTGATGCCTTATAGAGATGAGTATGTATATATGTCAAATGATAATGAAAAGTTTGCAGCGTATGTACAAAAATGTCTTCTCAACGAAGATGATCTAAAAAAAACAGAGGAAGACATTGCTTTTGCAAAAGATAATGATTGGCAAAAGAGATATGAAAAATTGGAAATGGAATGTAAAAACGTTGTCCCGAAAGTTAGTATTATTGTATTGACTTACAATAATTTGGCTTTGAATAAGCAATGCTTGGAGAGTATACTAAACAAGACTGCATATGGAAATTACGAATTGATAATTGTTGATAATTGTTCAACGGATGGGACTGTTGGTTATCTGAAAGAATTAGAACAACAAAATTATAATAATGTTAAAATTATTTTTAATGAAGAAAATGCTGGCTTTGCTGGAGGAAATAATCTAGGAATTAAAGCTGTAACAGGAAAATATGTTCTTTTGTTAAATAATGACACCGTTGTTAGCAGGGGATGGATTACAAATATGGTTAAGCACTTGGAGAATAATTCTCAATATGGTATGTGTAATCCTGTGACCAATTCTATAGGAAATGAATCAAAAATAGAAGTTAAGTATAAAAATAAAGAAGAAATGGAGCTATTTGCATATGAGTATACAAGTATGCATATGAATGAAGAGTATGAAGATGTAGACAGGCTCCCACTATTTGCCACCATTATTAATAAAAAAGTTATAGAAAAAGTGGGATTGTTGGATGAATCATATAAGATTGGCATGTTTGAAGATGACGATTATACCGAAGCTGTTAAGAGTGCAGGCTATGATATTACCATTGCCGAGGATGCTTTTATACATCATGTGAATAATGCTTCTTTTAAAAAAATGGATGATCAAAAATACAGAGCAATTTTTGAAGCTAATAAAGAAGTTTATGAAAAAAAGTGGGGATTAAAATGGAAAATGCCAAAATATAGGAATGGTGTAACGGCACTCACTAACAATGATTGTAACGTTTGATTTTTGAAATGATCTTTTCAATTATGATATATAGAATGGTAGGAGAAATTTTTAGATATGAAAAGTTTAATAAAAAAAACAAATATACCTTTACTTTTTGCTTTGATGGGAATTATTTGCGTATACTGTTATTGGATTGATAATGCAAAATGTATAGTGCCTTATTCTGATTTCTTTAGATGGGTTTTGGATTATGGTGAGAGAATCCAAAAGGGTAATGGAATGGTTTCATTTTTCTTTGCTGATGGATCTCAGCATTATCAGCCAGGGATATATTTACTATCATTTAGTTTGTTACAGGTTACACATTATAATTTTTCAATATTACCTATTGCAGGTATGATTGTAAAAGTAATTGTATGTATCTTAGTAATAGTATTATTTATTTCTGTGTGCCATCCGTCAAAAGTAAATTTATACATAGGGACGATATTTATTTCGTTAATTACATTAAATTTTAATCAATGGGAGATAATAACAGAGCCCTTTGCATTTGCTAGTGCGATAAGAATTGGTTTATTAATAGGTGTTTTTTGGCTAACAGCATATATTTTTTCTGATAACAAAATGAAAAATAATTGTAGAAAATATGTGATAGTTATAATTGGAGCACTAATATGTGATCTTTTTATTATAACTATGTGTGGCGGCTATGCATTCGCTGTTGCATTTTCTTTAATTTTAAATATTTTAATTTTTGTATTAAACAGTGTTGATAAAAACAGTTATGTACATGCAGCAATTTTTATAGTTTTAATTTTGGTAGGAATATTTATTTATATGCAATTAGTATCTAGTGGTAGTAATCAATTTGAATTCTCTCTTGAAAATTTAATTGCAATTTTTGCTGGTTTTTTTATGTTCTGGGGAGCTTCTGTTTTACCAACCTCAATAGAAAACAAAGAGGGGGTATTTGAAATTTATAGTATTGTGGGTGCTGGTATAGTAATAATAATGTTATTGCTTTTTTTAATGTGTTTATTTAGAAGCTTAAAGGAAAAAAATAAAAAATATCTTTTTATAATGCTTCTGATAACTTATGCAAATGCTCTTGGCTTTTCAATTTCATTGGCAAGAGTTCCGGAATACGGCATTTCTGTAATGGTATCATCAAGATACGTTATAGATAGTGCCATAGGATTAATTGCTTGTGCTTTTGGGGTGGAGTTTATTATATCAGTATGCAAAAAAAAGACAAGTAATATAAAGATTGGGGAGATTTTGGTTTGTTGTTTATGCGTCTTACTTGCGGCAACAAATTTTATTGAGGGATGTAATAGTGTATATATTGGACAGTTTTATAAAAATGTTGAGACGCAATTGGAAAATATTGAGGAATGTTCAGATGAGTTTTTACAATCTATATCTGCAACAGATGCTGAGACAACAAGAAAAAGTCTATATTTTATGAAAGAAAATAAATTAAGCATATATTACTAAGTATTATGTTATGTTTATGAGGTGAAAAATGATCAGTTTTAATGTACCGCCATATTGTGGCAACGAAAAAGAATATGTAGGACAAGCCATTGACAATCATAAGATTTGCGGTGACGGAGAATTTACAAAAAAGTGCTCTAAATGGATTGAGGAGAAAACAGGGACAGAAAAAGCTCTATTGACAACTTCTTGTACTCATGCAACGGAAATGGCAGCGCTCTTATGCGATATCCAACCGGGAGATGAGATTATTATGCCATCCTATACTTTTGTATCTACTGCTGATGCATTTGTTTTACGCGGAGCAAAGGTTGTTTTTGTTGATATTCGTCCAGATACGATGAATATTGATGAAACCAAAATAGAAGCTGCAATTACGAAAAAGACAAAGGCAATTGTTCCAGTCCATTATGCGGGTGTTGCTTGCGAAATGGATACAATTATGGATATTGCACGTAGGTATAACTTGCTTGTGATTGAGGATGCAGCTCAAGCTGTCATGAGTACATATAAAGGGAAGGCTTTGGGAACAATTGGAGATTATGGATGCTATAGTTTTCATGAGACAAAAAATTATTCTATGGGTGAGGGAGGAGCATTATTAATTAAAAATGCAGATATGATTGAATATGCTGAAGTTCTTCGGGAAAAGGGAACGAATAGAAGCAAATTTTTTAGAGGACAGATAGATAAATATACGTGGGTTAATTACGGATCATCTTATTTGCCGAGTGAGTTGAATGCGGCTTATTTATGGGCTGAGTTGGAAATGGCAGATGAGATTAATAAAAATCGGCTTCAGTCGTGGAATCATTATTATAATGGATTGCAAGAACTTGCTGAAAAAGGTAATATAGAACTTCCTGTTGTCCCAGAGGGATGTGTTCATAATGCACATATGTTTTATATTAAGGCAAAGGATTTAGAAGAAAGAACACGGTTAATTGCATATATGAAAGAGAATGGCATTGGATGTGTTTTTCACTATATTCCATTACATTCTGCACCAGCAGGAAGAAAATTTGGACGTTTTCATGGAGAAGATCAATATACGACAAAAGAAAGTGAACGTTTGATGCGTTTGCCGATGTATTATGGATTAAAACCAGAAGATGTAGAAAAAGTAATTGAAACAATTAAGAATTTTTATAAATAAAACGTTGTTTAAGAAAGTGCAGAAGAAAAAATGGATATATCAGTAGTGATTCCCGTTTATGGATGTAGGGCAGCATTGCCAGAGTTACATCGCCGATTAGCAGAGTCCTTATCAAGAATAACAGATAATTATGAAATTATACTTGTAAATGATAATTGCCCCCAAAATTCTTGGGAAGTAATTGAAACAATATGTGCAGCGGACGAAAAAGTAAAGGGAATTGAATTGTCGAGAAATTTTGGACAGATGAAAGCTATTTTAGCAGGGCTCGATTATGCAGCAGGTGAGTGGATTGTAGTTATGGACTGCGATTTGCAGGATAGACCGGAAGAAATTATAAGATTGTATGAAAAAGCGCAGGAAGGATATGATGTTGTGTTTGCAAGGAGAAAAGAACGAAAAGATAATTCATTGAAAGTTTTTCTTGCAAATCAATTTTATAAAGTTTATCGTTTTGCAACGGATGGCAATTATGATGGAGCAATCTGTAATTTTAGTATTGTAAAAAAGAATGTGATTGAGAATTATTGCAAGATGAGAGAGCAGCATAGAGGCTATGTAATGTATATAAAATGGTTGGGCTTCAGGCAGGCTGTGATTGATGTAGAACATGATGAACGTTACGAAGGAGAGTCTTCTTATAGTTTAAAGAAGCGGATTAATATGGCAGTTGAACTTCTTACATCTCAGTCAGATAAAATCCTTAAATTGTTTGTTGGTTTTGGAATGATTATGAGTCTGTGTGCCTTTTTATTTATCATAGGATTAGTTATTTATCATTTTACTGCACAGGTGTCTGTTGGTTGGACAAGTTTAATAGCAACAAATATATTAATAGGTGGAATTATTATCATGGTTATTGGGATTGTAGGGATATATGTGGGAAATATTTTTATGCAGACAAAAGATAGACCATTATATGTCGTGCGGCAGATTCTTAACGATGAGGAAAAGTAATAGAGGGTTGGAATGAAAAAAATTATTATATTTGGAGCAACAGGGAATATTGGTGCGTATTTTACAGATTATTGTAAAAATAATTTGGATACAGCAGAATACGAAGTAATTGCAGTTGGTCGGCGAAAAACAGATTTCTTTTCTAAAAATGGAATTGAGTATATTGAAGTTGACTTATGTGTACCAGATGATTTTGATAAGCTACCTACGGAAGATGTATATGCAGTTGTAAATGTAGCAGGGCTTTTGCCGGCATATATGAAACAATATGATCCATTTGCGTATGTGGAGACAAATATAAATGGTGCACTTAGGGTTCTTGAGTATGCAAGAAAATGTCATGCGGATAGAGTACTTTATACACAAACATGGGCCGAACAGGCAGGTTATTGGGGAAAAAGAGAAGTTTTATCTCCAAATTTACCGCGAAAATTATTATATACAGGTGATCATGCTTTTTATGCAATTACGAAAACGATGATTGTGGAGACAATGGAACATTATAAACAGGAATATGGGCTTAAAAATTTTGTATTTCGTTTACCGAATGTATATTTATATCATCCAGATAAATATTATTTTGTTGATGGAGTAAAGAAAGTAATTGCTTATAGATATATGATCGATCGTGCGGAAAAAGGGGAACCTATAGAAATGTGGGGTAATCCTAATGCATTTAAAGATATTTTATATGTAAAGGACTTATGTCAGATGATGTTTAAGGCATTGTATGCAGAAGTTGATGGGGGAATTTATAATGCGGGTACAGGGCTGAAGACAACACTGAGGGAGCAGATAGAGGGAATGATACAGGTTTTTTCACCTCAAAATCATACATCTGATATTATAGAAAAACCAGAGGGAGCAGGTTTTACAAGTTTTGTGATGGATATAGAAAATGCAAAGAATGATTTAGGATATCAGCCGGAATATACATATTTGAAATATCTTGAAGATTATAAAATGGAACAAAAACAGAAGCGTTTTGATGAGTTATGGGAGAAAAAATGATAAAATTAGCCATTATTGGAGCATCTTATTTGCAAGAGCCGCTGATAGAAAAGGCAAAATCAATGGGAATTGAAACACATGTTTTTGCATGGGCTGCAGGCGATGTAGGGGAAAAGAGTGCGGATTATTTCTATCCAATTAGTATCGTTGAAAAAGAGCAAATATTAGAAAAGTGTAAAGAGATAGGAATCAATGGCATCTGTAGTATAGCGAGTGATTTAGCTGCAATTACAGTGAATTATGTTGCACATGCTATGGAGCTTGTTGGAAATTCGCCGGAATGTGCATTGATTTCTACAAATAAGCATTTGATGAGAGAAGCATTTGAAAAGAATGGAGATCCATCGCCAAAGAGTATATTGGTATCATCAGTTCGTGATTTATCGGGAGTACAATTACAGTATCCAGTAATTGTAAAACCAATAGACCGATCTGGAAGTAGAGGAATTACGAAGCTTTTATCACCGAATGGGCTGTTGGAAGCAATTGAAGAAGCAAAAGAACAAGGTTTTGAGAAAAAAGCATTAGTAGAAGAATTTGTTACTGGACAGGAATATAGTGTGGAATGTATCTCTTATCATGGAGAACACCATTTTTTGGCATTGACAAAAAAATATACTACAGGAGCACCTCATTTTATTGAAACTGGACATTTAGAGCCTGCACCTGTTTCAGAAGAAGTGGTGGAAAATGTAAAAAAAATAGTATTTCATGCATTGGATAGTTTAAAGATTGTAAATGGTGCGTCACATTCAGAGATAAAAATTGATCAGGATGGTAATATAAAATTAATTGAAATTGGTGGACGTATGGGGGGAGATTGTATTGGAAGTGATCTGGTGCAATTGTCAACGGGTGTAGATTTTGTAAAAGCAGTCATTGATGTTGCACTTGGGAAAAACCCTAATTTGTCGGATTATCATGAAGTAGGTGTGGCTGCAATCCATTATATTTTTGATAAACAGGATGTAGACGCTTTGCATAAATTAAGAGATGAACATCCAGAGTGCTTAGTGAGAGTAGAGGGAAAAGAGGAAGGAACGAATGAGATAGTGGACAGTTCTAGTCGATATGGAGCATTTTTGATGAGAGGATTCGACTACGCAATGTTGGAGTCGTATTTGCCATCCCATCAGGAGGAATAAAGATGGATAAATCGAGATTAAAAACATTATTTTTATTGCATATTATGTTGATGATTTATTCTATGAGTGGAATTTGTAGTAAACTTGCATCAGGAGAAGCATTTTTAAGTTTTCGATTCTGCTTTTATTATGCAATCATTATATTGTTACTTGGTTTTTATGCAATTGGCTGGCAGCAGATTATTAAGCGTTTACCATTGACAACGGCATTTGCGAATAAAGCAGTTACTGTTATATGGGGGATTATATGGGGAACTGTATTTTTCCATGAGAAAGTAACTGTTGGAAAAGTGATTGGTGCAATATTGGTTATCGTGGGAGTTATTATTTATGCGAATGCAGATGGGAAAGTAGAAGATGAATAAGACAGTTTTAATTTATTCTTGTGTATTATTGCTTGGCGTTTTTGTGAGTGCTATATCGCAGGTAATGTTAAAAAAATCAGCTCTGAAACAGTATGATTCTAAAATAAAGGAATATATGAATCCGTTAGTAATTATTGCTTATATAATGTTTGTTGGAACTACTTTTTTGTCAATTATCGCTTATAAAGGAATTCCTTTATCAATGGGGCCAATTTTAGAAGCTACAAGTTATATTTATGTTACATTTTTTGGAGTGAAAATTTTTGGTGAAAAATTAAACTTAAGGAAAGTGGTAGCGTTGGGATTAATTATTTTTGGAATTATTGTTTATGCGCTAGGATAGAGGGAGAAAAAGTATGCAGAACAAGAGGCAATGCCATTAAGCCGGTTGTTCGAAGTTTTGTTCGATAACCCAGTTGTTGCCAAATATCCGATATTTTAAACTCAAAAAGCCAAAAAACAGGTATGCCAAAAAGACAGATGTGCATTTTGCACCCTTTGGCGGTCGCAAATGCGTTTTAGAGCGGTCGGTTTAATTTGGGGATTGTGCATTTTTAATTTAATCTATGTATTTCTATTTTGTGTTGGAAAAATGACGCATTTAAATTTTAAATCTACAGATGATCCTGATGCAACTATATTTCAGAAATATCCAATTGTCTGGTGGAGTGATTTACTTTTGGTGTCATTACTTTTAATTTGTTTGTGGTTATACTTTATGCAACGGGAAGAAATTAATATCTGGTTTGTAGATATTTGCGTAAAAAATACTATGGTGTCATCAATACTTGGAACAATAATTCTTTGTGTATTGATTATAGTTGCAGGATGGAGACTTGCAATTGCTACAGGCGTAATTAAGGGAAAATAAAAAGTAACAATAAATTTTCTCCATAATATTTACAATAAAATGTTTATCAGATGTTGATATATATACCTTTATTTACATGACAGAATATACGAGAAAAGAGAATCACAATGGGAAAATATTTCGGAACAGACGGCTTTCGCGGTGAAGCCAACAAAGTATTAACCGCGGATCATGCATATAAAATTGGACGTTATCTGGGCTGGTATTACAACCAGAATCACAGGGGACGGATCATTATCGGAAAGGACACACGTCGTAGTAGTTACATGTTTGAATATGCGCTGGTTGCTGGTATTACGGCATCCGGGGCTGATGCATTTTTGCTGCATGTTACCACTACGCCAAGTGTGGCATATGTAGTCCGTACAGAAAATTTCGACTGTGGCATTATGGTTTCTGCCAGTCACAATCCATATTATGACAATGGAATCAAGGTCATGGATGGAAACGGACACAAGATTTCAGCAGAGGTGGAAGCTGCACTGGAGAAATACATAGATGGGGAGATGGGAGAACTGCCTTTTGCATTGCGTGACAAGGTTGGTGTGGCCCGGGACTATGAGATCGGACGGAACCGTTACATCGGCTATCTGATTTCTCTGGCTACCAGATCTTACGATGGGATGCGCGTGGGGCTGGATTGTTCCAACGGAAGTACGTTTAATATTGCAAAGAGTGTGTTTGATGCGCTTGGCGCCAAAACATATGTGGTTGGCAATGAGCCGGACGGTACCAACATCAATATGGGATGTGGATCGACACATATCGAGAATCTGCAGAGACTTGTCCGGGAGAAGAATCTGGATTGCGGATTTGCGTTTGATGGAGATGCGGATCGGTGTATTGCCGTGGATGAGAACGGTATGGAAGTGCACGGGGATTATATCCTGTATGTCTGTGGGAAGTATCTGAAGGAATGTGGCCGTCTGCAGAATAATACGGTGGTTGCCACGATCATGTCCAACATGGGATTGTTTAAAGCGATGAAGCGCGAGGGCATTGGGGTATGTGTGACCACGGTTGGCGATAAGTATGTCAATGAGGCGATGGTTGCCAACGGATATGTGCTCGGCGGAGAGCAGTCCGGACATATCATTTTCAGTAAGCATGCGACGACCGGAGATGGAATCCTCACGGCATTGATGCTGATGGAGGTGATCCTGGAGAAGAAGCAGAGCCTCGGCACGCTGTGCAGGGGGATGCAGATGTACCCGCAGCTTTTGAAGAATGTGAAGGTTGAGGACAAGGCTGCGGTTACCGGCCATGTGCGTGTGCAGGCGGAAAAGGAACGGATCAGTGCTGCTTTGGGAGAGGATGGAAGAATCCTTTTACGTGAGAGCGGTACGGAGCCGGTGATTCGTGTGATGGTTGAGGCACAGAGTGATGAGTTGTGCGCAAAGTATGTGGATGAGATGGTGCAGGTGATCCGGGAGGAAGGGCTTGCGGTGGAGTAGAATAGTGAGATGGTAAGGGGAGCCAGCACTGGTGTGCCGGCTTGTTTGTTATATATTTTTTGCCATGTTATGCTTTTGAGAAATTAAAACGCGAATTGTCATTTGCGTGAAAACCACTTGATAAAGAATATGAGCGAGAGTATTATGTAAATCCGAAAAGATTTGCTGCTTTTATTTTTGTGGGAGGTAGCAATGATGGAGGACAAGGGAAAAGTAAGGAAGGGATTTTATATTGAGGAAGACTTACTGGAACAGATGGATGGCTTGTTAGAGCAGGCAGATGTGAAATCAAGAAATGAATTTATGAATCATGCATTGAAGTTTTATATCGGTTATCTGACATCAGAGAAAATCGAAAACTATATGCTTTCCACTATTTCCTCAGTGATGCATTTCACAGTGAAAGACAGCGAGAACCGAATGGCTCGTGCGATGTATAGGCTGGCTGTGGAAATATCCAAATTGTCTCATGTGATTGCATATAGTCATGGAGTGAATGAAGAGGAACTAAAGAAGCTACAGGTAAAGTGTATGGATGAAGTGAAAAGAATTAATGGTGCTGTAAGGTTTGAGGATGCATATGAATGCATATGAATATCAGAATTAATATAGTTAAAATAGATAAGATGGTTTATAATATCTATAGAGGTGACATTATGCAGATTATAGATCAAATGATTGCAGAAATTGTTAATTTGTTTATAGATTTTCTTTCGAAGTATTGGTTGTTAGGTGGAGGTATTATTCTTGGGTTCTTTTTTAGATGTGATTTATATAAGACTAAAATAGTAATTCCGGAATTACGAAGAAGAAAAGTGCTGACAACTATTGTTTATGTAATGGGGTTAACTATAATGTGGAGTTTATTATATTCGAATCAACAAGATAGCAACATTGGTATTTCTACATTAATATTAACTTTAGTTTATTTATTTGTGGTTGTTGCAGAAAAATGTGATGATGGAACAACAGAAAGTCTATTATTAATTGTAAATGGAACAATGATTACTACATTATCTTTTCAACCTTTCCCTTATAATATTGGATTTGCGTTATTAACAATATTAGTAGCTTGGATTGCATATAAGTGCTGGTTTTCGTTTGAACTTTTAAGTGATTTTATTGAAATAGTTATTATTTCTGTAGAGTCAATAATTGCATCATTGATTATGTTTTGGTGTAAGTGGGATGGAATCTTACATACAATTATATTTGTTGTTTTCTGTGAGACATTTCTTTTTATGATTAATTGTTATTTGAAATTATTTGTGAAGAAGATTTGTAATGAAGATACAGATTTTTATTGGTATGATATTTGTTGATAACAAGATTAATGGTTAATATAAAGGGATGGGAAAAAAATATGAGTAGATTTACAGAAGATGAAGTTAAAACAATAATAACAAATGTCATGACATTACTTAATGAAGATGTCTTTGGTACTATGAAACAAGGGGCAATGCCATTAAGCCAGTTGTTCGAAGTTTTGTTCGATAGCTCAGTTGTTGTCAAATATCCGATATTTTAAACTCGAAAAGCCAAAAACAGGTATGCCAAAAAGACAGATGCCGTCCATCTGCCCAAAAGAAGGATATTCAGTTGCAGAACTTACCGATATCCAAAATGAATTGCGCTGATTCCACGGAGAGGCCGTTGAAACTGCCGGAATCTGTCTTTCACTGCGTGGACATATTTCATCATCAGCCGGATAATATCGATGTGCCTGCCGGAATCCCTGCGCATGAAGAACTTTCTGGCTGTTTTTAATGCTGAAGAAAAGTCAAGTTCATAGAGATACTTGTTGTTGCCATCCCGTTTCTTTTTCCGGTTTTCTTCTGCCGCTTCGTTTGCGATAAAAATGCCGAAATTGTACAGAATCAGGCAATAGATTTCCTGTTTTAGAAATTCCGGCTGTTTTGATCTTAACAACGCGAAACTGCAGGAAATAAAGATGACTGTGGTTTTTCCTGAGAAGCTCATAAAAATGAGGGGTATTTTTACTGGGATTGATGTAGCGGTAAACATCTGACTGGCTTTTCATAATATTTGTGGCTTTATCCGTAAAAAAGCGCTTTATCGTAACGTCGAATTCTTCAAGATCATCCGGAAGCTCAGATGCATAATAAGAAAGAATGCTTTTTGGGGAAGATGGTGATTTTACACGGAAAACGTAACCCAGGTTTTGGAGCTCACAGTGGAACAGGAGATCATAGGATTCGTAACCGCGGTCTGCAGTTATAATATATTTTTGCGGGTCATCGGGTGTGAAATGATCCAGCATGGAGTGGAGCGCTTCACGCTCATCCGGCTGCTGTCCGGGCTGTATGACGACATCAAGGAAGGCTTTGCTGATAACATCAACAAAACCATTTAAGTGCATATGGTTGTAACCTTTATAGTCGATAAGCCGGGGCTTATTATAGTCCTCGATAATATCAGAATTGGTAGCATAGACAACGTGGCACCCATCGCAGGCGAGAATACAATGGTCTTTGAATTTGTCCGTAGTGGATGGAAAAGAAGAAGAGAATTCCGAAAAAAGGTATTCAAAAGCAGAGAGGGAAATCTGTCTGCGGCGCTGGCAGAAAGCAGACTGTGAAGGGATAAGGTCAGGGTCCAGGTCAAAGTAATCCATGATCTCATCATTCGTGCTGCCTTTCCCCATGCTTATGATCAGACGCATGGTATCATAAAAAGATAGTTTCCCAAGATGCTGGCGTGTAAAATCGTGGCCAGGATTTTTGGAAAAGAGCCAGTGATGTTCAGCCATGGATAAGATGATAGAATTCAATTTTTCTTTTACATTTGACGGATAATGGTTCATAATAAAAATGTGCCTCCTTAGTTTTGCAGGGTTTTGGGATAGAATGATTCGTGGTGGAATCAATTCCCTTTATAAACTAAGGGGTCACCTTGTTGTCCCAATGGACAACAAGGTGACCGCACATTTTTTATTGCATGTCAATAGAAAAATGCAAAAAGAAACATAAAATATGTTACATAAATGTTAAATAAGTGCCAGCCCCAAAATAGAACAAAATACGAAAAGCTGTGTGTTGTCAGTGTTATAATAATTTTAAAAAAGTGCTGTTAATCTAGAGAAGCTAAATGGCATTGATGCAAGGAGTGCCTGACACAATGAAAATTTTATAAAAGGGAATTTGATGTCATGAATGAATTGAAATCGCCATATGTATTGGAGGTTCATAGATATGATGAAGAAAAAAATGAATATTATATGGAATATGCGGATGAGACACTAAAAAAATTCATAGAAAGAAATAACAGTACCTTAACAATAAAAAGACGACGAGGAATTGCGATGCAGATTTTCAAAGGATTCTCTTATATTCATTCAAAAGGGTATCTACATAGAGATATTAGTTTTACAAATGTGCTGTTACAACACTACGAAAATGATTTGACGATAGTAAAAATTTCTGATTTTGGTTTAGTTAAGATGAAATAAAGTGATTTGACAAGTTTCGGTAGTGAAATAAAGGGTTCACTAAATGACAGTAATCTTCAAATTGTAGGGTTTGGAAACTACAATATGGAGTATGAAACTTTTGCGCTTACAAGACTTATCTATTATGTGATGACAGGAAGATATAATTTGGAAAATATTAAAAATCAAAAAGTAAAGGATTTTGTACTGAAAGGTATATCATCCAATTTAGATGAAAGATATCATAGTGTTGCAGAGATGCAGCAGGCATTTGAGGTTGCTTTCCCTATTTCTGGATATTAGAATATTTTTAATCAGATATAGATTAAGTGATAAATAGATGTTGCTGATTTATATAGATATATTATTGCATGCGACTAAATGGAGGTACTTATGATAGATTATTTGTGTTATGTGAAGAAACAATATTCGAAAGAAAAAGAGTATGAGAAGTTTTTGGTAGGCTTAACAATACTTATGTTAATCGGTTATCTGATTACGGGTGATAATTTAAATCTGTTATTTATTTTCGGCGGCTTGTCTATTATGTATATATTTGGAATTCCATTTATAACTTATAGAAGAGAGCGAAAACAGGGAATAGTTGAAAAGAAAAAGGAATATATAAAGAAAGAATTTTTAGCAGAAGAATTTGAATGTATTGATAAAGTCTTGAACCAAGTAGAGAAGTATGATAATGCAAATAAGGTAGGAGCTCTTATTGAAACAGGGAAAAAGATTACTGAAAATGAATTGAAAGAAAATTTGGAAAAACATGAAGCACAATTTGAAAATGCAATGAAGGTAATAGACAATTTTTATTTTAAGAACAGTTTTAATAAAAATGATGGATTTTTGTATCATAATTTGAAAAAAGCTGATTTTATAAAAAGAAAAGCATATATAGAAAAAAGAATTGATGCCATAAATAATCCAGCAATTAATAGTGCTAGAATAATTGGAAAAGAGTGGATGCAACTTATTATATCTGTATTTGGTGGTTATATATTAGGAAAAATCGATACAACTTTAGCAAATGGACAGTTTTTTTCGACAATAGAACTTATTTTTATGACTTTAATATGTATTGTATTTATGATTATGAGTAATGTTTTTTCGAAACAGAGCTTGAAAAATGAAGCTATATCATATTACAGTATAGTAGATATTTTAGTATATGAAAGAAATATTTTGAACGAGCTGATAATGTCTTGGAATATTTGCTGACAACATGAAAAAGCAGCGTTATAATACCCATATAAGGTCAAATTCTCCATATCCCAAGGCAATCTCTTTTATCCTCAAGGGGCAAAAATCTTTAGCCTAGGGAATGAATAAAATAACGAGAAAATAAAGACCTTGTAGAGCGGGAAAACTGTTCTATGAGGTCTTTTTCTTTTACTTAAAACCATGGAGAAAGCCTTGAAAATAGAGGAATATCGAGAGATAAGAGAGAAGAAAGAGAGAGTAAGCCAAGACCTTGAAGGAAGTCCTGAAATGCCTTGAAAGATAAAATAGGTGAGGATAAAGGATTTTGCCTTTTGAGGATAAAGAGGGTTGCCTGAATAACGGACTAAAATGCCGAAAACCTGTATTTATGCGGGCTTCCGGCATTTGTTTTATCAAATGGCTCTAGTTTGGCTCTATTTGTGGGCGGGATAAGGGTTGCGAAAGCACTGATGGAGAAATAAAGGCATAATGGTAAGGAAAAAGTGATATATGCATCTTGGAAGCACAGCAATACTGAAAATTATAAGTTCAGCTGGAACAAAAAGTATGTTATGTACTGGAGAATTCCGGGGATCTGTGGGGAGTAATTGCGGGAAAAAAGGGAAAAGCGTATAATGCAAGAAAATAATGTTTTCACAGTGTAAAATAGAGGAGAGAACTATCATGCAGAAAATACTGATTGTAGAAGATGATACAAATATCAATAATCTGCTTCAGGAAGCTTTATCCAAAGCGGGCTATTCCTGTGAGCAGGCGTTTTCCGGAACTGAGGCAAAGCTGCTTTTGAATATGCAGGAGCATAGCTATGCACTGGTGTTGCTGGATTTGATGTTGCCGGGAATTACAGGAGAAGCAGTTCTGGAGGAAATACGGGAAAAGGGAAATCTTCCGGTTATTGTTTTGACTGCGAAAGATAGCTTGGATGAAAAGGTAAAGGTTTTAACTAGTGGGGCTGATGATTATATAACGAAACCCTTTGAAATCAGAGAGGTACTGGCAAGAATTCAGGTACAGCTTCGTCATACAGAAGAAAAGGAAATAAAAGAATCTAACCTTTCGTTCAGAGAGATGGTATTGAACAAAGCTACTTTTCAGGTCAGCATTGGTGGAAAAATACTTCCTAAGATAACAAGACAGGAGTTTGCGATTTTAGAATTACTGCTCAGAAATCCGAAGCAGGTTTTCAGTAAAGAGGACATTTTTGAATATGCGTGGGACGAACCATATATGGGTGAAACAAAAACTCTGGATGTACATATAAGCAATATTCGTAAAAAGATAAAAACAGTTACATCTGAGGAATATATTGAAACAGTCTGGGGAATCGGTTATCGTCTTCATCTATAATCTTTACTCTTTTTTTACTATTTATTTGCGTTTGATTAGGATTATTCCTTTATGATAAATGCAGATAAGAAAAAGGAGATGAAAAACTTGAGCGAAATGTTATTGGAAACAAGAAATTTGACTAAGCAATATGGACACCATAAAGCTGTGGACAGTGTCAATATGCATATTAAAAAAGGTGCTATTTATGGTTTTATCGGTCGGAATGGAGCTGGAAAGACAACTTGTCTGAAGATGATCAGTGGACTTTCCAAGCCAACTTGTGGAGAAATCGAGATGTTCGGATACAAGGGAAAGGATTTGCAAAAAGTTCGATCACGGATAGGATGTCTGATTGAGGCACCGGGACTTTATGGAAATATGACTGCATATGAAAATCTGAATATCAAATGCAAGCTGTTTGGAATAAAGAAAAAAAGTTATATTGAAGAAATATTGAGAATTATCGGTCTGGAGGATGTGGGAAAGAAAAAAACAAAACATTTTTCACTTGGAATGAAACAGCGTTTGGGAATTGGTCTTGCTTTGGTTGGAGAACCAGATTTATTAGTTCTTGATGAGCCAATCAATGGATTGGATCCACAGGGTATTGCAGAGATCCGGGATACGATTCAGAGACTTCAGAAAGAGAAGAATATGACAATATGCATTTCCAGTCATATTCTTGAGGAATTATCGAAGATTGCTACTGATTATGGAATTATTCATAATGGAAGTTTATTACAGGAAATTACAAGAGAAGAATTAATAAGAAGATGCAGTGAACGGATAGAGTTGACATTGGATCATCCGAAACAGGCGATTCCGGTGATGGATTCTATGGGATTTACCAACTATCAGGTAACAGATAAAGAGCATATTCATATTTTTGAACGATTGAATGAAAGTGCAGCGTTGAATATGGAACTTGCAAAGTCAGGAATTCCGGTAAAAGGGATTTCCATAACCAGTGAAGAACTGGAAACTTATTTTCTGAATCTGACGGGAGGTGCGGATCATGCTTAATATAATAAAAATGGATTTATACCGGATGCTTAAAACCAAAAGTATGTATGTAATCTGGATCGTACTGGCAGCAATATTATTGATTACAACATCTTTATGCAAGACAGATTATGAGCTTTTGACTGAAAAGGATGCCATGAAACAGGAGCAGGTTACTGAACCTACTGTGGATAATATTAATGTGGGAATGATGGTAACGCTGCCTACGGAGCCGGGAGAAAAGGTGACGGTATATGATATCTTTTTTGCCAATTCCCAAGGAAAATTGTATGCACTGCTTTTGGTGATTTTTACTGTTCTGTTTTCAACAGCGGATATCAGTAGCGGATATATTAAGAATATAGGAGGTCAGGTTAGAAATAGAGGAACTCTGATTTTTTCCAGGGCAATTGCCTTGGCTGTCTTTACGGTACTGACAATGGCAGGTGCATTCTTATTTCAGGCAGCGGCGAATGGTATTGTTTTCGGGGAATTGGAATGGGGAAATACAAAGGCAATTTTATCTTATTTTGTGACTGAACTGGCTCTTCATTATGCACTTGTGCTGATTTGTATGGCGATTGCAATTATTTTGAAAAATAATGTAATCAGCATGGTCATTGCTGTCTGTCTTAGCATGAATGTAATGACCATTGTGTATGGGGTGATCAATAGTGCTATTCAAAAAATAGGAATTCAGAATTTCCAGATTTATAAGTATACGATAACAGGAAAATTATCACTGCTTCCTATGAATCCGAGTGGAAATGAGTGTTTGGCGGCATTTGGTGTGGCAATAGTGTTCATCGTTATGATGATATCAGTAAGCAGCGTTGCTTTTCAAAAGAGGGATATTTAACGGATGTATATCGTAATTGGGATATTAGCAGGAATTATTATCTTACAATTTATTATTATGTGGAAATACCAGCGGCAGGGGAAAGACATCTGCCGCCAATTGGCGTTTATGATTAAACATGACAGTAACATGTTGATTAACCATGAATTTGATGTGGGTGGAATAGGAAAGCTTTCTGACAAGTTGAATGAGCTTCTGGAACTGCGAAGAAAAGAGAAGCAGCATTATCAGGAGAAAGAAGCTCTGATTGCGGACACTTATACAAATCTTTCTCATGATATCCGCACACCACTGACATCTTTGGACGGATATTTCCAGCTAATGGAAGAATGTGAAAATATAGAGGATCAGAAACGTTATTTAAGCATTATCCACGAAAGAATTCATAGTCTGAATGAAATGTTGGAAGAACTTTTTATGTTTACAAAGTTAAAAAACGAATCTTACAGTTTGGAATTGACATTGTGCTGTATGAACCGGATTTTGAAAGAAACAGTTTTTTCATACTATGATGAATGGGTAAGAATGGAAATTCAGCCGGATATTCAGATTACGGAAGAACAGTTGTATATACATGGAAACAGGCAGGGACTCCGCCGTGTTATCCAGAATGTGATAAAAAATGGGCTGGATCATGGAGAAAAGAAGATTAGCATTGTGTTGGAACGTGATCAAAATCAGGCGGTGCTTAGAATCAGCAATCAGGTTACACATCCAGAACAGATTAATATAGATCAGGTATTTGAGCGATTTTATAAAGCAGATGTTGCCAGAAGTAAAACATCTACTGGATTGGGACTATCTATTGCAAAGGAGTTGGTTAGTCGGATGGATGGAGAGATTGAAGCAAAAATAGAAAAAAAAGAGTTTATTGTTGAAATGAACTTTCCGATTGTAACCGATGCTAAATAGTATTTTGCGACGTAGAGGGATAATCAATAATTTTTATTTATCCTTGCAGAAGCATTAGCTCTTATGTTAGGATACTATCTAAGGAAAGTACCCATGACAGGGCGTTAAGCGTCCGGGGGGGGACGATTGTTTAGCGCCGACCGGAGCGTAGAGGTGGCCTCCCGAGTTTTATGATCCCGGTCTACCGGAATACATAGGAAGGGGTATGCCAAAAAACATTCTTTGAAAATGTCAGATGTACTAAAGAATGGATTGTACGAAGTGCTTAACAAATAGATACCAGTGTTTATGCGGGTTGCAAGCAAATTTTCTTAGTGACCGGCAAAAAATGGCAATATTTTGCGATTATTCAAGAGTTCAAGTCGAACGTACGTGAGACTTGGCACGCAATTCTACACTTCGTTTTATTTCATAACGTATATTAAAGTATTAAAGAAACCTTACTGATTTTCAGAAGTCAAAAAACTGAATATCGGTAAGGTTTTTCTTATTATGACAAACTAAGCTGGCAATAAAGCTTCCCAAGAGCGTTTGCTTGAATATAGCGTTGAGTTTGACTTCCAGTGGAACTGCTTATAGTCATGTATATATTTGCAAGCATCGGACTCATTACTGAGCCTTGTGCCGAACCTCCTGTTTCATATCTATGTAAGTTACTTAATATGTTCATGTTAACAAATCAACTTCTGAATTAGAAGATATTATCAAATTTATAAGTCACTATTTATTTTAATAGTATAACAGATGGAATAGGGACTACATTTATGCAATGTAACTTTTGTTCTTTCTGTTTAACGATTTCTTTTTCCTGTATTCTCTGTCCCTCGGATTTCCTCATGATAGAAATAATCTACGATCACCGGATGTCCCTGCGGGACTCTGCCATAAGGCATTTCATTATCCACAAAGGGACAATCATACTTCTTAGCCATTTCCTCAGCTTTTACTTCAAGCGCTTCAAAGTAGCTGCGGTTATGCTTGTTATAGATCTCATCGTAAAGCGGTACAAGATCAGGATATTTTTCGGCGATATAATCCATAATTGTCTTTTTGAAACCGCCTCGAAGATTGAGATTTTC
>OGQH01000304.1_pt1 | contig 66782 bp, 68 predicted proteins | sample 1553181 | NCBI WGS metagenome assembly OGQH01 (sample SAMEA2579946, study PRJEB22360) | human gut metagenome | biome: human gut; feature: human-associated habitat; material: faeces | place: Denmark | collected 2008/2010 | reverse complement strand
TGATTTTGGCAGATTCGTCGGATTCAGCATTCATGGCCTGAACGCTTTCGTTCAACTCATCGATAACCTTGGAAAGTTCTTCCAGTTTCGTTACGCTTTGTTGGGTTTCTTGTGCTTGTGAACTCGTAACTTCGGCAATGCCCGTAATCGTTTGGGCAACTTCTTCCGTTGCCTTGCCCGTCTGCTTGGAGAGTTCAAGCAATGAAGCGGATTTTTCCGCAACGTTTGCCGACTGTTTCTTGACGTTTCCAATCAATTCACCGACGGCATCGATCATTTTATTGTAACCGAACGCGATTCTGTTAAATTCGCTGCCCTTCTGGTCCGGAGCAACAAGTCTTGCGGCAATCCTTTCCTTGAACGAATTTCCACCTTTGTCAACCTTGATTTCATCCAGGTTGCCGCTCTCCGCCTTCTTGAAGTACCAGAGCAGCGTTTCGGAAATCGCCTTGAATGCACCTGAAATGAACAAGGCGACAATGATGACGACAATGGCAACGACAACGGCAATTACTCCCGCCGTAATCATCATCGTATGACGTTCATTGTTCAGGTCACTTGCCATCACATATGCATAGGCCCAGTACTCGCTGCCAGCTTCGCCCTTGTTGAAGTAAACGTCGGCAACCTTCGACTCACCGTCGACGTGCACGAAGCCCTTGCGCTTGTTCGAAGCCTTGATTGCCTTGTACATCTTGTCGTTGCTGAGATTGTTTCCGCGACTGTAATGACTGTCATCAATCGCACCCTTTGAAGCAAGCGCAATGCCGTCATCGGAAACGAGCGTCACGCGACCGGTGTGCCCGATTCTGAGATTGTCCAGCGGACGTTCAAGCGCATTGAATGACACATCAGATGTCACCACGCGCGTCTTGCCGTCCTGGGCCTTGTAGGCATACGCAGCCGTGATGACGTACGCTCCGCTTTCGGCATCCTTGTACGGCAGCGTCCAGATGGCATTGCCCATGTCGGCAACGGCCTTTTGATACCACTCGCGAGTCGTCGGCTTGTATCCTGCCGGAAGCTTGTCAGAGCTTGCATAGTTGTCGTCCTGGTCGGCAACGGTCGTACTCAACAGAGCATCATTGGCGTTGCACGTCTTCTTCACTTCGCGTGCAAGCTGCTGTCTGTCAAATTTCTTCGCTGTAAATTCAGGGTAGGTAGCCATTTTCTTCAGCATGGCTTCAGATGTCTTCTGCAGATGTTCCCGCTCTTCCTGAATGAGGTCAACGGCGCTTTCCTTCGAGAGATCGTTGCGTTCAATCAGAACGCCAGTCGTCGTGCTGATTGAACTGATCAGCATGACGACGATAGGCACGATACCTACGGCAACAAGGACACTGGCTATCCACTTGCCGAGTGACCGGTATTTTGCATATGATGTATTGTTGTTCATAAATTATACGTCCTTTCAATAATATTTGGTACAACAATCCTTACAGACTTTATCGGACAAATAATTATGAAATTTTATGCAAGTAACATGAAAAAATATCGAACATAAAATGAACACCGTCATTTCAATTACAAATTTCACTCTTTTTAAGCTAACGTACAGTTATGTATATACATAAAAGGCGACAGACGCCATGCGCCTACCGCCTTCGCAGCTGCCGTTTCATTCATTTTTCAACTTACCGTATGAATACTTCAACCAAAGCTTCTGTCTGAACTTACCAAAGCGCGTATTCAGTCTCAACTCAAATGTCCTCATCAAAATCCCTCCCAGCAAAAACCAGTGACAACAGATTTTGACTCATCAAAAGCAATGTCGTCCTGTCTCCCCCAAAAGCCAGGCAATCAATGCTTTACATCTGAATCATTGTAGGCCTACAAATATAATAACGAAACCGATCTATGAATCTGAACGCTTCTTCAGAAAATTTCCCGCATCCTTGAGAAAGCTCACGACAATTGCGGACAGAATCAGGCTCAATGGAAATGCAGTGATGATGCTGATGCTCTGGAGGTTTGCCATCGAGCTTCTTGAAAACAGCAGTGCCACCGGAAAGACAATCAGCAGAACGCACCACATGACCTGAATGGCCATGGCCGGTTCCTGTCCGTCACCAAGCTTCCGGTAGCTGTAGCAGGAAGCCGTGTACGCGATGGAGTCAAACGACGTCGCATAGAAGGCAATCATCGTCAGGACCACGAGTGCCATGACCAGCTCCGGACACGGCAGCGACCGGACAATCGAGACAATCACCTCGTAGATGTCGCCGCTCCTCTTGAACTGCCCGATGAAGTCGGCCGCACCGCTCATCTGAAGTCCCATGGAATAGTTGCCCAGAACAATGAAGCTCAGCATCGTCGCTCCGCCGCCGAAGGCATATCCGCCGAGAATAGTCTGCCTGACGGTGCGTCCCCTCGAGATGCTTCCGATGAAGAACGGCGCTGCCACGCACCACACCATCCAGTATGCCCAGTAATAGATGGTCCAGTTCTGTGGAAATGCAGTCTTCCTGAGCGGATCGGTGAACGTCGCAAGTTCCGGGAAATGCTGCACCATTGTTCCAAGTGACTGGAATCCCGTTTCGATGATGTATCTTGTCTGCCCGGAAAAAAGCAGCACATACCCCAGCAGGATCACGAACAGACCCACGCAGGCATCCGCCAGCCTGCTGATTCCCCGTGCCTTCTTCAGCAGCACCGAGGTGTATGTGACAAACGTCAGCGTCAGGATGATTTCATCCACGACCAGCCGGCTTGCGTGCAGCCCCGTAATCTGAAGCACGAACTCCGAGATCAGCGGCGTTGCGACGCCAAACGTCGTTGCCGTACCCGCCAACAGCGAAAACACCGCCAAAAGGTCAATCATCCGGCCGCAGATGCCGTCCGCCCTTGCGCCGATCAGCGGCCGGCATGCCTCGGAATACCGATGTCTCCGGCACTTTCTGACGTACAGAATGAAACCGAAGGCAACTGCCAGCACCAGGTAGAAGCTCCAGGGGATGAACCCCCAGTGAAACAGCGGGTAGACCCCGGCCCAGTCCTGAACTTTCCCCATCTCCCCGATGTGCGGGTTGCATGCATAGCTCATCCACTCCGAGAAGGAATAGAACAGAATGTCCGCTGCCAGCCCGCAGGTGAACATCATCGCACCCCAGGCAGGAAAGCTGTACCGAGGCCCTTCCCCCGCATCTCCCAGAACGATCTCCCCGTATCTTGAGAATGCAATGTACAGGGAGGCCAGGAAAAAGAAGAGTCCGACAGCCAGGTACCACACGCCAAAAGTGTTCCCCAGCATGTGCCGGACCTTCAGAAGAATCTCATTCGCCCCCACGGGACGCACCGCAAACAGCACGCACAGGGCAAGCACCGTCGTAAACGGCGCCAGTGTTATCACCCAGTCAACCTTTCTTCTCATCGTCTTCCCCCCTGTAGCTGCCGTCGATTTCCGCCAGCTCATCCATCGTGTCAATCTCCGTCACGGCGCCCGGCCTCATCGGAAATATTCCAAGCCTGTAATGCTCCGGATGGCAGAACATCGCCACATCGTCCCAGTAGGCCTGAAAGTTCCTTCTGACCTCGAACTCAAATTCCAGGTCAGCCTTCAGCCGTCTGGCATCCTCTTTCGTCCATCGCGAAATACCGTACAGCTGCCAGCCGCTCTTCCCGCCGGTCCGGCTGCAGGAGACGACAGTCCCGTCCGAATCGACCTGCTGCAGCCATTCGTCCGTTCCGTCCTCAACATAGACGCTGTTGTATCCCGACCGCTCGAACCACGGACTCAGCACGCTGCTGTCCGAAATCACCTGGTCACCGTCAATGATGATTGCATCTTCCAGATAGTCCCTTGCCACATACAGCGACGAGATGTTGTTCACTGTCTCATAATACGGATTGTAGATCAGGTCGATTCCCAATCCCTTCAGATACTCGAACTTCTCCGCCAGATATCCCGTGACGACATGAATCTCCGTAATCCCGTTTTCGGTCAGACCGTCAATCACCGTCTCAATCATCACCACGCCGTTGACCCTGACCAGCGGCTTCGGCGTCGTCAGCGTCAGCGGCCTCAGCCGACTGCCAAATCCAGAGGCCATGATCACCGCACGCTTAACCTGCTTCATCACATTCCTCCATCATCTCTCCGGCAATCAGACTGTACTCTTCCGCATAACGATACTGTCCTGCCGCATACGCGCCGAAATCCGCCCCCAGCTAGTGCTTGTACTCGCACCAGTTGCTCCAGAGCAGACCGCATACGGCAATGTAGCAGTATATCTTGATCCTTGTCCCGTCCGGGCACTTGCCATCGAAGTAGGCATCAATCAGCCGGTCAACGTTTTCCCGGTCATACATCGCATAGATGGCAAACATCGCGACGTCCACATGCGGATCCTGCATCGCCGCATATTCCCAGTCTATCAGCCTGATGCCGTCCTCCCCGACCAGGAAGTTGTCACAGACTGCGTCAATGTGGCACAGCGTCCTCTGCTTCGGACACGTATCGATGTACTCCTTCAGTCCGAACACCCGCCGTTTCGTCTCCTCATAGTTCTCATACACCGATTCGCTGCCGTTCCACAGTGACTCATAGAACTCGGTCTGTTCAAACAGGTTGAACTCGTGTCTCACCTGCAGCCCGGCGTCATGAAGCTCCCTGAGCCTTTCCATGCACATTCTCACTTCATCAAAGTTCCCTGCGTCGCAGTTGTGCATGCCCTCAATGTACCTTGTCAGCTTATAGCCCGTCCCGGGATCAATATACAACGGATCGTCACCGATTCCGGTTCCCTTCAGAACCTCATAGTTCTCGAATTCAAAGGTCCGGTTAATCAGCCTGTCCGTCCCGATTCCGGGCACTCTCATGATGTACCTTACACCATCGACGCTGAACATGAATGACTCGTTCGTCATGCCGTCCTTCAGCACCCTGACGTCGCAGATGTCATCAGATTTCACCTGCAGCGTCCGGCAGATGATCTGCCTGGCCTTGTCCAAACTCATGCCCTCAGCTCCTTACTGGTCCAACTTCTTCAAAAACGCCTCACGTGAGAAACTGTAGATTCTCCCGCCAAATGTCTCCTGCTGCCTGAAATCAGCCGGCACATACTGATACTTCCGGCAGAATTCAAGCACCGTGCCCATGCCAAGTTCCTCTTCCCTCAGCACTTCTCCTGCATGAACCTTCCCGCTGAGCGCCTCTTCATCATAATCGCGCACACTGGAGTCAGTCCCTCCAAGATCAAGCATGACCGCCGGCTTGCCCGTATGACGATACAGTTCCAGCATGCTGCCGTACTTGCCGAAGAAGCAGTCCGACCAGGCCATCGCCCGATGCATGTCCGGCGTGTCATCGAAGATGCAGTTGTCAAGGTTCCTGCACCGTTCAATCGTCCTGCGGTACGTCTCCTCCAGTTCCGGTGCCATCTCGCTGATGGTCACCTCAATCAGGGGATGCGGCCGCCAGATCAGTGCCATTTCCCTGTTTTCCTCCACAACATCAATGACGGCATTGATCTTTTCGAAGACATTCCCCCTCTGCTTAAGCACAAGCTCCACGGTCGTATCGAGCAACAGCGTCAGCCGTTGGCCGGCACCACAGAACAGTGCGTCATGCCAGTCATCAGACAGCAGATAGCTTTTTTTTGCTAAAGTCGCTACTTTATCATATTTAGGGTTGCCCAAAACTGCGAACTTGTGCCCGTTGTCATAGTAATCAACGGCTGCACGTGCGTTGTCACCCATATCTCTGTACTTGTCCAGGCATCTTTCATACTCATTCCTGTACCATTCCGACTGAGTAATCACATAATCCGCATAAATACCGGCAAAACCGAGCGATGTCAGCATATCCGGATCGTCAGTGTACGAAACATAGTAAGGCACATACACCACCAGCCTGTCATCCCTCACCAGCTTCCGGGTATAGTAGTCAGGATGAATGCTCGTCATCCGATTACCGTCATCATACGGATTATGAATGAAGATGATGTCCGGATTGATTTCATCCACGGTGTGCTCCCGCCATGAAACAACATCAAGGTCTTTTGGATACAAGTCCGACTCATCATGCATACCAATCATATTGTCATGCCCGTCCTTGTCATAGTACGGAATCGGCATGACACATGCCTCGCATTTAGGATCCTCTTGCGCAGCTTCATGGATGCTTTGAAGAGAATCCCACATGGAATACTTGTATGGCAGGAACAGCACCCCATATTTTGCAGGAGATTCGTCAACTCCCCTTTTCAGTTTCTCCAGCAATGCGGTCACCTTGTCATTCTCGCCGGAGTCGTTTGAGAATACCGACTGCAGTTCAACAAGAGTCCTTCTCATATCATCAGAAAGCCCCAGATGCATCAGTTCTTCAATTATCTTCAGAACTTCCCGGCTGATTTTCCTGAACAGATATAACTTTGCTGTACCATTGGCACCTGCTGAATCCAGCATGCAGTTATATTCGATTAGCTTATCAATGCACCTCAATGCCGTGCGCTTTGCTGCAATTCTCAAATCGTTCACACTTTCCTTTTCATCATTTTCTTCGATGACAATCCGATTAACATAAAACTGAATTTATAATAATGAAGGCTCTAGTAATTATTATTTCCGCTAGAAAATGAATTTACACACAATTCAGCCCTTGACTGTTTTATCCGTTGTTCCTGTTGATATTTAGTGTATCTAGCTGCTTTCTCAGTATCTGTCAACCATCATTTTACTTTTCTCCCTGTATCATAAAATAAATTTTTTTAACTTCGTCTGGAGATGTGACAAACCATTCTGTACCAGGAGCACTGCTCATCCATTTATCCTGAGCTTTTAAGAAGCTATGCACCGCATTCTCAAGTACTGAAGAATCATCACAATGGATAATTAATGCAACATGCGGCAATTCAGGATAGCATGTCCCGGCCTGACCAATAACACGTTGAATAGGGTCTCTATCAGTACGTCCTATTTTACAAGGCCATGTAGTTTCACCATGTTCTTCCGCTAAACGTTTATAAATGTCATAATAATACAAATAAACCGAATTATCACCGGAACCAAATGTCTCATCTACAGCATAATCAATAGTTTTATCTTCAACATGTTCAACAACTTCTTGCAATTCCTTAACTTGATAATGCAATTCCCAATCACCATAGGATTTGTTAGTCAAGCCAGAATTTGATCTCTTTAAATTCTGACTGGCCTTCTTAAACACAGAAACCAAATCACGATTCTCTTCAACGATTCCACCGTTTTCAACGTGATACTTCCGAATTTTGTCTATGGCATCCTTTCGTTCAAACTGCTTTCCATCAAATAATTGAATTAACAACTTCTCGAATACTTTAGGAGTCAATTTAACCCCCTTAAATTTATAATCATCCATAGCTCACGTCTCCTTACCATTCATGACGACAAATGTACCCATCTACAGCCAATCTGACGAACGTTGAAAGACTGACATGCTTACTTGTCAATATCTACAAGCCGTGACCTCAACACTATTCGTAATTGATACTAAAAGTTGGCACGACCATCATTAACAAAATCATTACAACTCCAGAATTCTTCCTACTATGAGATTATCTATAAATAATGCCGCATATAAAATACATCTTGAATAGATACTTTTTAGCTATAATCCTATCTAATAATTTACCATATGTAACATTGAATACATCTTCATGCCTTCCATAAACCACTAGATCAAAAGTCTGAATTTAAAAACTATATCATTCATTATGCTTATTTTTTACTATAATATTCATCTCTCATAGCATGCCATTTTTCTTCCTCTGTTATTCTCTTTATAATCCTCGCAGGATTCCCAACAACAACATGTAAAGGGCGGTTGTAAAATATAACTCACTTATCAAGTTTTATTAATGCATCTAAAAACTGCTTCATATATTTCTTTTCGCCCGTTGTTACTCTAATACACTTTCCAAGGTTTCCCACACCGTCATACTCCTTAATGAGAATATGAGCGTTTTTCATTTTCTCAACAAGGTCTTTAGCATCCGTGTTGGGCTTGATAAAGATAAAGTTGCCATAATCCCCTTCATAATCATAACCATGTTCTGATAATTTCTTCTTTAAATAGCTACGACCTTCATTGTGCTTGCTAATTAAACTATCAATCATACCAGGTGTCTCAATAATTCTTTGCGCAAAAAGTTCCGCAAAAGCATTTACATTATGCGGAGTACATAATTTCTGAACCAATTCAATTTCTTCCGGACAACCGACAACATACCCCAGTCGAGCACCAGCTAATGAAAATAACTTTGAAAATGTTCTTGTAACCAAGATATGCCTATTATTAAAGGCATATTTCATAAATGTCTTTGGATAAAAATAATGATATGCTTCATCAATCAAGACCGTAATTTCCAACTCATTGGCCTTGGAAATAATCATTTCAAACTCTTCATCAGTATACGTATTTCCAACTGGATTATTAGGATTAACTAAAATCAACAACTGAATGTCAGTATCAAGTTTATCGATTATCCTTTCTGCTGGCATCTTTAAATCATCTGTATATGTCACTGGAATGAATTTTCTTCCATACATTTCAGAGTAAACCTCAAACATTGCATATGTAGGAGTAACACCAACTATACCCCCACCCGGTTCAGTGAATGCTTCGATAATATATCGAATTCCCTCGGCAGATCCATTGACCAGGCAAATATTCTCTTTTTTGATTCCCAAGAACTTTGCCAGACTTTCTGAAAATTCAAGAGTTTCCGGATACTCTGAGAGAAAACGTGGAGTTATCTCAGTTAAAGTCTGCTTAATAAATGATTGTGGCAAACCACCAGGGTTCTCATTAAGATCTAGCCTCAGATACTCTTTGCGACTATTCTGGTCAAAAATCCTTTTTAAGTTCTTGACATTTTGATTGATATAATACATAATGCTTCTGCCTCCAATTTCAATCCGAGCTTCTCTGATATATACACTTTAAAAGCCTTCAACTTCATTATCCATCAACAAAGTTAAATGCTTTCAAGTATTGTGCTTTATTTATCGAGAATACCAATTCATCAATATTTTAGTACCTCAACATTTATAAAATAATAAGTGCGTTTCCATATCTACAGTAATATTCATCTCATTTGTTTAAATTTCCACAATATTTTCTCGAGAATAAAACTCCTTATATACAGCGCTTATTTTTTCTAAAACAACATCGTCAGTATAATTAATCACTCGTCCATGATTTATTGCCCTTAAAAAGTTAACCAGTTCATATTTGAACCCTTCGCCCTCAAGCTCATAGAAAAAGCGCTTATTTCTGTTCTGATCTTCGTATCTTATCTCAAAATATGATGTTTTCCACCAAGGAGCCGGAACATAAACATAACCTTTCGTCCCGGAAATTATCATTTCGCCTTCAGACTTGACGCCTTTTCCCACCTTAACAGTCGCAACTGCATTTTCATATATAAAATCCATCTTAGTAAAAATATCGAAATGATCATCTGATAATTTAGTAACAATATTTCGATTAGCATAATTAGTCCCTAGTATCTGAAATACCGGCAACAATGCGGTTGCTCCCCATGCATCCATAGAACTCCAAATATTGTTTTCAATATGTTCTGAAATTTTTGAAATTTCACTCAAACTTGTGCATGTGGTTTCAACAGAAATCACATCACCTATTTCCCCGCTTTTAACCATAAGCAACAAGCGATAATATGCCGTCGAATAAGCTGTCTTTACACCTGACATTAAAACGCATTCATTCTTTCTAGCGTTTTTCAGAAGTTCACGTTGCTTTTCTGCGCCAATTGCCATTGGCAAATCACACAAAACATGTCTTCTGTGATTAAGTGCGTAGTAAATCTGTTCATATCTGTCTTTCACGTTGGATTCAATAAAGACCGCATCAGATTTCTCAATCAACTCATTGAAAGAATAATCGGGCAGTTCTCCAAGTCGACTGTCATGTTCGGAACCACTGGTACCGACAATATCAATTCCATTAATGGCAACCGCTTCATTAGCCACTTTCCACAAGTGTTTAGCCTTCCCAACAAGCCCCAGTCTGAGATGATTATGTTGAGATCGAACCTGCGTGCTTGATATTCCCTTGGTACGCTCAAGATAGACAACCTGACAGAATTCAGACAGATAGTCAAATTTTCCTTTCCAGTCCGATCCGATTGCAAAGACATCAATGCCCAATCTGTTGATGTCATCAATCTTCTGACCTTCATATTCTTCAATGATAATCTGATCGGCAAGTCCCGTTTCCTTGACTCCCTCGACACGTTCCATCATGGACTGCTGGACATTGATTTTTCCTCTTCTTGAATCAAAGTCATCGCTTGTCACGCCGACAATAAGATAATCTCCCAGCTCCTTGGCACGTTTCAGAATATTCAGATGTCCCTGATGGAGCATATCAAAAGTTCCGTATGTTATAACCTTTTTCAACCAAATCACCTCATACTCTCGTCTTAATTATCATCAAATATGTCACCAAAGGAAATCTCCGTTGCATTATTATGCGGACAACGTAATTCCTTTGGAGGAAACTCCATGTAATCCGGACCATATGACAAATATAACAATTCCCTATAGTGTTTTGATGCCAAAAACTTGTGCCCTTCAAATTCCATCTCGCATAACTCGTCAAAAAAGCTGTTAAGATAACCATAACGAGTATTCGTATCAGTGCTGTAAGTGTATACTCTGGATAGCTCAGTGTCGATTGAGTTATATTTTTTTGCATACGACCCAATTTTTTGAATAATTCTTCCTTGGGTATATTGTCAAGAAAATTGTACATAATTCTTTCTAGATATGTATATACCGTTTTCTTGAATATTCTCGAATTAATGGCCTGTCTTATAAGATACAGTTCAAACTTATTGAATACCCTGGCCATGTTTCCATTTGGAATGTTATCTAAAATAAACAAATCAATGAATAGTCCACCATGCTGCCTGATATGTTCCTGCCCAGTTCTCTTAAAGACTGTGCCATTTCTTCTGAGTTTTCCATACCCAAAAAGATACCATGAATCCGTTCTGTGATCTTGCAGAAAGAATTTATCTGTATCCAAGTCCTTTTTACAAGCCTCAAAGAATTTTTCATACTCGTATCTTCTAAACACGACATCACAGTCATCATCCCATGGAATAAAACCGCCATGCCTCACTGCTCCAAGCAATGTTCCATACATAATAGAATACTTGATATTGTTTTTTCTGCAGATTCTGTCAATCTCCATCAGCATTTCCAAATCAATCGTCTGAATCCTTTTAAACAAGTCTCCGGTTATTTCAACATTATTCTCTTGCACTACGAGCCTCCATAGACACTTCCTTCATAATATAATCATTTATAATCTCCCCGCTGTTATAAATTACAGCTGCCTTTCCTTTTTTCAAATCTTCATGATCAGCAATAAAATCTACAACTTCCTTCAAAGAATAGGATTCCTCAGAAATGGAATTCGTCTTCCTCAGCTCATTCGAAAGGCTGTCAAAATCATAATTGGTTTCACTTTTAATTTTCTTTGGCAAATCATTAAGTACCACTTTACCCGTATACTTATATAACTCTGTCATGCTTGAGGTTTTATAACCATAGTACATATCTGACCAGTATATGGAATAATACATGCTTGCATTATCATCTACAACACCGTACTTTCCTTCCATAAATTCATTGACCATTTCATCGTATTCATGAACCAGATTAGGAATCATGGAAATAAGTGTCTGCTTGAGCAGCGGATGAGGTCTCCAAATAACAAAGGCCTTATCGCTATTGGTTTTAAAATACGAAAGTGTATGTCTTATTTTCTCCAGACTTCTCGCTTCAAAAATCTCGCCAATGGTTGTATTATATACAACATTGACCTTGTCCTTTCTTATTTTACCTTTCCACTTCTTGGGCATTTCCATCGCATGTTCACTCACTGAAACAACCTTGTCCACTTCAGGACTTCCAAGATTAATAAGCTTATGCTTCATGACATCCCAAACCTCAACAGTTTCCATCCCCAATGACTTGGCATATTCCGGAGATGCCTCTATGCACCTTCTTACCGCGTCATCTGAACTCTGCACTGTGTAGTCAGCATAATACATTGCAGATTTGAAACCGGTCGATGAGACACCGTCAATCCACTTATAATACGGAATATATACAAGTCTTTCACAGTACTTTTTCAGATTCCAGGAGTAATATCTGCTTTCAACACGTGTAACAAGATTGGTATCATCATAAGGGTTATGGATGTAAATAATGTCTGGCCGGTCATTCTCCAAGTCATATTCTTCATCATTGACAACCGGGACATATTCAGGGAATTCATCCCTCTCATTGACTTTCTTCACAGGATTCTGGTTACTGTCCAATTCGTAATACGTTATTGGAACAACAATCGCCTCACAACGTTCATCCTTGTCAGCGGCCATCCAGACACTTTCCAGAGAATCCCACATTGATGCCTTGTACGGCATGAAAACCACCTTGTAGGTAATATTCTTCTCAATGATTTTCTTAATTCTGACAGAAATTTCCGCTACCTTTTCAACATCAACTTCCTTAACCGATTCTCCGAATTCAGCCAATAATGCAGCACAATCTTCTTTCTTGCCCAGCTCCTCCTTCATCACAGACAAATTATCATTGCACACCTTATCAGTCTTTGAGACAATATAGCTGTTTTCCTTGAATTTCACAAGCATTTCCATGCTGGATAAAACATCATCCATGCACTTAAACAGCTCCCTTGCAGTTCTCTTTCTCATAACGAAACTCCTTTCTTCCAAAGATTCAAAAAAACCATTATATCCACAGACAACCAACAAGAAAGACATTAGTCACCATACTACAATTCATCAGTATATTTCAGTATGGAATAATCTGAACCAATATTCCAACTGCAGACATAAACAGCATCTGTCCTTGTTAGACATTCTTCAATGTTTATTTCAAATATGCAGACTACCATGCAAATCCTCAGGTGCCTTGGCAAACTTCTTCATCAGCCCTTCGCTTTCCGGCATTACCTTTGAAAATTCAGGCGTCCTAAAGTACGGTACCTGCTGAGAACCGATATCAAGAACTTCCCTGCTACTCATTACGGGACCTACTGTAAAGTTAAGCATAACCCTCACTCCTATTGAATAATCTCATCCTCGTCGGGAAACTTTATCTTGCAAAAAGGCGCATGCGGCTGTCGTTCATCTTCCGGTGGAAGCTTCATGTAATCCTCGTAGATATACCTTAATACATCGTCGTATTGTCTGGGAACATAGAACTCATGGCCTTCAAACACCATCCTGTCCCTGTCCAAAAACCAGCACTTGGGCATCCCGTATCGTTCCTTCAATGGCAGCTTGTGCTTCTTCTTATAGAGCTTCCCCATTGCCGGAAAAAGCAGACACCTAACCCGGTTATGTGTCCTGTTGTTGCTTTTGTCCGTATACTTGTGTATCCTCTTGTATACATAAGACATCGGTATCTTCGACAACATGTCATAGCATAATCGTTCAATGCCCTTTGCACTGTGTTTGCCCACTTCAGAATACAGTGTCTTTCTCATGAGAAAACAATCAAAATCCTGAAGCATCTGACCAACAACACCTTCAGGAACATCATCCATTGGGAAAATATCAACAAAAATTCCCGTCCTGCACTTGATGTGTTCCTGTCCTTCCCTTACAAATACAGTGTTGCTCCTGCGCAGCTTTCCGTATTCCCAACGATATTCAGGATCCGTTTCGTGATTTTGAAAGTAGCAAATTTCAGGATTCAGTTCCTTTGCAAAAAACTTGAACTTTTCATAATCTTCCCGGAGAATCCCTATGTCCGCATCGTCATCCCAGGGAATGAATCCCTTATGACGCACTGCTCCCAGAAGCGTTCCCGTAAAAATAACGTAATTAATATCGTGTTTCCTGCATACCCTGTCAAAATCAACCAGCATGTCCAGCTGAGTCAGCTGCATTTTTCTAAACTGCTTTGGAGTCAGTTCCCTTGCCGTCATCATCTACCACCTGAATCCTATAATTTGTCACTTGACTTCTTCAGCAGTGCATAACCCTTGAAAAGCTCAATGTCTTCCCTGGTGGTTATCTTGATATTCGTCTGATCACCGTAAGTGTAGTTAATAGTATCTCCCAAAGCATACATTAAGCTTGTTGTGTGTGGATCGATCTTGTCAATCATATCTTTTTCAAAGGCTCTTTGATAGATATCAAGCAAATACTCAAACCTGAATCCCTGCGGGCATGCAATCTGGATACATTTATCCCGATCAACAAACTTCCGCGATGTATCCTTCGATTCTCTTTCGGCAATTAACTGGTAACACGGCGTTGCGGTAACCGCACTCCCCTTCTCTTTTGTCATTTCAATTACGGCGGAGACAATCTTCTGACTTGTAAATGGCGCACCACCATACTGTATATATACATTATCGTCTAACGAAACTTCACCATCACTGACCAGTTCCTTAAGATGATTAACCCCATTTATAACTGAATACTGGAAGGTATCTCCGCCCTCAACAATCCACTTTACCTTATCCAGGTTGTATTTTCTGACCATTTCACTGCAATACTCCATCCATTCGGGATGGCAGACGATTTCAATTTCATCGATGTCCTTGTTTTCCTGAAAAATCTCACACGTATAGACCAGAACCGGTTTTCCTAACACCTCAACAAACTGCTTGGGCCTGTCAAAACCAACTCTCGAACCAACTCCACCTGCAAGAATAATTACAATATTTTTCATCTCATTCTCTCCTAAATCACAATCCCATAACTTTCCAGCGCAACATCAATGAACCTTATCATATTTCGATACGAAGAGAGAAAGAAAAAGCCGTCATTCTCTCCTATACTTCCCTTGTAAAGTCCCCAACAGAAGAAGTAATACGCACTGATTGGAATATAGGCATAGTAAAACCTCCGCTCGTCATCTGTCAGTTCATGACCGATATAAGCCCTAAAATACCTTTCAATCTGACAATCGTCAAAATCATACCGGCAGATAATGCTTCCAACGTCATTTGCAGCATAGTTCATTCCGGCATACTCCCAGTCAACAAGATAGACCTTGCCTTCGCTGTCATAAATGAAATTTGGCTCATACACATCATTATGACACAGAACAAGACCATATCCCAGCCTTTTCGCATCTGCCCTAACAGCATCATATAATATGTCAATCTTTTCAATCAACATGGCAAACTCTCTTTTAAGGTTCCCTTTAATCATGGAAGCCATTTCCATCAGCTTGTTTGCCTCGGCAACATTGTCAAAAACCTTGACATTTTTCTCCGATGCGACATCAACACTGTGTATGCGATGCAGATAATCCATGATGGTTTCCAACTGTTTATCGGATTCCTCAAGATTGCAGTTTCTGGCATTGTGAATGTAATGCGATATCTTCCATCCTGAAAGGTCCATCTTTATTACCGATTCGTCAATTCCCAGTTTTCCTGCCTTTTCCTGTGCAAACAATTCCGTTGTACGGTCAATCAGATTGCCTGAAGTTCCACCGGGATGACGGTAAACATATTTTTCTCCACCACACTGGAAAGAAAAGGAAACATTTGTCAGGCCGGCATTGATGGCATTGATATCCGTAATGTCATTCGGAACACATCCAAGAGTATTGCAGATGTTGGTTATGATATCCGAATCAACATTCATCAGAAATTCCGAATCGAATTCTCTCAAGTCGTCAATATTCTCAAACTCATATATTTCACCAGCCTGATACTCCTTCATGTAGAAAGTCAGACTTCGTTGATGTCCGGCATAGAATTCCTCCCAGAAGAGATCTGACACGCCAAAATCATTTATCTCATTCTCGAGAAACTGCCTGAAAACTGACGAGAATCCCTCATTCATGTATGCATGACCAACCATTGCCATCCCATCTCTTCCGCCAACATTGAATCCGGTTATTACCTTTGCATCGGAGTAGTCGATGGCAAATTCACGGAATTTACCAGAAAGATATGTGCAGGCACGATACGACAGATTTTTTGGATTATCGTTCAGATACGGATTAGCCGGAAAATAATGATCGGCACAGCAGATGTACGTGTTCTTCAAATAATTTCTTGCAACATACAGACTGTAGAGATTGCCTTTCTTTCCAAACTGATTATTGACCAACAGCTTAACGCCATATTTCTGTTCCAGATAGAAGAACTTCTCCTTCATATAGCCGACGACTACATAAATATCCATTACGCCTGCTTCCTGCAGCTGCTCAATCTGACGTTCAATTAAAACATCTCCCTTGACACAGAAAAGTCCCTTTGGCTTTTCATATGTAAAGGGTGCAAACTTATCCGATTTGCCGGCTGCCAGTATAATCGCATTTCTTTCCATTTTTTCCTCCTACTATTTATACAGAATCTGCCAGTCTCCCACGACTTTTCTCGGTTCATAATCGCTGAGCGGCATTTCCTCTGCAGTATGAATCGCCAGAGCGCCACCATCCTTCAGGCGTTCCAGCAACTTCAAAAGAAACATAAGGTCAAGCAGTTCATCACTCGCCTGCTCCATTACGATGTAGTCAAAACGGGCATTCGGGAAGCACTTGTCAAATTCCCTGTCCCAGTTTGAAACAATCTTTGCCTTCCTGGCAATTGCCTCCAGGTCGCGCGCATACGTCTTCTGTTCCGTGAGACTGTAGATATTCGTCCTCAGGTTATGTGACTGCTCCCTGACCCTGTCCTGAATGGCAAGCAGATTGACGCCGAAGCTGCTGTCAATGCCAAGAATGTCGACTCGTTTCTCCTTGCCGCTAAAGTCAAGTTCTGACAGCAGGTCTTCGTCAACCTCCTGGTCAAGCAGAGGATTGATGCCCATAATCTTCTCAAACTGCTTAACGCCTTCAAGTTCAACGTCCTGGTCTTTTTCCCTCGGAAGCCTGTAAGCCAAAGCATCCCCTACCTCATACAGGATCCTGCCGTTTCTTCTTCCAATCAGCGACATGGTCCTGCTTGAAAATTCCGTGTAACGCTTGGCAATGAACGGAAAGTATGCGCCAAGCAGCGTCGGCAGCAGAATATCTGCAGAGTGTGCAAGGACAACATCAGTGTTCAGCTCCGACTTCTGGTGCCAGCGATATTCATTGCCTTCTGACGCCCTGAGTTCATCTTTTTCAACAAAGACAGGACTCACCGCTCCAACTTTTCTGTCGGAATTCAGACACTTCAGCATATTCTCAACAGCCGTTTCAGACAGTTCATTTTCCGAAGTCAGAAACAGAACATTCTTTCCTTCAACAAGCTGATATATCACACTCGGAGAATTCGTCCTGTTTCTGTAATTAACAACCTTGACATCCTTCTGACTGGCCAGACCTTCAAAATAATCCGCCACGTCATCACCCTGACCGTCATTGAAGAGAATGTACTCGCAGCGCATATCAGTCGGAACTGCTTTCCTTACTGACTCAAGGCATCCTTCAACCTGTTTCCTGTCAGTATTTGCCATCACTGCCACGGACAAATCGTAGCGATAACGTCCTCTGTCCGTTTCGGGCGCAGGATAGAATTCCTTCATCTGATTGTTGTAATATTCAAACATCGCATCTGAATCCGGGTAGCATCCGCCCCAGAAGAGCAGGTCAACATATGCCTCACCGATTTCCGGGATAAGTTCATTTTTGACCAGCCTGAGACTTGCAGCCTTGTCTTCTGAGTCAAGCCTGCCCAGGGTGGCAAGCGCATTGTCAATCAGAAGATTGGCCTTCAGAGCCGGCTCTTCAATCACCAGAGCCGTGAAGTTGCCCTTAAGGTTCAGCAGCAGCGTCTGCATCGTCCTGACAAATTCATCCTTCTGTTTACTGTCATTTGAAATCATCGCATAAAGTTCATATGCCGCTTCGTTCAGAGTTCCGATGCTTTCCAGAATCTTCTGTCCCATATCCTTGTCTTTGATCATTTGCTTTCCTCCGTATCCACAGACTTCAATAAGTCTATTTTCTGATAAAATTGTTAATTTTCTAATTCCTGTTTGTGTAAAACTCTTAACAATTTTATGTAAATTAAATCATTAAGAATTCAAACATAATCTAAACAAAGGGCGGAAGAAAAAATCTTCCGCCCTTCTCTTATTTAGTAATCTGCTTCCAAGCATCAAGCAGCTCGTTCAACATCGTTGACGCAATTTCAAGATGATTTTTGTCTTTATGAATGTTAGCTTGAATCAATTCCTGTTCGACAACATCATATATTGAAATCAGCTGCTGCGGAATGTCGCCTTCAATTTCTTTATTAACGCTGAACTTTAATTCATCCACAATGTCTTGCGCATGAACGATTTCATTGTTTGTTGCTTCGATTTTTTTATCCTCGATTGCCATCTCAGCTTTCTTGATGCTTTTGATTGCACCCTCAATCAGCATTTCGATCAGCTTATTAGGAGAAGCACTCATCACCTGATTTCTCAGATAATCATTTTTATGACTAGCGTAAGGATTTGCCATCTCTTCCTCCTTGTTTAATAGTAAAGTTCAATTCTTGAAGAAAGTTCTTTATCGTCAACGTAACCTTTTGCCAACTGTTCTGCTTGGGTTAATCTTCCGATTTCACGCGATACGTCAACTTTTTGATCTTCAGTCCAAATCATTAATTCCTGATATTTGGCATTAATTTTGTCAACTAATTGAGCTTCGTCGGAACTTAATGCAGAAAAATCAAGCGCTTCCCTTCCTTCAATAAGTTTTGCATTCTTTTGAATAACATCTTCAATTGAAGAAAGCTTTTTGTCGCATTCTTCAAGATTGTCAAGGACTGCTTGAAGAAAAGCCATCGTTTCTTTTTTATCTGCCATAAATCAACACCTTCTGACTGACTAACTATTACTTGATGAAGATGAATTTTGAGACTGGAAGTAAGAGAATTGCGACTGCAAGTTTCCGATTGCCGTATCCAGATTAGTAAACATCGTGACGTAGCGTGCACGCTTTGTTGCAATCTGTTCCGTAATCCGTTCGATCTGCTTGTTATAATCTTTGATTTCATTCTGATACGAAGATTTGCGCAAAGAGATGACGCCTTCGCTGCCTGACCTGGTTGAAGTATACCGATCAATTACTGCTTTGAAATCAGCCGTATAACCTGTCCCTGTCTTTTCTGTGGAATATTTATTAGAAGTATCCTTGAAGAAGAAGTCTTTAACCGAATTAGGATCTTTTGCAAGCTGTGCTTTAAACTTCGTTTCGTCAAGCGATAACGTTCCGTTTCGATCGACACTGAGTCCAAGCGTTGATGCACTGACGCCATTTACTGACTTGCCGCCTAAAACCGTGCTTTGCAGCTTCGATTGAAGCGAAATCAAAGTTGAATCCCCAGCCAAAGCACCAGTCGTATTGTCAGATTTGGAAGGATCGCCAACGTCCATCTTCTCGCTAAGAAAACTCATAACGCTGTTATACTGGCTGACGAAATCCTTGACCGCAGATAATTCCTTGTCCGTATCATTCGTTAATCCCAACGTGATTGTCTTAGTCGGATCGGCCTTCTTGAGCGTGAACGTAACACCGTCAACAACATCCGTCGGAGTATTGGTATTTCGTTCCATCTCAATGCCATCAAGAGTAAATTTAGCATTTTGACCAACAGTCTTTTTAATTTCTGAATCCCCGAATCCAAGACTGTCCTTCAAATCGCCACCAATAGACAATGACCTGTCGCCCATTTCTTCTGATGTAACGACAAGCTGATTGTTGACGATCGTTGCTTTAAGGCCTGCGCCCTTTGTTCCTGTGGAATCTGAAGGATCTTTGGCATTATTGATGGCGTTTGAGATATCTTTCAAAGAATCTGTAGCTTTAATATCTAATTCAATCGTCTTAGATTCGCTTCCGTTGGCTGCCGCATTCGTAATCGTCAGCTTGCCGCTATACCCTAACGCATCTTTAGTTGAAATTCTAGTCGTTCCGTCTGCCTTTGAAACAACGCCACCCGTAATCTTGCTTGCCGTTGCAAGCTGCTTAACAACAAGATCGTATGATCCTTCCATCGAATCTGTCGTTCCGAAGACCGTTGCTATCGTATCATCACTTGATGTAACCTTTTTAGTCTGATAAGTACTTTCATCTTGAAGCGTTTCAAGTTTACTCATCAAATTTCCAAGACGCGTACTGATGTCGGTCCATGCTTGAGACTTGGTATTAATCTTGTCAATCTTGTTTTGAATAACGGTTTTTCTGAGTTCGTCTGATTGAAGCAATTGATCGATCGTATCAGAGGTAATCCCGGTATATTGACCCATGTAGCTTGAAGAACTGATGGATCCTGTCGTCGTAGAAGTTGTAATGCTGCTCATGATATTCACTATCCTTTCTTATCTACTGCAATTCCCATTTCATCCCAGATTCTGCCAATCATGTCAAGCATCTTTTTGGAGGGAATCTCCTTAACTACCTTATCTGTCGTCTTGTCCACCATCTCAACATAGATACGGTGGGTTCTTTCATGCATCTTGAATTCAAGATTGATGTTCTTGTTCGTCAGCCTGTCGTTCAGCTTCTGAAGTTCCTCACTAATCTGTTCCTTGAATGCATCCATTTCTTCATCGAACTCAAAATTATCAGTATTTGAGTCACCGGACTTTTCCGTCCCACGACGACGACTCTTTTCATACATATTTAGATGTTCTTGATCACGGCTGACATTTGTCTTGATTGAGTTCTCAGAAGGATTGTAGACATTCGTGTTGACCTTCTGTACCCTATTGACCCCCGCCATCGGCTGAAGGGGCTGAATCCCTTGTGTTCCGTCTAAGTTCATATCCTTACCCTCTTTCAACATAACTTGGGTCACGTACAGACTCCTCGAGTCCTTCCCCTACTTTAATATATCGTCCAACAGGATAGGCTTTTAAACACCCGGAACACTGTAAAATTCACAAAATTGCCAAAAATGAGGCGAAGAAAGTTTACATAAGTGTGTTCTATGTTACCGACAGAGTTTCTCAAGTGCAGCAATGTCCGGATCGACCGGCGTAATCTGCTTCAGCTCATCCAGCAGCCCCTTCGCAACTTCAATCTGTCCCTGGGAAATCAAGGCCGTAATCTGCGCCTTGACCTGATTGCCAAGTTTCACAAGTTCGTCACTAACAGCCGTTTCTCTTCGCTGTTCACGCTCCATCGACTGAACCATTCTCTTTATCAGAGTCTCGGCAGAAGGGAAGACATCCAGAGCATCTGACAGATACCTCAGGCAATTCTTTAGGTCATTTTTCTTCCGGCAGTCCAAAGCCTTCCTTAAAATCATTGCAAACCTGATTTCCGCCGGCAAAACATTGGAACATGTCCTGCAGAGTCCAGGCGCATACATGCTTTCAGCACATGAAATGACATTGTCACAGTACAGGTCACTTTCCGCCATGACTTTTGAAAAGAGCATCGAGCCCTGGAAGATATACCTTCTTCTGAGATTGGACAAAAGATATTCTCTTTTAAGACATTTCTTCCAGCACTTTTCCACCTTTGCGGCAAACTCCGGAATCATGTCAAGATGCCTGGATTCCCTTTCGATGACCATTGAAACAGCATTGGCGAACTCTTCCCATGAAATGTTCTCAACATACCTTTCAGGTGACAGTCCGCTGTTTATGCATATTTCAAGCAAGCCCTCATTTGCGCCCGAAGCATCAACATCAGAAGAAAGTTTATCATCCAGAATTTTCTGCGAAACGCATTCACCGGCGTGAGACATTATCCAAAGACTGTCATTTTCAATGTCAATCCCGGAAACAATCCCCTTGAAACTGCCTACAGCAACTTCAGTTTCAAGACCAACCCTGATCATGTCAAGGGATGTTGTGAATTCTTCAGACAAAACATTGTCTGAAACAAACTTTTCAGCCATAAACTCAACTGCCTCCCTGTCTCCCTCATTCATCGCTTCCTTCAATGAATACGCCAGAACACTCCTTCTTTCGTTGCACTTGCATCCCCAGGGAAGCTTAAAGAAGACTTTCCGGATGTCATCATACGAATCATCGCATTCCTCATTGCAAAGCTTGAAGTACTGCAGAACAAAATCATACATCGACTGTTTCTTCACATCGCCTATAAAGCAGGTAACGTAGTCCTTCAGAAAGTCAATTCCTTCACAGTACTCGACCGAATCCATGTATATCTTCAGCCATTCATACATATCCTGCTGGTCAAAGTCAGCAAGGTTCCTTAATATGTTGATTTTTGCCACAATACCATGGTAGAAGGGATCACTTACGTTGGCCATGATCTCCTCCGTGCTGAATTCGAGCTCATCCCACATTTTCAGCCTGGCATAGGCCTTCATGCGGTAAATGAATATTTCAATCCACTCAAACGAAGTCCAGTCCGTCAAATGCAGATTTCTTATCGTCCTGACGGCTTTTTCCGACACATCAAGCAGTTTTTTCTTATTGTCTCCTGAACCTCCGATCTGCTGCATCCAGATGTGAAGATTACCGGGATTTTCAGCCAGTTCCCGATCCATGATTTTCCTGTTTCTTTCGACCTTTTTCTTGCTGAGCTTTCCCACATATCCAACGTGATGAATGAAGGTATCCTTCAGGTCATACTCGTTTCTTACCGTCACTCCCGTCAGCATTTCGTGCACGGAACCCGTAAACCTTGAATCGGGGCTGATTCTGCATATTCTTGCAAAGCGATTGGAAGTGCACTCAGTCTGCGTTGCCGTGGTATAGCTTTGCTCAAGCACAGTAACCCTGTCATAGTTGTTGTAGAGCTCCGGCTTCGAGAAGAAGTCAATCAGAGGCCCAATGTCGTCAAACCACTCATCATCATCAAGATAAATCAGCCATTTGCCACTTGCTTCCTTCAGCCCGGCATTACGGGCAGCGGCAAAGTCATCGCACCATTCGAAATGAACTATCTTGTCTGCATATTTTCTTGCGACATCAATCGATCCGTCAGAATTCTCATCACCAACCGTGTCAACTGCAATGAACTCGCTTGGAATCTGCTCCAGCAGAGGTCTGAATGATTCAAAGCATTTCTCAACAGTGTCGATTCTGTTGGAAATAAGCATTGAAATCGTGACTAAACAGTCTTCCGTATTTATTCTAGGGAAGAACTTTTCCTTAGGTAATTCTTCAACCCATGTCTCCAAATTAATCACCTCTTCTTTTATATATCGAAAAAAACCGGTAGCCTTAAAGAAGGTTACCGGTTTCTTCCATGTTATTTCAAGCTATCTTCAATATCTTAGCCCTGAAGCAAGTTAAGCACTGAGTTCGGCATTGCATTTGCCTGTGCAAGCATCGATGTTGCAGCTTGGGAAAGGATGTTGCTCTTCGTGAACGTCATCATTTCTTCGGCCATGTCAACGTCACGAATACGTGAGTTGGCTTCTGACAGGTTTTCGTTTGTTGCCGTCAAGTTGTTGATCGTATGTTCAAGACGATTTTGAACGGCACCAAGTGAGGCACGCTGATCGGAAACCGTCTTGATGGCTTTATCAATTGATTCAAGCATCTTGTCAGCATTTGCAGCAGCCTTGCCGAGTGTGAAATTTTTAATAGCACCAAGCAGTGATACACCGCTCATGTTGCCAATCGTAACTGTAAGTGTCTGACCCTGGTTGGCACCAATCTGGAATGTGAAACTTGCACCTTTGGCAGCTGTAGAGCCGAGAAGATTTTGCTTGTTGAATTCCGTTGTTTTAGCAATACGGTCAAGTTCTTCATGAAGAGCGTTAAGTTCCTTATTGATAGATTCACGATCATCATCCGTCAATGTACCGTTCTTGCCTTGAACCGTAAGGTCACGCATACGTTCGAGAATGCTGTGTGATTCGTTCAGGGCACCTTCAGCTGTTTGAACTAAGGAGATGCCGTCCTGGGCGTTACGCTTTGCTTGTGTCAAGCCGCCGATTTGAGCCTTCATCTTTTCTGAGATTGCAAGACCTGCAGCGTCATCGCCGGCCTTGTTGATACGCAAACCGGATGAAAGTTTTGCCAATGAGTTTGATTTTGCGGTATTTGCAGCTGTCAAACGGCTGTATGTGTTCATAGCTGCGACGTTTGTGTTAATACGCATGTTAAATTCCTCCATTTCTCTTGTATCATTAACTGATTACATGATTATATATCGTCAGCATCTCAGATCTTTTAAGCAGTTTCTTAAATTTTTTTCGCAAAAAAACTGCCGTCCAAAACGGACGGCGGCTTTAGCGTAATCAGTTAATAACATTCATGCCTGATCAAAACGAAGCTTCGCGCTTGAAACGACGTTTGAACCACCGCATGATCAAAGAGGATTCTTTTATAAGCATCTTATATTCAAAAGATGAGGCATTCGGATCTTCAATCTCGGATTCACGGAGCAGATCCAAGACGACAGGTTGGCTGTTGCCAGCAGTTAAAACAATGTCCAGACGACTGAGACGCTTTTCTTCATCGTATTCTTCGACCAAGCGATAATTAAAGTTCTCCTTATTATCTGCAATTACGGAGAAGAAAGCAGCATTTTCCCGTTCCGCTCCGAAGATTGAAACGGCCGGCTGCGAGATGAAGTAATAACGCCCGAAGCATAAATCGCATGCTTGCGCCAGAACGCTCTCCTTAACTTTTGTACCCGTTTTCATACCTTTGACCTCATTTTCTTTTGATGATTATCGAGCAGAGACCCCCATCGCTGCTCATCTAACATTTTACATAATTTAATCAAAAAATTCCAGTATCTTTTCACATTTCATTCTAGTTTTTATCAAATATTTCACAAGCCATTCGTCTGATGCTGTTGCGCGCACGATAAACTTTGGTGTGCGTCTGTTTCAGATGCCGCGAAATCTCCATTTCGGTGTATCCTTTCAATTTATATTCAAGATATTCGCGTTCAAAATCATTGCATCTTCTGAACAGTTCGCTTAACTGATCCTTGATGGTGACCAGCGTCTCGGCATCGACGTCATTGTCCGGAAGCTTGGCAAAATAATCATTGGATGTTTCATCGACGACATCCGTTCTGTGTTCTTCTTCACGCTTTTTTCTTCTCAATTCGTCCAAAATCCCCCATTTTATCTTTTGATACAAATATGCGTTGATCCTGTTTTCTTCTGCGTCAGGATCCCTGTTCATTAATTCGACATATCCTTTGACGAACAAAATCATCCCCAACACGACGTAATCATCATAGCTGCTTGAATACCTGCTTATGCCGAAGCGCTTGATGATTCCGTAGATCATTCCCTCATGATTTCTTTCTTTCATATATTCGACTGCTTCTTCTTCATGTTCTCCCATAAACATCCCCCGTTTTTCAAGATAGTTGTTATTTTAAGGGACTCTTTGATCTGAATAAACCTGTAATCTCATTTTGGCGCATTTTTTAAACAATCTGTTTTTAACCGAAAACGGTTGTCATTCGTGGTAAAAAGAGGCCTTTAGTCCACTTTGCCTGAAACGTGCCAAAAACTAATATTACATTTATGTTAAAATAAAGAAAAAACTTGATTTAATTTAAATTACATTTTAAACTGAAATTGTTCTTTTCCAAAAGAACGCCAAAATTTAACTGTTACTGGGGGAATTATATGAACAAAAAACAGGAATCAAACTGTGCTTGTTGTCAGGTAGTTGATTTTTCAAAAGACGGCTTCAAGCATTTGATGCGACATGCCGTGTTTGAAAGAGAGGCAAAGATCGATATTTGCAAAACCAATCTGATTCTGAACTTCAGGCCAAACGAGGATGAATACCCTGAATTTGCCAGGATCAATGCCATGCTCGTTGAAGCTGACCGCGTGATCGTTACTCAAAAACAGACCAGGCGCCTGATTAACGAATTGATCGAAACGCAGGGAATCGGGCTTTTCGTCGACCGTGCCTGCCTTGGGCTTAAGCAAAAAAAGCGCATCGCTCCTTTGAGCTACGTGTGGGGGGAAATTGAGCTTATGCCGCTTGGCGGAACGTACCGTCATTCAACGAACTGGATCATGCTGAACAAGGTCAAACTCGACCTGCGTTCCGGGGAAAAAACGATGGCCGTCACGTTTTGCGACAGTCAAACATGCTATCTCTTGCCAACGTCACCGCAAATGTACTTTGAAAACAAGAAAAACTGCAGATATATCTATGAAAAAGAACACCAGGTCATCGGTGAAGTTTTGAACGCGTTTAATTTGAACAAAACGATTGAAATCTATGAGAAATTTTGCCAAACGGAATTTAACGAAGATGATACTCCGATTGCTGCGCTCAAGCAAAGCGCACGCAAGCTTTTGACGGATTCGATTTTAAAAATGCTTTTTAATGAAGAAGAAATTACTGAGATGCTGTTTGCTGACGTCATGAACGGAATCAGCAGCAGGTACGATAAGCTTAATTCGTAGAAATTAAAAAAACTTGGAACTCGCTTGAGTCCCAAGTTTTTTCTTACATATAATCAAGTACCGTCGTCTGCATAATCTTCGTGCCCATCGCAAGCGTTGACTTGTAAGCAAGCATCTGGTTTTGATATTCCATGTACTTTTGCGCAATATCAACGTCCTGTCGCGTCGACAACGTGTTCTTCAACGTTATCTTCTCGCTGTCATTGCGATCTTTGGCCGCATTGATCCGGTTTTCGATTGCCCCGATGCGAGTATTGTAGTTGACGATATTGTTCTTGAACACGTCTACTTCGCTGAGCTTCTTCGACAAGTCTGAAATTGCTGCTTCGTCATGCTTGTCAAGATCGGCAACGAGTTCGTTAAAGAACGTTCCCAAATCTTTTCCGGCACCTTGGGCGTTCATGACCGAATTGCCGTTGGTCAGCAAGTTGATCGAAACGCCGTTGGAAATTTCACGCGCAAGATTGGTTTCATCGCCGTTATACTTCAAGCCGTTGACTTCGCCGTTTGCATCCTTCGTAACTTCAAACGGTGGTTCCGTCGTCTTCGATCCGCCAAAGATGTAGCGACCGTCGTAGTTGGTGTTCATTGCGTCGACGACCGTGCCGATCTCCTGCTGAAGCTCAGATCTGTATGCCTTAAATTCGGCATCGGTCAAAGTCCCCGAGTTGTTGACGGCAACGACAATGTTGCGGATGTTGTTCATCGACTTTTCAACCAGCTGCAAAGCACCGTCCTGAGTCGCCGTCCAGTCCTTGGCATCGCTGATCGTCATTGCGTATGAACTGTTTTGTGAAATAGACACGTTCAAGTCAAGAATCTTCGAAACAAGCAACGGATTGTCGGAAGCCTTGTTGACTTCCTTCAGACTTGCCAGCTGATTCATCGTACTTTGAACCTTGTTTGTCGTTGTTGCCAGATTATTCAAGAAATCGGCATTAACCATGTTAGTCGAAATTCGCATCTAAATCACACTCCCGTCTTGTTGACAAGCGTATCGAGCATTTCTGCAATTACGCTCAGCACTCTGGTATTTGCCTGGAAGCCTTGTTGGAACTTGATCACGTCGGACATTTCTTCGTTGATGTTGACGCCTGACATTGATTCGTTCTTGTTTTCCAGGTTGTTCAGGACAACCTTCTGTGCAGCAGCCATATTGTCTGCCTTTTGCTTTGAAATCCCGTTTTTCGTCACGATATTGTTGAACGTTTCGGCAAACGTCTGACCGTCCTGGCTTTCGTTAAATTTCATCGTTGATTCATCGTAAGCATCAAGATCGGCATCCCTGACCGGTGTCTTGAACTTCGTCTTCATTGCCCAGGAAACGGCCAACGCTCTGGAGCCGTCGCCGGCACTGCCCGTGCCGTCAAGCGCCTTTCCGGCCGGAATCTTTGAAGGATCCTTCGCAATCGCATCGTTGACCTTGAAGTCAAGCGCATATCTTGAAGGATCATTTCCCAACGTGAAGAATCCGTCAAGCTTGTTTTGTCCGCCGGTCATGACCATGTTGGTGGCCTTGCCGATTTTTGCGATGAAGTCGTTCAATTCGTCCATGTGTTCAAGGATTTCCCTGGCAGATTCCTGATAGCCGCCCATGTCGCCTTCTGACGTCTTGATTTCGGAATAAGCCGTGTTGCCAGCATCATCTTTCTTCGTCAGCATGACCGTGCCGACTTCGGCCTGACGACCCAAAGCAACGTTTACCTTTGATGAATCGCCGCGATCGGAAACGAGCGCATTGCCGTTGGCATCAGTTCCGACAACGACGCTGAGCGTGTTGTGCGTTTCATTCTTGAAGTCAAGAATCGTTTGACCGTCAACGGAAAGCGTCGTGCGTCCGTATTCGTCAAAGTCGGTATTGATGTTGACGAGACCGGAAATATCCTTCAACAGGGTATCGCGCTGATCAAGCAAATCGTTTGGCGTTTCGCCGCGAGACGTCAACGTGAACACTTTCTTGTTGATGTCTGCCAATTGATCAATCTTTTCATTGAAATCAAGCACTGATTTTTGCAGATTCGAAATCGAATCCTTGTGCAGCTGATTGATCTGCGTTGCCATTTGGTGAATCGAATCAGCAAACGAATTGGCATTTTCAACGACCAAAGTCTTGGAAGTCCCAAGTTCAGGGTTTTCTGCCAATTTTTGCCAACTGTCGGTCAAAGTGTTGAGCGACTTGATTACGCCGTCTTCTGACGGTTCATGCAAAATGTCTTCCAACTGACCGAGCGTGTCTGATTTTTGCGTATTGTAAGTATATTTAGAATTTGCTTCACGAATCTGAGAACGAACGAAATCGTCAACCACGCGTTCTACGCCGGTAACGTTAACGCCCGTTCCGATTGTTCCGGTTCCCGCGATCACGTATGGAGGCTTCGTCGTCATGTGGACACGTTGTCTTGAATAGCCGTCCGTATTCGTGTTCGCAATATTATGTGCAGTTGTCTGAAGGGCAACCTGATTGGCAGTGATGCCGCTCGTGGCCGTGCCCAATGTGCCAAATAAACCTGACATGTTTTCTCCTCCTCTTAAGCCTGCTGATCAACCAGAGACACCGAACTTTCCTTTGGCATCTGATTGTACTTCGAATACGTTCCGCTTGGCTGTTTCAGATTGGCTTGAATCGCATCCATCAATGTCTTTTGAAAAGCAATTGCCTGATTCGTCAGCATCAAGTTGACTGATTGCAATTCCTGAATCTCATCAATCATTGCTTTTGTTTTATCAGAAACGGGACCGTCATAGTTTTCAAAAATCGGAATGAACTTCTCTTTTTGGGAAACCGTTTCGGTCACCTTTTCACCGTCATTTTTAATCAGATAGCGCTTTTCGCGCTTCAAAACAGCTTTGAATCTCGTTAAATTGCGTTGAAATTCGGCCTCGTTCATGTTTATGCCCTCTCTTCATCGACGGCATCAAGCATTTTATCAGCAATCTTTTCAGCTGATACCTGGTATGAGCCGTCGTTAATAGCGGCCTTCAAACGTGCAACCTTGTCGGGATCGATGCCTGAATGAGAAGACTGGACTTCAGCACGGCAAAGAAGCTTCTTTGCCGTGTCTGAAAGGTTGATCTTGTCATTTGAAGCATTGATTGCTTGACTTTGCTTGGCAACGTTCTTAGAACCCTTAACGGTTGGTAAGTTCGTATATTCTGTATAACTTCTTTGGATCTTCATGGAAGTTCGCCTCCTTAAACGATTTTTCTGCTCAATATATTATATCGACAGGTAGAAAAAAAGTTAAACCTCAAAATTCGATTTTTTTCAAAATAATGAATTTTTTTGGAAGACAAAGCGAAATAAAATCCTTAAATAAAAAAGAAGCCGCTGACAGGCTCCTTTTTTATTTAGCGCATGTTATTGATTCTTTGACTCTGTGACAAAATATTCGTGATGCGAACGCCAAAGTTGTCATTGATGACGACGACTTCGCCTTGAGCGATCAATTTGCCGTTGAGCAAAATATCAAGCGGCTCATCGGTCAGTTTCTCAAGTTCGATAACCGAACCGGTGTTGAAACTGAGAATCTCACGCACGGACTTCTTGCTTGTTCCGAGCACGACGCTCAAGTTAAGCGGAATGTCCATCAACAGGTCAAGATTGTCACCCTCGACCTGTGCATGACCATCGAGCGTTTGGAACGAAGGCTGACTGACTTCAACAGGCGGCTGCTTCGGTTGCGGTGCGACTTGCGGTTGCGGCTGAGGCTGAGCTTGCGGCTGCGGTTGAGGGGTCGGAGCAGCAACCGGTGCCGGTTCAGGCTGCGGTGCGGCCGGTTCAGGCTGCTCTTCTGCAGGAACCTCGCGATCGTTAACGACCGTTGCCTTGTCGGCCATCATTGCGGCCGCAATATCGTTGACCATTTCTTTCGTGAAAATCTGCATGATTTCACTTTCAATCAGTCCTTCAACGTCCAGATTGAACGAAATTCGATAGACGATGCTGTCGGGATTGATGCCGTCATAGATGATGTTGTCCGGTTCTCCCCAAAGTTTGACCATTGGCGGCAAAATATCGACCTTGCGATTGATCATCGTTGCCATGGAAGTTGAAGCAGAACCGATCATCTGGTTCATGGCTTCAGCAACGGCGCTTAATTCCAGATCCCCGAATTCGGCATCCTCTTTAGCGTTTCCGGGACCGCCCATCATCAGGTCGGCAATGATCGAAGCATCCCTGACCTGTAAAAGCATCAGGTTCGTCCCGATCACGCCTTCCTTATATTCAACCGTCGTTGCGACCTTAGGCGTTTTGATTCCTTCCATCAAGGAAGCGAATCTGACCTTCGTTACTCTCGGCGTCGTAATCGAAACGCGGTGATTAAGAATCGAAGAAAGCGTCGTTGCCGCCTGCGACATCGAAATGTTGCCGACTTCTCCAATCAGGTCCATTCGAGCCTGTTCGTCCATGCCGGCGATGATCTCATCGTCAACGTCAAGCGTTGCATCTTCCACGGCTTCTTTTTCAATCTCTGCTTCAGATTGTTCTTCCGTCTTTTCTTCTACTTTTTCTTCTTTGCTGTCATCTTCTGCTGCGGCTGAACCGCCATTCATCAATGCATCAATTTCTGCTTGTGATAAACCGTCGCTCATTGATCTTCTTCTCCTTCCATCTTATCCAGTAATTCGATTGCCAACTGTCCATCCTTTTGACCTGGCTTGACATAAAAGAATGGTTCACCTTCAATATAAGTTTCCAGCGGTGAAGTCGTCTTCTTATCCAGTCGAATGACATCCCCTGCTTCCAAGTTCAAGAAGTCCGCAAAACTCATTTGCGCATCGCCAAGTTTCGTCTCGATCACCATCTCGACGTTGTTCAATCCGCGTTTGATTTCAAGTGAATCATCTTCATTGTCGTCTTTGCTGGAATCGAACCAATTACGGATACTTAATTTGTCCAAAATACCTTCAAAAAAGACATATGGAATGCATAAGTTGATGAAAGTGCTGATTCCAAACACCTTGACTGTAAAGGTTACTAACACGACTGGTTCATTTGGCGACATTGCCTGTGAAAGCTGCGGATTCGTATCGATCGTGTCAAACTTCGAATTGAGCTCAACGATATCTTTCCATGACGTCTTGTAAACATTCACGATTTCCTTGAACAGTTCACGCATCAATGCCAAATCAATATCCGAAAACGATTCAAGCGAAGGAATCTTTTCGTCCGGATGCTGCGTCCTGACGTCGAGTCCCCCGCATAAAAGTTCAACCATCAAGCTGCATAACTGGGGATTGATTTCCAACAGCTGCGAGCCTTTTAAAGGCTCGGAGTGGAACATCCCAAGCAAGGTTACTCTTGGAATCGAATGCATGAATTCATCGTAGCTGATCTGTTCGATTGCGGCCAGATCAACGGACACATTCGTCCTGAGCTGCGTTGACAATACATTACCGGTCATCTTGGAAAAGTCCTCGAAGATCATGTGCAAGGTATTGATATATTCTTTTGAAAGGCGCGTTGGGCGTCTGAAGTCGTATTCTCTGACTTTAGGCGCATCGTTTTTTTCCTCTTCGATTGTATCTTCGCTGATCTCGCCGGTGTTCATTGCGTTGAGAAGAGCGTCGATTTCTTCTTGCGACAGTACCTGATCCACATGTATCCTTCCTTTTCCGATTTAAATTCCTGATCAAACAACTAACTGCTGACTGTTTTTATGCCTTTGCCGTGTTTTCTTCAAAAATCATTTTTGAAACGTTGACGACATTGGCAACCTTGTCTTCAAACGAAACGACCCCGACGTAAGACGTCTGATCCGACTTCTCAGGCGGAAGCTCGATGTCTTCCTCGTTGATGTCGACGACTTCGCTGACTTCTTCGATCAGAAGTCCTTTTCGCTCTTCTTCATTTTCTTCATTTTTCATAATGAGGATGTTCATGCATTTTTCAGGAGAAGGAATCCCGATCAGCTCGGATAATCCGATTACGGTCATCACGTTGCCGCGAAGGTTGATCAACCCCTTGACCCAGTTCGGAGCAAGCGGAACGTATGTAATCGGAACCGTATCGATGATTTCTTCAACCGACTTAGCTGAAATCAGATAATACTCATCGCTCATTTTGAACATGATCATCTGCATAATATCATCTCCAAATCATTAAGAAAGTGCTTTGTCCAAGGACTGGATAACACGTTCCGTATCGAACGGCTTAACGATGAAGTCAACGGCACCTGACTTGATCGCATCCATAACCATGCCTTGCTGACCCATGGCACTGCACATAACGACTTTGGCGTTGGCATCTGCCTGCTTGATCATCTTCAAAGCTTGAAGTCCGTCAACTTCAGGCATCGTGATGTCCATCGTGACAAGATCCGGCTTTTCAGCTTGATACTTGTCAAAAGCTTCTTGACCGTTTTGTGCTTCTCCGGCTACTTCATAGCCGTTCTTTTCCAAAATGTCCTTCAATTTCATACGCATGAAGACCGCGTCGTCTACGATTAAAATTCTTTTTGCCACTGTAGTTATCTCCTCTCAAATTCCTAATGACTTAAACATTCTGTCAAGCATGCCGACTTCAGGTATCAAAAACAGCGATGCATCCAACTTGTCATCCATATACAAGAACTCGTTTCTGATTACCATCACTTGCTCGTCATACTGATCCAACGCCATATATGCGCTTGAAATTACGGCACCGAAATAATCATATGAGGTTGCAGGCAATGAAGCAATCAGCTGGATGTTAAGCATCGTCCCGATTGCCCGAAGAAACGAGTTTGCCACGATGTTCGTCAGCTCGCTTACGGCTGAAGCCTTGACTTCTCTGGAAACTCCTTCGACATCGCTTCCCATCATCAGTCCGGCAAGCTTGTCCGCTGCAGCGTCAGAAAGCACGAACAGCAATGCTCCTTCAAAATCGCCCACGAATCGGCTCAAAATCGCATGCACTTCGACATCATCGGCTATCACGCGCTTGTATAAATCTTCGTATGACAAGATTTCCACGCTCGGAACCTTCATGTCGATTTTGCTGTTCACCATTTGCGAAATGCTCGTTGCAGCATTTCCTCCGCCGATATTTATGATTTCTTTCAGTCCGTCAAGTTCTAAATCGGTGTATCTCTTATCCATGGCAATGCCCCTTACTGTCGACTGTTGCAAATTGCATTTACGTCAAGAATCAAAGCAATTGAGCCGTTTCCAAGAATCGTTGCGCCCTGATACTTCTTGATCTTTTGAAGCATCGGATCGATCTTTTTGATCACGATTTCCTGCTGTCCGACCATTTTGTCAACCAGTACGCCGTAGTATTGCTTGCCGATCTTGACGATGATCGCATACTTCTTGTCTGATGAAGAAGACGGCACCTGAAGCAGCTTGTCCGTTCTGATGATCGGAATCAAGCCTTCTTGGAACTTGCATACTTCTTGATTGGAGGTTTGCATGATGTCTTTTTCGCGAACCATTACGACGCGTTCAACAACATCCAACGGAATCGCAAAACTCTCCTTACCAATTTGTACCATTAAAGCTTGAATAATTGATAAAGTTAATGGTAATTTTATGATAAATGTCGTTCCGACATCAACTTTGCTGTCCATTTCGATGGATCCGCCAAGTTCGGCAATCTTTGCCTGAACGGCATCAAGACCAACACCGCGTCCTGAAATGTTCGTAATCTTCTTGGCAGTCGAGAATCCCGGGTGGAAGACAAGCATTTGAAGCTCGCGATCGGTCATTCCCGTCGTATCGATGCCCTTCTTTTCAGCACTTGCCTTGATGATTTCAGGTTTCAATCCCTTGCCATCGTCAGACAGCGTGATCAAAACCTTGTTTCCTTCCTGATAAGCCGCAAGGGTAATCGTCCCGACTTCAGGCTTGCCGAGCTTCTTTCTTGTTTCAGGATCTTCAATGCCGTGATCCGCTGAATTCCTGAGCAAGTGAATCAACGGTTCTGAAAGTTCAGAAACGACCGTCTTGTCCAATTCCGTTTCTTCACCGATGATTTCAAGCTTCATTTCCTTGTTCAACTGGTTGGACAAGTCGCGCACCATGCGCGGGAAGCGAGAGAAGACGACGCTGACTTGCTGCATGCGGATCTTCAAAACAAGATCCTGCAATTCGGAAGTCAATCGGGAAACCTGCTCCAAAGAATCGCGAATCTCGCCGATGCTTTCGCGATCAGTTGCGTCTTCCAACTGATTGCGGTAGACAACGATTTCTGAAACGAGGTTCAAGAATCGATCAAGCCTTGTCAGATCGACACGAATTGCTTGATTTTTAGCCTTGTGCGCAGGTGCCTGCGTTTTGGCTGCAGGTTTCTTTGCGGCCGGCTTCTTTTCTTCAGCAGGTTTTTCTTCTGTTTTCTTTTCTTCTGTTTCAGTTTTTTCTTCGGCTTTTTCTTCTTCAGCAGCGGGTTCCTTGAATTCTTCAACGATATAGCTGTCGATTTCCGTATTTGATTCGATGATATTCTTGACGTCGTCAACGCTGTCCTTGGTCAGATAGATCATTCTGAAATCAGTATCAAAATCTCCGTCTTCAAGCAAGTCGGCCGATGGTTCCGTCCTGATGATTTCGCCGTCTTTTTCGAGATGTTCCGTAATCAGGAACACGCGCGGCCCTTTGAGCATCGTATCTTTATCAAGACGAATCGCAATCGTATAAGCGTTCATCCCGTCAGCTTTGGCCCCATTGACGACGTCCGTATCGGCATCGTCATAACGTTCGAATTTCGTCGACAAAGCACCTTCGTCATGTTCCTCAACCGGAGCAGCAGGAGCTTCGGCTTCGCCTGCGCCTGCAGATGATTCGACGCGATCAAGCTCGTTCCAAAGATCCGTAATCTGGCTTTCTTCAAGCTCTTTATCGTCGCGCAGATCGTCAACAAGTTCCTGCAGCTTGTCCAGGCACTTGAAAACAAGCGAGATATGATCCGTGTTGATCTTCATTTTGCCGGTCTTGAAAAGGTCGAACATGTCTTCCATCTTATGCGTAAGTTTGGTCATAACGTCATATCCCATCGTTGCGGACATGCCTTTTAAGGTATGGGCAACGCGGAAGATGCTGTTGATCAGGTCAATGTTGTCCGGTTCCTGTTCAAGTTCAAGAATACTGTCATTTAATGTTTGTAAATTGTCATCACTTTCTTCAAAGAAGAGATCGCGATAAACACTGTTGTCATCAGCCATGAATTTTTTTCCTCCTTCTCTTCAGCTTATGCCTTTTGATAGATGAATGAAGCAACCTTCTTCAATCCGAACTGTTCGGGATTATTGATCGTTTCCGTTGCACCGGTGAAGAAAATTCCGCCCTTGTTGAGCGCATCAGCAAAATTTTGATAAACTTCGTCACGGGCATCAGGCTTGAAGTAGATCGTCACGTTCCGACACACGATCACGTCGCAGCGACTTTCGTAGCAATCCTTCAGCAAATCGTGTCGTTTGAAAGTGATTTTTTGTTTCAAACCGGGCTTTACTTCGTAATCGCCATCTTCTCTTTTTGAAAAATAATTGCTGATATCTGTTTTTGAAACGTTCTTAAGCTCGTGCAAAGAATATCTTCCGCTTTTCGCCTTGTCCAGGATAACCTTGTCGATATCCGTCGCGACGATCGAACCGTTGATTTTGTTTTTGTCAAGAATCATTGCGAGCGTGTACGGTTCAGCCCCGGTAGAGCAGGCTGCGCTCCAGATCTTTGGTCTTAACGTATTCTTTACCACGATTTTTTTCAAAACGTCTTCGAACTCGTCGAAAATATCTTTGTTTCTGTAGAATTCAGTCACGTTGATCGTCAAATGCTCGATAAACTCTTCGCGAGCCTTGCTGTCTTTTGAAAGAATCTTCGCATATTCTTCCAAAGTCTTGGCTCCCGTCGTCTGCATAATATTTCCGATTCGACGCTGCATTTGACGTTCCTTATATGCTTCCAAACGAATGCCCAAATTATCCTGCACCCATTTGTTGAAAAAATCAAAGTTCATTGCCATCTTGATCACCTAACAATCCGATTTACTCTAGTTGCAATCTCATCAAGTCCGAGGACTTCGTTTACGACTCCTTTTTCAATTGCGGCCCTCGGCATTCCGAAGACGACGCACGTTTCTTTGTTTTGCGCAAAATTATAACCACCGTTTTTAGCAATCTCGACCATTCCGTCAGCACCGTCATGGCCCATGCCGGTCAGGATGACCGCGACCAAATGATTGTGATAAGCCTTAGCTGCGCTTTTGAACAGATAGTCGACTGCAGGTCTGGTTCCGTGAAGCTTTGGTTCCTGATTCAAGTAAATCTTGATGCCGTCCGTCGTCATATGATAATCGCCAGGAGCCAGATAAACCGTATTCGGCTCGACCAACATTCCGTCCTGTGCTTCAACGACGTGCGGTCCGCATTCGGCATCGAGCCTTTCAGCAAATGATTTCGTAAAACCTTTCGGCATGTGCTGAACAATAAAAATCGGAACCTTGGATCTTCTCGGCAAAGCCTTTGCCACAGTCAAAAGCGATCTCGGTCCGCCGGTTGAAGAACCGATTACCAAAGCATGGACTCCGCGGTTGAGTTCCACATCCGTCTTCTTTTCCTTGAGCGCAACTTCCCGGCTAAGTTTTTTGTCTCGCTCAATCGTCGGATGAAGACGCTCGTTTTTTTTCATCTGCGAGCCTTTGATCTTTCTTTCCAGGTCGCGCGTCCAATCGCTTTCGATTGCAGTCAGGTTAACGGGCTTCGTTACGAAATCCGTTGCGCCAAGTTCCAAAGCTTCGATCGTAATTTCCTTGTTGCTCAATGCGCTAAGCATAATAACCGGAGTTGAATATTTCTGCTTGATTTGTTTTAAGGCTTCGATACCATTCATGATTGGCATTTCAATGTCCATCAGCACAAGATCGATGTCATCGTGGGCTGCCAGGTAATCAACCGCAGCCTTGCCGTTTCTGGCGATCTCAGCCGGTTCAACGCCATTCATCTTTTTCAAAAGGTCAGTGATTACTTTGCGCATGAAAGCTGAATCATCAACTATTAATACTCTTATCAATGAGGTATCTTCCCTTCTAAATATAAATCACATCTTGATGAACGATCCTCACCATGCAGGTGAAGTCATTGAGGTCAACAATCATCGTCCTCCCCGAATTTCCTCCTGTATGCGATGATACGACCGGAATACGCAGTTCCTTTAAAACCTCCATGACGGCTTCGGCATTTCGCTGGCCGATATTGCCGGTTCCTGACGTTGCGGATTTGAAGGAAAACATATTTGCCCCGCCAACGACTTTTGCCTTAAAACGTCCGTTTGGCACCTTTCTTTTTAGCTGCTGATACATCAAGGGAATTGCCGTATCGGCAAATTTGGCCGGATTGACGTCAGACTTTGCCGCAAACGGCTTGCTGTCCGGCAGCATGATGTGGCTCAATCCGCCGATTTTGCTTGTTTCATCATAGATGATCGTTCCGATGCAGGAACCAAGCCCGACCGTCATGATGCGATGCGGAGCCTGTCCGATTTTGTAATCGGCAATTCCGACCCTGATATCGTCGCTATTCATTTTCCCCGTCCTCAGAATCACTGGATCTCAAAGCCTGATCAGCTTCCAAATCATCAAGTGACTCCATGAGTCCATCAGCTTCCTTGTTATCGAATAAATAATCAAGTTCAAGTGAAATGACGACGTCGTCTTTCATCTTGAGGAACTTGCCGACATAGCCCCGCTTTAATTTTGCCTTTTCAAGTTCTCTTTCATTATCATTCGTTTCGAGATAAACGATTCCGACGATCTTTTCAACGTAGATTCCAAGCGATTGTTCTTTCCAGTTGCACAAGATGACCTTGGCCTCTTGCGTCTGTTCCGTAAAATCATTGAAAAGCTTGCGTCCCAGATCAATAATCGGAAGCATTTGTTCTTCATATTCGTAAACGCCCAAAACATAATCGGCAACTTCCGGAAGCGGAATGAATTTGTTTGTCTCAACAACACGACGAACAATAGTTACAGGCAATCCGAAAAGCTGATCATGACTTTTAAATACTACATATTGTTCCATTTTGCCGCCAATTCCTTTCATCGTTTAGTTTTACAGTTTAAAAGCTTCCTGTTGAAGTTTCTTGATGTCAGCAGCTTCTTGCAACTCATCAACGCTCTTTTCAAATTCAGAGATCAGATCGCGCACGTCTTCGAAGCTTGCGGCAACCTGTTGCGTTCCGGCTGAAGTTTGGCTGATTTCTTCTGCGATGTTCATATAAGCATCCGTTACTCGATCCTTGACGTCAACAACGCCTTGAATGCTTGTCTGCATCTCTTTGATGCCTTGCGCGAATTCGTAAACGATGTCAGAAATGTCGCGTGAAGCAACCATTGCTTGACCGAGTTCTTCGTTTTGTTCTTCGCCGTTGTCATAAGCAGTGTTCAGATCGCTCGTGATTCTTTCGGACTTGTTTCTGATTTGTTCGATGATTTCACGAATGCTCTTCGTGGAATTGCCTGACTGTTCAGCCAAAGAACGAACTTCTTCGGCAACGATCGCAAAGCCCTTGCCGGCTTCACCCGCGCGTGCAGCTTCAATGGAAGCGTTCAAGGCAAGAAGGTTCGTTTGTTCCGAAATGTCGTTGATCAAAGAAACGATGTTGCCGATGTTTTGGATGTCCTTGTTCATTTCGTCCATTTCCTTGACGAGACGTGCCTGGTTTTCGCGTTCTGCGCTCCATGACTTGGATACGGCACACATGATTTCAGTGTTGCGCTGATTCGTTTCCTGGGACTTGTCGGCAGATTCGCCGAGACGTCCGATCACGTCATTGATATTTTCAATGTCTGAAGAAAGCGAGTCAATGTCTTCCGTTGCCGTTTGCGCATGCTGTGCCAGAACCTGTGAAGTATCGGAAAGCGTTGAAAGCGTGTCGCCGACGTTTTCTGTTGAGGTTTTGGCCTTGCCGCAAGCAGATGACAGCGTTGCGATCATCTTTTCATTTTCCTTCGTATCTTCGCCCCATTGAACGGCAAAGCCCTTGAACGTATTACCGACTGCATGAAGAGCCGTTGCGATTCGACCCATGTCCGTAATGTCGTCTTCTGTATCGGCCAATTCGTCAACGCTTCTCAAATCACCGTTGGCAATTTGTTCCATGTGTTCTTCAATGAACTTCAGGTTCGTGCCGACGCCCGTTTGGCTGGCAATCTTGCCGCCGAAAACGAGATAAACCGCCTGCGCAACAATCAAAATAACTGCTAATACCCAGTATGCGACAACGTTTGCCGGTTCGCACAGGAAATATCCGGCAATTGCTGCTATGATCGTGACAAACACCGGCACTAGTTTTTGTACAATATTCTTTGTCTTGTTATTCATGATAATTTTCCTTTCAAACTGAATTTAATCCTAATTGACCTCTGTGTAGATCAAGCAAAAAACCACTTTCACCTCACAAAAACATATTAACCTGACAGCGATCCCATGCTATTCATATCGGTTGATAATGAAGCGATTTTAAGTAAACTACGCGTGTTACTATGCGGAGTTTCTGTGATTTTTAGCCTAAAATATAGAACGATTTATCTGAAATTTGTAATTTTTGTGACTTTTTCTTTAAAATGCAGAGCTTATATTTTGAACTGAATTTAAAATCAATTGTAATTCCGGTATGACGCTATGATTATTTCAAATATCGGTCAGTCTCTTGACCTTCCGTTTGCGTCTACCATACATACACGTTTTTAGGATCATTCGTTGCCGAATACCCGCCTTTTTTGTCATCCCTGATCAAGTTGCCGTAAGAAAGCTCCAACGTTCGCCGACGCAGCGTATTCACCATCGTCGAATCATGCGTCGCAAACACGACCGTCATTCCCTGCCGGTTGATCTTGTTAAAAAGTTTCATTACGTCCATCGCCGACCGGTTGTCCAGATTGGCCGTTGCCTCATCTGCGATCAAAACCGGAGGCGAAGTCACGATTGCCCTTGCAATCGCAATTTTCTTCTGTTGTCCGATTGACAACTCATATGTACGATGCTCGCGAAAATTCCACATGCCAACGGTCGTAAATGCATCCAAAATCCGCTTGTCCCATTCTTCTCTTGGAACATCGCACGCACTCAGAACATATTCGACGTTTTCATATGCGCTTCGATTAGGCAAAAACAAATCCTTTTGCCGGATTACGCCGACCTGGCGTCTCAACTTATAGACCTGATTGTTCTTCAATCTCGAAATCTTGACGTTTCCCATTAAGATTTCGCCGGACGTCGGCATGTCTTCACGATTGAACATTTTGAGCAGAGTCGACTTGCCCGCGCCGCTTTTTCCGACGACGTAGACAAATTCCCCTTGTTCAATCTTAAAGGAAACATCTTTTAGACCATAATTTCCGTTGTCATATTTTTTACTGATATGCGTAAATTTAATCACGAGACATCATTCCCCATTATTATTCCGTAAACTTGTTGATCGTCTGCAGCATTTCGTCCGTCGACTGCAGGGCCTTGCTGTTCATCTGATACGCGCGCTGGGTGATGATCATTTTCGACATCGTATCGGCAACGTCAACGTTTGACAGTTCGACCAGGCCTTGATTGATCTGACCGAACCCGGCGTTGTTATTTGCCGACGAAATCAAGTTCCCGTCGCAACGGTAAAGATTGTTCCCGATGTCGTTCATATCGATCGAATTTTGCGGACGAAACAGCAGGATGCGCCCGACCCTGACGTTTCCGATCGAAACGTAACCGGATGTCGAAATGCTGACCTCGCCGTCTTTCGGCCACTGACTTGAAGGAACGTTTGATTGAACTTCAACCTTCATTCCCTTGCTCGTCACAAGGTTTCCGTCGGCATCGCGTCTGAAGCTGCCGTCTCTTGTCAGGTACAGGTTGTTTGCACCGTCCCTGACCCCGAAGTATCCTTCGCCGTCAATTGCCAAATCATAAGTTCCGGCAGTCGATTTGAACGCTCCCTGGCTTAAATTTTCGTTGACCTGTTGCACGTTTAATCCGGCATTGATGGCAACGTTGCCGGCATTTTGCGACAGACCGACCTCGTTTTCGTTGGTTCCGTTGTTCAAAAGTTCCTGAAACGTTGTTCGTTTGTCCTTGTATCCGAGCGTATCGACGTTCGCAAGGTTGTTTGAAACGACGTCCATTTCGCGTTGATAGGCATTAAGCCCCGAACGACTGATGGACAAAATCTGACTCATGTTCATTGTTAAATCCTCCGCTAAATCTTGCCAAGCTCATTTACGGCTTTGCTGAGCGTTTGGTTGGCAGTGCTTAAAACTTTCTGGTTGGCTTCAAATTCACGTGAAGTCTGAATCAGATCCACCATGTTTTGTGCCGTATCCGTATTCGATCCTTCAAGCATGCCCTGCACGACTTCGCTTCTGATCTGCGTTCCTGCGGTATTGCTCGTATAGATCGTATTGCCTTGGTTTTGCAAAGCGGACGCATTGTTGAACGAAACGATCATAAAATTCGGATTGGCTTCATTTGCTTGGATCGCCTGGCCGTTTGCCCCAAGAACGGCATATCCTTCCTGAGTTACCAGCTGTCCTTGACGATTTTCGGTAAAGTTGCCGTTTCTCGTATAGCCGATCTGACCGTTGTTCATGCGAACCGTGAAATAGCCTGCTCCGTTGATTGCAAAATCAGTTTTCAAGTCCGTTTCATGCATCGAACCGGATTGAGTATTCAAATATGAACCGTCTATCTGATTTCCGAACGTGAAATTTCCGACGTCGACGCGCTGTTCATTTTTTAATCCGCCCATGAAGTTGTGCAGCTGAACGTTTTTCAGCGTCGACTGGAACAGTTTCTTTTCCTGATAACCGTTCGTATTTACGTTGGCAATATTTGCAGAAATTGCTTCCTGCCTCTTTTGCAGTACTTCAAAATTGCTTTTCAAGGTATCAATTGATCTGATCATTCCTGATTTGCCTCCTCAATATAGCCTCTGATCTTGGCAATCGCCCGGCCGTGAATCTGTGAAACGCGGGCAATCGAAACATCCAAAATTGCGGCTATTTCTTTTAATGTCGCATCTTCTTCGTAATACAGACTCAAAACGAGCTGTTCACGTTCCGAGAGACGCTTGATTGCTTCAACCAGTTCTTTTCTTCTCTCTTGCTTCATTAATTCCTTCTCTCCGCTCGGAGCCTTGGAATCTCTTAGCGTGTCTTGAACCATGACCGTTTCGTCGTTATTTGAATAAAGCGTGCTTTCAAGCGAAACCGATGAAAGGTATTGAATGCTGTCATAAATGTCGCCCAGCTGGGATGAAGTGATTCCCATCTTCTTCATGATTTCCTTGTCGGTCACTTCACGTTTCATTTCCTGTTCAAGTTCTTGCTTAGCCTGATAGAAGCTGTTGACGTTCCCCATTTTGTAACGAGATATTTTTGAATGGCGTCTGACTTCATCGATGATGGCTCCGCGAATTCTGATGGCCGCATAGTTTTCAAACGGAACTTTCTTTGACGAATCAAACTTCTGCATTGCATCAATCAAACCAATAACGCCGATGTTATACAGATCATCATATTCATATTCAGTATTTTTGATGGAGATGCGGTTGGCAACACGTTCTACCAAGGGCAAGTATTTCAATATTTCCTGTTCTCGATCAACCTCGTACATGAAACGGCACTGCCCCTTTCTTTGATTAATCCGCTGCATCAGATTTCAATGTTCCCGATTGATTCAATTGCGATTTCATTTGGAATTTCATTCAACGAAAGCACTGCAACGTCAGGAAAGTTGAATGCGATCAGTTTTCTGAAGGCCAAACGAATCTTTGGCGACGTCAAAATGACGTAATTCATGTTTTGTGCCGCCATTTGTTGCGAAATGTCGCCGATTGCGGTCAAAATCTTGTTGACGGAATCAGGCTTCATTACCGGATATGATCCGGTTGCGGTCTTTTGAATGCTTTGCGAAACCATCTCTTCGACTTTCGGATGAATCGTGACCACGTTGATACGATCGTTTTCATCCGCATATTTATTGGCAATCGTTCGCCTGAGTCCTTGACGGACGTACTCGGTCAGAACTTCGGTATCTTTCGTAACCGTTCCGTAATCGGCCAAAGTTTCAAGAATCGTGGCCAAGTCATTGATCGGAACGTTTTCTTCAAGCAGATTTTGAAGAACCTTTTCGACTTCGCCCAAACGCATGATATCAGGAATCAATTCATCGATGACGACGTTGTTGTTGGCCTTGATGCCTTCAAGAAGCTTTTGCACTTCCTGTCTGCCAAGAAGCTCCGGCGCATGCGCATGAATGATTTCTTTAAGGTGCGTTGCAATGACCGTCAGCGGTTCGATCACCGTGAAGCCTTGCAGATCTGCATTTTCCTTATCCTTTTCATCGATCCAAAGCGCATCGAGCTGAAAGGCCGGTTCCTTGGTCGGAATTCCCTGGAACGGGAAGCTTCCGTCATCAGACTGGCTGATGATCATGTATTTGTCAGGATAGATGTCTCCGTGACCGACTTCATTGCCGCGAATTTTGATCGAATAGTCGTTGGCGTTCAGATACAGGTTGTCGCGAATGCGGACCGGACTGACCAAAATTCCGAGCTCATGGGCCGTTTGCCGTCTGATGGCAGAAATTCTGTTCATCAGACTGTTGTCGATCGTGCTGTCGACCAAAGGAATCAGGCCATAGCCGATTTCAATCGACAACGGCTCGACCTGAAACGATGCCACGTCGTCGTCTTCTTCCTGCTCCTCTTTTTTGCGCTGCAATGCAAGCGTCTGTTCTTCCTTGATTCTTTCCTTGATCCTTTGTTCCTCTTTTTGCTTGACCAAAACGTTGGCGGCAAACATTGCCAGTGACAGCGCGATGAAAGGAATCTTTGGAAATCCAGGGACGAGCGCCAAAACCAGCAGGATGACCCCGACGACTTTGAAAAGCTGCGGATTTCTCAATGCGTCGCTTGCGATATCAGTCCCAAAAGTGCTGTTGTCTTCAGAACGCGTTACGATCACGCCGGTTGCCAGGGAAATCAGAAGCGACGGGACGGAACTTACCAAACCGTCACCGATCGCCAATTTCCCGAACTGGCTGAGCGCATCTGTAATCGACAAATCTCCTTTGGCAGTAAAAATGATGGTTCCGCCGATCAGATTGACCAGCACGATGATGATTCCGGCGATCGCATCACCTTTAACGAACTTTGAAGCACCATCCATCGATCCGTAGAAATCAGCTTCGCGCTGCAGATCCTTGCGACGCTGTCTTGCTTGTTCTTCAGTAATTGCCCCTGAATTCAAGTCAGAGTCGATCGCCATTTGCTTGCCGGGCATCGCATCCAAAGTAAAACGAGCAGAAACTTCGGAGACACGACCTGAACCGTTTGTCACGACGACCAGCTGAACGATCATGATGATCACGAACAGGATAATGCCGACGATGTAATTTTCGCCGGCCACGACATCGGCAAAGGCCTCAATCACGTGTCCGCCGTTTCCCGTCGTCAGGATGGAGCGCGTCGACGACATGTTCAAACCGAGTTTAAACATCGTCGTAATCAGCAAAACAGTCGGAAACGTCGAAAATTCCAAAACTGATTTGGTAAACAACGTAATGAGCAAAATATTAATTGCAATCGTCAAGTTCGTAACGATAAAAATATCAAGCAATGACGTCGGGAGCGGAATGATGATCAATCCGACGATGCCTATGACAAGAAAAGAGATTACAATTTCAGCGGGCGTCAACCCGCCCTTTTTTGCTTTCGCTTTATTGTCCAACTTACTTCCTCCTGACTAAATCTTTCCTTTTGCTTCCTGCTCAAGCTTGTAAACAAGAGCAATGACTTCTGCGATGGCTTCATAAAATTCGACCGGAATAAAATCGCCGGCATCGACTTTAGGATAAAGCGCTCGTGCCAACGGTTTGTTTTCGATGATCGGCACGTTTTGCTTTTTGGCTTCTTCCTTGATTCTCATTGCCACGTCATCGGCCCCTTTGGCCAAAACCTGGGGAACGCCGGCACCTTCCGCATCATATTTGATCGCGATTGCCAGGTGCGTCGGGTTGGCTAAAACAACCGTGGCATCTTTGACCTGTGCGACCGCATTTCGAATCATTTCGCGGTGCTTGGCTTTGCGTTGGGCCTTGACCTGAGGATCGCCTTCCATTTGCTTCATTTCATCTTTGATTTCCTGTTTTGACATCTTCAAGCTCTTCATATGCGTGTAGCGTTGAAACGCATAGTCAAAAACAGAAACAACGACAAGCAGGATGCCGATCTGCGTCGCAAGGTCCTTGCAGATGTTCAGCATAAACAACAGGACCTTGCCCGTTCCGACTTCAGACAGGCTCGTCAGAGTCGGAATCGTTTCAACGTATTTCTTATAGCAAAGGTATCCGACGATAATCAGCTTGACCAACGACTTGGCCAGATTCTGCAATGCTCTCAGACTGAACATCTGCTTAAGGCCGTTCAGCGGATTGAGTTTTTTGAAATCCGGCTTGATCGGAGTCGCCGTAAAGAGCAGTCCGACCTGGACGATGTTGCCGACGATGCCGATCACGATCGCAATCAGCATGAACGGCCCCGTCATGATAAAAATCATCAAAATTGCCTGAAACGCAATTTTTCCCAAGCTTCCGATCATCTGATCGGGATTTGCCAGCATCTCAAGATAATTGACAAAATAAGGCGAGAAGTGGTTTATGGAAAATTCGCAAAGTGGAACAAATAGCATCGCAAAGACAAACAACGCGACTGCCGCAACGACATCCGGGCTCTTTGCTACCTCACCGCGTTTCCGTGAATCACGAATCCGCTTCGGGGTGGGTTTTTCTGTTTTTCCATCCTTGTCTCCCATATCACTTCTCACCTGCCTCTCCTAAGCGATTGATTTGATAAAGTCGGCCATATTTTGAATCATCTCTGAAAAGTTGCTTGCCAAAAAATCGACCATGTTCGGCAAAACCAGCATGCAGATAATAAAACTGACTGTCGTCTTCACGTTCAACGACAGCATCAAAACGTTCAGCTGCGGAATCGAACGCGATAAAATTCCAAGCACGATATCGATTACGAGAATCGAAATAATGATCGGTGCTCCCATGTTGAAGGCCATCTCAAACGTCTTGGCAAACAGCTTGACGATTCCTCCGATCGATTCGTCCGTCAAAGTCGGATATCCGAGACTGACGATGTCAAACGATGTCATCAGACCTCTGATCATCTGCCTGTACAACCCGCTGGCAAAAAAGACCATGATTGCAAGCCAATAGTACATTTTGCCAAATTGCGAGGTTGATGACTGCATCGTCGGATCGTATGCCTGCGCCATGATGAAACCGTCCTGAAAATCAATGAACTGGCCCGTAATCATGACCCCGAAAAAAACCAGTCGGCATAAATATCCCATCGCCAAGCCAAAAATCGTTTCCTTGACTGCCATCAAAATGAAGACGGCCAAGGCAACTTCTTCTTCAAAGGCTGCTGCAAGCGAAAATGCCGACAGAATCAACCCGCCTCCAAGAATCAGCTTGCAAAGATTCGGAAAATTCCTTTCTGAAAGAATCGGAGCAACTGACATGAACGAAAACACGCGGCATGCAATCAAACCTAATATTTGGATCTGCACCATGCTCATGCTTTTCACCTCACAAGTTGCTGATCATTCTGAAAATATGCCGAGTAAATTCAAGCAAAATGTTTATCATGAAATTTCCCGCTATGATCAGCGTGATGAAGATTGCTGCCAGCTTGGGAACAAAACTCAACGTCTGTTCCTGAATCTGCGTTGTTGCCTGAAAAATACTGATGATCAAGCCGACGATCATTGCAACTAAAATGACAGGTGCCGAGACGATCAGAACGCGAACCAACGCGTCACGCATCACATCTGTTACGACTTCAATACTCATTTGCCTGCCCCCTTAATTGAAACTTTGAACGAGCGATTCGACCAAAAGGTACCAACCGTCGACCAAAACAAACAGCAAAATCTTGAACGGAAGCGAGATCATGATCGGGGACAACATGATCATCCCCATCGACATCAGGATGCTGGCCACGACCAGGTCGATGATCATAAACGGTATGAACAGCAAAAAGCCGATGCTGAATGCGGTTTTCAATTCGCTTAAGATAAAGGCCGGTGCCATTACCGTAAACGGAATGTCCTTATATGTACGATATTTGATCTTCTTTCGTTCGTTTTTTTGATCCATATCCTTGAACAGCTTGACGTCTTTTTTGTCGGCCTGCTTATACATGAATTCCTTCATGCGGTTTTCAGACCTGTCGAACACTTCTTGCTGAGTAATCTTGTTTTCATTGTATGGCTGAATCGCATTATGATAAATATCGTTATAGACGGGGCGCATCGTAAACAGCGTCAAGAACAGCGCCAGCCCGATCAGAACCTGATTGGGAGGATTTTGCTGAGTCCCAAGCGATGACCTGACAAACGACAGGACGACGATGATTCGCGTAAACGAAGTCGTCATGATCAGGATCAGCGGAATGATCGACAGCAGCGTCATGATGACGAACGTATCGACGATCTTGCTCGATGAGCCCTGATCGTTTCCGTTGATCAGCTTATTGACCGTATTCGTCACGTCGCTCGTGCTTACTGCGGCAACGTGGTCAGGCAGCCTGACCGCGATCAGAAAACAGGCCATCATTCCGAAAAGTACCAGTGCCGCAATTTTGATATTCTTTTTATTGAACTTCATCATTACTTCCTCTTAGCTTTCTCGAAAATTTTTTTGAAGTTTTCAGCCATTTCGAGCTGCCTTTCTTCATTTTGCCTGTTTTCCCGAATCAGCTTTTCTGCTTCTTCTTTTGACAATTCCTTTATGATCTTGTTTTCCTGTTCCGAAAAACTCATCACGTAATATTTATCGATAATCAACACGATTGCCAAAGATGACGATTTCGTGACCGCAATCTTTTTCATGACGCGAAAATTTTCATTCGCTTGACTCGTGAAGCGATTCAGATACTTCAGCGTCAAAACAATCAGCAGCAAAACCGCTGCCAATCCGGCAATCATTTTGACCAAGGCCAAAATCCCGTCCATACAACAAAACCTCCAACTAACTGACGCGGATTAAACCGCAGAATTCATTAATTGAGTGTATTTTACATAATGCTTAAAACTCAATCAACAGAATTACATCTAACTTTTTAAGAAGTTTTATTGAACAACCAAATCCGTTACGTAAACCTGAATTGCCAGCGTTTCGCCGAGCTCTTCGTTGATTCCGTCTTTTAATTCGTTCTTCAAAGCCGTTACGCTGCCGGAATTGCTCAAAATGTCCGAGGCCTTTTTCTTCTTCATGACATTGATGACGGCGTCACGAATCACAGCCATGTTTTTCTTGGCTTCAGCGGCCTTGTCGTCATTTTCGACCAGAATCGAAATCTTCAGGCGCGCATACTGCGTATTGGCCGGATCGTCCGTTGAAAGGTTGACAACGAACTTCGGCACGCTGACCAGTTTTTCGTCATCGGAAAGCTTGCCCGTTCCGGCGTTGCGCTTGCCGGAAGAACTTGCCTGTTCGGTCTTAGGCGCAAGGAAATGCGTTGCGAGGACCGTGCCGCCGACACTGCCGCAAATCGTCAAGATCACGATCAAAGGAATCAGGATTCCCCACTTTGGACCTTTTTTAACTTCTGTTTCTTCAATTGCCGCAGGCTTTTTTGCCTTTGCCTTTGGTGCTTCTTTTTTATTATCCATTTTCACCCAACTCTCTATCGTTTTCTGAGGATTTGTAGTCATCCTCCGTTGCATTTGCGTCTAACAATCCGCTAAAAACAAGGCGGCGATATGCAGTGATTTTTTCAACCGCTTCTTTTGCGGTATCTTTGACGATTATCGGCGTCCCGTCCGTCAAAGTAATCACCGTGTCCGGTCGTTCGTCGATTCTGACGATCATGTCCGGATTGAGATAAAATTTTTCGCCGCTCCATGCTGTTAATTCAATCACGCTACCACTCACTTTTTATTTATTTCGCAATTAGCGCTTCAGGTTCAGCAATTCCTGCAGCATTTCGTCCGAAGTCGTAATGCTGCGCGAGTTTGCCTGGTATGCACGACTTGCGATGATCATTTGCGAGAACTGATCGGCCAGATCGACGTTTGACATTTCCAAGAATCCTGATTCCAAAGTACCGGTACCGCCAAGACCTGGAGTTGCAAAGTTCGGATCGCCCGAGTTGTTCGTGACGGAGAAGTTGTTGCTGCCTGATTTTTTCAAACCGGACGGGTTGTTGAACTTGGCAAGTTCAATCTTGCCCATTGCATAGCGCGTATCACCGTATTTTGCAACGACAAGACCTGAATTATCGATCGTGACTGATTCGAAACGCTGACCGTTGACCATTTCAGGAATATTGATGTCAGCGAGATTTGAACCCGTAGCGTTCGGATTACCGAAATAGTTTTCACTCTTGAAATTGTTGTCCCAAGCGGCAGGGATGTTTCCCTTTGTCGGTTGACCCTTGACGTGATAACCATTGGAGTTGACGAGCAACCCTTGGCTGTCGCGCTTGAAGGCACCGTCACGCGTGTAGTATGTCACGGCATCAGAATCGGCCGTTGCTTCCTTGCGCACGATGAAGTAGCCTTCGCCTTGAATGTAAAGGTCCATGTCCTGACCGGTAGATTCCATGTTGCCACGGCCCGTCATCGTATCAACGGCACCGGTCTGCATCCCAAGTCCGACCTGCTTGCCGTTGACACCGCCAAGGCCCAAGCCGGGCGCTGAGGCTGACGTCGTATTTTGGCTGACCATGTCCTGGAATAAAACACGACCTGCTTTGAAACCGTGTGTATTAACATTTGAAACGTTGTTGGCGATAACGTCCATTTGAGTCTGAAAACCCTTCATGCCGCTAACGCCTGAGTAAAGAGATCTTAACATTTAAAAATTCCTCCTGTTAAATGATTGCATCTTTTTCAGTCGTTCGAAAGATGCAGCAGCTTCCTTTCGGTCCGGCTGCTATTTGATAAACTTGGTACTGTCGATGTTCGTGACAGTTCCGATTTCGTTCATGTCCATCGCCGTAATAATCGTTCTGTTCTGAACGTTTGCAATGAGTCCCATGTCTTTGTACAAGAGCAAAGACTCCCGACTTCCTTTTTCCTGAAGCTCAGAGACTGCTTTTGAAATTTGAACATAATCGTCATCCGCAAGATTTAATTTTCTGGCACTCATTCTCTTTTGAGCGTGATTAGAAATTTTCAATTGCGCTTTTTCAAGTTCATTGCCAAAATCTTGCTGATTCCTCTTTTTTTGTGCCTGGGTCGTTGCGTGATTTTGATTTCCCAAGCCGACTTGAGAAATGCGCATCATTTATTCACCAACCCCGCTAAGAGAACTCATGTCATAATACTTGCCGTTGACGCTGATCTGAGCAAACCCGTTTTTGAACGAAACGCGTTCGACCTTGCCGGTAAACGGCTGTTTCTTCTCATCAACCATGTCAACCGTTTTGCCAATCAATGAAAATGCCTGTTGCTGCTGTGAAATCATCATTGCCGTCGTAACGGTCTTGTTCAGCTCATTTAAAGTTTCCATCGTTGAAAATTGAGCCATCTGCGAAATGTAGTCGGTCCCGCTTGAACCTGACGATGACGAATCGCCGGAAAGCGAAGGATTGCTCATCGCAGTCGAAATAATTTTCAAGAAGTCGTCAATCTTGATCGTCGAGTTGTTGTTCCCGATGTTCTTCAACGTCTGGGAATTAGCCGCACCGGCAACCGCCTTGGAAACGTCGGCCGTTCTCAACGCTTGACTGATGGCCGTATTGTTAACTACTTCTGTCATCTCTTTCTCCTTTCCTATGCCAGAATGCTGATCGTGCTCGTCGGCACTTGTTCTTTTTTGTCCTCGTCTTCCTGCTTTGTCTCAAGAACCGGGGCTTTGCGATAGCCGTTGACCGTTCTCATCTGACGCATGCCGTTCTGATTGAACTGTTGAGATCCGTTTTGATTCGAATTCAACAGACTGCTCGTATCATGTTCAAATTGCGGCGTCTTCGTCACGGTTTCAGGCTGATCGGCTTTTTGAAGATTGAAACTTTGCGTTGTGCGCTGCGTCGCGTTTGCCTCTGCATTTTTCAAAATCTGCTCAAGCTTGCCTGTAACCGACTGCAGCAGCTGTTTTGCCTGATCGGTTTGAACGTTGAACTTGAGCGAAATGCCCTGCTCGGAAACGTGCATCACGATGCGCACGTTTCCAAGCTTGGCCGGTGTCAGCTGCAACGTGATCGTTTTGAGTCCGCCGTTTGGGGCGACCGACGTCGAAACTTTTTCAACGATCGGCTGAGCAAGTTTTTCAGCTGCTCTCGTTGTCGCAACGTTCATCTTGGCTGAAAATGCAGCCTTCGTATCTGCCGGGGCTGTTTGAATCGCCTGTGCCTGATTGTTGAGCGTTGCAAGCTCATTCAAATCGACCTTCGCATCGCTTGCTTGAGTCTCAACGTTTTGAACCGTGCCGACCTCTTCGACTTTGACGGTCGATTGAGTCTGTTGCGGCTGATTCGTCGCTTGCTGAACCTGATTTTGATTCGTCTGCTGAGTCTGTGCGACGCTTGTGGCCTGAACCGCTTGCATTTGTTCCCGAGACGTTTGAACATTGTCTTTTGTTTGAACGTCAACGGTTTGCCCATTCTGTGTCGTTGCAGCGGACGCTTGCGTTTTTTCGTCCGCATCTTCCGCCGGCTGCGCTTGAGCTTCGTCAGTTTGGACATCAATCGTGACCGTTTGCTGAATCGTTGCCGGCTTTTGCTCGGAATCCGATTCCGAAACTTCTGAAACCGTCGCTGCATCAGACGTTTGGTCTTCAGTCACTGACGGCTTCACGTCAGTTTCAGAAATTGCTTTGACTTCCTGGACCTGAACCGGCTGAATCTCAGCCTGAACAGTCGCAGTTTGATCTTTTTCCGTTTGCTTTTCATCAGACTGCTGATCTTTGACCGCAACTTTCTTGTCATCGGCATCTTGCTTGGAATTGTCGGAAACTTTTTTCCCGTCATCTTTTCCGTCGTTGTTTTGACCGGCATTTTTTTGATTGACTTTTGCCTGCGTTTTCGATCTGCTCTTGTTGACAAGCTTGCTGAATGCGTTTTTGTCGCTTGCTTTGACTGTTTTTTGCGATGTGCCTGAAACGGATTCGACTGCGACTGAACTGACGTTTGGTATTGTCTTTCCCATTTTTTCACCTCCCTTCAATTTCATGATTCTTACGCCATTTTATACTTGGGGCGATTGGCCATCTCATCAAGTTGTTTTTGTTCTTCATGATTTGCTTCAAGCTGATAGTCTTCTTTTTGCTTATCGCGCAGCTTTTCCAAGACTTTGCGCTCTTTTTGCGCTTCGACGTATTCGTTCAAGGCTTTTTGATGTTCGGAATGAAGATCTCTCAAACGGCTCTGTGCCGCCATTATTTCGTTATCAAGCTCGGCCAGATACCTTCTTTGCACTTGAAGTCTGCCAAGATTGAATTCGCGAACGTCCATCATGTCGCGTTTTTCATGACCAAGCTCAACGATTTCCTGTTCGGTCTGATTGATCATCCTTTGAACGTTTGCAAATCTGGCCTTTGCCTGATCTTCCAACGTCATTCGATACTCCAAAACTCTTTGCAAAGAAAATTGAAATTTCTTCATTTAAAAATGCCCCTCTCCTTTGTCTTGTCAGCCGGACCATTGACCGCTCGGCACTTCTTCAAACAACCCGTGCAATCTGCTTTCCGTTTCTTCAAAACTCGAATATTCTTCAACGCGCTGCTTCAAGAAATCTTCAATCGGCACGTGCAGCGAGACCGCGTAATCAATCACTGCATTCGACCCTTTCTTGTAGGCCCCGATATCGATCAGATCCTTTGAATCGTTGTAAACGCCCATGTTTTCGCGTAACTCGCCGGCATCTTTCGTATGTTCTTCCGAAACGAGCTCCTTCATCAGACGACTCAGACTGACTTGGACGTCGATTGCCGGATAATGATTTTGCGAAGCGATTTTTCTTGAAAGAACGATGTGTCCGTCCAAGATACCGCGAACGGCATCGGCAATCGGCTCGTTCATGTCGTCGCCTTCGACCAGCACCGTATAAAATGCAGTGATCGAACCCTTCTCAGACATCCCGCTTCGTTCCAAAAGCTTTGGCAATTCAGCAAACACTGACGGCGTATAGCCTTTGGTTGTCGGCGGCTCACCGGTCGAAAGCCCGATTTCGCGCTGTGCCATCGCAAAGCGAGTCACGGAATCCATCATCAAAACGACTTTTTTGCCCTGATCCCTGAAATATTCAGCAATTGCAGTTGCCGTATGCGCGCCTTTTAATCTGACAAGCGGCGGCGTATCGGACGTTGCGCAAACCACGACCGATTTGGCGTAACCTTCTTTTCCCAGATCTTTTTCAACAAATTCCATCACTTCGCGACCACGTTCACCGATCAGTCCGATCACGATCACGTCTGCCTGACAATATCTCGCAATCATCCCAAGCAAAGTACTCTTGCCAACACCCGAGCCGGCAAAGATGCCCATACGCTGACCTTCGCCGACGGTTAAGAGTCCGTCAATCGTTCTGACCCCGGTCGGCATGACGTTTGAGATTCGCTTTCTTCTGAAAGGATCCGGTGAATCTTGAATAACGGGATAATCGACCAGCTTGTCGGTATCGATGTCCGAATCGTCAAACGGTCTGCCCAAGCCGTCAAGCGTGTGACCCAAAAGCTGAGGGCCGACTTTGACCTGCAGCGTCTTTCCTGTCGGTTTGACGACGCACCCTGGTCCGATTCCTTCAAGTTCGTCCAAAGGCATCAAAAGCACCGTTTCTTTAACGAAGCCGACAACCTCTGCCAAAGCGACCTTGTCAGAACCTTTGACGGCCACTTCGCAGATTTCACCGACGAACACGCTGAGTCCTTCAGCCTTGATGACCAAGCCGACGACTTCGCTGACTTTGCCATAAGTCGTATAAAATTTGTGATGTTCGGCTTGATATAAGTAATCTTCGGCCGAAAAACTCAAATCAATCATGCTCATTCTGCTCACCCAAACTCTTTAAGAACTTTTCCAAATCTTCTTTGATATCAACCGTGATAAACGACTCGTTTGACTCGATTTTCACCGTGTACGGCTCAAGGCCTTCATCTTCCAACACCGAATAACGCAGATTCGGAACTTCTTTGTGCATTTTGTCCAACCGATCGATCAACGGCTGCTTGTAGCAGGCGTTTGCTCTGACGATAATCATTTCATCCGGTTTTTCCAGTTCCATGAAGACGGGAGCCAGAATATTGGTGATCGTCGAAGCATCGACATCAAGCTGCTTTTTGATCAGAATCTCCGCCAACTTGATCGCAAATTTTCGCAAATCTTCTTCTTTTTCTCTGGCGAACTTTTGACAATCTTCATTTGCCTGATTCAAATTGCTTTTTTCCTGATCGATGACCTTTTGCGCAATCTTCAATCCCGCTTGATAACCATCCTGATATCCTGATTGCTGACCGTCGTCATAGCCTTTCTTTTGAGCATCTTCTCTGATTTGTTCAGCCTCTGCATTTGCCTTCGCGATGGTCTCTTGTTTCATCTGCTCAAGCTTTTTGCGATGCTCTTCACGTTCCTTGGCAAGTTTTCTTTCCGTCCGACTGATCAAGAGCTGTTCTTCGTTTGGCAAATTGTCCTCAGGTTCTTTTTTTTCAACGACCTTCGTGACGATTTCCTTTTCTTCTCCTTTGGTTACGGACGATAATTTGACTATGCTGCCTCTTTTACTTGACCACTGCATCTTGCTCGCCTCTTCCGATGTAAATCTCTCCTGCATCGTCTAAGCGACGGATAACTGCAACGACTTTTTGCTGTGCTTCTTCGACGGACGACAAACGAACCGGTCCCATGTACTCGAGATCTTCTCTGATGTTGTCGGCTGCACGTGTCGACAGGTTCTTGAAAATGAACTCTCTGATATCTTCTGCAGAACCTTTGAGCGCAAGTTCCAAAACGTCGTTAGGCACATCGCGCAAGACCTTTTGCACGTCGCGACCTTCCAACGTGATAATGTCGTCGAACGTGAAGAGGTTGGCCTTGACTTCTGCGCCGAGTTCCGGCTGACGCTTTTCCAAATCGTCGATGATGTTCTTTTCCGTGCTGCGACTTGCAGAGTTGAGAATATTGACCAACGTGTTGACGCCGCCGACCTTTTCCGTTTCCGCTTCATCGAAGCTCGTGAACTTGCTTTTCATTACCTGTTCGATTGCCTTGATGACCCAAGGCGACGTTGATGAAATCGACCCGATTCGCTCTGCGACTTCTGCCTGAAGCTCTGTCGGAAGTTCTGCCAAAACGCTTGCCGCCTTATCCGGCTGAAGGTAGCACATGATCAGCGCGATCGTTTGCGGCTGTTCTTCAAGCAAAAGATTCAGCAGCTGCTTTTCATCAGCCTTGCGCGCGATGTCGAACGGACGCTCACGCAGCTGAATCTGATTCAAAACATCGATGACTTCTTTTGCTTTTTGCGGCCCCAACGCCTGATTAAGCAAGTTTCTGGCGTATTCAATCCCGCCGTCAAGCACGTATTGACGTGCCTGAGCAGTGTTGACGAATTCGTTCATTACCTCATCGCGTTCTTCGGGAGAAACGTAATCGGTGTTGGCGATTTCGTAACTGACCTGCTGAATCATTGATTCAGGAAGCTGCTTCATGATTTTTGAAGAAGTTTCCGAGCCAAGTGCAATCATTAAGATCGCTGCTCTTTTTATTCCGCTTAATTCTGCCATTTACTCAAAACACCCCAATCTACTGCTTATTCCCGTTTCCGCCTTCCTTGACCCATGCTGAAATCAAGTCAGCAACGACATCAGGATGCTTCGTAGCGTATTCTTTTGCCTTTTGTTCGGTTGAAACGGCAAGTTTACGCTTGGTTTCTGCTTCTTTTCTTTGACGTTCCTGTTCTGCCAAAATTTCCGGATCGAGTTCTTCAGCGGCTTCTTCTGCCTCTTCTTCTCCTTCATCGGTTACGTCAACGTCATAATCATCATCATAGTATTCTTCTTCCTCTTCAGCCAAACGACGGCGACGACGGATCACGAGGAAGATGATCGTTCCAAGCGTAAGAACGCCTGCTGCAATCAATGCTCCGATCAATACCCAGTTCGTCTTCTTGACCGGTTTCTTGGCAACCGTCTTCTTCTTCTCCGACTTCGCTCTTGCAAAGTTGACTGCCTGAACGGAAACGGTATCGCCGCGCTGCTTGTCGTACCCGAGAGCTCCTTGAATCAGCTTGCGGATGTTTCTGGCATCGCCTGCCGACAGGTCCCCGTTGATGACGACTGAGCTCGTCATGCGGTTGATCGATCCCGGTGCATTGATGACCTTCGTCGTCTCGGTATTCAGCTCGTTGTTGACCGTTCTGTTGTACGAAGCATTGTCATTGTTGGCATCGCCCGTAACGTTATCAACGTTGTCGTTTACCTGACCGGTTTGCGCCTGCTTGATTTCGGCCTGCTTGCCGCTTGCCTGAACGTTTTCGCTTCTGATCTGAGGATTGCTGTAATTCGTAATCTTCTTTTCCACTGCGTCAAAATTCAGATCAACGTTTACGGATGCCTTGACTTTGCCCTTGCCGACAACCGGTTCGATCAAGCCCGTAATCTTCTTTTCCATCTGTTTTTCATACTGACTCTTGAGTTTCATGTACTTGCTTGTCGCGCTGGAACTGTCGGAAGCATCGTCTTCTTCATTTTTATTCAAAATTTTGCCGGTCTGATCGACGACTTTGACGTTCTTTTTGTCAAGTCCCTGAACCGCACCGGTCGTCAAAGCAACGATTCCCTGAACCGCATCCTTCGAAATCGAAGTTCCCTTAAGCGTCAATACGATTGATGCCTTGGCTTTTTTCGAAGTCGAGTTGTCAAACACGTTGTCTGATTTTGGAATCGTCAAATTGACTTTTGCCTTGTCAACGTCATCCAAAGCAGCAATCGAGTTCTCCAATTCTCCTGTCAAAGCCCTTTGATACATGATTTTGCGATCTTCATCAGTCGTCATCATGCTCGCCGAGTCAAACAGCTCAAACCCTTTTGAACTGCTTGGAAGCTTGTTGTCGACGGCCAGATCGATTCGATACTGATCGACCTTCGTCTTGTCGACCATGATCGTTTTGCCGTCGTCTGCCAGCTTATATTTGATGTTTTGCGAATCAAGATCCTGAGAAATCGTCCCAGCATCTGCTTCGCTCAAATTTGAAAACAGCACGCTGTACTCAACGCGCGTGTTCATGTAGTAAACCGTGCCGATTATCGCAAAAAGGCTGATGATTCCAAGAACGATGGCAATCTTGACAAGGCGGCTTAATTCACTCCATTTTGCCTTCAAGGCTTCTAAAGCGTCCTTTACTTTATCCACTTGATTTTAACCCCCTGCTGCTAACTAAAACTGCATGTTCTTGATATCGTTGTATGCTTCAATCACCTTGTTGCGCACCTGAACTGCGGTTTCCAATGATAATTGAGCTTCCGTCATGTTGATCATGACTTTTCCCAAATCGCTTTCGGTTCCGGAAATCATTCCGTTCGTTCCCTGATCCAGGGTGTTCATGTTGCTATTCAAGCCTGCAATGGCTTTTTCAAGAACCGATCCAAAAGACTTTGCATCAGTTTTTGATGTTTGATTTTGTCCATCAGACAGTCCGGTGATCCTGGACAACTGATTCTGATAGTTCTCTAATCCTGAAATTGAATTCATAGCTTATCTCCTAAATTAGTCCTTTGAAATCTCGAGCGCTTTCTTCAAAATGTTCTTGTTTGCTTCAGTTGACGAAACGTTTGCTTCATAAGTACGCATCGCTTGAATCATGTCGACCATTTCATCAGCCATGTTGACGTTTGGCATTTCAACGTATCCGTTTGCGTCAGCATCCGGATTCGTCGGATCATACGTCAATTTGGTCGTATTGTCTTCGGCAATGTTCGTTACCTTGACGCCTGCACTTGTAATCTTGTTCGTTCCTTGAGCCTGGCGAAGGTTTTCGGAAAACTCAACCGTTTTTTTCTTGTAGGGACCGCCCTCGGCCGTTCTTGTCGTATTAACGTTTGCAATGTTTGTTGATGCCACGTCAAGTTTCATTCTTTCAAGCGAAAGTCCGCTTGCATTGATCTGAAGTCCGTTAAAAATACTCATAATCTACTCCCCTCAGTGATTAATTACGTAATTCATCATTTTATATCGTCCGTTCAGTTGAGAAGTAATCGCACTGTAATACAGACCGTTTTGTGCTTGATTTACCATTTCGGTATCAACGTCAACGTTGTTTCCGTTCTTTTGAAATCCAGTATTGCGGGATGTGATGTAAGGGCCGCTCGTTCCCCCGGTTTGCATGTGATTCTTATGAGTTTCCGTCAGATTCAGATTGTCCATCGCTTGACTCAGCTGACTTTCGAAAACGACGCGTTTTGCCTTGTAATTTGGCGTATTGACATTTGCGATATTGTTTGAAATGAGCTCTGAACGCGTTTGCGATACGTCCATTGCCGTTTTTAACAAATTGTATGTATCCATTTTCTATCCCCTCCTCAATCAGAATACGAAAAAAGCCAATCAGTTGTCTGACGTTGACTGCATCCAGCTTATTCAATTGCAACTAACTGCTTAAACTGACTATTCTCTTACTTTATAATTAAATTATCACATAGCGATTATAAATTCATTCGTCTATTGATTGAAATATTATCTAAAATAATTATATTTAAAATCATTTTTTATGTTAATTCAGTGAATTTTATTCGATTTTTAAAAACAACAATTTCAAAAAAACTCCACACAATTATTTCATCTAGACCGCTTGCAGCGTTTTCATCTCTTTTCGGTTCAATTCAGTTGCGTTGCAAACGCTTCAATATAGACTTTCTTCACTGTATTTTTCCATAAGCTGCGTTTCTTGTTTCTTTCATATTTTTAATGATGAGAATCGTTTTTGTTATGCTTGTCTAACAATATTCAAATAAATTGATATTCACTCATCTCAAGAAAACGATTGCTTCAAAAAGCGGCTGGAAAAAACTCTGTCGCAAATCGAAAAAAACGGATGGTTTGCAACCGATTGCAAATTTGGCCGATTTTTGCGCATGCATGATAATCGCCTTCCGTGATGGAAATAGTTTGGCGCGCTGATTTAGCATGCGCTGCATTTGGCAAAATCACTGCCGTTTACGGACACATCGATGAAAATAGGTTTTCTGTCCGTAAATGTCCTGCTCCAAAAAAGGCGATTACGGACAAAATGGTCAAAAATGGCCGTTTATCCGTAAAAATTCAGCCGTTTCGAGCCCGGTTTTACGGACAAATACTCCAAAAAGCGGCTTGTGTCCGTAAATCCTCATCATAATGTGTAAAAATTTACGGACAAATCACCGGAAAATGCCGGTTTGTCCGTAAAATGCGTTTTGCTTACGGACAAAATGGTCAAAAATGGCCGTTTGTCAGTAAATTTGAGTGAGATCCCGGATAGATTGGTTGAGCAGCGCTGCATTTAAAAAAGCCGGACAAAAGCAATCGCGAATCGACCGCCTTCGTTCGGCATTTCGTTTGGTTAACTGTTTATTTTTTGAATTATAATCTCAACGCGGCGGTTTTGCGCCTTGCCCTCGTCAGTATCGTTTGAGGCTTTGGGCTTATTTTCGGCATAAGCCTGAACGGAAACGTTGCTTTCGCTGATGGCGCCTTTTGAAACGAAGTAGCGCATCACGGTTACGGCACGAGCGGAACTTAATTCCCAGTTTGATGCGTACTCGCTTCGTTTTGAAACCGGAACGTTGTCGGTATAGCCGGCAACGATGACGGGATTGCTGCTGACCTGCTTAAGATCCGGAACAAGCTTGTCCAACATTTGCTTGACCGCATCGGAAAGATCTGCCGAACCCGAATTGAACAAAATGCTTGAATCAAGATTCAAGTGAACGCCGTCGCTCTCATAGCTGACGGTCGTATTGCCGGCACGTCCGGTATCTTGGATGTCCTGCTTAAGTTTTTCAGCAACTTCTTTTAACTGCTGCCGTTCTTGAACACGCGCCTGCTGTTTGCTGAGACTGTTTTGAACGCGCTGTTCGCTTGCCGCGGCCTGCTTTTTGGTCGAGACGGATGATGCGCCCTTGCCCTTCGTGGCTGTTTCACCCATGTCAATCACGTTGTCAACGGCTGAATCGTTCTTGATCGGGTTAAGCGACATGACTTGACTGAATTCGTTTTTCAAAGCATTGAATTTGTTCGAATCAACGTTGGACATGGCAGAAACAACGATGAACAGACCCAGCAGCAGGGTCAGCATGTCTGAATACGGCAGAAGCCAAGCTTCACTGGCCTCTTCTTCTTTTCGTTCTTTCTTTCTTCTAGCCACGTGCTCCCCTCCTATTCTTCAGAAACTTTGCGCTTTTCTGGCGGAATTTGAGCGTAAAGCTTTTGTTCGATGACTTTTGCGGAATGTCCCGCCTGAATGTCCATGACGCCTTCGATAATCAGCGTCTTAAGCAAAACTTCTTCTTCGTTTTTGGCTTCCAAACGCGTTGCGAACGGAATCATGACCAAATAACCCATGAAGATACCAAAGATCGTCGCAACAAAGGCCGAAGCAATCATCGGTCCTAATTTGTTGATGTCGGAAAGATTGCCCAGGGCACCGATCAAACCGATTGCGGCACCCATAACGCCCAATGTCGGCGACGTTGCACCGGCTGTTTTGAACAAGCCCGACATGCGGTGATGTCTCGTTTCCATCGCATCAACTTCTGATTCCATCAAATCTCTGATCTGTTCTGCTTCGGCCCCGTCAACGACGAGCTCCAGACCTTGTTTCATAAAAGGGTCGTCAAGTTCGTTAACAGGTGCTTCAAGAGCAAGCAGTCCTTCGCGACGAGCAATGTTTGAAAGTTCGACCATTTTCTCGATCGTCCCGTTCAAATCAGGCTCTTCATTTGACATCAACACTTTCATGACCTTCGGAAGTCGCTTGATGTCCGCCATCGTATAGGAAGACAAAACAGCAGCAATCATGCCGCCAAAGATGATTACGGCAACTTCACCGTTCAAAAGCATCGCTACGCTGGCACCCTTCAAAATCAGGGCCATCATGATACAGATTGCCCCAAGAACAAGCCCTATTATCAAAAATATATCCATTTCGTTCCCTCCGTAACTAACTGCTATATATGTACACATTTGTTATATCGGTAAAATATGCTTAAAATTAAGCCGTCCGATTAAGATGTATAGTTGACCTTTTTGAGAGTAATTCTTGAATATTTATGAAAATGCGGAGAGCAGCACTGCATTTGACAATGATTTGAAGATGTGGCCGGTTCGTTTGGAAAATGCAGAGCGCGCGTTGGTGAAAGCAGGACAAAACATCCAATAGTCTACCGCCGCCTCCAAATCCGGCTCGCGTGGATCCGAAAATAGACAAAAAAACGGGGGAATGCCTCTTTTTTGTCTACCTGCCCCTCAAAATCAGGCTCGCACGGATCCAAAAGCAGAACAAAATCTCCAAAATTTGGAAAAATGTTCTACCGAAAAGGCAAAACTCAAACCGCGCTGGAAAAAAGCTTCAACATCCCGGCGAACGCTGCTAAGTCGTAGCCATCAATCGACGCGGCAGCACGCACGCACTGCATTTGACAAAAAAGAGGATCTTCCCCCTCATCTCTTCCGGGAAAAATCCTCATGCTGAATATTACTTGAAACGTTTCGAATGCTTGGCCAGCTCATCAGCCGTATCGCTCAGTTCGCGAATTGCGACTGCAAGTTCTGACATCGAAGCCGAAACTTCTTCCGCATTTGCGGAAACTTGTTCCGTTCCTGCAGCATTTTCTTCAGTCGAAGCTGAAATTTTGTCGAGGCTTTCGCTTACCTTGGTTTCGATTTCGTTTAACGAATCATTGCCGTGCTTGATTCGCTCGGATGTTGAAATAAGCTGCTCGGTATTCTTGTAAACGGCCTCCGTCGATTTGATCGCAGAATCAATCAGTTGCGTCTGGCGCTTGCCGACTTCTCTTGAAATTTCGACTTCATCCGACAAGCGATCCGACTTCTGTTTGATTTCTTCAATGATGCCGGCAATCTGATTGGTCGACTCCTTGCTTCTGACCGCAAGCTTTCTGATTTCCTGTGCAACGACCGCAAATCCCTTGCCGGAATCGCCGGCACTGGCCGCTTCAATGGATGCGTTCAAAGCCAACAGGTTGGTCTGGCGCGCAACTTCATTGATTACGCTGATGACCTGCGTGATGTTTTGAATGCTGTCGCTCAAATTCTGCATCTCGTTAACGAGGCGTTCCGTTTGTTCTTGCGAGCTGTCCCAGTTGGTGCTTACTTCGGTCATCGTTGCCATGTTTTGCTGATTCAAAGAAGCCGTCTGTGTTGAAACGTTGTCCAATACGTCGACGTCCTTTGCAAGCTCATTGGCAATTCTTGAAAGTTCTTTCATCTGCTCATCGCCATGAACGGTTTCACGCGCCTGGTTCTCGGTGACGCTTGCCACATCAGTGATCGTTTGCGACACTTCGTCAACTGCGCTTGCCGTCTGTTCAGAAGTTTCACGCAGTTTCTCGGCATTTTTAGCCGTCTTGACGGCACTTGATTTCACGCTTTCGGTCAATGCAGAGATTGCATCGATCATTTCGTTGTAAGCAAGCGACATCTCATTTAATTCGCTGCGATCTTTTCTTGGCTCAACTGCTATTTTGGCAACCTTGGCTTGAAGACTGTTTCCAAAATCATCCGTGTTAATACGTTCCAAATAACCTTCCTTGCCGCGATTGAATGCTTCCGTAAAACTGCCGAGCATGATTTCGACTGCCTTGATCACAAACATCGATGCAAGCACGACCATCACGACCATCACGATCGAAACAATCAAAGATGTCATGGCAAGCTTGCCCAATTCTGCGCTGAGGTCGTTTTGAGGAACAAACGCAAAGGCCCATGCCTGACTGTTTGCACCGCCCTTGTTGTAGTAGATTTCGGAAACTCCCTTGATTCCTGAAACCTTCAAAGTTCCTTTCGTTCCCTTTGCTGCCTTGATTTTCTTGTACACATCGCTTGATGAAATATCCTGGCCCTTCTTGTACATTTCTTTCGTATCGCAAGACTTGGTTCCCATTACGGCCCCTTGCTTTGAAATCATGGTAATCGTCCCTTTTTTACCAACGTTCAAAGGCCCGATGGCAGCTTCGACCTTGTCATATTCGACACGCAATGCCAAAACGCCGCGCTGATTGCTGCTGTTTGCAACTGCACTTGACACGATCGAATAATACTGTCCGGTTGATTCGTCATATGCCGGTTTCGTCCAGTAGACGTTGGACGTGTCTCTCATGGCGCCTCGATACCAATCCTGAGTTCTCGGATCGATTTTTTCCGACAAGCTGTTCAATGCGTAAAGCTTTCCGCTTTGCGTTCCGAAATAGACGTTAGAGTAAACGTCGTTTCCGGAAAATGAAGTCTTCATCGTATCAAGTATCTCATTTTCCGTGAATTTTCCCTGCGTAAATCCAGAGAGCGAAGTTCCGGCGTTGACCTTTGCTTCAGCATCGGATGCGATGTCTGACAACGTTTTTTCCATCACTTGAGCAGCCGTTTCTTTGGAAAGCTTGTTACGCTCGTTCAACAGATGCTTAGTCTGAATATATGATGACGAAAACATCACGACAATCGACAACAATGCTGCGATAATCATAAAGAACCCCGCAAATCGTCCTAATGATTTGCGACGCTCCTTTTTCTTGCCGCTTTCGACTTTGCCCTTGTTTTTAAACAATGTATGTATGTTTTTTTTCAATTCTCATTCCTCCACAAGATGCATATATTTCTGATAATCGGATGTTTTGCCTAGTTTTAAACAGATAAATAATATAATTTTTCAAAACATCTTAAAACATCATGAAAATATGATATAATGTTAGCCATATGGGGTACAATTTATCAGATTTACTGTATTTCATTCGGATTTAATCAAAGTTATGAGAAGGATTTTTTGCCATGACCAACAGAGTTACGATCAGGGACGTCGCACGTTACGCTGACGTTTCAATGTCAACCGTTTCGCAGATTTTAAACGGAAAAGCCAGCCGTTTTTCGAACGACACGCGCCAAAAAGTACTTTATGCGCGTGATGCTTTGGGCTACGTTCCTGACTTCAATGCGCGAAATTTGATTACTAATTCGGTCAAAACCATCGGCGTGATCGTTCCTGACATTGGCAATCCGTTCTTCAGCACGTTCATCAAAAGCATCGAGCTTTTGGCAATGGAACAAAACTGCATCTCGCTGATTCTGAGCTCAAACGACAATCAGGAACTCGAGCGAAAGCACCTTGAACAACTGATCAATCGCTCAATCGACGGCATCATCATTGCCAGTCCTTCGATTGGACAGGCCGAAATTGACAATCAGCTGAAGAAAAACCATATTCCATATCTTCTGATCGATCAAAATCCGATTGCAGACGGCGATCGCGTCATGACGGACGATTTTAACGGTGCCGAGCTTGCCGTCAATCATCTCGCTCAATTGGGTCATCGCAAAATTGCCATGATTATGGCAAAGAAGCCTTCGGACAACCTCAAGCGAAGGTTTTTCGGGTACAAGCAGGCACTTAATTCAAACGGGCTTGAATTTGACGAAAAGCTCGTCATTTCGACCGAGATGAGCAAAATCGGCGGGATGAACGCTGCGAACAAGCTGATCCAAACTGATGCCACCGCCGTTTTGACGGTCAACGACGAGGTAGCCATCGGACTTTATCACGGGTTGAATCTTTTAGGCAAAAACGTTCCGGACGACTACTCGGTCGTCGGCTACGATAACATTGACCTTGACGAATATCTTGCACCGCCTTTGACTTCGATCTCTCAGCCGGTTCATGAGCTTGGCGCAACTGTTTTCAAAAAACTCATCGAACGCATCAAGAACCCTGATCTGCCGCAAACCGAGATCATGCTTCCGGTCAAACTGGTTAAGCGCAACAGCACAAAAAAATTATCTTAGAATTTTGAAAAATGCAGAGCACAAGGCAACGACTTGCTTGAAAAATCCGCGCACAAAAAAAGCGCGGATTTTTTCGTCTCATTTTTTGGAAAATTCAGCTAAAGCAGGATGTACTTGCAGCGTGTTGGGGAATTTTACGGGCAAATCCCTGTTTTCGTCATTTTGCCCGTAACCGCCCGCATTGTTTTACGGGCAAATTCCAGTTTTCCACGTTTTGCCCGTAACTTCCCGCATTGTTTTACGGGCATAACAACACTGCCATCCACTGCAGCAAAAAGTCCACGCACCCACACAAAAAAAGACCGGACAAAATGTCCAGCCTTCATTTTATATTCAAAAGTACAAAATACGCTCTGCATTTTTATTGATCATCATAATTATCCAGTGAAAAATTCCACGCAATTTTCTTGATCAAGTCAATGCTGAGAGGTTTTATCGCCGTTTCAAAAGTTACAAATGGGTTTATCCCACTAAGTATATATTTTCTATACTTTTCAACGCATTTATTAGCATATTCAGGATTATCAATCATCCCAAAATGTTCCCAATAAACTATACGATTACGATTAAGATCGTAAATCGTATAATCGGGATAGACCTTGCCATATCTTCCAAGATCTAACGGCTTTTCATATTGATTTAAAACATTCGAGTTCTCCAAAACATCGCCTATCATCATCTCCGATTTGGAGCGAACTCTTCTTCCATCGCTTGTCAAAAACACAGGATAACCCAAAGGAAATCCTAGTCCTTCGTACTTCTCATTCCTAATACGCTCAATCAACTGCTCCTTGGTTTCGGTCACAGGACTAATCATCTTTTGAATCCGCGAATCGAAATCATTGTAGATATCATCAAAATCTTTATCACTGTCAAATTTCAAAAATGACTTGGTAGCCTTGAGCCTTTTCTCATTAGCCTTCATGCATTTTTCATCATAATTTTTTTGCAATAACGATGCAACTATCTCAGAATCTCTGGCTAGATACGTTTTATTTCCGAAGTCATCCCGAATGTAATACTGCAACTTTCCATGAGAATTAGAAGTGTAGACATGACCATCAGGCGCGCCTCGCGAGTCTCCCCTCCAAAATAGCGGCTAACTGTCGTCTTTTTTCAAATTCTTCCGACATACGACGATGGATTTCATCCATATGATTTCCTCCCTTTTTTTAAATTACTTAACTCTAACATTTATTTCGATTTTTTTCAATTGTTTTTAATATAAAATACAGTGCACGTACTACCTAATATTTTTGGAACAACAAACCGTACCCGCCCGTCTTGTTTTACGGGCAAATCCCTGTTTTCGATGTTTTGCCCGTAACCGCCCGCATTGTTTTACGGGCAAATCCCTGTTTTCGTCATTTTGCCCGTAACCGCCCATCTTGTTTTACGGGCAAATCCCTGTTTTCGATGTTTTGCCCGTAACCGCACGCATTGTTTTACGGGCAAATCCCTGTTTTCCACGTTTTGCCCGTAACCGCCCGCATTGTTTTACGGGCAAATCTCTGTT
>OGQH01000251.1_pt1 | contig 74269 bp, 50 predicted proteins | sample 1553181 | NCBI WGS metagenome assembly OGQH01 (sample SAMEA2579946, study PRJEB22360) | human gut metagenome | biome: human gut; feature: human-associated habitat; material: faeces | place: Denmark | collected 2008/2010 | reverse complement strand
CGGCTATATCAAAGTGGTTTCGGAGCCGGGCAAGGGTTCGGAATTTTCCATTATGTTGCCGACTAAATAAAGCACACTTATAACAGGAGAAAACACCATGAAAAAAATCAATTTTTGCAAAGCAACAACAATCATCTTAATAATCAATGTTATTTTATCTATTGTTTTATTTTTCGTTGTTCCTGATAAAATAGCAATTCAATGGGTAGGTACATCCCCCAGCAATGCAGTAGATTCTTACTATGTATTTTTGGTGCCGGTATTGTCAGTGCTTTTTGCTTTTACGGGAAAACCTATTTTTACAATGTTCCTGTTTAGATTGTGGAATAGAACTAACGAGCATTTAGTGACATACTTAAATTTGTGTCTGCAAGTTGTATTTCTTACTTGTGAAATCTATATCGGATTATATAACCTATGTAATTTTAATGTTGCCATTAGTATAATTCTCATTGTGGAACTTATGATAGATGTGGTGATTGGATTGAAATTATTTCACAATCAATCTATCTAAAAGATTGTGTAGTATGATTCGGCGGACGACCATTTCCGGCTGTCCGCCGTGAATTTTTTTGAAATGTCCGAGCGTTGTAACATTTCACCCCGATTTTCAATGAAATTTTTTGGCCGCTGTAACATTTCGCGGACATTTAGGTTTTACAATACCCTTATCAAATATGGAGGTGATACAACTATGACATGGCCTTTTGAGAACGATACAAGTGCCATTACAAAAAAGTTGGCAAAACGCAGCTTACAGGCAGATAAACGGCGGAATATTTTTTTGATTCTAACCATCATTCTAACCACAGCGCTCTTATCAGGAATGTTTTTTACCGTCTTTGCAAAACAAAGAGAGTTAAAAGACAATATCCGGGGACAGTACCAAGCAGTTGTGATGGAGGCTACACCGGAAGAAATAGACCGCCTTTCAGTCCAGCCAGAGATTGAACAATGGGGATTGTCTCAAAATTTTGGTACTACTCGCTACCAAGACAGCAATCTTACAGTGGAATACGCTGACGAAAGCTGGATGGTTTTAGGAAAAAAGCCATCCTATATAGGGACATTCCCGCAAGCAGAAAATGAGATTTTAGTAGAACGGGCATTTCTGGACTATTTTGAATTGCCACAAGAAACCGGGCAAACAATCCGACTGAATTTAGGAAACGGGGAACAGGATTATATTGTTTCGGGTATTTTACAAAGAGAAAACACCTCACGGATATTTTCGGTTATAGTGTCCCGCACCTTTTTAGAAATGCAGGCAGAGGGTGAGCCTCTTTTTGAGTTCCGTTTTCGCTTTGTTGGTGCTGACCGTTCAGACATGAACGAACTAAAAACGAATATTGCTTCCTTTTTAGCAGCGAATCATATTCCAGAAAACCGTGTTTTTTACAGCTCAAACTATTTTGATATGCAGGGATTTCATAGCAACAGCGTTTATGTTTGTATTCCTATTGCAATTATTTTTTTAACCGCCTGCGGTCTGGTGATTTATAGTATCTTCTTCATTTCTATCAGAGGAAAACTCCGGGAATATGGAAGATTAAAAGTTTTAGGTACGACACCTCGACAACTCCGGCGGATTATCCGACGGGAAAGTTTTTGGCTGTCTATATGCAGTATTCCGATTGGTCTTATAATTGGCGCACTGTTGGGATTCATAGCAAGACCGTCGTATTGGGAATGGAAAGAAAATTTATTGCTTGCTGTCTGTGTAGCGGGATTTACCGAACTGATTGTGATGTTTTCTACCCACGCACCGATTCGTCTGGCGTCTAAAGTTTCCCCTATTGAGGCAGTCCGGGACAGTGGGTATCAGACAGAAGCACCTAAAAAATCTTCCAGAAAATCAGGAAAACATATTTCTCCTGTGTATTTGGCTATGATGAATTTTCAGCGAAACCCCAAAAAAGCAGTGCTGACTTTGCTTTCCCTTAGTCTGACAGGGGTATTTTTGTTCAGTGCAGCAACCGTACTTCGTTCCGTTAATGTCAACAATATGGCGGCCAGTTCCATGTATGACGATTGCAACTATACGATCATGTGGGAAGCCTCCCCGGAAGAACTCTTAGAAATCTCCCGCGAAAATCCCCTGACACCGGAACTGCGGGAAAAGGTTCTTGCAGTAGATGGCGTAAAATCCATTATCCCCCGTACTTCTTCCGCAGCTATTTTGTCATTGCCGAATGGTGTTTCTGATGACTTTGAGCTACATACTTTCACAAGGGAAGAAATGGAGGAATTGCTCCCGGAGAAAATGATGGTGGATGGAACATCCAACTATGACGAGTTAGTGAAGAATCATGGTATAGTCATCACGGATTCTATGGATGACCCTATGCTTTCCATGCTTTCAGGTTATCAGCCTAAAGTTGGTGATATTATCACTTTTCAACCTTATGGGGGAGAACCTACGGAACTTACAGTTATGGGAATCGCTGACAGCAAAAAGGTTACGAAAACCACAGGAATAGCCATGTTTACTTTGCCGGTAGACTTAGCACAGCAGCTTTATCCTGATGTAGAGAATATGGATCGAGTTTGGAATGTCTTTACTGAACAGGATACCGATAGTCTGCGGAAAGAATTATTTTCTTTGTTGGACGATCCCCGGCTGAATATAATTTCCCGCTCTGATTATGGAAAGGAATTTGAAGTTGCTCTCCAAAGCGTTATGCTTTTAATTTACGGACTTCTTTGCTTCTTGTTCCTGTTTGCTTTGGTTAATCTGGTAAACACCCTGATAACGAATCTTCTTTCACGCCAACAGGAATTTGGAGTATTGCAGTCTGTGGGAATGTCGGGTAAACAGCTTTCTAAAATGCTGACGATGGAATGTCTGTGTTATATCGTTCTCACACTCTTGATTACGCTGCTATTTGGCGGATTGATAGGGGCATTTCTGGTGGTGCTTATTACAAAAGCTAATATCGTCGGGCCATTGGTTTACCAGTTCCCCATTTGGGAATTGCTAACTTTTGCAGCAGCACTTCTTTTGATTTTGGTTTTATATTCTGCCTTTGCAGTCCGCTATATGCGGAGGCAATCTTTGGTGGAACGGATTAAGGCCATGAACTGATAAAAAAGTATCTTATAAGAGAATCACAGCGGACGATTCTGTGTTGCTGCCCGCCGTAAATTTTTTTGAAATGTCCGAGCGTTGTAACATTTCACCCCGATTTTCAATGAAATTTTTTGGCCGCTGTAACATTTCGCGGACATTTAGGTTTTACAATAGCCTTATCAAATATGGAGGTGATACAACTATGACATGGCCTTTTGAAAATGACACCAGCGCCATTACAAAGAAGCTGGCGCAAAGAAGCTTCAAAGCCAACAAATTACGAAATATTGTTGCTGTAATAGCAATCGTTTTAACATCAATGCTTTTTACTTCTGTAACGACTTTATGTGTTGGAGCGATCCAGTCTATACAGACAACTATTTTGCAAATTAGGGGAACCAGCCCATCCACTGGTACATCTGTAAATTGGATTGCCATAATAGCAGCCCTGTTTTTTATTATGATTTTTGTAATAACGGGCTATTTGCTCATTCGCAATATTTTTGAGATTTCTGTTGTTCAAGAAATAAAGAAATATGGCTTATTAAGAACAATCGGAACAACGGAGAAGCAAATCAAGCGAATTGTTTATAAGCAAGCATTTTGGCTGTCTATAATTGGTATATCTATTGGGTTGATTTTAGGATATATAGTAGGAATACTTATGCTTCCGTGGATTCTTAATTTTATGAAAGGCGAGTATCACAATCTTTCTGTGAACTTGAGTTTTAATCCTATTATTTTTGTCGTTGCCGGGATATTTAGTGCGATTACTGTTTGGGTGAGCATAAAGAAACCATTCAAAATTGCAGCTACGATTTCGCCCATTGAGGCAACCAGATACTATGAAAAAGACAATTATCATAGTGCCAACAAGAATCGTCTTTCGTTTAAGAATAGAATAATAGAAATGGCATGGAGAAATTTAAGAAGAAATTCAAAGCGTACCATATTTATCGTCTTATCCATGATACTCTGCATTATTCTCCTAAACAGTGCAATCGCAATCGGAAATAGTGTTGATGTTAAAAAATATGTATCTTCTGTTACCTCATTTGATTTTGTTGTGGCAAGCCCAAACACATTTTCTAATGTGCAAGGTTTTCGATTTAAAGATGATTCTGTTAGTAATGAAATCATATCTGATATTGAAAATAATATTCCTGTGCTGAACGGAAGTCGAATTTATAAAAACACTTTGGATGATGTCAGTGTTACTTATGATTATGGTAGTTTGGTCACGGAAGTATTAGACGAATACACAGAAGATAATCACCTTATACGAAGTGGTATGGTTGATGGCAGAACTTATCCAGTAAAACTCGGTGTTGATTATCGACCTCTTTGCAATATTTACGGGGTAGAAAAATCAATACTTCCTAAATTGAATTTCATTGAGGGAGAAACAGATATACAGCAACTAACCTTATATTTGGAAAGTGGAAACTATGTTATAGAAATTTCAGCGATCAACCCAAATGAATCTCCTGAATTTCTTTGTCCGCTCAATCAGGAAGTTACCATTTACAAAGATGGATTGCCTTATAAAACGGTTTCGGTAATTGCGCGTGCAGTGGTTGATTTTTCATTGGTAGAATCTCCGGGTAAGAATGTTGGCTACACTGATGTTGGCGGCGATTGTCCTATTTTCTATATGAGTAATGAGATGTTTGTGGAATTGTATAACAATCCAGCCATAATGAGTTATGTGTTTGATGTGGAAAAAGAACACTTTTTGCCAGCGACCGAGTACATCAATTCTTTGCCTACCGTTGAATATGCATCGTCTGAAACATTGGCACAAACTATGAATGGATTAAAACAAACTATTTTTATCATAGGTGGCCTTATTGGGTTTCTATTAGGAAGTATCGGGCTTGTGAATTTTTCCAACATCATTATAACGGGCATTATAAACCGGCAACGGGAATTTGCTACATTAGAGAGCATCGGAATGACGAAAAAACAAATTAACAAATTGACCGTATTGGAGGGATTGTTTTACGCATTTCTGATTTGTGTAATGGGTTTACCTCTCTCTCTTATTGTTGCAAATACAATTCTTCCTACTTTCTTTAATCAACCTGACTTATGGCTGTTTACAATACAGCCTACGATTTTCCCGTTGATATTAGAGGGAATTGTTATTTGCGTTGTGGCGATTATAGTTCCTCATGTTTCGTTTCGCTATTTTAGAAAAACAAGTATTGTAGCTCGATTAAGGGTAGTTGAATAATAATTTTGAAATGTCCGAGCGTTGTAGCATTTCACCCCCGATTTTCAATGAAATTTTTTGGCCGCTGTAACATTTCGCGGACATTTGGGTTTTACAATAGCCTTATCAACAGGCAGAAAGCCTTGAAAGGAGTTTTGAGTATGAGCGTTTTACAGGCGATTGATCTGAAAAAGTATTACGGCACAGAGCCGAATATCACCCGCGCCCTTGACGGCGTGAACTTCTCTGTAAATGACGGCGAATTTGTGGCCGTTGTGGGAACCTCCGGCAGCGGCAAGTCCACCCTGCTTCACATGATGGGCGGGCTGGACACCCCTACTTCCGGCAATGTGATTGTCCGGGACAAAGAACTGTCGAAAATGAACGACGAACAGCTTGCCATCTTCCGCCGCCGCAACATCGGCTTTATCTTCCAGAACTATAACCTTGTTCCTATCCTGAATGTGTATGAGAACATCGTCCTGCCGGTGGAGCTGGACGGGGACACGGTGGATCAGAAGTTTTTGGACGAGATCGTTCACCTGCTGGGGCTGGAAGATAAACTGAAAAATATGCCGAACAATCTTTCCGGCGGACAGCAGCAGCGTGTGGCTATCGCCCGCGCCTTGATTACCAAACCGGCTATTGTGCTGGCCGACGAGCCGACCGGCAACCTTGACAGCAAGACCAGCGCCGAGGTGCTGGGGCTTATCAAGCGCACCAGTGCAGAGTTCCGGCAAACTGTTGTGATGATTACCCACAACAACGACATTGCCCGCCTTGCAGATCGGATTGTCCGCATTGAGGACGGCAAGATTGTGGAGTAAGGAGGTGGCAGGCTATGACATGGCCTTTTGAGAATGATACCAGCGCCATTACAAAGAAGCTGGCAAAGAAAAGTTTGCAAAGCGAGAAGCGCCGGAATCTGATGGTGGTGATTGCCGTTGCACTGGCGGCGTTTCTAATCTGCTTTACGGGAATTGTGTCTACCTCCCTGACACAAATGCAGCGCAATCAGGTTGTCGATACTTATGAGGCGGTCTGGCTGGGCGTGGAGGAAAACGACATTGAAACCCTGAAAGGACTGCCGGAGTTTGAGCGTGTAGGCGGCTACTATATGCTCGGTGAGGAACTTTCAGAACAGGGCTATCATGCGTCCTATGTGTATTGTGACACACAAATGATGGAGATTACCAAGGCGCAGATGGAGTTATTAGAGGGCCGGGTTCCTGAAAAAGCAAATGAAATTGTCGTAAGCAAATACTTTCTTTCCACCTATGGAAACAATGCCAAGATCGGGGACACTGTGACCTTAGACACCGAGAGTTTTCATGGTGATTATGTCGTTACCGGCATTATGAACAGTGTAAATGAAAAGGAAGCGAATACCTGCGCGATCATTCTTTCCAAAGCTGCCCTAACAGAATGGAATGGGTTTGACCCGGCTGGCTATCGCGCCTATGCCCATTTCAAAAACAGCGATCAGTTGGGTGAGGAACTGATGACCTCTTATTGCAGGGAGATTGCAGAGGAATATCAGCTTCCTATGCCCAAAATGAACAGTAAGTATTTTGCCTATGCTTCTAAATCCTTTGATTTTGCACTGATGGCAGGTGTGATTGCCCTTGTTCTGATTGGCGGCTATATTGTGATCCAGAGTATCTTCCGTATCTCCATCAATGACAAAATCCAAAGCTACGGGCAGCTTCGGACGATTGGTGCGACACCAAAGCAAATCAAGCGGATTGTAAAGAACGAGGGACGCAAACTCGGCAGTATCGGGATTCTGATTGGCACAGTGCTGGGCGTATGCGGCGGTTTCCTCCTGTTTTCCAAGGGTTTTAACGCTGTTTCCTATGTGGCAACGGTTATTTTAACGCTTATAAGCAGTTGGATCATGGTATCTGTTTCCATCCGTAAGCCGGTGAAAATTGCGGCAGGGATTTCCCCCATTGAAGCCGTCCATTTTACCCCGGCGCAAAAGGACATCCGCAGCCGGAAAAAGAATATCAAGCTCAATCCTGTTTCAATGGGAATTGCAAATTTTAGGCGTGACCGAAAAAAGACCGTTGCTATTGTAGCCTCATTGAGTTTGGGCGGAATTATTCTGCTTGTGGTATCCTCCATTGTTTTGCTGCGCTCACCAGAGGCACTTGCAAGACAAAGTTTCCCGGATGGTGACTATAAAATATATTTGGATTCAAAGTTGCCAGAACAAGAAGTTATGGCAGCAGGAAATCCACTGAATGAGGAATTAAAGCAGGAAATTTTGGCTATTGAGGGTGTAATCGATGTGATTGCAAAAAGGCAAAGTCTTTTTGTAAATTATAGCATCAACGGAATTGAGGATGGTGGTATGTGTGACATACTGACTGAACAAAATTATTCTGCGGTTGAAGCTGCATTGATAGAGGGAACCATGCCGCCGGATGCACACAGCATCATAATTGATTCCCATACAAGTGACCGTGATAATATAGGAGTAGGAGAAACGGTTGAACTTACCTCCGGGAAATCAACCATTCCAGTTACTATATCCGGGGTGTTTAACAATGCTCTAGATAATGGACATGGAACACATCACTTTGACGGTGCATTGGAATTTGCACCGGAAGCATTATTCCACGAACTGCACCCGGAAATCACCTCCTTTGATTATTCATGGAGCATTGTAAGTAATCCAAAAAAAGCGGATCATGTGAGGGATGAATTAAAAAATATTATATCCGCTCATGCGGATATTGCATTAGATGATATTAACACTGTAATTGAATATGAAAAAATGATAAATTCTATTGTTTTTGGAAGTATGGAAGCGTTTTCATGGGTGGTATTCCTCTTTGGTGTTATAAACCTTATCAATACGACCCTCTCTAACCAGATGTCCAGAAAACAGGAAAACAGTGTTTTGCGTTCCATTGGCCTGACCCAAAAGCAGCTATGCAAAATGAATATCTGCGAGGGTCTATGCTATGCGTTCTTTGCAACATTGGCAATCCTGATTGTTGGGCTTCCTATCTCTGTTGTTGCAAGCAGAGAAGTAAGTATAGCTACCCTACACGGAAAAGTAGTGCCTTATCAATTCCCGGTTTTGGAAATGGGTCTGTTCATTCTGGTATTGTTCGGAATGGAGCTGATCTTGTCTGTATGGACAATCCGCAGACAGAAAAAACAATCTCTGATTGAACAAATGCGGGCAATGGAATAAGAGAAAAATGCTTTTGCTTAAAAGTGTGGAACATTTCGGCAAAAGCATTTTTTATGGAAAACATTTTTTCCTGAAAGAAAATAGGATATAATCAATCTATGCTTTGGAATGACGAACATCAGAAAAACGATATTTAGGACATTTCTGTAACATTTGAGGTTTAAAATAGGGACAAGTTTAGAAGATGGGAAAGGAAGAATCTGGATTGAGGAAAATTTTAATTGTAGAAGATGACAAAGTATTAAATAAAACGCTGGCTTATAATCTTACTGCAGATGGTTATGAAGTAACCTCTGCATACAGTTTTCAGGATGCAGTAGAACGATTGAAAAAGAGTGAATTTGATATTGCTCTGTTGGATATTAATCTGCCGGATGGGAACGGTCTGCATTTATGTGATGAGATCAGAGGAAGAGGGCAGCATACCTATATTATGTTTATCACAGCAAATGATAAAGAAGGTGATATGCTGAAAGGCTATGAAGCCGGATGCACAGATTATATTACAAAACCATTTTCAGTGATGGTTCTCTGCAAAAAGGTAGCCGCTGTTTTTGCAAATATGGAATTGCGGACACCAAAGCATGACGTATTTGAGGATGAAATTTTGAAAATTGACTTCTCCGAGCAGAGTGCAGTTTTGGAGGGAAAGGTGATAGAGTTTACACCAAAAGAATACCGTACCTTATTTTTATTTGTAAAAAATCCGCACATTATATTAACGAAGCGGCAACTGATTGAGAAATTGTGGGATATTGATGGGGATTTTATAGATGAGCATACGCTTACTACTATCATCAGCCGCATTCGCAAAAAGATTGAAACAGATGAGCGAAAATATATTAAAACTGCTTACGGAATGGGGTATCAATGGATAGGCGGTGAAGCACGATGAAATTACAGAATTTATCAACCAGAACTTTTCTGCGGCTGATCGTGGGAAGTGCTTCTCTGACCTCGATTCTTTTGTTGTTCATCCTTTATGCCTTTACAAAAGATATAAAGGTGATACTTGGCGGTTTCAGTGTGATGATTCTTCTATTTTTCTGGGGTGTAATCTTTTTGCATTATTTTCAAAAGAAACTATCGGTATTTACAGATGGGCTATGTCGGACATTAGATGAAATGATGGATAGTACCGTTCGGCCGCAAATAAATTATGAAGCGGAAACGCTGTTAGCGCGCATCAGCCATCGCCTGGAAAGGCTATATCATGTGATGCAGGAAACCAGGCATAAAGTAGAAGAAGAAAAAGCAGAATTACAGTCCCTGGTATCGGATATTTCGCATCAGACCAAGATACCGATAGCAAATCTAAAAATGCTCAATGACACGATGCTGACCAGAAAGATTTCTGAAGAGACACGTGAGGAATTTTTATATGCTACTGCCAGTCAGTTAGATAAACTGGATTTTTTGATTCAGGGAATGGTGAAAACATCACGATTAGAGACGGGTGTGATTACCCTGGAAAAGAAAGAAACAGTTATTGCGGATACACTTGTCGATGCGATCAATGGGGTTCTTGCTCCTATGGAAAGAAAACATCTTCATTTATCTGTAGACTGTCCTGAAAATTTAACAGTTTCACATGACAGCCGCTGGACTTCGGAGGCTTTGTTTAATCTTTTAGATAATGCAGTAAAATATACACCGGAAGGCGGTAATATTCACGTAACGGTACAGGACTGGGAGATGTATCTGGAAATTGCAGTAACGGATACGGGAAGAGGCATTCCGGAAAGTGTCCAGGCAACTATTTTCAAACGATTTTATCGGGAAGAAGCTGTACATGATGTGGATGGGATTGGAATAGGATTATACCTGGCACGTGAGATTATCACTATGCAGGGTGGCTACATCACAGTTGAATCAGAAGTGGGAAAAGGCTCAACTTTTTCTATATTTCTTCCCCAACGATAACAATATGGCGGTCTGTTTACTCAGGCTGCCTTTTTTTAAAAAATTTTAGAAAAAAAGAATTTTAGGACATTTCTGCAACATTTGGGAGTTAGGATAATGGCGAAAGGAGTGAATGGATATGACTTTACCATTTGAAAATGATACAAATGCAGTTGTCAAAAAACTTGCCAAACAAAATATAAAAGCAAATCACAGAACAGCACTTTCTATTATGTCTGCCATATTAATTGCAGCTACTTTTTTATGTACCTTATGTACTCTTACTCAGAGCTATTGGAATCAGAGAGTGCAACAGGAAATTTTTGACTCAGGGGATTGGGATGCACAGATATTAGAAGTTCAGGCCAATCAGATTGAACTTATCAAAAAGAATGATAACATCAAAAATGTTATGGTAAAAGGAAATAACCAAACATTCCTATTATCGTTTAAGGAAAATGATTCGTACCTTTTAGTCCAAAACTGTGATGAACAATATTGGGAATCCATGCACGAAAAAAATTTAATTATGCGTGGAAGAGTTCCAAAGGCTCCAGGTGAAATTGTCGTTGGAAAAAAATTTTTTGAGGATAATCCTTCCGTTAAAATTGGTGATACCATTGATTTAGAATTAGGTGAACGTAAAAAAGACAATAGAATTGTTGATTTTCTGTCTCCATTTCAAGATGGAGAAGTGTTTGTAAAAACAGATAAAGTACAATATACCATTGTGGGAGAAATTGATAGGACTGTTTCTAGTGCATATAATGGTTATCCTGCATATGGTTGGCTCAATCTGGCAGAAACGCCAAAAGATGCCGGTGTAGTTGTATATATGCAGGCAGAGAATCAAAGAAAAATCTATGAAACAGTTCCTCAGATTGCACAGGATATTGGTTTGGAGCAAGATGAATATGGTGACTATCCATATCGTTATCATACAGCTCTGCTCGGAATGTATGGAATTTATGAACCGGGACACTTCTGGAGCAGCGATTTACCTAAACTTTTTCTTTCACTTTTTATAGTTGTTGTTGCCTCTATGACGGTATTTGCCTATATTATTCGTGGTGCTTTTTCCATTTCTGCTAAACGAAAGATAAAGGAACTTGGAATGTTAAAATCAATAGGTATGACACCAAAGCAGATACGGAAGCTAGTTATATATGAGGCACGTTGGTTATCGTTCTTTCCAATTGTTATTTCTATAGGACTTGGTCATTTGCTTTCTTACGGAGTATTGACCGCATATTCTGCATTGATACAAGAAGTAACAGGAAATCAGATTTCGGTTTCTTTCTCACTATGGATTGCAATCATTTCAATACTGCTTTCATTTTTAACAGTGCTTTTAGCAGCATCTGGACCTGCAAGACAAATGGGGAAAATACGTCCGATAGAAGCTATAAAAGAGAATTGGAATAATGTTTCTTTAGAAAAATCAGCAAAGCATACGTTTTTAAAAAGGTGTTTTGGATTTTTAGGGAAAATCTCAGCTAACTCTCTTATTGCGAATAAGAAATTATTTCGGACTTGTACTGTAACATTATGCTTATGCATGGTACTCATGTTTAGTTTTCTGGCTGTATTCTCTGTTTCAGATGTTAATAATACGAAAGCAGAACATGATAATCCTTTCGATATAAATATTACATTAGAATCTGGTCAGAGGATAGAACCAGCGCTTGTTCAGAAGTTAAAAGATCTTCCTGATGTGAAAGCACAGACAACTTATACAATGGCAATGTGCGCAAGTTGGCTTTCAGAGAAAGAATTATCTAAAGAATTTCTTTCATATGGAGGATTTAATACAAAAGCAGCAGGAGAATATGTTGTTAAACGTGATGGTAAATATAGAATTCCTTGTACATTAATAGGTTTAGAAGAAGATACTTATAATGCCTATCTTAAGAATATGGGAATTTCCGCTCACGAATCCGGATCAGCTGTTATTGTTAATTCAGTTGTAAAGAATCCAGAAGCTAGAGGTTATGAAGCAAAAAAAGAGCAGGTATCATATCTGGATGTAAAAGAAGGTCAGAAGTTACAACTAACAGAAAAATTTTTAGACTCTGTTCAAGGAAATTATAGTTTTGATCTTCAAATATCTTCTGTCCTTACAGAGATGCCAGACATAGGTTTGAATGTTGCTTTTTATACGTTACCTATTATTGTACCCATGGACGAGTATTATGAGATTATAAACAATTTTGGGAAAGATCGTGCAGTATATAATTATAGAACCTATATGAATCTTCGTACTGAGCAAGGGAGAGATCTTGCAGTACAAAATCAGGCGGATCAACTTTGTGGTCAATATTTGAGCAAGAATGATTTTTTTACTTCCAGTAAAACACAAAGAGCAGTTGATAGAGATAAACTGACAAATGCTACAATGTTAATTGTTTATAGTTTGACAGCACTTTTCGGGATTGTTGGTATTACATCGGCAGTGGCAGCTATATTGAACAGTTTATATCAAAGAAAAAAAGAGTTTGCTATGTTGCGCTCTGTTGGTCTTGATAAAAAAGAACTCTGTCATTTACTTTATACAGAAGGATTTCTTCTTGTGAGTAAACCTTTGTTAATAGGGATCTTAATACTAATTTTAGTCAGTACCATATTAATTTGGATGCAGGATATAACCGTTATAGAATTTCTTAATGTTTTTCCGTTCTGGGGGCTAGTAGTATATATCATACTCACATTTGCCATCATCAGAGGAATCTATATGGTAGCATCCCGGAAAATTCGTCGGGATATTATTGTTGAAGTTTTGAAAGATGAAACCGTTTAGGATTATTTAATTTTCTGAAACATTTGACTTTTACTATTATTCATTGAACAAAGAAAGGAAGTCGTGATTATGACAATTTTACAGACAAAGGATTTAAAAAAATATTATGGCACAGAACCGAACATTACTCGTGCTTTAGATGGTGTAAATTTTTCTGTTGAGCAAGGAGAATTTGTAGCAGTGGTAGGAACTTCGGGTTCCGGAAAATCCACGTTACTTCATATGATGGGAGGATTGGATACTCCAACATCAGGAAGTGTGGTCGTAGCAGGGAAGGAACTGGCTAAGATGAATGATGAGCAACTCACTATTTTTCGCAGGAGGAATATCGGTTTTATCTTCCAAAATTACAATCTGGTTCCGATTTTAAATGTTTATGAAAACATTGTTCTTCCGGTAGAGTTAGATGGAGATACCGTAGATCAGAAATTTATGGACGAAGTGGTTGCTATGCTGGGATTGGAAGATAAGCTAAAAAGTATGCCGAATAATCTTTCCGGTGGTCAGCAGCAGAGAGTGGCGATTGCAAGGGCTTTGGTTGCTAAACCTGCAATTGTGTTGGCCGATGAACCTACAGGCAATCTTGACTCGAAAACCAGTGCAGATGTTTTGGGATTGCTTCAGAGAACCAGCAGGGAGTTCGATCAGACGCTGGTAATGATCACACATAATAATGCTATTGCGCAGCTTGCTGATCGCATTGTGAGGATTGAAGATGGGAAAATAGTAGGATAGGAGTTGAGTTGTATGACACTACCTTTTGAAAACGATACAAGAACCATAATAAAGCGTATTTCGAGCAGGAATATATCGGCAAATCGAAAGAGAAATATCTTTATTGTTTTGACGATTGCACTTGCCAGTGCATTACTATCTGCCATTGTCCTTTATGGATTTGGAGTGCCGCAGGAAACACAAAAACTTAATCAAAAGACAGCGCAGATCGTATATCATGCTATTTCTGAACAGCAGGGGAAGGAATTGTACAATCAAAAAGAAATTGCGTGGGTGGGAGAGTTTTTTAATGCATTTTCTGAACAGGTAAATCATTCAACCGTTAATTTTACTTATGCAAATGCAGATATGCTAAAATCCCAAAGTATGCCCTATTCAGGAAATTTGCCAACTTCGAAAGATGAAATTGTAGTGCAGGAATCCTTTTTGGGCAGCTTGGGATATTCCGATGAATTAGGACAGACAATCAACATTCCGTTTTCGGATGGCACTACCCACGATTTCAAATTAACTGGAATCTTAAATGTGAAAACAGGAGATATTGGACGCTATACCGCCATTATATCAAAAGAACTGGCAGAGCAGCAGTATGGAAAGAATATAGGGATGGACTATTATATCGGCTTAAAGAACGCCCAAAATATGAGTGAAGAAGAAGCTGCCAGTTATGCCAACACTCTGGCACAGCAATTAGAAATTTTCGATGATAATGTGATTGTTCGTTCTACCTATTTTAATTTAAAGGATGAAAATCGTGGAAGTGATATGCTGTTTTATTTCTTGATCGGCTTTATCACTTTTGTTGGCTCTGGCATTGTGATTTATTCGATTTTTTATATTTCAGTAGCAAACAGTATTCGGAATTACGGACAACTTCGCACCATCGGAACAACAAAGCGACAGATTAAAAAGATGGTTTATCGCGAGGGAAAATTGCTGGCTGCCATTGGGATTCCGATAGGTTTGGTGATTGGAAATGTAATGGGCTATCTTCTGGTTCCCGATGGCTGGTACTGGCTGACTACTCTCAGTGTGACAGTTGGAGTTGGGCTTTTTGCATTTATGATTGTGATGCTTTCCATTCGCACACCTGTAAAAAAAGCGGCGGCTGTCTCTCCCATGGAAGCCTTGCGATATTCCGATTATCAGGGAAAGATGAAAGAAAGCTCTGCGCTGCACCGTAATATAACCCCTGCTTCACTTGCGAAAAGGAATCTGTCCAGACAAAAGACAAAATCCATTTTAACAATACTTTCCCTTTCCCTTGGCGGAGTGTTAGTTGTATTGATTTCCACCATGTTGATTTCTTATGATGGTGCTGCAGAGGCGAGAGGAAGGGAGTTTCCTGTTGGTGAATTTAATATTCAGCTTAACGCAAATCAATCTTGGGATACCGCCGATGTTTCTTTGGCTGGATTGCAGCAAAAGGATTTACTAAACGCCGATCTTGTAAATGCAATAGAGTCTATGGATGGCGTTACAGGAACCAAACGCTGGTATTACACAGACGCAGAATATCGTGTCAATGATTACGATGACAACTGGATTTACGGATTTGCCAAAGAAGATGTTTCTGTATTGGAAGAAAACCTGATCGCCGGAACTGTTGATCATCATGAATTGGTATCAAAAAATGGCATCATTTTGATAAAGGATACAGCAGAAAATTTATCGCTGTCCGCACAACTTGGTGATGAGGTCAAAGTTGATTTTTTAACGAAAGACGGACAGACCATAACCAAAAGCTATACGATTATGGGAATTGTCAGCAATTTCAATCACCCGGCATTTAATATGTGTTTTGCTATGCCAGAAGAGCTTATGAATGAAGCGTGCAAAATGGATTGTTCTGGAACGATATCGGTAATATCGGAACCAGATAAAGCTGATACGATTGAAGCTTCCTTAAATCAGCTGATAGATGGAAATAGTGATTTGGTCATGGATACCATAGAAGAAAGTATCACTTATTATAGCAGGAATCAGCAGCTTCCCTTTGGAGCATTATTGATAGTAGCCATCATTGTTGTATGTTTTTCTTTCATCAACCTTGTGAATACGACAATTACGAACTTTTTATCGCGAAGGCAGGAAATAGGAATGTTACAGGCGATTGGTTTAAGTAAAAGGCAACTGATGAAAATGCTGTGTTATGAGGGAATGCTTTATTCCGCTTTTGCTACACTTGTGACCTTGCTTTTGGGAGCCGGACTTGGTTTTCTATGCGTACAGGCAATGAAAACAATGAATCCATATTTCGATTATTCATTCCCTTGGCTGGTTATCTTGCTATATTTGGCAATCCTGTTGATTGTGCAGTTTATCTTGATTTCTTATACAACGGGGAGTCTGAGAAAAAAATCTCTTGTTGAGCAAATCAGAGTGACGGAATAATTATTACATGAGATTGGCAGGCAAATATATTTCAAAAGAACTTTTGTAAATATATCTGCCCGCCATTTTTTTAATCCTTTTATCTTCAATGCTTGTTCTGAATATTGTATAATGTATGGTAGCGGCTGTGATTTCATAGAAAGTTGAGGAATTTTTGAGATTTACCATATATCATATAAAGAACGGAGGTGCATGATTTTGAATCCTAAATTACTGATCGTTGATGATGAACGCGGTATTGTTGATATGATACAGAGTTATTTTCAAACACAATATGATATTCTGACTGCTTATAGCGGACAAGAAGCACTCAAAAAAGTAGCCTGCAAACCAGATTTAATTTTATTGGACATCAATATGCCGGGAATGGATGGTCTGACTGTATGCCAGCAGATACGGGAACACATTGCCTGTCCCATTCTTTTTTTGACTGCTCGTATTGAATCCAGCGATAAGATCATTGGATTTCAGGCCGGGGCGGATGATTATATCGTCAAGCCCTTTGATTTGGATGAATTGGGGGCGCGTATTGCCGCACATCTGCGCCGGGAGCAGCGACGCCAAAATAATTCGGCAGTGCGCTTCTTTGGTGAATTGATACTGGATTATTCTGCCCGAACAGTTACAATCAATAATCAGAACATCCCGCTATCTAAGAGGGAGTTTGAGATTGTAGAACTTTTATCCCTCAATGCAGGACAGGTTTTTGACCGTGAGCGAATTTATGAGCTTGTGTGGGGCTTGGATGGGGACGGAAACAGCGATACAATTATGGAACATATTCGGAAAATACGCGCTAAATTTGCAGCACATACATTGCATAATTACATTGAAACGGTTTGGGGGTGTGGTTATCGGTGGAACGCCTAAAAAATATGGGACTAAAGAAATCTTTCCTGCTATTATCCCTCTCCTGTTTGGCAGTGGCATTTCTCCTGCTTGGGGCAGTTATCTTCCTATGCCGAGGCATTGAAAACCATTATCCTTTAGGCGGTGTAGAAATCTTGTCGGATGGCTCTGTTGTACCTCTGCCGTCTCCTACGGTGTCACAACAGCGTATTTTGGCTACCCTAAACATTGTGCAGACGGTTTCCTGTATTCTTTTTCCAGTAGGCGGATTGATTGTTTCAGCCTTTCTTTTTTATTATCTCAAATTGAAACAGCCTATTTCCTGCCTGCAAAATGGCATTATGCGGATTCAGAATAATGATCTGGATTTTTCGCTGCCGATTTTGTCTAACGATGAAATGGGACAACTATGTGCTGCCTTTGAAGAAATGCGGAGTGAACTTCTGAAATCGAATCGGCTGTTGTGGCAACAGGCCGAGGAACGCAAACGGCTCAATGCCGCATTTTCCCATGATCTGCGTAACCCGATTACGGTATTAAAAGGAAGTGTAAAACTTTTGCGGCAAGGTATTCAGGACGAACAGACCATAGACCGGCTGGAAAGTTACACTTTACGGATCGAGCAGTATGTAGAAGCTATGAGCAGTGTTCAAAAGTTGGAACAACTCTCTGTTAAGCCAAAAGAAATCAGACTATCCGTTTTGCAGAGTGAATTGCAGGAAACAGCACGACTGTTGGCACTATCCAAAAAAGTTTCTGTTTTAGTCCCATCAGGCGGAACTGTTTGTATAGATCACGGGCTATTTCTTACCGTAGCGGAAAATCTGATTGGAAATGCGGCGCGATTTGCAGAAAAAGCAATCTCTATTCAAATAACGCTGCAAAATGATTCTATGACCTTGAATGTAGAAGATGACGGTGCTGGTTGTCCGCTGTCTCTCGTACAGAATGGGCCAACCCCCTTTGAAACGACAAGTAGTAATTCCTCACATTTCGGAATGGGGCTTTACAGTAGCAGAATTTTATGTGAAAAACATGGTGGCCGATTGATTTTGGAAAATCGGGCCGGGGGCGGTGCATCCGCAACGGCTATTTTTCATTTTGTGTAATCCTTGAGCGATTTTTGAGATTTATCATTTACACTCTCCTTATACCACAAATAAGGAGAGTGTTTTTTATGAATATTGAGGCAAAGAATTTATCAAAGATTTATGGTGACGGTGAAAACCGAGTGGTGGCTTTGAATCGTGCAAATCTCGAAATTGTATCCAGCGATTTTATTTCCATTATGGGGCCATCGGGAAGCGGAAAAAGTACCATGCTGCATTTGCTTTCCGGCTTGGATAAGCCATCTTCCGGCTCGCTGACCTACAATGGTAAAGATATTTACAGTTACAGCGATAAGGAATTGTCGGCATTCCGCCGTAAACGGATTGGATTTATTTTTCAGCAATTTAATCTGCTTCCAGTTCTGACGGCGAAAGAAAATATTATCATGCCTCTTTTGCTGGATAAACAAAAACCGGATGAAGCATACCTGAAACAGCTTACAGAACTACTTGGCATTCAGGGCCGCTTGGAACATCTGCCCCATGAGTTATCCGGCGGCCAGCAGCAGCGTGTAGCCATCGCCCGCGCTTTGATTGCAAAGCCGGATGTAATTTTTGCTGATGAGCCTACGGGAAATCTGGACAGCAAAAGCGGCGGCGAAGTCATGGAACTGCTTCAAAATGTATGGAAAAAGATGGGGAAAGCTCTCGTTGTCATTACCCATGACAGCCGTATTGCACGAATGGCAGACCGGCAGTTTCAGATTGTAGATGGTGTGCTTACGGAGGTGACAGCGAAATGAAATCTTATCGTACATTAGCATTGAAAGAACTGCTGTCCCAAAAAGTCACTTCTATTCTTATTTTGATTGCCGTTGTGCTGTCTACTATGATGACAACTATTGTGGGACAATCCATTGGCGTACTTAGTGCAATGCGGGAACAGCAGGCCATCGCTATCGGAGGAAACCGATATGCCACTTTTTTGCAGATGAATGCAGATCAGCTTCACGCACTGGAACAGGATGAGCGTCTTTCCTATGTAGGGAAATCTATTTATATGGGAAGTTTACAACTCTCCCCATCTCTTACCCTTGGTTTGATGGAATATTTGGATGATACTGCCGCTATCTATCCATCCAGTACCAGTGTAGAAGAAGGTCGTCTGCCGGAAGCCCCGATGGAAATAGCTCTTTCGGAAGATATTCTAAAATACCTTGGCTTTGAGGGCGGTATTGGAGATAAGATTACACTTTCACTGCAAAAAAATCTTCGCCACAACATTGCGGACAGCTATTCCTATACAGCAGAATTTGTTCTTACAGGGATATTGAAAAATAACTACTTAGGATATACAAGCGGTACTGTTACGGGAGTTGTAGGGAAAGGAACTGCCGAACAACTTTTAACGGAATCTTATATTTATTACAATGTGGATATTCGGACTGCCGATAAAAAGAATTTTCAAGCAGTTGTCGATGACATCAATAAGGAATTGAACATCCATGAGCTTGATACCAGCTACAATATTGTATATTTGAACGCTTTGGGAATTTCCTATACTGCAAATTCCGAGGATGCCAATGATAAGGGATTCTCTTTTATGACAGTCGCAGGGATATTAGTGGGCAGTTTAATTTTGCTGGCTGCTGGCCTTGTGATTTACAACATTCTGAAAATATCTGTCTCAAAACGAATAAAGGGATATGGAACACTTCGGGCTATTGGAAGCGAAAAAGGACAACTTTATCAGATCATTGTAATTGAAGTAACCCTATTGTGTCTGATTGGGATTCCTATTGGTATGCTTCTTGGCTTTTTGAGTGCCAGAGGGATTTTAGAGACAGCTACCGGCCTGGTTTCTCCTGAATTGTTCTTGGTTCAGGATTCTTCCGAATTGAAAACCCTAATAGCAGAAAACAGTTCTTTGAATGGAACCTTACTGATATTAAGCGGAGCAATCACTTTGGCGTTTGCGTTGTTTGCAGCATTACCAGCAGCCAGATCAGCCGCAAGGGTATCCCCTATTATGGCTATGTCTGGAACAAATCTGAAAATTCGCCGCAGAAAGCGTAAAACGAAGAAAATCCATAATTTTGAAGCATACTATGCCCGTCTGAACTTAAAGAGAAATAAAGGCCGTACTGCAATTACAATTTTGTCCCTTGTAATGAGTATCACGGTTTTTATAGCCCTGCAAGGGTTTTCCTCGCTCCTGAATGCTGCAAGCGCACTGCAAGATAACCATTTAGGAGATTATCAGATCACAAATGAAAGTGTTGGATTTACCACAGATGATCTGAACACTTTGCGGAAAAATGAAGCTGTGCAAAGTGTAGCCGCCATACAATTTTCGCTTTACGAACAAAATGAAAATGGGCTGCTCGATGAAATCAGTCTTGAATTTCAACTGAAACCCGGCGAAACTTTTCAGGTTGTCGGATTGAACGATGAATATTGGGATTATTTTATGGGGGATCAATTACCAGAAGAACAGCTTGGACAACTGAAATCAGGGAACGCCTGTATAGTAAGGAATCCTATTCCCATGAGCTACGGCGAAGATGTTCTTGAATTTACAAATATAGAGGCCGGAGAAAACATCTGTGTTGCGGGAATGGAGCTGAATGTTTTGAAAACCTTGGATGGCTATGACGGTTATCTTGGTATTGGAAATGGCGGTTTCACAAATGGTGTTCAGGTGATCGTTGATGATGCTATCTATGAACGCCTGACGGGAAAAGATACCTATTCAGAGTTTTTGCCTACGCTGAACGAGGGCGCAGACAGGGAAATTTTTGATACATTCATCGAGGCATTTTGTGATAGGACGCCGGGTACAACATTCTTGTCGTATGAAGAAAGCGACCAGCAACTGAAAGAGAGCTTTGCACAGATTCAAATGCTGGCATGGGGGCTGATCCTTTTCGTTGGCCTGATCGGTATTCTTAATATCATCAATACCGTTTACACAAATATTCACACCAGAGTAACAGAAATCGGTATGCAGCGGGCCATTGGAATGAGTGCCGATAGCCTTTATAAAACTTTCCTTTGGGAAGGTGCATATTACGGAATCATTGCCTCTGTGATTGGAAGCGTGCTGGGATATGTTTGTACGATCTTCATTGAGGCGGCCACGAGCGACACCATCCAGCTTGTTGCAATCCCTGTCATGCCCATTCTTGAAGCAACCCTCTTGGCAGTAGGAGCTTGCTTGCTGGCAACAGCAATTCCGTTGCGGAAAATTTCAAAAATGAATATTGTGGATTCGATTGAAACGGTTGAATAAGTATTTTTAAGATATAGAAGAAAAGAAGAAAGTCCTATAAATAAAAAATGGGAAGGAATCAATTAGTTCTTGTGTGCCATTATAGAAATTTATTTGATATGAAATTTCAATAAATGTGATAATTATTATGTTTTAGGACATTTCTGTGACATTTGTGTTTTACAATTAAGCTATAGAAAAGAGGTGTTCTTATAATGAAAAGAAAGTATGAAGTTATTGGTATTGTGATTGATACAGAAAAAGAAACAGAGAAATGTTCATTTTTATCCGCTGTATTGGATTGTAAAATGGAAAACTTTGCAAAAATTACTGATTTTTTTGGGGAGGGAGATAGAAAGGTAAGGGAATATTTTTCTAATCTTCCCACATTAAAAAAAGATCCACTTTCAATTCAGGCGATGCTGGAACTTGCTGGTTTGGAAATGAAAGAGAATTGTGGAATAGAAGAATTAACATTGGGAGAGAAAAAATTACTGCTTTTGATAAAACTTGTTGCCGATACTTCAGAGCAATATATACTTCAAAGTTTATTTCAAGATATGGAAGAAAACGAAGTTCAAAGCGCCGCAAGAGTAATAGCACAAATGTCAACTTATGAGAATGTAATTCTGCTCAGTTCATCCTCAGAAGGGTATGAAATCTGTGATAGAGTGATTCAGTGGTCAGGGAATGATGGAAAAGGACACATTACGCGCAGTAAAATCAAAGATATGTGCATCATGCCGCCTTTTGTTATGCGCGATATATTGAAAGTAATAAGGGCAAGTGAAACTGCTGAAGTTGTAATTCCTTTATGGGAAGTGATTTCCGGAGAGTATGAGGAATATGCACATCAGGTCTTAAATTCGAATGCAGGAAAGAAAGGATTTGTTTACCGTTATATTTCTCATAGACCTTTTAGAAGTGGAGATATTTATTGGATTATGGAGCATCAATTGCAGGAGCTGGAAGTTGATGGCAGACCATGTTTTGAAAAAGTGAGCCTCATGACGGATGAGGCAACCATTCATGTAACGTGTAGTGAATATTTCTTCCGGTGTTGTAAAGAACTGGAAACTATTTTTTATCATTATACAGAAAATCATGTGGAGGAATTGTGATATGAGGAACAGAGAGATGGGGGTGTGAAGAAAAACAGAATTATAGTAATTGCGGATGAAGGAGAAGTGATATGGGAAAGCCTGGTTTTGTCGGAACAGCAGACAGAGATTTATCTGGCAAAAAATATTCAGGACGCTCTTTCTCACTTGACAGTATTCTCTTATCATTTGATTTTAATTGCAGTAAAGCAAGAACCGGAAATCATATGCCAACTTGTAGAAACCATCCGAAAAATGGTGATAACACCTGTGATTGTTTTATTACCGGATCATTCTGAAATGCGAAATAAGATCATTCAGGCCGGAGCAGATGTAGTATTGACACAACTGTGTACAGAAGAAATCAGCCTGCAGGCGTATGCATTGATCCGCCGCTATACAGAGTGGAAATCGGAAAGAAAAGAAGAAATTCCTGTTATGGTTGGGAAACTGGAAATCTTTCCACTTCAAAGAACCGTAGAATGGGAGCATAAAAGAATCCCCGTTGTAAAAAGGGAGTTTGATTTCCTATATCTGTTAGCGTCTACACCGGGAAGAGTATATACATACGGTCAGATCTATCAGCTGGTATGGCAGGAGTACCAACATGGAGATATTACAAATATTATTTATTGCATGGTACATCGATTGAAACGGAAATTGAAAAATGTAGATGTAAATGCAGGACATACAATCATCAGTGTAAAAGAGGTTGGATATTGTTTAAAAATATAGAAAGAATCATAGAAGGCAGGTTTCCGAAATGGAGCCTGCTTTTTGTATGGGAAGATTTTTTTTGGGGGGGGGTATTGTAAAAGAAATAACCGAAAACTGACAGTTACTTAACAGACAACTGACAGTCTGGTGACAGCTTGGTTTTGTATACTACTTCTTTATGGAAAGAATGGAATTCGTTCCATGACATAAAGGAGCAGTGTATGTGCCGGAAAGAGCTACAAAAGAGAAAAACCTAACTTCATATACAGCATTTGGTGGTGTCGCAATTCAAAACAGGATTGCGGCATCTTTCTTTTTGTGGAGAAGATTCCGGCTAACACAGCCTTTTTCTTGTAAGAAGGCAAGGTCACCGCCACTCCGATTTGATTTCTAAAAATTCAGATCGGAGGAAAAGAAAGGTGACATTTCATAAAGCAAAAGAAGAATATAAATGGAAACAGTGGAAGGAACAGGAAGAAAAGATTTTAAGAGAATCCGGAGTCAGTGAAGAGGTAATCCAAAGAATCCGGGAATTGGATTGGCAGGATTTTAATGCGGATCGAAGGTTTTGGGAACATTTTTCTTCCAATCAGGAAGAATTATATACGCAAAAGACGGAAGAAGAAGCTTCAGTTGCACTGAATATCCAACAGTTGCTTGACAGTATTGAGAACGAACAGCTTTTACAGATTCTGATGGAAACAGATAAGAAAACATTGCAGATTTTACTGTTGAAGATGTGGGGATTTTCTGTTCGTGAGATTGCGGGTCAAATGGGACTGCCGGAAAAGACCATTTATACACGGATGGAACGATTGAAGAAAAAAATTAAAAAAGTTTTGAGGAAGTGAAGAAAAATGGAGGTTCTCATCGGCTCTATATATGAAAGGGGTAATAGCCCTAAGTTCCTTGACAACCGCATACCAGCATTACAGGTACGTTCCCAAAGATAGAAGCGTGACAGCATAAGCGCCAGGACGGATGGGAACAAGCACTGCAGGATTGTTATGGAAAGGTCTGTCCAAAGACGATGGCGGATCATTTCGTGAGAAAACTGTCAGTGCCTGTTCTCATTCTGAGCGACACCTTATAGCTGTAAATGGACTTTCGCAGGTCTTTCGCCAGGATCATCGGAGGGGGATAATGATACGAATTTCTTCCCATAAGGAAGAGGATGGACTCCAAGTTGTAATCAGCAAGACTTTCAGGAAATCTGCGAGCGGTGCAAAGCGAAGCATCCGCCTGTAATGTTCCCTGCCATAGATGTGGTGTGGCAGCCGGGGAGTCGAGGACAAATACGGTGCCAAAGAAAAGAAGAAACGATAAGAAATCAAAAAAGAGTGTGTCGTTGATATCAGATACATGCGGCTGTGGGAAAGTGCCACAGCCGTATTCTTGTGGTATTAACGCCATGCGGAAAGAAGTACTATGTTTTATAAAGTTGAATATCAAAAAAGAGCGCATCAGGAAGTGGAGAAGATCTTCCGGGTACTATTTCCGGAACAGGGACTGGCAGTCCGGGAAGAGCAGATCCGTCTCTGCCATGAAATGCTGGATACCCTGCTGGGAGAACAGATTGCCTTGTGTGATGCAGGAGTAGGGATTGGAAAAACCTATGCCTATCTGGTAGCCTGCGTATTATTGCGGAAGTATTCCATGCTGACTGGGAGAGGAAATCCGTTGGAGCAGCGTCCGGTAGTGGTGTCCACCTCCAGCATTGCATTGCAGAAAGCAATATTGACGGAATATATTCCATTTTTGTCCAGGGTGCTGCTGGAACAAGGGATCATTCAGTCTCCGCTTCGGGCAGTGGTGCGAAAAGGGAAAGAACACTTTGTCTGTGACAACAGGCTGGAACAACGAATCGAAGCGATCCGCCATAAACAGAAGAATGCTGCCCAAAAAGAAGCACTATTGTCCTTGCGGAAACAGTATGATATGGATAGCGTAAAGAATCTAAGTGGATTTGACAGAAGGCTGGTCTGTGTGCCGAAATTCTGTCCAAGAGAATGTCCGGGCAGGCAGATGTGCCGCTATCAGAGATATCTGGAAGAATCCAGGAAACAGGATGTGTTCATTCAAATCTGCAACCACAACTATTTACTGGCAGATGCGTATCACAGAGCAGAAGGATACAAGCCTTTACTGGCGGATTATCGGATCATGATTGTAGACGAAGCTCATAAGTTACCGGAAGCGGCAAAGCAGATGTTTGGACAAAACCTGTGCATGGATGATATCCGAGAAATAGCATATTATCTGGAACGGGAGCATCAGAAAGAAGAGGCAAGAATCCTGCGGACAGTGATGTGTGACGCATTGCATGTTGTTGGTGCAGAACAGAAGAGTGGAAAAGGAATCCGGGAAACATTCCGTCATACAACAAATAGTGTGGTTTCTCTGTGGGAAGGAGTAGAAATGTTGGAAATTCTTTTAGAAAAGCTGGAAAAATGTGTTCCAAAGTGGATACGGAATCGGCTGGAGGATGCAAAAGAGGTGCTGGAGTGTTTTTGCAGCAGTGATGAGAAATATGTCCGCTATCTGCGATTCGATACAGAGAAGCTTCCCATTTTATGTGCAGCCAATCGGGAAATCCCAGAATTGCTTCGGAAGATGTTATGGGATCGGGAAGAAGGGATATCTGCTATCTTAACTAGCGGAACGCTAAAGGCAGGCGCAGGCTTTTTACGCACCCGGCAGATCACCGGGCTGGAAGGAAGAACAGGAGTGCAGGAATATGTGGCAGAGTCCCCCTTTTCCTACGAAAAGAATTGTCTGATATACCTGCCAAAGACGTTGGAATATTGCAGGAGAGGGAGCAGGGAAGAGGCAGTAATGGTGGCGAACCAGATCCATTCCTTGATCTGTTCCACTTACGGACATACGCTGGTACTGTTTACCTCTTATACATTGATGGGAAGTGTGTACCAGATTTTAAGAGACAGCCTGCCATTTCCTATGGTGGAAGTATGGAGGCATTCTCAAGAGGAAATCTTGCGGTTCAAGACCATGGAGAATGGGGTGCTGTTTGCAGCCGGCTCCTGCTGGGAAGGGGTAGACTTTCCGGGAGATATGGTATCTTCGCTGATTATTGTGAAACTGCCTTTTGCAGTACCAGATCCAATCAGCGAAGCAGAGAAGGAGACGTATGACTCTTTGGAATCCTATATCCAGTCTATCATTGTGCCGGATATGCAGAAGAAACTGCGCCAAGGATTTGGGAGAGCCATCCGGACAGAAACCGATACCTGCGTGGTGTCTATTTTAGATATACGGGCGGTAAAAGGCGGCAAGTATCACGAAGATGTAATGTGTGCGCTTCCGCCCTGCCGGATAGCAGAAGAATTGAAAGAGGTACAGGATTTCATCCGCAGCCGGAAAGGTGTAGAGTATTATTTATAATAGGAAAAATCTGCTTTCCAGCCTTGTTGCTTGTGCTTATTTTCCAGGCGCTTTTAAGGGAAAAATTTAGTACAGTTTTTGGAGCGGTTTTGGAGGGATTGTTGGTATTGATGAATAGCTATTTGAACATGAAGTGGGTATAATGTGTATAGCGTTAGAGGAAAGGACGGTGAGCAAAATGGCACGATATGCAGTGGAACATATCTGGGAAAGAAAACAGGAATATTTCTTGATTCGGGATCATCAGAGCTGGCAGATGGTGCTGCTCCCGTCCAAGTATCTGACGCATTTGATTCGAGCAAACCGTTCTCCGAATACCGTTGGCCGCAGGGCAAAATCCATCCGGTTCTATCTGGAATATCTGGATGAGAAAGAGATGGAACTGTCCCAGGTAGCGGAACTGGAATTCCAGGAACAGTATGAACATTATGTGGGATTTCTCCACTGGCTGAAAGCCGGAAACCATTTGCATGAAAAGAAAGAGAAACTGCCAAGCAATAAAACCTGCAATGCGTACTTAAAAGACGTGTTCAGGTTTTTCTGTTTTTTAGAGCTGGAAGCAGATATGGAAAGGCTGAAAGTGTTATATTATGACAGCTTTACTACCCATGATTCCATCGGTGTAAAACGCAAGCTGCGGTTCCGGTCGTTCAATGGCTATCTGAAAGAGGAAGAACGGAACGTTCGTCCGGCAGAGCATCAGGAGATTTTGGAACTTTTAAAGCAGTGTACCAACTGCAGGGATCAGCTTCTGATCATGCTTCTGGCAGAGACCGGATACCGGATCGGCGAGATCTTAGGGGTAGATTATACCAGAGATATTGATTATGAAAGACACACCATCCGGGTATTCTTCCGGGATGACAATGAAAACAAGGCAAGGGCGAAGAATGCGGCATACCGAAGATCCAAAGTCAGTGATGCCACCTTCCAGTTTTTACTATTTTATCTGTCCAAGTACCGGGAATTTCTGCAGCACCAGCAGATGCTGTTTGTAAACATCGAAGGAGAGACAAAAGGAAAGGCACTGCAGGTGGACGCAGTTTACCGGATGCTGGAGCGGATGGAGAAAAAGACAGGCATCCATACGACGCCCCATATGCTGCGGAGATACTTCGGAAATATGAGGCGGGATGCCGGATGGCCGCTGGAAATGATCAGCGAAGCGTATGGACATAAGCACATCGACACAACCATCAAATATCTGAACCTTGTAGATGACCAGCTTATGGAAGCCAGTGACCAATATTATGCAAAACATTCTGCTCTTTATGATGTGGAGAAACTCCTGTAGGAGGTGAAGAACATGCCCGCTTATCAATTACATATTTATGAACAGCAGGAAGAGCGGGAAGTACTGGAACAAAAAATCTGTGAGCAGGTGGATGCCTGTACAGAGGTAAATGGAACCATACGAAACCGGATAAAGAAGTTCCTGATAGAAGAAGGAATTACTGATATTTCAGAGATGGACGCAGTCCTAAGGGTCCGCTGCGAAGAATATCTGGAAAGGAACGAAACCGTTCTTGCACCGATTACCTGCCTGCGGGGATTTGATGGAATCGTGATTCATCGGATGAAAGAAGAACTGCAGACACTGGCAGGGAGAAGAAACTATACTACAGAGTATCAGGAACAGTGGATGTGCCTTAGCCATTATCCGGAGATTGAGATAGCAGAATCTTTTCTGACCAGCAAAGATGGAAAGGAACTGCTATGGGATTTTACACTGGAGTGTCCCCAAAATTTGAAGATGCAGATTTTTATAGTGCTGAAAGAGGTGATCCATACCTACAAAGGCCGTTACAGAAAAGAGAAACTGCTGGCACTGCAAAGGCTCTATCAATTTTGTGCGAAGCAACAAGTAGCTGATATTGAGATAATGACACTGGCCAAAGAACAGCAATTTGAACAGGAACTCTCGGAAGACTTTCGAGGGAAAAGGAGAAGTACTATGTTTGGCATCCTGCAGATGAGCAGAAAAATCCTATTTTTACAGGCGCCGGAAATTCATTGGAAAGCAAATGTGTGGTTTTTGGAACGCTTCCATTTTTCCAGAGAACGGATGAATCCAAGTAAGCCTGTGGAATCGGTATCCTTTAGAGAGGTGACTAACCTGGAAAATCAAAAGATTTTGCAAAAATATCTGCGGTATCTGTTTGGAATCACAGATTTATCTATCAGTACCATCCGAATCAAGCTGCTGGAACTTCGTACATTCCTGGCACACTTCAATGGAGAGGAAAAGCCGATCTATGAAGTGGAGGCAGAGAAGATTCAGAGATATCTGGAATCCGTTCAGAGACAGGATACCCGTGAAAAAACAGCAAATGGAAGGATCTTTATGATTTTGCAGTTTTACAATTTTCTTGTAGTCAAAGGATATCTGAAGAAGATTCCCTTCCGGCATGCGTATTATCTGCAGAAAGAAGTACATGTCCACCATGACCGCAGTGTACCGGAAAGAATCTATACGGAAATTTTATCGAAGCTGGCAGAGTTTCCGGAACATCTGCGGTTGATGTTCCTGCACTTATGGTGTACCGGAATCCGGGGAAGCGAAGTATGCACCCTGACAGGTGGTGATTATGAAGAAAAGAATGGAGATTACTGGCTGAAAGTATATCAGGTGAAAATGAAAACGTATAAGCGGATTCCCATTCCGGAAGCATTGTATAAGCTGGTGCAGGTGTACAAAAAGAAAAATCAGATCGGACCAGAAGAATACCTGTTTAAAAGCAAAAAAGGTGGAGCATTCCAGTATGCTACATTACGGTATCAAATGTTGAAATACTGTGAGAAAAATCAGATTGCAGACGGGGAATATATTTTCAGATCCCATGATTACCGCCATAACCTGGCTACGCTTTATTATGATAATGGTATTTCTATCCAAGCGGTACGAGATTACTTGGGGCATGAATATGAGGAAATGACCAGACAGTATGTGGACTATATGCCGAAGAAACTGGAAAAAGCCAGTGAAGCATATTTCCAGGAAGAAACCCACAGCTTTGCGGCGGAACTGATGAAAGGAGAGTTCCATGGATGAAAAATTATATCTAATCGATTTAGACTGCTATGCAAGAGCAGAGGAAAAAGAGAAAAAGAAGGTAAAGGAATCCCATTGCTTTGATTTCGGACTGCTTCCAACAAAGGGGCTTCAAAATGAATTCCGTTCCTTTATTGAGAATCGAAGCCGACAATGTGCATTGGCAACGATGATACAGGAACGAGTGCTCTATCAGAGATTTTGTAGAATGGTAAAGGATAAGCACATCCGGGCAGAGAGCCTGCAGGAACTGGAGTGGGAACAATGGCTGCTCAAAATCCGAAGCTGGCTTCTGGAACATGGACAAAAACTGACCATGCAGGGAATCAACGTATATGGGAAAGAAAAGACAGTGCCATCGAGCCTCATCACATATGTGCGGAAGGCATATCAATTTACAGAAGCCAAAGAGGAACGGGATGAGATTGAGAAAGATATCTGGAAATTAGAGAATCTGGACGTTGCCTATAAAAAGAATCCGATTAAAAATGTACAGACTTTGAATTTTACAGCGATTATCCAGGATGACTTACGGGAAGAAACAAAAAAGGCAGTTTATGAACATTTACATCATGAAGCGATTGCAACGATCATCAAAGAGCTGACAGCCATCCGGAGACTATCCAGATATTTGAAAGAAACATATCCCCAAATCCATTCGGCAGAAGATCTGAATCGGGAGTTGCTGGAAGAATATCTGACGTACCTTGCAACGGAAGCGGAGGGCGTGAATAATTACCGAATGGATTTGACGAGACTCCGAGGACTGCTGGAAACCATTGGAAAATTATATGGGTATCCACATTTAGAAATTTTATTTTTGGCCAGTGACTTGCCCAGACAGGTGCAGCCGAAACTGAAATCTTATTCAGATAGTGAGCTGATTCGTTTTAATGCAGCGCTTGCGGAGCTGGACGAGCAGATGGAGTGGCTTATGGTCATCCACCAGATGTTAGGAACAAGGATATCGGATACCCTTACCCTGCAGACAGACTGCCTGTATCGGCAGGACGGACATCCTATGATCCAGATCCGGCAGATGAAAACAACTACCTTTGTGAAACCTATCAGTGCAGAACTGGAATTGCTGATTGAAAAAGCAATAGAGTATAGCAAGAAAAGGTATGGAGATACGGTTTACATTTTTGTGGATGAGAAAAATAGTAAGAGACCTATGCAGTATAATACCGTTCAAAACAAGGTGATGGATCTGATCCAGAAAAAAGATTTGCGGGACGACCATGGAGAACTATTCGGATTTGGAACGCATATGTTCCGCCATGTATATGGTATCCGCTTAACAGAACTGCATCTGGATGACTGGACCATCGCAAAACTACTGGGGCATACATCCGTAAAGAATGTGAAATTTTACCGGAAGATGAGCCTCCAGATCATCGCAGATGAAACGAGAGAAATCAGAGCAGAGATGAGCCGGATGATCCGGGCGAATCTGGCAGGATGGGGGAAAGAGTATGAGCAAATATGACAAGATGCTGGAAGTAAACCATAAGCAGAGCGTGGAGAAGATTCAGAGGGCAAAACTGACGATCCAGGAAATGATCGAAGAAGAGGATAAAGTGACCGTTCCTAAACTGATGCAAAAGACCGGACTGTCCAGAGGATTTTTTTATAAGAACCCAGAAGTGCGAAAGGCAGTAGATCGTGCCTTGCAGCTACAGGCTGGCATGATAGATAAGAGAAGAAAGATTTTAGATATGGCAATGGACAACCGTATCCTGCAGCTGGAGCAACAGGTAGCAAAACTGAAAAGAGAGAACGAGACATTACGGAAAGAAAATGAAGCAATGCGGAAAGCATTGAATAAAAGAGACTTGAATCTGATCAAGAATTTTTAATGAAGAAGAAAACAATCAGCGACTGGCAGGGGCGTGAAGAACGCGCCTGCTGGTGGTTGTGGAGATAAAATATCTAGAAACGTAGTGTGCTATATAGTATAATGTAATAGAAAACAATCAACTTTCAGAAATGAACAACTACATGGAGATTCAGATAAATGAGTAGTCAAGAAACATTTTCTATAACAACACTACAAAGAATGTGTGCTAGATCTGAATATTTGGATGAGTCAGATATTCATATGAATGACAAAACAGTTTCATGGGATGGAAATATTATATATTACAAAACTAAAAAGCCGGCTTCGACAGGAAATGAATTTCTTATTCCTATTCAAGTAAAGGGAAAAGAGTATAATATTCTTCCGGATTCGGATAGCATAAGTTATCCAGTGGATATAAATGATTTGAAAAATTATTTAAAGAATGGCGGAGTAATATTTTTCGTTGATGCAATTTCAAAAACGGAATATAATGACAAAATGTATGCAAAAATCTTACTTCCGGTAGATATTGTCCATATAATGAAAGGAAAAGAAGAGCAGGGGAGCATTACGGTACATTTAAACCATGTAAAAACTGTCCGAGAATTAGAAGAGCTGTGTGTTCTTTTTAAAGAAAATAGACCTAAACAGGCAATGGTAGGGGTGGGAAAATCAATTCCCGATTATGATAATATATCTAATTTTACTATATCAACATTGCCAACTCCATATATGAATCCTGCAATCGCAATTGCGAAAAGTCCTTTTAAGTATGTGTATACCAAGAAGGATGGGATGGAGATACCAGTTTTATTGACAGATTTAGTTACTGCGACCGAGAGTGAGTGGTTAATAAAAATCGATGATAAAATAGAACAAAGATATCCTGTCCGACATATTTATGAATTAAATCAAACGACTACAAGGATTAGTGAGATCATCGAATTTGTATTAACAGAAAAAAGCCAAAAAACAACCATTCGTTGTGTTGAGGCAACTAACTATAATTTTGAAACAGTTTTTCAAGCATCAAAAATTATAATAGCTGTTTCTGATGCAGAGGAGGTAATGATTGAAAATATAAGTCTGGGAAAAAATTTCTTAGGGGAAATACAAACAGCTTTTACAGAAGGATTTCTTGCATATCACAAACGGATTGTTCAATTAGGAGAAACACTTGCAGAACTAAATATTAAAAGAAGTTTATTTAAAACGAAAGAAATTTTAGATGCAGAACCTACCATATTTTTTCTGAAAAAGGGATTAGTGGAAATGAAAGTTTTATCGTTACCATTTCAAGCAGATGAAAATTGTGGTCTTTACAAACAAATAATTGGACGTAGGAAATTGCTGTTAGAATATGAAAAGATTCAAGAAGATGGATATATAATTCGTAATTATTTGAAGGATGGTAAACGGATTGCTATCTTTGCCGATATACCAGATGGAAAAACACAGAAAATCAGCAGATGGTTTGCGTTACGAGATGAGGATATATTTCAGATGATATTTGATGAAAATGATCTGTTGGAAGAAATGTACAACATCGGTGAAGAAGAAACGGATCAACTTTTGGGACTAATATTGGATTTTCTAAAATCTTATGATAAGGAAAGAGATAAAAATTTATTGTTATTGGCTGAAAAATTAATAAATATCTTAGAGAAATATTCGATGGATTCAACCATTCTTACAATAAATAGACTTCAAATTATTGCCCGTAAAAGGGAGCTAGAGCTTGAAGAAAGGAAAACATTGGCACAGATTAAATATTCTGAGAATATATTTGCGAGGTGCTGTGCATGTATTTTGCTGAAACAGTTTGATGAATTTGATATACATATGCAGCAATTATCTGCAACAGAAAAAGAAGAATTTTATAGTTGGCCGATAGCTTCTTTATTACCAAATGTAGAAAAAAATGAATAATACAGAAATTAGTGCGGAAGATTCTAAAAAGGATCTTCCATTTTTATTGGGAAATAAGCAGTACAGAAATATGTAGCCTCTATACCAAAACTATTTTGCCAATTTTTGTATGATTAACTCGACTTATTATTTATTTGTCGTATAATGAGAGTATAAAAATTATAAGGAGTAATGGTCGTGGGTAGAGGTAATGATGCAATACCAACATGGAGTGGATTTAATTATCAAGGAAAAATGATGCTATTGTATGTCCTAGAGTTAATAAATCAAATAGCCAAAGATAAAAACAAAGATATAGACGCCTATTCTGTTGAATTAGAAAAAACAGAAGATTTTTGTATTATTTGCGATTCAGAATATAAATCATTTCATCAGGTTAAGGCATATTTGTCTAAAGATAAATGGAACAGTTATAGCAAAGCAATGGACAAATTGTTGAAACATCGGGCTGAATCAAATAATCCAACAGCAAAATGTTATCTTACAGTTGCAAAGGAGATAAAAGATTGGGATGATGCATCTAATACATACAATGTAAGTGTTGAATTATATAAAAGGGCATCAAAAGTAGTTGGTGTATGTGATGTGAGAAATGAAATAGATACGGAAATCTTAGCATATTTGAAAAGTAAAGGCTATTCTGATAAGGCAGAAGAGATTGTATATGGGGAACTATGTTTGTTTTTAGATGATAGCATCGCAAGGATGCACAAGCAGGACTCTAAAAAAAGAAAATATATAATAAAATTTTCTGATATCGTAGGAATTATGGAGTCTGCTATCGATAAAGAAGATGTGCGAAAAGAATATTTTTTGAAAGAGAAAATTTACGAATATGTTATGCAGAATATTGAAAAGGCTTTAAATAATTTATGTCAAGATGAATGTGATACTTCTTTAGAAAATTGTAATAGAATATGTGCTGCTAAATGTGGATATGAAAAAATGACTGAAATTGTTGATTATGGTCAGTTTTGTAAATTACTCAATCCGGGTAAAGTAGATGAGTGGGATAACGAATTGAACTTAGTAGAAAATCTTTCAGTTGATAAAATTCAAAGTGAAATTTATGAATTACTGTATAGAAGCGATACTCCAGAAAAAGTTACGGGAGATAATTGTGGAATATATTTACAATCAAAGTATTCACAAGCGCCAAGCAAACAGGTCATACCTACGTTTTTAGATCTTACACGTGGTGCCAGGAAAGAACGGGCGTTACAGAGTATTTTCCAAAATATTATTAATAATACAGACATTATTGATATATTGGCAGGAAATAGTATTACGGTTATTCCGGGAAGCTATTCAGGAACTTTATCCCAAGCACAAATTACATCTGGATGGAAAAATAGCTCTCCAAATAAAGTAGGCGAATATTATAGAGATATAGAATTGATTTCTGCTCAGGAATTGAAGGGAAAATTTGAACAAAATGGAGGTAATCATGATTAATACTATATTGGATATAATCCGTTTATTAAATGATGGAAATATTGTACCGATGCAAAAAGATGAAGATACAAAGATTGATTTGTATAATGAAAAAGTGCAATTGTTTATGGATGCATCTGGAGAAGAAAGCAAGTATTACTATTTTTCGGAACTTGAGATAAATGATGAAAATCAGGATAATTTAGCAGAGATTGAAGATGTAGCATTAAATAGTGATGCATACACAGTCATAGAAAAACCGACACCAAGCGATTCTTACATGATATTGTTCTGGAAAGTGGAGTGTATAGAGGAAAGAATGTATCCAGATATTATAAAAATTGAAGAAAATGAATTCTTTTATAAAAAATATGTGTTCTATTATACAGAAAAAGAACTGCAATGTTTCGAAAAATGGTGTAGGTCATTGAAAACTAATGGGAAACCGATGCTTGATACAGTATTAGAAGCTGTACAGTTCTTGAACGATGAATCGGAGCAGGTACAATTTTTGACGCGTTTATTAAGTAAAGTTCCATTTTTTAATCCAATCTTTCCAAAGGCAGTCATGAATGACTTTGATGAAATGGTAAAACAAAAGATAGATGGAATACGGAAACAAAAACAGAATGTTGAAATGCTAAATGATATGTTTATAAGATCAATAGAAGAAGCATCTTTTGACGTAGAAGTATTGTCCGATATGATATATCAAAAATTATTGGAGGAGTAATTGGATGGGGTACACATTTAAGAGTCTATGTATTAGAAATTTTAAGTATATTACAAATAATAAACCTTTAAAATTTGATTTTATGAATAGTAATATTGTGATTTTAGATGGTCAAAATGGATATGGTAAAACTACATTATTTGATGCTATTGAAGTTTTGGTGACTGGGAAAATAAAGCATTTTAACCCTAGTTTACAAAATAGGAAGACGGAAACATTAGGAACACTGGCAAATGATGTAAATAAGGATATAGTTATTTCGGCAATTTTATCATCTGATTTTTCAGATGAAATACATGTAGAAAGAAAACTTTTATGTAAAAATGAATTTCAGAGTATTATCACACTTAATAGTCAAGAAATTAGTCAAGAAGAATTGTATGATAAATTTCATTTGAGTTCCAATATGTTTGATATAGGGACATATATTTCTCAAAGTGAATCTTTGGACTTCTTACAAAATAAGTATAAAAATAGAAAAGATTCTGTATCTTCTCTTTTAGATGACACCGAGATAACTGATAAAATTCAAATGCTGAAATCGGTTCAAGAACATATTCTTGGAAGAGTAGAAAAAGAAATTGGGGATAAAGAAAAACAAATAGGTGTAGTAAGTCAAAGAGTAAATGAGATAAAACGTCAGACAGATCACATTGTTATGAATGCAGAACTGCCAGGGGAAAATATACGATTATTTGACGAAGTTGAATATGAATTTGATGTCATAAAATTAGACCAGGGAGTTACATATGAGACTGTTATTCAGCAGCTTAAACAAATTGAAGGGTTTATAGAAAACTATGAAGAATACCTTCGATATAAAGATAATGCTATCATAAGGGAATTGAAAGCATCACCGAAACGATTATATATGGCATTGTTTTATCGACAGGAGATTGAATTACTTAATAAAAAAGAAAGTCTCATAAAAGAGTTAAATAAGAGCAAAGAATTATTGATGAATTATAGCAATAATGTCTGGTCAGTAGATGAAACATTGTTCAATAAGATTAAAATAAAAGCAGAAATTATAGCACAAATAAAAACATTATTATTGAACCAGAAAAAAGAACAAAGTCAATTGGATGATGCTGATAAGGTTCTGGCACAGATGACAAAGGCACGAAGGGGACTTATTAAAGAATTTTATAATGCTGCGGAGTCTGGAAAGTTTGATAAAAACAAATGCCCATTGTGTGGAACGGATTTTACGGATATAGATTCAGCTATTATAGAAACAGAACGATTTATAAAAAATATTCATACAGATGGGATAAAAATAATAGAAGATATTGAGACACAAATAACAAATTTATTTCAAAAAGAAATTATTCCTGTGTTGAAAGTGTTTCTTGAGGAAAATAAAGTACTAATAAAAATGGATGATACTTTATCAGGATGTAAGAATCTAGCGGTGGAGAAATTACAGCAGTTGTTGGATAAGGTAAAAATATCAGAGTTTAAATCTCAGGGAATAGAAAAATTTGATATTGAAGAATTTTCTCAACAATATGAAAACTTATTGAAAGAACTTCAAGAAAAGGAAGTTCCAAATAAAATTATTTTTCAAGAAAAGCAGGTTGAATTGTATAAATCCATTCACAATACCTATTATCATAATGAAAAACCGTATCACACAGTGGGAGAGTTACAAAGCAAGGAACAATATGTTGCGAAGTTATTTAATGATAATCTTTCTCAGCAGCTTTCTACGGAAGAGGCCCGACTAAGAAAACTAAAAAGAGATTATGAGGAATATAAGAATAAAACAAAGGATATGACAGATGCAATAAAAGTATTGGTTGGTAAATATGAAGATGCGAATAAAGAATATCAAACACAGCTTCTTAATGCAATTAAAATTCCTTTAATGGTGTATAGTGGAAGGATTATACAAAATTATCCGTTAGGGTTGGGAATTAGAGCAGTCATTAAAACCAATCAGTTAGTATTTGAAGCAGCTTCTAAGAGTGGAAGTGATGTTTATAATATTTTAAGTACAGGACAATTGAATGGTCTTTCGATTGCGCTTTTACTTTCAATAAAAAATGTGTATGGTGATACGAAAGGGTTAGACATTTTACTGATAGATGATCCACTTCAAACAATTGATGATATCAGTGCAATTTCGCTTGCGGATTTGTTGACACAGCAGGGAATAGGGCAAATTGTATTGTCTACGCATGAGGAGGCAAAAGCAGCATTGCTACGATATAAATTTAAACATGCAGGAATGAGTGTTCGGGAACAGAACATGCAAGCACTTTATATGAAAACAGTAACAGAAGAATAGAAAAAGAGAGAAAAGCTAGTAGTGGAGGGCTGAGACTTTGCTACTAGCTCTTCTTATGGAAAATAACACACAGTACACAAGTGTGCATACAGTTAAAGCCCCCATTTTCAAGGCATAAAGGGATAGGGGTACAGTTTACGGATGAACCGACTGGAAATCTGGACGCAGGCAGCGCAGGTACTGTGGCACAGATGTTATCTAAAGCAAGCCAGAAGCATAATCAGACAATAATTATGGTAACTCATGACAGACAGATGGCGGATTATGCAGATAAGATAATAACTATTGTTGATGGAGTGTGCCAGTAGTATAGCCATACATACGGAAAGGGGGATGCGTATGTATGTATGAAAGAATCTGGTTGAATAATTAAATATTATCGTGTATCATTAGAAAAAGAGCCACTCGTTGGCTCTTTTTTTACGAAAAGGATAGGTAGTTAATATGAATCAGACATATATGAAAGAGCAGAAGATACTCCCATTACTATTAAAAATGTCGCTTCCAATGGTAATCTCAATGATGGTTAATTCATTGTACAACATTGTTGACAGTTTCTTTGTTGCTAAGATAAGTGAAAATGCGATGACAGCTTTGTCACTTGTCTTTCCGGTACAGAATCTTATAAGCTCGGTTATGATAGGATTTGCAATAGGAATTAATGCAGTCATATCATTTTTTATGGGTGCACAGAATCAGAAGCAGGCAGACAAGGCAGCCAGTCAGGGCATGCTCTTAAGCTGCATACACGCTGTTGTGCTTACTGTGATATGCATAGCAGGCATGCCGGTATTTTTAAAAATGTTTACAAAGGACGCAGAGATAGTTTCACTGGGACTTAAATATTCCAATATTGCATTTGCATTTTCAATAATGCTTGGAATTGAGCTTATGTTTGAGAAGGTGTTTCAGGCAGTTGGAAGAATGAATGCTTCTATGGTCTGTCTTATGACAGGCTGTATAGTTAATATTGTGCTTGACCCGATGATGATATTCGGAATTGGTCCATTTCCTTCAATGGGAATTGAGGGCGCTGCACTTGCGACAGGAATAGGTCAGACTTCGGCAGCAGTGCTTTATATAATAATATATATCGTTAAGCCTATTCCGGTTAAATTCAGAAAATCGGAGATGAAAATAGAAGGTTCAATGGCAAAGAGACTTTATTCTATCGGTATGCCGGCAAGCTTAAGCCTTGCACTTCCATCTATTCTTATATCAGTGCTTAATGTAATACTTGCGGCTTACTCGGCTGTGTATGTATTCGTGCTTGGCGTGTATTACAAGCTGCAGACATTCCTTTATCTGCCAGCTAACGGAGTTGTACAGGGTATGAGACCGCTTATGGGTTATAATTACGGAGCAGGAGAGCATGAGAGAGTAAGAAAGATATATAAGACATCAATGGTACTTATATTTGCTATTATGGCAGCAGGTACAATTCTCTGTCTTGCAATACCGGGTTCACTTATCGGTCTGTTTACAAGCAATCCTGACACAATAAATGAAGGAGAGACAGCATTAAGAATCATAAGTGCCGGATTTATTGTATCAACTGTATCAGTTACTTCGGCGGGGGCACTTGAAGGACTTGGAAAAGGATTTCCATCACTTATCATATCTGTGTGCAGATATGTTGCGGTAATAATTCCGGTTGCATTCGTTATGTCAAGGATAGCAGGTGCTGTTGGTGTATGGCATGCTTTTTGGATTACCGAAGTGATTACATCAGTAATTTCTTATATAGTATATAAGAAAAATACATAACTAAAAACCCAAAATGGTTTCGGCATTGTTTTTTTTGTAATACAATGTTGCTTTTTTAAAATCTCCCCCTAAAATGGGGTAAATGACGAAATATCTGTTGTGCTAGTATTCTACTTGATATATAATGATAAATACTTATATAACACATTGAAAAGGAGAAGAATGATGAAGAAAGGATTAGCAAAAAGAATTCTTGTTAGTTTGCTTACAGTAGTCATGATATCTGCTAGTGTTTTACCAATGCTGGTAAGCACAGCTAATGTGGCTCGGGCTAACGAGAATGTAACGAATGTCCTTACAGAAGGTGTGGAAATTGATACACCAAATGTTGTCAAGGATGAGATGTACAGTGACTATGTTAAAGTGACATTTATTGTTAATGACACTGAGACAATAGTCAAATATGTAAAAACAGGCGATACCGTTACAGTAAGGTCAACTAATTCCAGTGTCGGAGTACTTGTTGGCGATGCACCTAACGGTAGTGCAGTAACAGAGGATACGACAATATATGTCAAGACATATAATTATAAGGATGTCCTGAATATTAAGAAGGAACTTGTGAATGAATACGGAGAACCTGATGCAGATGGTTACTATACTTTAAAGTTTACAGCCGGCGCAAAGAATATGCCTTCAATTCATGCACAGGCTAAGAAGGTTGTATTGGTAATTGATTGTTCTTTAAGTATGGCATGTGCAACTGATTATGTAAGAGGAACAGATGCGACAACAGGTAAACTTGAAGCTGAAAAGATAGCTGATTCTTATGATAAGACAAGATGGAAGGCTATGTATGATTCAGTAAGTGCATTCCTTAATGCATTCCTTCCAGAAGGTAATACTACTAATTCGGTAGCACTTGTTAAGTATAACAGCAGTGCAGGTCAGATTACTGGTAATGCTAAAGATGCTAAGACAATTACCGATGCACTCAATGGAATATTTAATGAAGATATATTTAATACTAACAAGAGTAGTGGGGTAACAGATGTTGACAAGATAAAGAATTCAAAGCTTGGATCTGGTACTAATGTTGCTAACGGATTAGAGATAGCTAACACAATATTAGGTGATGATAAAGATGGTTCATCTATTATATTATTCACAGATGGTATGGCTAATTATCCTAAGGCAAAAAATATTACATCTAAGTATACATATAAGAAGGGGGATATATATCCTTATGGTGACCCTGCAGTAAATTATACATTAGCAAGTGATATGTCTCATGGATTCTATAACGGAGAGACAGAAGCCAAAGATCAGGATGATGAGATGTATGCAGCTTATTGTGCCAACGCAGCCGGTAAGGAATTAGCAGATGCGGGAGTTGTTATATATTCATTCGCTTTGATGAATGCAACAGATGCCAACAGCGATGCTGTCCGTGCATCAATGGGTGATAAGCTTCTTACTTTCGAAGAAAGTGAACTAATAGTTTCTAGTGTAAGTACAAGTAAGCTGACATTAAAGCTCTCATCTAACTATACATTTACTTACGGTGCTGAAAAAACAGGATATGCCAAGGAATTCTATTCAACGATTAATGCTTCAGAACTTGAGAAAAAATTCCAGAGCATTATCACATCATTAAAGGAACTTCCTTTTGATACAGCAACAGTAACTGATAAGCTTGATGAGCATTTTGAACTTGTTCCGGGACAGACTGGAGTTACAGACAATGGTAATGGAACATTTACAGTTACTTATCCAAACAAGATTACAACAGATGCGCAGGAGATAACTGTTAAGATTAAGGCTAAAGACGGTTATGCAGGATCTTCATATACTAACGCTGGTTGTACATTCAATGCAACAGTTGGTGATCTTACATATAGTCAGGACTTTGCAGAAGAACCATCAGCAGTAATCACACCTGATGCTGTTAATGATTCATATACAGTTAATCAGGGAGAGACACTTACAGTAGCTGATGTATCTGTATTAGATAATGATAATAATATAAAAGTTAATAATCCGGATAAGAATGTAACAATCAAGGCAGAGAAGGTTACTGACCCACAGAATGGTACAATAACATTCAATGAAGATGGTACATTCACATATACTCCTAACAATGGTTTTAGTGGTGAGGATACATTTAGATATAAGACGGTTCTTACAGTTGACGGAAGAACTTATGAGAAGGAAGCAACAGTAACTATTACAGTTGTTCCTAAGTACACACAGACTATTAAGTATGTATTTGAAAATGATACTAAGGCAGCTGAGGACAATGTTCAGACTGTAGTTAAGGGTAATTCCACAACAGCAGTTACATCGCCTTCAATCCCTGGTTACAAGCCAAGCATAGAAGTTGTTGAGGCTACACAGCTTACTGGCGATAAAGAGATTACTGTTAAGTATGTAAGGGATGATGAACAGACAAAGGATGTAACTTATACAGTAGAGTATTACAAAGATAATGTTAAGGATGATACTAAGACACAGAGTTATACTAATCCGATCTGGGTTAATGCTACTGAACAGCAGGTAAAGCTATCTGAGATTAATACTACAGATAAGTTCGGAGCAGGATATAAGTTTGAAAAGACTGACCCGGCAACAATACCATCAACTATAGCTGATAAGGGTGTAATCAAGGTTTACTATGTGGCCGATACATTTGATTATTCTGTAAAGTATGTCATTGAAGGAACAGATACAGAACTTGTTCCTGGATATACTAAGTTAGCAACGTTTGCAACAGAAGTTGGAGCTGATAAGAAGAATATCGAAGGTTATACAGTACTTAATGCTGATGAGAAGTTAACTATTGGAGCAGATTCAGATAGTAATGTACTTGTTATCAAGTATAGAGCTAATACATACGGATATTCAGTAGAATATTACTATGATGGTGTTAAGGATGAGTCAGCTACATTAAATAAGTCAGCTCAGTTTAATACTAAAGTAAATACATATGATCCTAAAGAAAAGCCAGGTTATAAGTTTGAAAAGACTGAGAGCTGCCCATTAACAATTACCACAGATGCTTCAAAGAACATAATTAAAGTATATTATGTAAAAGATGAAAATCAGAAAAAAGATGTCACATATACTGTTAAGTACTTTAAGGATGGAGTAGAAGTAACAGCAGATGAGCAGAAGGTAACAAAGCAAATCTGGGTTAACGATACGAAAGTAACTGTTGAAAAATCTGATATTAACACAACAGATAAGTATGAAGGATTTTCATTTGATGCAGACACAACTGGAGTGATTCCTGACACAATAGGTAATGATGGTGTAATCAGAGTATATTATGTTTCTAACTATTATAATTATACAGTAGAGTACTATTATGATGATGTAATAGATAACGCTAAGACTGATACATTTCCTGCTAAGTACAATACACAGGTAAATAGATATGATGACAAGAATATAGAAGGATACAAGCTTGAAAGAGCAACAACACCAATTACAATTACAACGGATGCTTCAAAGAATGTAATCAGAGTATACTATGTAAAAGACTGGTTCAAGTACACAATTAATTACTACTATGATAATGTAATTGATACAAGTGCTACGATTAATGCAATGGCAGAATTTGGAACAACAATAAAGTATACAGATAAGGTAAAGCCAGGCTTTAAGTTTGTTAGGGCAGATGGTTCACCATTAGTAATATCTGTCAATGAAGCTGCTAACGTAATTAATGTACATTATCAGTCAAACTCATATACATATACAGTAGAGTATTACTATGATGGAATTATTGACACTGAAAAGACAGAAAAGAGTGCTGCAAAGTATAATTCAGTGGTTAATGATTATACAGATAAGTGCGATACTGGATATAAGTTCGAAAAGGTAGAAGGACTTCCATTAACAATAGCAACTGATGAGTCAAAGAATGTAATCAGAGTATATTACGTAAAAGATGAAAGTCAGAAAAAGAACGTAACTTATACAGTTAAGTACTTTAAGGATGGAACAGAAGTAACAGAAGATCAGCAGACAAAAACAGATACTGTATGGGTAAATGCTTCATCTAATATGACTGTAGATAAGACAGCTATCAATACAACAGATAAGTATGTTGGATATAAGTTAGATACATCAGCAACAGGAACAATACCTGATACAGTAACTGACGGAGATGTTATCAACGTATACTATGTAAAAGATACAAGTCAGACAAGAGGTGTATCTTTTACAATAGAGTATTATAAGGATGGAGTTAAGGATGACTCTAAGACAGATGTAATCCCTAATAATATCTGGGTAAATGATGACGTACAGCCAGTAGATGCAACAAAGATTAATGTTACAGATAAGTTTGGAGCAGGATATAAGTTTGAAAAGACTGATCCGGCAACAATACCATCAACAATAGCTGATAAGGGTGTAATTAAAGTTTATTATGTAGCTAAGGAATTCAAGTACACAGTAAAATATGTTCTTGAAGGAACAGATACAGAGCTTACAGCCGGATATACTAAGTCAGCAACATTTGGAACAGAAGTTGGAGCTGATAAGAAGAATATCGAAGGTTATACAGTAGTAGATGCTGATAAGAAGTTAACTATTGGTTCAGATGAAAGTCAGAATGTACTTGTTATTGAGTACAGAGCTAATACATACGGATATTCAGTAGAATATTACTATGATGGTGTTAAGGATGAGTCAGCTACATTAAATAAGTCAGCTCAGTTTAATACTAAAGTAAATACATATGATCCTAAAGAAAAGCCTGGTTATAAGTTTGAAAAGAATGAGAATTTACCATTAACAATTACAACAGATGCGTCAAAGAACGTAATTAAAGTATACTATGTAAAAGATGCAAGTCAGACAAAGAACATCACATATACAGTTAAGTACTTTAAGGACGGAGCTGAGGTAACAGCAGACAAGCAGACAGTAAATAAGACTGTATGGGTAAATGATTCATCAGAATTAACTGTTGATAAGACTGCTATTAATACAACGGATAAGTATGTTGGATATAAGTTGGATTCAGCAGCAACAGGAGAGATTCCTACAGTAGTTGCAGATGGAACAGTTATCAATGTATATTATGTTAAGGATGAACTTCAGACAAAGGAAGTAACTTATACAGTTAAGTACTTTAGAGATGGAGTTGAAGTAACAGCAGATAAGCAGACAGTAACTAAGCGAATCTGGATAAATGCTCCATTAGAAGTTGAAGTTAACAAGACAGCTATTAACACAACAGACAAGTATGTTGGATATAAGTTAGATTCAGCAGCAACAGGAGAGATTCCTTCAGTAGTTGCATCAGGAACAGTTATCAATGTATATTATGTTAAGGATGCAAGCCAGACAAAGGAGGTAACTTATACAATCAAGTACTATAAAGATGGTGAAGAACAGACAGAAGATACTATTACAGTAACTAAGAAGGTTTGGGTAAATGAGCCATCAGTAATTGATGTTAATAAGGCTGACATTAACACAACAGATAAGTATGAAGGTTATACATTTGATTCAGAAACAACAGGAATTATTCCTAATAAAGCTGATAACGGTTCAGTTATCAAGGTATATTACAAGAAGGTTGTAGTACCAGCTGAGCCATCATCAGACAATAGTCAGGAAACTGTTAAGACAGGTGATAATTCTAACATGATGCTTTACATTCTTATGCTTGCAACATGTGTGGCAGGAGCTGCTACAGTTGTTGTAACAGGAAGAAAGAAGTCAGAACAGGAGTAAGCTTATCTTAGATAAAAGTATTACTTAAAACATAAGACACTGTCGTACCAGATTATGGGGTACGGCGGTGTCTTTTTACATGTAAAAATGTTATTATCTTGACATTGTTTGAATTTGGAAATACAATAGTTGCATATGCAACAATTGGAGGTGCAAGTAATGTTGAGAAGAATTTTTTCTTATATGAAAGAATATAAGAAATACGCATGGCTGGCGCTTATATGTATAGGTGTTGAAGTTGTGCTTGAGATTATGGTGCCTAAGCTGATGGCTGACCTGATTGATATAGGTGTGACCAATTCAGATGTGCCATATATAATAACTAAAGGTATCCAGATGGCTGTATGTGCAGTTGCTGCACTTATATTAGGTGTGGGAAGTGCAAGATTTTCTGCACTTGCAGGTCAGGGACTGGGTGCTAATATAAGAAAGGCTGAGTACGAGAAACTCCAGTCTTATTCATTTTTTAATATAGACCATTTCAGTGTTTCGTCATTGGTTACACGACTCACAAGTGATGTAACTAATATTCAGAATGCTGTATCGACAGGGATGCGTCCATTTGGACGAAGTCCGGTAATGCTGATATTTGCAACGACTCTGGCATTCCAGATTAATTCAACACTGGCACTGGTCTTTCTTGTAGCACTGCCAGTTCTGGCAGTCCTGCTCATCATAATAATCATTAATGTTGGTCCACGATATGGAAGAATGCAGGGAGCAGTTGACCTTGTAAACAGGTGTATAGAGGAGAATCTTACAGCAGTAAGAGTTGTTAAATCATATGTGCGTGGTGATTACGAAATTGAAAAATTCGGACACGTTAATGATAATCTGAAAAACGAATCAGAGAAAGCATTTGGAATAGCTGTACTAAACATGCCTGCTATGCAGTTCGTTATGTATTCTACAATTCTTGGTATTCTTCTTATTGGTGGAAGACTGATTAATTCAGGACAGATGATGATTGGACAGCTTACTTCTTTCTTAAGCTATGTCCTTCTGATACTTAATTCTCTTATGATGATGTCAAATGTATTCCTTCTTATGACAAGGTCACTTGCTTCTGCAGAAAGAATTATGAAGGTAATTGATGAGCCGATTGATATAACTGATGAGAATGCAAAGGACATTGAAGTTAAGAAGGGTGAGATTGAATTTAACCATGTCTGGTTTAAATATAAGGATACCGCCAAAGAATATGTGCTGTCAGATGTTTCATTTCACATTAATGCAGGACAGACAGTCGGAATAATCGGTCAGACAGGTTCATCAAAGACGACGCTTATCCAGCTTATTCCAAGACTTTATGATGCAAGTAAGGGTGAGATTAAGATAGATGGAATAAATGTTAAGGAATACCCGGTTAGACATTTAAGAGATGCAATATCAGTTGTATTACAGAAGAATACACTGTTTTCGGGTTCGCTTATTGATAACTTGAGATGGGGCGATGAAAATGCGACTCTGAATGAGATTAAAGAGGCATGCAGCATAGCGTGTGTTGATGAATTTATAGACAGGCTTCCTGGAGGACTTGATGCAGAGATGGGACAGGAGGGTGTCAATGTATCCGGTGGACAGAAGCAGAGAATATGTATTGCAAGAGCAATATTAAAGAAGCCGAAGGTTCTTATTCTTGATGATTCAACGAGTGCGGTTGATACTGCAACAGAAGGAAAGATAAGAAATGCACTTGCAAAGAAGCTGCCAGATATGACTAAGATTATAATTGCACAGAGAATATCGTCAGTGTGTCATGCAGACCAGATAATTATTATGGACGGCGGTCGTGTGGATGCAATCGGAACACACGAAAGTCTGTTAAGGACTAATAAGATATATCAGGAAATATATGAATCACAGAAGGAAGGAGCTGATCTTTAATGGCTAAGTATGTTGGATATAAAAGACCTAAAGATACGAAAAAGACTGTTAAGCATCTCCTTACATATCTGGGTCATTATAAATGGGCATTCCTGCTTATAGCAATTCTTGTATTTATAAGTGCAGGTGCAGGAATTATGGGAACATTTTTAATAAAACCTGTAGTTAATAATTTCATTGTTCCTGGCAATATGAAAGGACTTATCATGGCTGTGTGCGGAATGGGTGTAATGTATGCGTGTGGCGCGTTGTCAACGCTTGGTTACAACAGGCTTATGGTGCATACTTCCCAGAAGGTGGTAAGTGAGATTCGAATGGATCTGTTTAAGCATACACAGAAGCTTCCGTTGAAATATTTTGACAATAATACACATGGCGAGATTATGAGCCATTTTACTAATGATGTTGATACGGTGCAGGAAGCGATGAACAACAGCTTTGCGATGGTAATCCAGAGCTTTCTTACACTTTTTGGAACTATAACAATGATGCTGGTATTAAGCGTAAGGCTGACTATTATTGTTGTTGTTTTTCTTATTCTTATGTTCATCTTTATCAAATACAATGGTAAACGCAGCAAGAAATATTATCACAGACAGCAGAAGGAACTTGGTAATATCAACAGCTTCGTTCAGGAAATGATGGCAGGACAGAAGGTTGAGAAGGTTTTTAATCATGAGCAGAAGAATTTTGAAAAATTCTGTGAGATGAATGAGAGCTTCAGGAAGGAATCAACTAATGCGCTTGCATATTCGGGAATGCTTATCCCGGTAATTGTAAGTCTGTCATATTTCAATTATGCGCTTTCTGCCTGCGTTGGAGGCATATTTGTAATAAAAGGAATCATGGACCTTGGCAGCATATCTGCATATCTTGTGTATGTAAGACAGAGTGCCATGCCATTAAACCAGTTCACACAGCAGGTTAATTTCATACTTTCAGCGCTTTCGGGAGCTGAGAGAATATTTGACATGATGGATGAGGCAGAGGAGCCTGATGAAGGGAAAGTAACTTTGTGCAATGTCATTAAAAATGCGGATAATACCCTTACAGAAACTTCTGATAAGACAGGATTTTTTGCATGGAAGCTGCCGGCAGGGGAGCTTATTGAGCTTAAGGGTGATGTAAGATTTAATGATGTTGTGTTCGGATATGTGCCTGAAAAGAGGGTACTTAACAAGATTTCGTTGTTTGCAAAGCCAGGACAGAAGATAGCATTTGTTGGTTCGACAGGAGCGGGAAAGACTACTATTGTTAATCTTATAAACAGATTTTACGATATCCAGTCAGGTACGATTACTTATGACGGCATTGATGTAATGAATATTGAGAAAGACGACCTGAGGCGTTCACTTGCAATGGTAATTCAGGATACACATTTGTTCACAGGAACTATTGCAGATAATATAAGATATGGAAAGCTTGATGCAACTGACGAGGAAATCAGGGAAGCAGCTAAGATTGCCAATGCTGATTCATTTATAACAAGACTTCCCCAAGGGTATGACACGATGCTTACTGCTGATGGCAGCAATCTTTCGCAGGGACAGAGACAGCTTCTTGCTATCGCGAGAGCAGCGATTGCCAAGCCGCCGGTGCTTATTCTAGATGAGGCGACAAGCTCGATTGATACACGAACTGAGCGGCTTATTGAGAATGGCATGGACGCAATAATGGAGGGAAGAACAGTATTTGTTATCGCTCACAGACTTTCGACAGTAAGAAATTCTAATGCTATAATGGTTCTTGAAAAGGGCGAGGTAATCGAGCGAGGCAGTCACGATGAACTGCTTGAGCAGAAGGGCAGATATTATCAGTTGTATACAGGACAGTTTGAGCTTGATTAGACAGTGTCGTATACCGCATGAAATCAGTGCTTAAGAGGGGAAATGTAATTATGGATAATGAAATTAAAAATGTGTTCTTTGATATTGAAATGCTTCGAAGACGGCTGATAAGGCCATTTTTTATTGAACTTGGGCTTACAGTTGGCCAGGGGCAGCCAAGAATTCTTAAGGAATTAAGAGAACATGGGATTATGAATCAGAAAGAGCTGGCGGATGCTTGCCTTATGGATGTAACTACGATGTCAAGAACATTAGACAGAATGGAAAAGGATGGTCTGTTAAAGAGAGAAAATAATCCGGCAAGCAGAAGGTCGTGGAATGTGTTGCTTACTGATTATGGCAGCCAGAAGGCTGATGAAGTTATCAGGATATTTAACAGAATCGATAATGTTATATATAATGGATTCAGTGAAGAAGAGGTGCAGACACTATCTGTTATGGCAGGCAAAGTTGAGAAAAACCTCTGGGAGGCAATTAAGAATGAAGAGCAGAAATAAACTTATTATCAGATGGGTGTTTTATCTTCTGGGATTACTGATACTTGCACTTGGAATTATGCTTAATACGAAAGCTAATCTTGGTGTTTCACCAATAATTTCAGTGCCATATTCGATATCTCATATCATAGGATTTAACTTCGCCAATATGACGATGATTGTATATTTTATCTTTGTTTTAATTGAGATGATAATGCATACTATGTGGTATCTTACAGACAGAAAAGAAGCTAAGTATCTTGGAATGTACATTATAAGAGATGCCTTACAGATACCGGTAAGTATAGTATTTACCCGTTTCCTGAATGTGTTCTCAGCACTTATTCCATCTGTACATAACAACATTGTATTACAGATTATAGTATTGCTGCTTGCTGTATTATTGACAGGAATAGGAGCAGCAATGTCACTGAATATGAGAATTATACCTAATCCGGGAGATGGAATTGTACAGGCAATTAGTGATTCTTCAAGGCTTAAAGGCAGAGCCGGCAAGGGTGTGGGCTTCTGCAAGAACTGTTTTGATATATTCAATGTCTGCACAACATTTTTAATAGGACTCTTTACCGGACATATACTTCTTGGTCTTGGACTTGGAACAATTCTTTCGATGATTGGCGTTGGTCGTGTAATTGCAGTGTTTAACAAGCTGTTCAAGGAGCGCATGAAAGCTGTTGCTTTTGATTATGTGGAAGAGTAAGAGACTTGAATTGCAGGTTGAAAACCTACTGGATAGAGATGAATTAGGAGATTAGTAGGTCAATTGGCTGTGAGATGTATGGCATGTAAGGTCTGGAAACCTACTAGATAGAATGATATCTGAAATTTAGTAGGTGTTTTGGAGATGAAATCTGTCTTTGAACAATAGAATAATTATAAAAAGACCTACTATATTCGATGAGAACATCAAGTTGGTAGGTCTTTTAAGTAAAATTCATATGTATTTGTAAGAATTAAACCTACACAATTAAATACCATGAAGCTTTTGGTAGGTTTTGTCACTTATCCAGAGACAGTGAAATGTATCATCCCAAAAAAATGTAAACAGTCAACATTTCATTCAATAAGAATATGATTACAGACTTACCTTCTTATCAAGAAGCACAGCACTTCCGAATGTGCATGCAACCACCATTAATAACTGGAATATGGTAGCTGGAAGGCTTGACATTAATGCCTGGGATAAGCTGTCTGGATTCTTATAAAGTTCAGGCAACAAAGAAGAAATCTTAATTGTTGCATATGCAAGGACACAGAATAATACAACTGAGATAAATCCTTTAATCTTCTTGTTCTGCAAGGCAGTTGATGATAGTGTTATGGCAAAGTATGCAAGTGATATAAGGAAGAAGAAAGCTATAAGGAATGATATTATTCCAGCTACAATATTAATAATTATGTTGACAACATCAATACCCATAAACTTTAACATTTCTGAGAAATTCTTGAGTGTGTCAGCCAGGTCACCAAAGACACCAGCCATCATGAATATATCAAGAATTCCGAAGCCGATGAATATTGCTGAAATTCCTATTCCAATAATCAGTGTATAGAGCAGTTTTGATGTTATTATGCTAAGAGAAGAGTTAGGTGTCATGAATATCAGGTAACTGCTTTTACTTGAAAGTTCTCTGTTATATGTTACTACTCCGAATATAAATACAATAAAATAACTTACTGAGGCAGCTATTATTAAAAGTCCTCCGAAAAGGCTTGTATAGTTAAGATTTTCAGTCAGGCAGAAAAACATAAACAGAGCCTGAAGTACACAGATAATACCTGCCACGATTCCTATACCGAGAAGATTCTTTCTCAATTCGTATTTTGTTAATTTTAACATTGAAGATTCCCCCTTTTAATATGCATAAATGCGTTTGTACTGGTCAACGATTGACATGCCCGAAGCTGTTCGTAAATTTTCAGCATCTCCCTGTGAAACAATCACACCGTCTTTGATAAATACTGCGTAGTCAATAACAGCTTCAAGCTCATCAACAAGGTGACTCGACATGATGATAATCTTATCAGGTGAAGCCTTGCTGATTACCGCATTGATAACCTGCTCTCTTGCAACAATATCAACACCGTTAAGTGGTTCATCAAGCATAATAACAGATGCATTTCTTGAAAGATTAACAGCAAGCTTAAGCTTAGCCATCATTCCTGATGACATCTTGCTGGCTTTCATGTCAGGCGTAAGCTTCATCTCATTAAGATAGTTGTAGTACTGGTCAAGTGAGAAATCCTCAAAGAAATCAGCATAATACTTTCCAATATCAGCACAGCTCATATAGTTATAAAAATAACTTTCAGTAGGCATATAAGCTATGTGTTTCTTAGTTTCTACTCCTATTGGAACACCTGAAAGAGTGATGTCCCCGGAAGTAGGTTTTACCAGACCTGCTATCATCTTCATTAAAGTTGTTTTGCCGCTTCCGTTAGAGCCAAGCAGAGCGTATATTCTGCCAGGCATGAAGTCGATGGAAACATCATTAACGGCAGTCATCTTCATATACTTTTTAGTAACATTTTTACATTGCAGCATAATTAAATCCCTCCATATTTTATTCGTGATAATTCTTAATGAGATTAATAATCTCATCTTTAGAAAAACCAAGGCTTGTCATTCCGGAAATGAAAGTCTCAATCATTTCACTGGAAAGTTCTGCCTTTAATGTATCAATCAGATGCACATCCTCTGATACAAATGTGCCAAGACCTCTTTTGGTATAGCACAGACCACACTGTTCAAGTTCATTGTATATTCTTGCAGCAGTGTTAGGATTGACCGTGTACTGTACGGCAAGTTCCCTGGTTGATGGAAGCTTGTCGCCAAGCTTAATCTCACCGGTAAGAATTCTCTTTTTGATATCATCAATTACCTGAAGATAAATTGGTATATTAGCCTTATAGTCCATAATCCCTCCTCCTGTAATAGGTAATGTACACATGACGCGTACCTGTGTACTAGCACAATAGTACACTATAACAATATAACTGTCAACAGGAATAATAAAAATAGTAAAATTTTTAAAAATGGTGTATGATAACTTAGAAAAAATGTAGAAGGAATACAGTATTTATGACGGTTCAGCAGGCATATAAAATATTTGATGTCAGATCAGATATTACTAAGATGGAATTGAAGAAGCGGTACAGACGGCTTATGCATATGGTGCATCCGGATGCTGTGCTAAACAGAGATAAATCAAACAAAGAAAATGTATATAGATACAGTGCATATGAAATTAATGAAGCATATACTGTTCTTTTCAATCAGACTGGGCAGGAATCATTGAAGAGTAACTATAAATATGATTATAAATATTCCGAATATGATGAGAAATATTATGGAACTGATCAGGAAAATGAAGAATATGATTTTACAGCTCCAGAGAATGAACATGCCTTTTGCCAACGCAATGTGTATCATTATGCTGAAGATTACAATGGCAACAACATTGGAAGATTTAAGGTTGCACGAGGCAGATATATGTGGATGCCAGAGGAGGATTTTAAGTTGTTTCTGCGCAGTATATATGAATGTAGTGAGGAACTTCTTAACAGAATTGATGAAGAAACAGGAAGAGTGCATGATTCAGAATACAAAATCATATATCAGGCAGAACTTGCATATCTGTTAGCACAGCAGTTTACTGCAACATCAGATACATTGGGAAATATTCTTACATCAATTGATGATGCTGCAAATGTATTTTATGTCGGAGCAATGCTTGAAATGTCACCTGAATCTGGATTTATCAAAGCTGGAATGAAGCTGTTTCCGGCAGGAATAAAAAAGCATAGACTGTATTTAATGACTCGTTCGGGAAAAGAAGCGGGATACATATCATTTAAAGATGACAGATTATATTATGTGCTTATTCCGATACTTGAGCAGAAGCGTGCAATGGTAAAGATAGAAGTATCTTCGAAGCAGGACAGACATAATACAATGGGAGAGAAGAAATATAAGAACATTGATTTGTGGGTTAAAATCGGAAATGATGCAACATTTCCTGAAAATATTAATATGAGAATTGAAGATTTGTTTAACAGCTACCATGAAAGCAAGTAAAAGTGGTAAGAAAAGCGGTCATATCAGAACAGAATCTGATGTGACCGCCTTTATCATTTAATTCTTAGACTGTGCGTCAGTGTTGTTGTCCTGACTTTCCGTTTTGGCTCTGTCAAGCCACACACCAAGTCCACAGGCAGCAACAGCAAGAACAATGACGATACCGACTGTTATATTACCTAACATATTATTATTCATCCTTTCAAACTTAGTCAAACATAGATATTCCGAAACGAAGCTTTCTGCAAAATTTATATACAATGGTTCCGAAAATACCTACAGTTATTCCAACGGTGGATGCAACAGATACACCTCCACCCAGAATAATACCGATTATCATTAAAATATTCATATTTATTGCCTCTACATATAATTGTTTAATATTGTTAATAATATACATGAATAATGTATTACCAGAAAATGTTCTGATTTAATGATAATCTGTTATTTTTTGCCGTCAGTCTGATGGATATAATTAAGAGTGACAGTAGTGCTGCATGTGATAGAATCATGCATTACGCCTGTCGATTTGAAATAGATACTGATACCGATAGCTGCACACAGACCGCAAAGTAAGAATTGGAATATGCGTAATACATTGCGGGAACTGCTTCTGTCTGCTGTAAGATTGGTGATTGATGTTCTCACAAGTCCAAGCATTTCAGTTGTACATGGCATGGTATCACTGACAGAAGGCTCAGGTGTAGCGAATACCTTAGCTTCTGATACAGAAAAAGAGTCCACTTCAGGAACAGATACATTGGCTCTGTCAAGGCACATGCCAACAAGGAAGAAAGTTATTATAAATATGCAGCTTAACAGTCTTTTAAAGCTCTTTTTCATAAGAACATCTCCTTTCCAAAGTGAATCCTATCTGATTTACTATATCATATTCAGCAGAGGGAATAAAGAGAAAATATATGTGAAAATGTGTATTTTACAATGTTTGACAATCCAATGTGAAATAGGTAAAATACATATAAATATGTGCATTTTGGAACATAAAAATGCATTGTGAATCAGGAGGAATTTAATATGGCATGTTTTATAGTACCAGGTACTGAAGCTATCGTTACAACAGCGATAACTAAGATTGTTGAAAAGAAAGAGAAGAAGGAAATATGTTCGTGCGAGACAGAAGGTGCTGTAGAAGCAGTTAAGGAAGAAAAGGTACTTCCATTTTCTAGAAAGTTAAAGTGGCTTAACAATATGCTTTGGGGTGGAACAGCTTTACTTGCATTCGAGCATGTATGGCATGGAGAAGTTACTCCTTTCTTTCCATTCTTAACAGCAGCAGGTAATCCGGATGATGCTGTGCAGATGTTACATGAGATGGCAACTGCCGGTGTTGGCATGGCAGTGGTTGTTACAGCTGTGTGGGTCGGTATGGTAGCAATAGCTTCCGGAGTAGAAAAGAAAGCAGCTAAGGAAGCAGAAGTTAAAGGATTGGAGAGATAATTATGACATTACTTATAGCTGTATTTGCAGCGGTTATAACTACTATCATATGGTATACTAATGACAGGCGTTCGCAGTTAAAACTTGGAACACTTGCGCTTATGTACTGGGGTGCATCACTTATGTGGATGGTAGATGCAGTTGTGGAATATATTGAACTGGGGGCAGAGTATTTTACTCCGGCATCATCAGATATGCTTAATGACGCATTTTTGGGTTTATCAGTGGTAGCTTTTGGACTTATCATATGGATTGTTATACTTATGGTTAAAGATCCGCTTGGAGTAGTACGCAAGACTGTACTTAATAAATAAAGAAGATTGTTGGAATATGAATTTTAAGAGAAAAGAACTTGCTAAAAATGCTAAGAAGAACTTAAAAAAACATTACTGGCTGTTAGTAGCAGTCTGCTTTTTTGCGGCTTTCATCGGCTCTGAATATACAGAGACGATGGAAGCCTTTAAAAGTTTAGGAACAGTTAACAATGAAATTCAAGGTGCAGCATCGGTTGAAGCAAATGTTGATACTGTCGCCAACAGTTCGATTGTAAGTTCTGTGGTTCAGGCAATGGGCGCAGTAATCACGGGTGACGATGATTTTGGAAGGACGCAGTCTGATGCGAAGGTTTCAGAGGCCAAAGACAATGCAACCAAGGTATTGGGAAGAACAAGAGGAGTATTTGCATCTTTAGTTAATGCTATAACATCAGGCGGAATTGTATTTACATTTGTGGATTCACTATCATCAGTCATAAGTTCAAGAAGAGCAGTTGTGCTTATACTTCTGATAGTGGCACTTATGGTATATGTGTTTATAACATTTTTTATCAAGAAAACTTATCTTGTTATATCAAGAAGAATAGTGCTTGAAACGCGCACATATGATGCTGTTCCACCTGGAAAGTTTATGTTTCTTCTCCGGGTAAAAAGATGGATGAAGGCATCGTGGGTGCTTATTGTCAATAATGTATATGAAATATTATGGTCACTTACAATTGTAGGTATATTTGTGAAGCATTTTTCATACATGCTTGTGCCATACATTATCGCGGAGAATCCTGATATGAAGGCAAATGAGGCTATAACCTTATCAAGAAAGATGATGAAAGGCTACAAATGGAGGGCATTTCTGTATGGATTATCATTCATTGGCTGGACAGTGATTGGAATGGCAACGTTAGGAGTTGTAGGAGTGCTGTTTGTGAATCCTTATAAAGCTGCATTTTATGCAGAATTCTATGCAAATGTAAGAACAGTATATCTTGAAAAAGAACCAGAGGCGGTTAAGTGGCTTAATGATTCATATCTGTATGAAAGACCATCAGAAGAGCAGCTTAAAAATGCATACGCAGATGTATATGAACTTATAGATAGTCCGCAGCCACAGATTGATTTTGATGATTACCACAATTCGAGAATAGGAAGATTGAAGAAATTAAGAGTATTTTTAGCCAACACATTTGGCATAATACTTATTAACAGCAAGGCAGAGCTGGAATTTGAAGAAAAAAAGAAGGAAATGCTTCGTATGAGTAAGAATAAAGCAGAAGCAGTTGGAAAAGCCTATCCTGCCCGCCTTTTCAATCTTAAGGAACACAGAGTTGACCTTGAAAATACAGTGTATATGCGTAATTATTCAATACCATCGCTTATACTGATATTCTTTTCGTTATGTTTTGTGGGATGGATATGGGAGGTTACGCTTCATCTGATATCGTCACATACATTTGTAAACAGAGGTGTTCTTCATGGACCGTGGCTTCCTATATATGGTTCAGGTGGAATACTCATACTGATATGTCTTAAAAAATTAAGAAATAAGCCGGTTGTGGAATTCTTTGCATCAGTAGTTTTATGCGGATTTGTTGAATATTTTACATCTTTGTATCTGGAAATCAGCTGCGGAAGAAGATGGTGGAATTATAACGGGTATTTTCTTAACCTTAATGGAAGAATATGTGCTGAAGGTCTTTTAGTATTTGGACTTGGAGGAGTTGCAATCGTATATATTATTGCACCGCTTCTTGATAATTTCTTCAGAAAGATTAAACTGAGGGTTGTTGGTGCAGTGTGTGCGGCACTGATAGTTGCATTTGTTGTGGATATGGTATATTCCAAAAAGAATCCTAATACGGGTAAAGGAATATCAACATTTAATGATAATACACCAGAATATATGCTGGCAGAAATGTATCAGGGGGCAGAGGACAGGTATGAGGATAGAATATCTTTTGATCAGAAATTTTAAATCAATCAGAGAACTTGAGATTAATGATGTTGAAGATGTACTGATTCTTGTTGGAAGAAATAATGCAGGAAAGAGTGTGGTTCTTGACGCAATAAGAGCGGTTACTGGAGATTACGAAGTTTCATTAAGAGATTTCAATGACAACGAAGGTAATATAAGCATTACAGTTCGCATCAGTATTGAAGATGAGGATCTGGCTGTATTGTATCAGAAGGGACAGGTAAGCTCTTTTAAACATTATGACTTGTGGTATAAGGATTTTTGCAATAAACTTCCATCGTTAAATGATGGTATTCTTGAATTTGAGTATGTATATAGCCGGGATGGTAAGATTAAGTACAGGGATGGAGTTAAGAAGAATAATATTTATATAAAGACAGTTCTTCCTAGAATATTCTATGTTGACCATGAGAGACGTAAGTCATCGATTCAGGAAGATCTTATCATGCTACAGGGTGGAACTGAATATGCAGACCTTAAAGATAACGTGTGTATATTTGATAAGCATAAGATGTGTAATCAGTGCTTTAATTGCATAGGAATCATTAACCGCAAGAAACCGGAACAGCTATCTTTATTAGAAACAGCGAGACTTATGCAGTATAAGCTGTTTAATTTTAATCTGGCTAATTTTGAGAACAAACTTAATGAGAAGTTCAGAAACAATGGTGGTATTGGAGAAAGGATTCATTATCAGATTACATTTGATGCAGAGAAACTCATGCATGTTGATACAATTGTTCACAATGAAATGCGTGACACTGATGGGGATGTCAATGACCTTTCAGATGGACTGAACAGTATTTACATTCTGTCGCTGCTTGAAACATATGCAGAATATGGAAGTACTGTGCCATACATTATTCTGATTGAAGATCCGGAAATATATCTACATCCTCAGCTACAGAAGATAGCAAGTGAAATCCTGTACAAGCTTTCAAGAAAGAATCAGGTTATATTCTGCACGCATTCACCGCAGATGTTATTTAACTTTACTACAAGACAGATTCGTCAGGTGGTTAATGACAGAGATAATAATACAGTCGTTACTCCGGAAGCAGATATTGATGATATATTAGATGATCTTGGATATGCTGCTAATGACCTTATGAATGTGAGCTTTGTATTTATAGTGGAAGGAAAACAGGACAGAAGCCGTCTGCCGCTACTTCTGGAGAAATATTATTCAGAAGTTATAGATGAGAATGGCAATCTCAATCGTATAGCGATAATTGCAACTAACAGTTGTACAAACATCAAGACTTATGCCAATCTGAAATATATAAATACATTATATCTTAAGGATGAGTTCCTTATGATAAGAGATGGAGATGGTAAGGATGCTGACCATTTAAGAGACCAGCTTACCAATTACTATAAGCAGCGTGCAAAGCAGGATTATGGCAATCTGCCAAGAGTAACAGACCGTAATGTGCTTATATTAAAATATTATTCATTTGAGAATTATTTTCTTGACCCTGAGATAATGACTAAGATAGGTGTTGTAAAAAGCGTAGACCAGTTCTATGATATATTGTATGCCAAATATAAAGAATACCTGTACCGCCTTGTCAGCACTAAGAAAATGTTAGAAAAACTGAACATAACAATTGAGACAAGACAGGACATCATAGACAACATGGAGAATATCAGAAAATATGTCAGAGGACACAACCTGTATGACATATTCTACGGACGTTACAAGGGTGAGAAAGAAAATGCAATATTAAGAGCGTACATAGACGCAGCTCCAAGGGAGAATTTCGATGATATATTCGATGCAATTGATAATTTTGTGTACTTTAATAATCGTAGGAATGATTAAATTGGGTTATGGGCATGAGGGCGTACAACCGCCGAGGTACTTCTATATAGTGCATATCCTAATGAATTGCCGTATATAAAGTGAATAACAGCCGTGGCGTCTGTATATATGATATGTTCGATTTATTCCGAATCGTGTGTGAGTTAATGCCGCTATCTATAAAAGTTCAGTGCTGGAAATCTCGTTCAAGCGAAGCGCGTTTGATTTCCAGCACTGTAATAAACTCTATAGATGGCGGCATTTACTCACACTAGATGCAGGAATCCATGAGAACATGTCATATATACAGATGCCACGGCGTCATGCACACTTATGAATACCAATATTTAGTTGGATGACTTCTTAATTAAATCAGAATACCAATAAGCGGAATCTTTAGGAATTCTCTGTTGTGTTTCATAGTCTACGAATACTAACCCGAATCTTGGGTCGTAGCCGCTGTGCCATTCGAAATTATCTGTGAATGACCAGTGGAAGTAGCCGAGTATTGGAACACCGGCTTTGTAGGCTTTCTCAAGGTCTGTGAGATATCTTGTCAGAAAGTCGATACGGTTGCTGTCGTGGACTTTGCCATCAAGACTTATGATATCGTTGCAGGCAAGTCCATCCTCAAATATATATATTGGAAGATTATATCTTTCATACAGATATCTTATACCATAATTCATAACACCGGGAGTTACAGGCCAGCCAAGAGCTGTTCGTGGACTGCCTGGTTTTTTGTTAATATGGCCGGCTGCATTTATTTCATGTCCGTTATATACATTTATGCCAAGATAGTCAATTGGCTGATGTATCAGTTCAATATCGCCATCTTTTACGAATGGCAGTTCTTCATAATGTCCGATTTTTTCAAGATCAGGTTCAAGATGTAATTCTGTACCAGCAATGTCAGGATATCTGCCAAGACATGTCATGTCGCAGAATATAGTATGGTTAAAAGTCATGTTGCCTTTAACTATATTGAAACATTCAGCTCTTGCAGCATCAATGTCTTCATCACATTCTTTTGAAGGATAGCACAGGTCACCAGTGCTGGAAAAACCGGTTTTTACAGGTTGTTTTGCAACGGCACGCATCTTAGTAACAGCAAGACCGTGAGCGAGTGCAAGATGGTGGATTACAGACAGGACAGATACTGCGTCAAGCTTCTTACCTGGAGCATGAAGTCCAAGCATGTATCCGAGTCCGGATATAATCTGTGGCTCATTGATGGTGGCGATATTAGTTACACGGTCTGAAAAATGTTCGCATATGAATTCAGCGTAATCAGCAAATATGAAGGCAGTCTCACGGTTGAGCCATCCACCTTTATCTTCAAGTGCCTGAGGTAAATCCCAGTGATAAATCGTTATGAATGGTTTGATATTATTTTCAAGGCATAAGTTTACAATCTTATCATAGAAATCAAGTCCGGCTTTGTTGTAGCGGATATTGCCGTCAGAATCCTTAACAATTCCATCAGGAAATATTCGTGACCATGAAATTGAAAAGCGGTATGCCTGAATACCAAGATTTTTCATAAGTGCAATATCCTCGCGATAGCGGTGATAGTGGTCACATGCTTTATTGCCATTCTCATCATGTGCAATATTACCCGGTTTATTAGAGAATGTGTCCCAGATAGAAAGACCTTTGCCATCTTCGGTAAAGGCTCCCTCTATCTGATAGGAACTAGAGGCGGTACCCCATAAAAAGTTCTTATCAAACATAATAATTCCTTTCTTTATAGTTGTCAGATGTTAACAGTTACATTATATACTTTAGTGTCTTTATTATATGGAACAGTGTTGCCACTGATTTCACTGCCATTGACAATAAGAGAAGAAACTCTTTCGTGCTTCTCATTGCTGATAGTAATGTTATATACAGCATCTCTGAATTTTCTTGTAATTGTCAGATTCTTAATGGAATCAGGCAGACAAGGGTCAATGGTGAGTCCTTCAAATGAAGCTCTTACACCAAGTATATATTGAGATATACTTGTAAATGTCCATGCAGCGGTGCCTGTAAGCCAGCTGTTTTTGGCTTCACCAAAGCTTGCGGCATCTTTGCCGGCAATCATCTGTGAATATACATAAGGTTCAGTCCTGTGTATATCACTTATCTCTTCAAGATATGCCGGACATATTTTCTTGTATGTTTCGAATGCTCTGTTTTTATCATCAATAACGGTTTCAGCAATAGATACCCAAGGATTATTATGACAGAATATTCCAGCATTTTCTTTGTATCCAGGCGGATAAGAAGATACCTCGCCGAGTTCAAGATGATATGACCTGTAAGCTGGTTGTAAAATCATAATTCCGTACTTTGTATCAAGAATTTTTTCTACTGAATCCATAGCTTTCTGTGCGAGTCCTTCTTTGACACCTATACCTGCCATAACACAGAAGCCCTGTGGTTCAATGTATATCTGTCCATCTTCACATTCATGTGAACCAACCTTACGGCTTTCGGCATCATATGCACGAAGGAACCATTCACCATCCCAGCCTGCATCAAGAACAGCTTTATACATGTCATCAACATGGGAACGTACAGCATTTTCTTCCTCTGTAAGACCTGATATGTGGCATATGTCTGCATATTCATTGCCATATTTTACATACATTCCAGCGATAAATACCGATTCAGCAACAGGTCCTTCTGATGGTCCGGTAGTCTGGAAAGATTCACCCGGAGCAGAAGAGAAGCAGTTTAAGTTGAGACAGTCATTCCAGTCAGCTCTTCCGATAAGTGGCAGCTTATGCGGTCCAAGATGAGTAGTTGTATAATTGAAGGATCTTCTTAAATGTTCCATAAGCGGCTGCGCCTTACTTGTATCGCAGTCAAATGCTACCTTTTCATCAAGAATGCTGAAATCGCCGGTTTCTTTAAGATATGCAGCTGTTCCTGCAATAAGCCAGAGAGGATCATCGTTAAAGCCTGAACCAATATCAGAATTACCTTTCTTGGTTAATGGCTGATACTGGTGGTAAGCACTTCCATCTTCAAATTGAGTGGCAGCAATATCAAGAATTCTCTGTCTTGCTGAATCAGGAATAAGGTGTACGAAGCCAAGTAAATCCTGACAGGAATCTCTAAATCCCATACCACGACCGGTTCCAGACTCATAATATGAAGCAGATCTTGACATGTTAAATGTTACCATACACTGATATTGGTTCCATATATTAACCATACGGCAGAGCTTCTTGTCTTCTGTGTCAACAATATAAGACGAGAGAAGATGAGTCCAGTAATCTTTTAAAGCAGCAAGAGCTGTATCAAATTTTGCCGGAGTGTTGTATTTTTCAAGAAGGGCATATGCAGGTTCTTTGTTAACAATTCCGAAAGATTCCCACTTCTTATCATCAGGGTTCTCTGCATATCCTATAATGAATACATATTCTTTCTCTTCGCCCGGCTCAAGGTCAATATCGATTCTGAAAGATCCAACAGGTGACCATCCGCTTGCAATAGAATTATAAGATGTACCTTCTTTAACAGCTTTAGGCATTGCAGGACTTCCGTATGTACCGATGAAACTTTCTCTGCTTGTATCGAAACCGTTGGCAGCAGTGCTGACGGCATGAACAGCATAATGGTTACGCCGCTCACGGTATTCTGTCTTGTGATATATTGCTGACATGGCAGCGGTGCCAATATTAATCTCCGGCTGAACTTCAACTTCGCCTGTGCTGAAGTTACGCTGGAAGTTGTTGCAGTCATCAACTGCATTCCATAAACAGAATTCTATATAAGAATATACAGATAAATGTTTAACAGAATTTCCTGTGTTCTTAATAGTAAGTTTATCAAGTTCACAATTATCTCCAATAGGAACGAGAGCAGTCTGTGTAGCTTTAATGTCATTCTTGGATGAAGAAATCACTGTATATCCAAGTCCGTGACGACATGTATAATCCTCAACTGGTGTCTGGGATGGCTGCCATCCAGGATTCCATATGGTATCCTCATCTTTAATATAAATGTAGTGGCCGTTGTTATCTAAAGGAGAATTATTATAGCGATATCTTGTGAGTCGGAGCAGCTTGGCATCCTTATAGAAACAGTATCCTCCGCCGGTATTGCTCTTAAGACTGAAAAAATTCTCGCAGCCTAAGTAATTAATCCATGGCAATGGAGTTTCTGGTGTGGTTATGACATATTCTTTATTGATGTCATCAAAAAAACCGAATTGCATATTATACCTCCTGTACACATATAATTTATAGAAAACGATTAAGTGCATTAAGGTACAAGTTCTAATATTGATTTTATAGTAATAAGTATATTTTAAGGCTTGGATTAAATCAATGATTATTTTGAATTTGAATAAGAATTGGTAGAAATGCACAAAAAATACGATGATATATAAGAAAATAAGTAAAATTTACAAAAGTGCTTGCATTTATATCTGATATGAGTTATAGTAAAGCTACGAAAACGATTAAGTAATGCATGAAAGGAATGAATCTATGGTATCTATGAAAGATGTTGCTGTAGAATGTGGGGTTTCAATTGCTACAGTAAGTAAAGCTCTCAATGACCATAGTGACATCAGTGAAGAGACACGCAGGAAAGTTAAAGAGGCAGCTAACAGACTTGGATATTATCCGAATTCAGCAGCCAGAGCACTTAAGACGAACCGTTCATATAACATAGGAGTTCTTCTTAATAATGGTCTTGCACATGAGTATTTCGCCGAGGTTCTTGAGAGTTTTAAGAATGAAGCAGAGAAGAAGGGGTATGATATTACATTTGTAAGCAATCACTCTAAGAAGATGACTTTCTACGAACACTGTTTATACAGAAATTTTGATGGCGTGCTTGTAGCTTGTGAGGATTTCAGCAATCCTGAAATCTATGAAATGGTTAACGGGAGATTACCAGTTGTGACCATCGACTACATTTTCAATGGCAGTACATCGGTCAATTCTAACAACGTGAAAGGGATGAGTGAATTAGTACGTTACGCGTACAGCAGGGGACACAGAAAGATAGCTTATATTTATGGAAACGTTGAATCAGAGGTTACGAAAGAACGTCTGGCAGCCTTTTATAAGACAATGGGTGAATTAGGGGTAGAAGTTCCAGATGAATACATTAAAGAATCAACCTATCTTGATTCGATAAAAGCTGAGAAGCTTACATATGAGCTGTTAAAATTAAAGGAACCGCCAACATGTATTTTTTATCCGGATGATTTATCTGTGGTTGGAGGAAAGAATGCTATTAGGAATATGAAATTGCATAGTCCGAAGAATGTGTCTGTTGCGGGTTACGATGGAACAAGATTCTCGCAGATGTTAAATCCTAAGATTACAACAATTCGTCAGAATACCAGGGAAATCGGCAGGATTGCCGCAGATGAGCTTATAAGTGCTATAGAGAATCCCAGGGCAACGATAGTAAAGAGGGTTGTTGTAGATGCGGAACTAATCGAAGGGGAAACAATTAAAAGAATAGGAAACTAAAGGTGTCGTCTAAGATTTATGGAGGGTTTTTTATGAAAAAGAGATTATTAAGTATGGCACTTGGTACAATGATGGTGCTTTCCACATTAGCAGGTTGTGGATCAAAGGATGGTGGTTCGGCAGCAGTTAATACTAAGCCTGAGGAACAGGGTAAGGTACTTAACATTTACTGCTGGAATGAAGAGTTTAAGAGCAGATTTGAAGGATATTATAAGAATGTTCCTTCAGATGTTAAGGTAAACTGGGTAATTACTCCTAATGAAAACAACGCTTATCAGAATGCTCTTGATGCTGCATTATTAAAGCAGAAGGATGCGGCAGCAGATGATAAGATTGATATGTTCCTTATCGAAGCTGATTATGCTTTAAAGTATGTTAACAGTGATTACACACTTGATGTAAAAGATGTAGGTCTTACAGATGATGACCTTAAGGATATGTATCAGTACACAAAGGATATCGCAACTGACAGCAAAGGAAAACTTAAGGCTACAACATGGCAGGCAACTCCAGGACTCTTTGCTTACAGACGTTCTATTGCTAAGGATGTTCTTGGAACAGATGATCCGGATAAGGTTCAGGAAGCACTTTCAACTTGGGATAAGTTTGATAAGGTAGCTGAACAGGCTGCTGCTAAGGGCTACAAGATGCTTTCAGGTTATGATGATTCATACAGAGTATTCTCTAACAATGTATCAGCTCCTTGGGTTGATTCTAATAACAAGATTGTTATTGATGATAACATTATGAAGTGGGTTGATCAGACTAAGAAATATACAGATAAGGGCTATAATAATAAGTCATCTCTTTGGGATTCAACATGGGCAGCAGATCAGGGACCTTCTGGTAAGGTGTTTGGCTTCTTCTACTCAACATGGGGAATTAACTTTACACTTTTAGGTAACTCACTTGCTACACCTGTTAAGGAAGGTGGTAAGGAAGAGGTTGGTAACGGTATCTACGGCGACTATGCAGTATGTGAAGGTCCACAGAGCTACTACTGGGGTGGTACATGGATTTGTGCAGCAGCAGGAACAGATAACGCTAACCTTGTAAAAGATGTTATGAAGACACTTTGCTGTGATAAGGCTACAATGAAGAAGATTACAGAAGATACTCAGGATTATACTAATACAACATCAGGTATGAATGAAATCGCTAGCAGTAACTTCAAGTCAGATTTCCTTGGCGGTCAGAATCATATCAAGTTATTTGCTAAGTCAGCTCCTAAGATCAGCATGAAGAATATTTCTTCTTATGACCAGGGTCTTAATGAAGAATTCCAGAAGGCTATGAAGGATTACTTCGATGGCAATGTAACTAAGGATAAGGCTCTTGATAACTTCTATAAAGCAGCTATTGAGAAATATCCAAACCTTTCAAAGTAATTAGTAATTGCTAGTCATTAAGGCACAGTCATTATAATAAGTATGTTATATGGCTGTGCCTTTTTATATGGCAGGAATGGAGATATGTATGAATAAAAAGAAGAAAAAGTTAGTAAGCTATGCAAAATGGGGATACATATTTCTTATACCGTTCTTTGCAGTATATATTGTGTTTTCATTAATACCACTGATATCTACATTTTATAATAGTTTTTTTGAGAACTATATGGTTGGGCTTATGCAGGTCGGACCTAAGTTCGTTGGATTTGACAATTACAAGGCCATACTGTTTAACGGTGATACATTGCTCTATCTGAAGAATACAATGATAATGTGGCTGATGGGATTTATTCCACAGATTCTTATATCATTGCTTCTGGCGTCATGGTTTACAGATCTTAGATTAAGATTAAAATGTACAGGATTTTTTAAAACTATAATCTATATGCCTAATTTGATTATGGCATCTGCATTTGCCATGTTATTCTACGCAATATTTGCAGATCAGGGACCAATCAATAACATGCTTAACAGTATGGGATTGCCTACATATAGATTCCTTGCAGAGGTAGCAGGAGCAAGAGGACTGATTGCTCTTATGAACTTCCTTATGTGGTTTGGTAATACAACAATAATTCTTATGGCTGCAATTATGGGTGTTGATCCTTGCCTTTTTGAAGCAGCAAGAATTGATGGTGCTAATTCAAGACAGATATTTGGAAAGATTACACTTCCACTTATTAAGCCTATTCTGGCATACACACTTATCACATCATTAATTGGTGGTATCCAGATGTTCGATGTTCCTCAGATACTTACTAATGGTAATGGTAATCCGGATAGAACAAGTATGACGGTTATTATGTATCTTAATAAGCATCTTTATAGTAAGAATTATGGTATGGCAGGTGCGCTTTCAGTTATTCTGTTTATTGTAACAGCAGTACTTAGTATAGTTGTATTTAATTATATAACAAAGGATATGGAAGCGGCGGGAATAAGAAAAGCTAAGAAGAAAAAAGCAAAGGAGGCGAAGTAATATGAATAATTCAGGTAAAGCCTCTGCAAGTGCCGATATTAAAGGCACTAATGCTGGAGTGAAAGACAGGATAATACTTACAACGGAGAGAGTGTTATGTTATATTGTACTTATTCTTATAACATTCTTGTGCCTTTTCTCGTTCTATGTACTTATTATTAATACAACAAGATCACACCCTGATATCCAGAAGGGATTCTCATTTCTTCCGGGAAAGTCATTTATGGTAAATATGAAGAATGTTCTGGCTAATGAGAATATTCCGGTTATTAAGGGTATGTTTAACAGTTTGTTTGTTGCTGCATGCTCAGCAGTTCTGTCGGTGTATTTCTCAGCACTCACAGCATTTGCTATTCATGCATATGACTTTAAATTAAAGAAGTTTGCATTTACATTCATTCTTCTTGTAATGATGGTGCCAACACAGGTGTCAGCACTTGGATTTGTTAAGTTGATCGGAGACTGGAAACTTCTGAATTCATATATACCTCTTATTGTTCCTTCAATCGCAGCGCCTGTAGTATTCTTCTTCATTAAGCAGTATATGGACAGTGTGCTTCCAATGGAACTTATAGAGGCGGCAAGAATTGATGGCGCAAGAGAGTTTAGAATATTTAACCAGATTGTTCTGCCTCTTATGAAGCCAGCTCTGGCTGTTCAGTTGATATTTACTTTCGTATCATCATGGAATAATTATTTTATACCTTCACTCCTTATTAACAAGGCAAGTAAGAAAACACTTCCTTTGTTAATAGCACAGCTTCGTAGTGCAGATTTCCTGAAGTTTGATATGGGTCAGGTATATATGATGATAGCATTTGCTATTGTTCCGGTAATTATAGTATATATCTGTCTTTCAAAGTTCATTGTAAGAGGTGTTACACTTGGTGGTGTTAAAGGTTAGATATGCTTTTAGATTAAAAAGAACCGTCCTGATTTCAGGGGCGGTTCTTTTTTGCGTTGTGCGCTTTGGTAATGCAGTTTCTGTTTAGAAAATGTATTCTATATATCTGTCAAGATGCTCTCCGGCTTTAAGAAAAGGGGACGGAAAGTTATTATGATGCATTGAGTCAGGGAAAAACTGAGGCTCAAAACATATGCCATGCTGATCGTTGTATGGCATATTGTATTTACCGGTACAGTTACCTATATAATTACCGTTATACAGCTGCAATCCTGGGAAACTGGTCTTTACAGACATGCTTATGCCTGCTTCTGGGTCGGTTACTTTAGCGGCATATTCATATGCATCAGAGAGAACGTAATTGATATCAATATAATCTGTTCCAACTCTTCTTGGATTACGGAAATCATACATTGTTCCTTCAACAGGCAGAATGTCACCTGTGGGGATATTGCTGCTGTCTACAGGGGTGTAGCAATCTGCTCCTACAGATACTATATAATTACAGATATTCTTTACCCCAGAAAAATTAAAGTAACTATGATTGGTGAAGCTGCATACCGTATCCATATCTGACACTGCGTCATAATGCACAAGTATTGAATTCCTGTCAGTAATAGTAATTGTCTGGGTAACTTTAAGATTACCAGGAAATCCATTCTCCAGATGCGGGCTGTTAAGTGTGAGGATGAGAGCCTCGGGATTAACATCATACTGCCACATACATTTGTTGAAGCCGTGTCCGCTGTGAAGAGTATTATTACCTTCGTTGGCAGGAAGGTGCCAGTCTTTACCGTTAAGAGTTATGCATGCCCCGGCAATTCTGTTGGCGAATCGGCCCATTGTTCCACCGAAGTTCTGCTGGTCATAATAATATTCTTCCGGGGTATCATAACCAAGGATTATGTCGTGCTGTGTGCCGGATGAATCAGTTACGAACATTGACTGGAATGTTGCACCGTAGTCTGAAACATAAAGCGATATGCCATTATATGAAAGCTGAATAATATGACACATTGTACCATCGGGGAGAATCCCCCATTTTTTGACATTATATTGCATAAATACTCCCTTCTGTGTATATGATTAATACGAACAATAAATATGAATTAAGTATACCATTTTATACAAAGAAGTTCTATGTTTTTATATAAAAATGTGATATATTTATTAATATGTCGGATTAATATATTTAACTTAGGAGCGCAGCAGATTATGCTATGGACAGATTTGTTTTACATGATTGTAATAACTACATTTACGGGTAGTGTGCTAACTGTTGCGTGGCTTATAACTTCATATTTACTTGATAAGACAGGATATCTTAATATGTCATACAGACTTGGAAAAGTTGTTGTATTGTTCTGGATAATTCCGGTAATGTATTACGCGATAAGAATGATTGACCGCTTAAGGTTTGTGTGGAATGGTTATGCATTTGATACATCACCGCTTATTATTAATGTGACAAGGGCTGTTGCCATTGTATGGATAACAGGTCTGGCTGTTGCAATAATGATTTATGTGTTTAAGAGATTCAGAATTTTATCAATAAGGAAAGAATCATTTGCCTGTAATAAGGAGATGAACAGGATTTTCTGTGATATAAAAGAACAGATGGGGCTTGGAAAACATAAAATCACATTAAGGCAGTCATACAGAACAACTACTGCATATGTGACAGGAATACGCAGACCATGTGTTGTTGTTAATGCGGAACATTTTTCTGAGAAAGAGATGAGAGTTGTATTTGCACATGAACTTATGCATGTGGTTCATAATGATATATGTTTCAGATATCTTCTTGCTGTGGCAAGTATACTTAATTTCTTTAATCCGATTGTATGGATTTTTTGCAGAAGATTTATTAAATATGCTGAGTATGCATGTGACTATTCTGTATGTATGTCAGAGAATGGACTGCATGAATATTATGAAATAATATTTAATATTGCTGTGAGAAACAATAATCTTTATGATATGCTGTCTGCAAGTCTGTATGAGAATAAAAGCAGTTTAAGAGAAAGAATGCAGCATGTTATGAAGAGTTATAATGTCAAGAAAAGACCAATGCCGGTTGCAGCAGCTATACTGACTTTATTTGTTATTATGAGTTCTGTTATGGTGACGTGGGCAGCTACATCGGTAACTGAAACATCAGTTAAGGTTGCGGAGGTAACTGCTGATGAAGAAAGAGAGTTACAGGCATCTAAACCAGAATATTATGAAGCTGCTGATTATGAAGATTCAGCGGTTACAGAGGTGTATGAAGAAGATGTTAATCCTGATGAAATAATGCCATGCGCTTCAAATGGTACAATCTCATGGGATGTATATGCCGGGGTAAGGAGGTCAACATCAAGCTTTCATGCATCTTCTGGACAGAGGATAGTTTTAAGTGTATTTTCGGTGGAACCATTTCATAGCGTAAGAGCGGGAATTATACAGCCTGATGGTTCTAAAAGATATATTATTGCCAATGGCAATGACTCACACATATTTGAGCTGACTATGAGTGGCTCGTACAGAATATATATCCAGAATGAAACAACGGAGATGGTTCATGTTGAAGGGGTGTATTCTACACATTAATTAGTATATATCAGTTGAGGTTGAGAAGATATGAAGATTTTGCATTGTGCAGATATTCATCTGGATTCAGCAATGACGGCTAATCTTGATAAAGATAAGGCAAGAGAACGCAGGAGTGAGCTGCTGGCATCTTTTAAGGATATGGTCGGATATGCTGTGAAGGAGTGTATCGGGGTTATTATAATTGCGGGGGATTTGTTTGATACAAGGAACATATCAGTTGGAGCAAAGAAGGAAGTATATAATATAATAATTAATAATCCAGGTGTTACATTTTATTATCTGCAGGGTAATCATGACAATGGAAGCTTTGTGTCGTATCTGGATGAGATTCCTGCTAATCTTCGTATGTTTGGAAAAGAATGGACAAGTTATAACGCCGGTATAATCAATAATGGCAGTATTACAAAGGATATTGTTATTACCGGCGTGGAACTTGACAGTGATAATGCGGGTAAGATATATGGAAGCCTTTCTCTCAATGCAGGCAATTATAATATTGTTGTACTGCATGGGCAGGAGGCTTCTCATGTTTCTAAGAATAACGCACAGATAATAAGTCTTAAGGATTTAAGAAACCGTGGAATTGATTATCTTGCACTTGGACATGTGCATGAATATTCAAGTGACAGGCTGGATGCCAGAGGAGTGTATTGTTATCCGGGATGTCTTGAGGGAAGGGGCTTTGATGAGGCTGGAGAGCATGGCTTTGTAGTGCTTGATATTGATGAAACTTCTGGAAGTTATGATACATATTTTGTTCCATTTGCAAGAAGAAATATTTATGTTGCACAGGTTGATGTTACAGGGTGTGAAAGCACATTTGAAATTGAACAGAAATTAAGCAGTTTTCTTAACAATGCAGGTTTTACGAAAGATAGTCTGGTTAAGCTTGAACTTACAGGTGAATTGGATGTTGAATGTGAGAAAGATACGGACTATCTGTGTAAGCAGTTTGAGAACAGGTTTTATGCATTTAAGATAAAGGACTGCACCGCTTATAGAGTTGATTATATGTCTTATGAGCATGATGTTTCACTTAAGGGAGAGTTTATTAGAAATGTTATGGGGAGAGACGATATCAATGAACAAGATAAAGCTGTAATTATACGATATGGATTACAGGCATTGCAGGGGGAGGAGATAGTCTGATGAAACTTATCAGTTGTACAATCGAAAATTTTGGAAAACTGAATAATGTTACATATGATTTCTCTGGTGAATGTAATACTATATGTGAGGATAATGGCTGGGGCAAAAGTACACTGGCTGCATTTATCCGGGTAATGTTTTATGGCTTTAAGAATGAAAGTAAGAAGAAACTTGCAGATAAGGAAAGAAACCGTTATATGCCATGGCAGAAAGGAGTATATGGCGGTGAAATTATATTTAAGGTAAATGATGTTGTTTATTCACTTAGAAGAGTGTTTGGAAAGAAACAGGCAGATGATGAATTTCTGCTTGTAAGAAAAGATACAAATATGGAATGCAATGATTTTTCTTCTGATATAGGAGATGAATTGTTTAAGATAGATGCTCAATCTTTTGAAAGAACAGTATTCATTGGACAGAATGACTGTGTTACAACGACAACTGACAGTATTAATGCCAAGATAGGTAATCTGGCAGACAATACTGATGATATTAACAATTTTGAGACTGCGGTGGCAAGACTTACGGCAGAACTTAACAATATAACGAGTACAAGGGTTACAGGTTCTATTGCAAAAAGGAAATCAAAAATCACACAGCTGACAGCTCAGATTAATAATTATGCAGAAATAGATAAGACTATTGATGAGCAGACTAAGATAAGAGATGAATTGTGTGAAAAAAGAGAAAATCTCAAAGCCAGTAAAGAAAAGCTGCAGGAACAACAGAAGGTTTTAAGTGCAAAAAAAGATGTTCAGGCAATGAAGGAAAAGTATCAGTTATTGTTAAAAGAATGTAACAATAAAAAGAATATTTTTGAACATCTGAAAGAATATTTCAATGGTATTATTCCTGAAAAAAATGAGATAATAGAGCAGATTGAAATTTTTGATGATGCCGGAAAGTTAAGTGGCAGACTGGCTCGTGTCGATGAGAAAGATAAAAGGCGATTCGAAGAACTTCAGAAAATATATGGGCATGGGGTTCCTGATAATGCTGTTCTTGATGAATATCAGGGGCTTGCTGTCAGACTTGATGAGCTTAGAAATCAGTGTTCAAAAAACAGGCTGTCAGAGGATGAGCAGAAAAAACTGAATCAGTTAAAAAGGCGTTTTGCAGGGGGTGTTCCTGACGAAGATATAGGAATAATTCATGACAGATGGATAGCAGCCAGGAATAAACAGAATTCTCTTGCAGGCAAGGAAATTAAATTAGAAATTGTGAGAGAAAATGAAAACGCAAAGCTTGAAAAGGCGAAAGAATATAAGAATAACAGTGTTACGGGAATTGTCGCAGGAGTTATCTTGGCGGTTATTGGTGGGATTCTTTCGTTTAAAGTAATGGCGGTAGGAATAACACTCATAATTGCGGGTATATTTATAAGTGGTTTATCAGGAAGAATTGGTTCTATAAAGAAAAAACAACATGATGAGACATTTAGAAATATGAGTGAGGAATCAGCAGAGAGACAAAAAGCCATGGAGTCTGAATTAGAAGCTGACAGGAAGAGTATTGCAGATACGCAGGATATTGTAAGGAGTTTCTGCGAAAAATATGGAATTGCATATAACATGGACAACATGGAATGGGAGCTTTCCAAGTTACGTCATGATATAGAGAATTATCGTGAGCTGAAAGTGAGGGAAGCACAGCAGGATGATTCTGGAATACATGAAGAAATAAGCTTGCTTGAGGGCAGAATACAGAATTTCTTAAAGAGTTATATTTGTATGGATGATATTAGTAATTATTTACTTGCAATAGAAAAAATAAAGAGAGATACTGCTGATTTTATAAGAATTAACAATGAACTTTCAAAGCAGAAGGCTTATAGCAGACAGTATGAAAAGCAGATTGATGGGATTACACAGTTCCTTAAGTCTTATGTGAAAGATTATAGTGACGAGGATAGTGTTGGAGAAATGCTCAGAAGACTTGACAAAAAGCTGGATGAATATTATCGTGCTAAAAGTGAGTATGAAAATGCAGTCTTAGCAAAGAATGATTTTGAGACAGGTACAGATATAAGTTTATTTGCAGCAGACGAGGATGAAGATGACAATATTTCACTTGAAGATATTGCTGCTGATATGTCGCAGACTGATATTATAATTGAGAATTATTCAGAGCAGATAGCACAGTGTAACAGACAGCTTGAAAACCTTCAGATTCAGGCAGAAGAGTGTGAGAATTTCAGGCAAGAACTTAATGAGCTTGAAAGTGTGCAAGAAAATGAGATAAAAAAGGAAAGACTGTTAAAATTAACTAAACAGATAATGGAAGATTCAAAACAGTCGTTTACTGCTAAATATATGGAACCTGTTATGGCAGGGTTTAGAAAATATTTCAAAATTCTTGCAGGATATGAACCAGATACATTCAGTATGGATGCAGATACAAAGCTTACTGTCATGGAGCAGAATATGCCAAGAGATATTGGAT
>OGQH01000242.1_pt1 | contig 75378 bp, 73 predicted proteins | sample 1553181 | NCBI WGS metagenome assembly OGQH01 (sample SAMEA2579946, study PRJEB22360) | human gut metagenome | biome: human gut; feature: human-associated habitat; material: faeces | place: Denmark | collected 2008/2010 | reverse complement strand
GCTATGACTTCAAAGAGATAGAACCTGACTATACGAGCCAGTGCTGCCCGGTATGCAGTTATACCGATAAGGCAAACAGAAGCGATAAGAGTTTCAAATGTCAGTACTGCGGATATGAAGCAGATGCTGATTATGTTGGGGCATTGAATATCAAGGCAAGAGCTGAGGATAAAGAAATCATTGATGTGTGTGAGAAATATAAATACAACCATGACGAAATGCAGAAGCATATCAAAATGGTATATCATACACGTAATGAAAAGTATAAAGCAGCAGCAGGGAAAGCTATGCAGCAGAACGAGGGCTCCGGTTCTCGTGATGCTGCATAGTGGAACCTGCTCATAGGAATCCCGGCGTGTCCTGCTATGGCATGTTCATAGACGGGCCTCTGGAAAGGGATACATCGTGTATATATGCTTGCATATATATTAGTTGTATTTCTCAAAGATAAAGGTCGATTGCGTTATTTGTAGTATCCTTCGGGATGCTCGGTAATTCAATTGCCGAGGGATTCACGTAAGCGTTGCGAAGTTAAATCTGTCAACCATGAGAGTTACCTTTTCTCCCTTCTTCAGGCTTTTCCAATCAGAAAGATTCGTCATTCGATATCTTTTTTGAATGTTTTTCCCGTGGTTATTCTCTTCTTGGACAATAATGCTATAATATTCTTCACAGTCCTCATTTTGGTTGTTGCTGAGGCTTGTCTCTGGCCAATATGGAGTTTGGTTATCCCCTGTGGCAATAGTCTCATCAGCTTTGATTGACCGCTCCCAGTGAAATCCGTCAACTACTACATCTTTTTTGATTGGCTGCATGAACTTTTTGATTCCGAATATGGTGACAGAGACAAGGCAAAGCATGAACAACAACATGAATAGTAGTGCAAAAACACCATACAAAAATTCTGATTTTCCGTGCTTATTAACTGATTTTTCCATATTAATTTCTTCCTTTCTTGTTGGATTAAATATTTACAAATACAATATGCAGGAAGAAAGAAAAAGCAAAAAAGAAAAAGCAAAAAAAGGACGCAATTAAATTGCGTCCTGAATTAATTCATCTCGCTTGTTGTAAAATTCCATACAAAATGCCTTTGCCGCTTCAAGATTCTTCAGTATAATTGCCGTCTCATCAATAGAAACATCAGGAATTGAAAATTGTGGATGGCCAGTTTCCAAAAATTTAATGGTAATTCCAAAGACCGGGTCTTTTGGCTTTACTACAATGTGTTTTTCAATCCCATCGTCTGAAATTTTAAGGATTTGGCCGTATCCATGATATTCTCTTGTTGTCAGAAACTTACTTCTGTTTTCTGAAACAAATTTGATATTGTTTGACATGTTTTTTTTGCTCTCTCTTTCTGTCTTTATTTTATTCTCTTCCCGGTTCGTCGTCAACAATTTGCTCAGAATGAACAAGCGAAAGGCTGCGGCCTGTTCGGTCATCAAACATTTCGATTGTAGTATCCCTGCAAAAGTCAGCAATCGTGTATCGGTCGTTAACATCTCCGGTAAAGATTTTTTCAACACCCTCCATTTCTGCAAAACGGTTCAGCCGTTTAACGCCCATTATTGCGCGTTCGTGGTGCTCTCTACGGTTGTGGTCAAGCTTTTCAACTCGGTCACGCAGTTCTTGTCCTTCGTAATTAATGCGAATGATTGGAAGTGATGTCTCCATCATATGCACTGCATATACATATTCGCCAAGAGCCCTCATGTCGCTTTCTATGATGTCAAGCATGTCACGGTCATTTTTGCATGCATCCACGAGATTTAAGAATTTCTCTTTAATCATTTTTTTCACCGTCCTTTTTTTTGTTTTTTCATATTTAATATGCTGAGAAATGGAAACATTGAAACGAAATCACGCCCGAAAGCTGAATTGTTCAGAAGTATACGGTAACAGACGGCCACTGGATGGCAGCACAGACGCTGACATTGTCAAATTCTACGATAAGACTCTGATATGATAAGATATAAGTTGCAATACAAAAACAGAAAGGCATACGAAATACCGTATGCTTTCTTTTTTTTGTAAAAAAAATAAAAAAATCTACAAAAATACACTACCCCTTTCCAAAATTCCCGCATACTGAATGTATACAAAAAAAATAACAAAAAAAGGAGACAAAAATATGAGTACAACACTGCTTGAAAGATTCAGGAAAAATGTAGAAGCAAAGAAAGATGAGTCAGAGTTTCTTGATGCGTCAATTGAATTTCTGGACGATATTGAGAGAGAAATCAAAGAAGGTATAGACGCAGGAAAGGTATTAACAAAAGAAGAGAAAAAAGAACTTTCTGAATTTTATGATTATTTCACCAAAACATATCTGAATGACAATAGCTGTTTTGAGCTTGACCTGTACAGCCATTACGACGAGGAGCCGCCGGTGCTTCAGCTAATGGAAGAAATGTTTGATGATGCGCTTCTGATTGAGCGCGATGCATATATTGATTTTATGCCGGATGATGAGAGGACAAGGGCTGATGACCTGGTTGAAAAGCTGTTGAAGATTGATGGGGATTTGTCAGTGAACCTTGTTTTTGGCGATGAATGTGTATTCAGCTTTTATGTTGACAAGGATGACCCGAATTTCAGTGCGTGCAGGACTGCTGATTGTCGTTCCGGTGATATGCCTGACAGCGAAGCCAATTTACTGTATGCCTGCGGTAAGATGTTTCACGACCATGGGATTCTGATTGTGAGTCAGGTGGATGCTATTGATGGTACATTTACCATGTTTGCGATTGAGTGTGATGACGGTGAGACATATACCGGTATACCGAAAGAAAAACTAAAAAAGATTGTGACTATGTTTAATGGCGAGGAGCCTGATACTGATGAAAAGCTTACTGATGCGGATGCATTTTTGGATTGCAAAATGCAGAAGACGGAAGCTGAAGTTGATGCAGAGCTGGAAGAGTTTTCGGGAAAAGAGATGCCGGATGAGTGATGTTGGTAAGCGGTGGCCGCCGGTAAGATGGCGTATGTAAGGTAATGGCCGGCGCCGGAGGCGCCGGGAGTAAAGCGGCTGCATGCCGGAGATTTTGTTCTCTGTATAAGAAAAAATGCGGGCGAAAGTGTATTGACGAAGCGGGCGGCTATTGGCGGCTGATATGTGTCGGATTGCAGTCTTACCGCCGGTACCTTTCTGCCTGCATTTTGTTTGCCTGTTTACCTGCAATCGTGCTGCCCGCATTTGCCAACTTGTGTTGGCTGCCCGCATTCGCCTGCTCGCAAAAAAATCCGTAAAAAATATTCTGATTTTGGTTTTTTCTGCATATTAGATATGTGCCGGTAAGATACGCGGCGATATTTCAGAAAGGACTAAAAAAATGATTAAAAAAGATTGGATAAAAAAAGTCAAATCAGTGCACCCAAAATCTGACGAACAGGTGCTGCAGTTTATATATGATTTCAGGACGATGCAGAAATCCGAAGCGGCAGAAGAAGCGATATATACACAATTTGAAAGCGGTTATTGCTATTACTTCGCGCATATGCTAAAGCTTGCGTTCAAGCGCGGCGAGGTATGCTGGGCGGCGCCTTATGGCCATATGGTCTGGGTGGATGATGACGGCATTCCGTATGATATTTCCGGAGTAGATGATTCAGACACCAATGACTACATTCCGGAGTTTATGATGGAAAGCACAGTAAAAGACTTCCGGCATGTTCCTGGTGTTGTGAATAATACAACAGACCAGAAAATCGCCCAGATGGTTCTTGATTGGCATGACATCAAATCAGAAATGTTTGGCGGGGATGTGACGAAGCTTTCTCTGAAAGAAGCAAACAAATTCGTCAAATCATTTACGATATACGAAGAAGACTTCGGCGGCATCTATCAAAAAAAGAAAAAATATTTGAAAAGAAAATTCAAAATCAAGGAGGACAAAAATGAGTAATATTTTAAAAAGAAGAGGAAAAGAAAAAAGAAAAAAGCTTGAAGCGGGACTGGCAGGCGATATGCTGCCGCCTGGAACAATGCTGGTATCATTTAAGAAATATATGCTTGACGAGCCGGATTCCATTGACCGGGTGCTTGATTACTTAAACATCAGAAGTGCGATTTTAAGTGGTCTGGTTGATAAAGACCATGAGTTTGATGCTGATGAGAGACAGGAAATGTATGACTTCTACGATTATTTCCTTGAAAATTATGACGATAAGACAAAGCTGGCGAGAATGGAAAGATGGAACGGTGAAGAGCCGTTTGTAATTCAGGCCATTCAGAATCTGTATGACCAGGATAACGAAGTTTACCGCAGCGATTTGGATGAAAGAATGTCTGCGAAGGCAAAGATTGAAACTGCAGCATTAGTTGACAGAATCCTGAATATCCAGAAAGAAAAAGTTATCAGTATAGTGATTGGAAACGATGTCTTCTCTGTCGGCCTGGATGCGATAATTAAGCCGGAAGACTTAAAGAAAACAAAAGAAAATCTGTATTATTCATGTGCGGAGATGATTCTTGAATCAGGACTTGCGATTGTATGTACCAAAGCTGAAGACTGCACCGAGGTCTTTGCTGTTGTTGGGGTAAATGGAAATGAGTGGTTGCCGGTAAGCAAAGAAGATTTAAGTGATTTGCTGGATGAAGATGAAGATGAAAATCTGGAATATGTTGAGATTGAAAAATAATGTTTTGGAAAAAGAAGAAAAGCAGGAAAAATATATACAAAAATAGTGTGTTTCCGCGGTATGCCGATAAGATGGCCGGGGAGTTTGACACTAAAAAATTTAATTGCGGTATTTACGGCAAGAATACTGCCGTTCCTGTTGCTGCTGGCGAAACTACAATTTTGTCGGAAAATATGAGGCTGTCAATACATGATGAAAAGACTCACCTAAACAATAATATGTTCATCATCGCTGATGATTCGTATGCCAATAAGCTTATAATGGCAAATATTTTACAGTGCAATTCGTCGTTTGCTGTTGCTGATGTTGGAGGGAAGATGTTGGCTGAGACGCGGGCAGAGCTTCTTGATGCCGGATATGATATCCAGGTTCTTGATGTCAGCCGCCCGGAGATGTCAGCGAAATATAATCCTTTACGGTTTGTCGATGACAAAGAAGATGCCGAGATGCTGGCAAGATGTATTGCCGGAGACAATTTTGGAACTCTTTCTGATATGATTTTGCAGGTTCTGTCTGATAATGCAGAGGAGAAGCAGACGATGGAGAGTGTCGCAAAACTCGTTGCCGGCAGCAAGCCGTGGCTGTGTGGTATTGATATATTTCTGCGTCCAGAGATTACAAATCTAACATCGCAAAATGATATGATTTTGGATACAGCAGGAGAGAGGCTGACGGGCATCTTTATTGTATGTCCGGAAGAAAAGTCAGACGCTGATGTGCTGGCGAATATAATGATGATGCAGCTGCATCGGGTTTTGGTGAAAGCAGCGAAAGAAAAATATAACTGTGAGCGTCTGCCGTATCTGACAAGACTGTATTTCAACCACATTGAAAGATATGGTGGAAATCCGTTTTTCTTATATATGGATAGAGGCGATTGCTTTCTGAATGTAAGAAGATATAATATCGCATATACATTTGCCTGCCGGGGGCTTAGTTTTGTAAAGAAAATATATGGTGAAGATGCAGGATGTATTTTTGCAAATGCAGATGCGGTAATATATTGTAGTTCAGATGATGAGGTAACATCCGGGTATATATACCGAAAAGTTGGAATAAGAATCAGATGTGTCCGCCACCTCCGTGGAGATTCAATAGACCCGGTTCCGCAAATACGCGTAATAACATACGAAGAGTTTCTTGCGCTCCCTGAAGATGAATGCTATATCATGTTGCGTGGGCATGACGATATACTTGACAAAAAATATAGAAAATAAATGTTTTACCGCCGGAGTGTTCTGCCGGCTTTTTGCAGATAAGGAGGTGTTAAAAATATGACGATTTCAGGAAAAACAAATCTGATTACGGAAATCCTGGCTGCGGCTGTCTGGCTGATTGCTGTTGCGTTGGCTGGGCCGGACAGGCTGATTGTTGGTGTTTTCTCGTTTCCATTGCTGATTCTGGTTCCGATTTGTGGCTGGCTGTTGATGCCAATCAGTAAAAAAATTTTAAAAAAAGGCGAAACAAAAATTGGCTGGAGGAAGATGCTCTGGTATGCCGGGATGTTTATAGCAAATTTGATTATTGCTGTGTTGGCTGCCACTGCTGTATTGGCTGGCGGCGCGGCGCTGATAAATATGACTGACGGAGGAGGGATTGATGAAATCGGCTCTGCGTTGGTGCTGGTGTTTGCCGCGTGGATGTCGGCGTTTAGCGTGATGATTCTGACGATGCTGCCGCAGGTGCAGATGGTCATTATGTGGGTGCTGGAGAGGAGACAGGAAAAAGTCTGATTTGAAGAAACTTTTCGTTGTGGGTTGCAATTGGGAAATACAAAAAAAACGAATAAAGTGATTTTGCAGAAGATACAAAAAATACAAGAAAAAAAGTGCTTAAAATTAAACCCGTCACGTGTAGCATGGCGGGTTTTTGTGTGTAGAAATAAAGGAGAAAAAATCCGCAAAAAAATATTCACACTCAAAAATTTCAGCATATTGAATACAGAACACAGAAAGGAGAAAAAAGATGAAAATTGTAGAAGATACCATAAGCAAAACCTTTATATATCAAAATGATGATAATAATATATGCATTGGATATCAACAAAAGCATATTGTAACATATTATTATGATTCAGAGAAAAGAGCATTCATAATAAATTTTAAGCCCGGAAACCCCATACCTTTAGGTGCGGAGAGGAAGGGCTCTTTTTTTACAAAAAAAATAAAAAATCTCTTATTTTTTTTACTCTCTCCTGAAAAATCCAGCATATTGAATATGACTGAACAGAAGTCAAAGAAATCTGCTGAAAGGAGGAGAGCCAATGGCAGCAAAAGAGCAAAATGTAACGATATCAATAAAGGTAAAGTTGTATCCTGACCAGAAAACCATTGAAGAATCTAAGAAACTGACTACAGCATATAGCGAAGCGGCAACATGGCTTTCTGACCTTATGTTTAATGACTTTTCCAGCCCGGAAATGATAACTGACCGCAAAACACTGCATGATAGATATTATTACGACATACGGCAGAAGAAAGATATGAAGTCCCAGCTTGCAGAAAGTCTCATCAAATCCGTATCCGCAAAGTATAAGGCTATTGGCACAACATTTAAGAAACAGTATTACACTTATACTGATGCAGATGGAAATACGGCCAAATACAGAAAAGACCTGAACTGGCTGCAGCATCCGGTTGTGTACAAACGGCCACAGGCAGACCTTGTCAGAGGACGTGACTGGAGCTTTGTAAATGATGACAATGGAGAGCTCATTCTTTCTATCGCTACGCTTACAGGGCGTACAAAAGTAAGGTTTGTGGTAAAAGGATTTGATGATGTCATTAACGATTCAGATATGCCGGGCTTAAATATCGAAAACCCAAAATGGAAATTTGGAGAAGCCAAGCTCCTTTCCTCCGGTGGAAAATGGTTTGTACATATTTCAGCAACGGCAAAGCTTCCGGTAACTGACAGCGAAGATATTTCTAATATTGTCGGCCTTGACCGTGGGCTTGTTAATATTGTTACTGCTGCTGACCAGAGCGGTTTTACCGCACGATACAGCGGCGATGACGCAAGAAAAATCCGGGCAAGATACAATAAGACCAGAACTTCACTCCAGAAAAAGGGGACACGCGGGGCAAAACGTGTATTGAAGAGATTATCCGGCAGAGAGAACGGCTATATGAACGATGTAAATCATTGTCTCACCAAGGCACTCTGCGAAAACTATCCGGAAGATACACTGTTTGTGCTTGAAGACCTTGCCGGGGTATCTTTTGAAGAACGCAACTTTCACTCCAAGGAACAGGCAAATGAGCTGCGGTCGTGGACATTCTATGATTTTGGGGAAAAATTAAAATACAAGGCAGCTTTGAGAGGTCAGCAGGTGATTGAAGTTGATGCATACAAAACATCACAGAGATGCCCTCACTGTGGAAGATACGATAAAGCAGCCAGACATCGAGATACACATGAATATATATGCCCTGAGTGTGGACATGTAGAAAATGATGACGAAGTCGGGGCTTTAAACTTAATGTTTCTTGGTGCTGAGTATCTGAAAGACGATAAGAAGCCATCTTTTACCAAGATGGAACCAAAGAGCAAGAAGGGTAAGGCTAATGCTAATGCAGCAAAGAAGAATGCGGAGAACACGATAGCAGAAAATGCTTTCGTACTAATTTGATAAAGCAATATATAGATTGACTTAAATTTTACAACGGGGGCATGGTATGGTGTACCTTAAGGCTTAACAGCCTGACCGTAAGCTGTACCTGTCAAGTGTCCCGAAGCCGCGGCGACCCTGAAGGATTTCCAGGTACTGTTGTGGGAGCAGAGATGGCATCTGGCCTGAATGCGGACGAACCACAATGCCAGCGGTAAGCCCAGCCTTGATGGCTGTGTTGGTTTGAGATATCTATTCCGGTAGGTATTACAAGCCACATCCCCTTGGGTGTGTGGTATTTTGACAAAAAACAAATGAAATCTTTTGGATGGAAGGAGCAAAATAAAGGTAATATAAATTTGTTACAATGTGGAGAATATTACAAAGAGGAGATTGTTAATTTTGTGTAAAAAAGATAATAATAAATATGGGCGTTTGAGAGGAGAAAAATAAAAAAATAGGCTGTATAGTTTGACACCGCTTAGGCGGTGTTTTTTTTGTTGTAAAAAATCCGCAAAAAAATAAGCTTTTTTGTAAAATTTGCATATTACATATAAAAACAAAGAAAGAAAAATTTTGCAAAAAAAAGCGAGGTAAAAAATATGAACGAATATACAGTTGAAAAAAAATACATTGAACATATGCAAAAAATAGGATGGAAATTTATAGAGCTGAAAAATTACGATGAACTGAAGATAAATTTCCGAAATCAAATCTGTAGATTTAATGCAGATAAATTGATTGCGGCAAAAGGTGTAGCTGAATTATCTGACGCTGAATTCAGAAGATTATTGTTGCAGATTGAAAATTTTGATGTAATTACAGCTGCGGAACACTGGAAAAATAATAATGCTGTAATGCTGGATTTGGACAATGAAAAGTATATGTATTTGCAACTGTCATCACCGGATGCTAAGAAAAATGTTTATCAGATTTCGCATCAGATTCGGATGGAAAAATCCGCATCGCCTGTTGTAAAAAATAACAACAGATATGATGTGACGCTTCTGATTAATGGCCTACCGATTCTGCAGACAGAATTGAAACGCCCCGGCGTTGATTTTACAGAAGCAGTAAATCAGGTTAACAGATACCGCAGGGATTCATTTGGCGGTTTGTTTAATTTCCTGCAGCTGTTTGTGGTGTCAAATGAAACTGCAACAAAATATTTCAGTAATCAGAACAGAAACCAGAACGGGCAATTTAACAAAATCCAGGCGAGTATGGTTTTCTTCTGGCTGACGAAAACAAATGAGAGAGTGGTTAGGCTTAGCGAATTTGCCGATGCAGTACTGACGCCAGAAAGGCTGACAGATATTTTGTATAATTACATGATTATCAAAAAAGAGGAAAAACAGCTGATAGTAATGCGGCCATATCAGATTTATGAAGTTGAAGCAGCTGTAAAGCGTGTGGTGGAAGAAAACTCAAATGGATTTATCACTGCCTGCACTGGCTCCGGAAAGACGTTGACCAGTTTTAAAACAGCACAGGTTTTAAGGGATATTCCACAAATTAAAAAGGTGATTCATCTGCTTGACAGGATTGATTTGGACGACCAGACTGTTGCGGAGTTTAATAGTTTTGAGGCTGGATGCGTTGATTACACAGAAAACTCAAAGAAGCTGTTAAAAAAATTGGATTCTAATAGCATAGACGATAAACTGGTTATCACTACTATTCAGAAATTAAATAATGTTTTGAAAAGTAATAATAAAAGAGCGGAAAAAATCATTAAAAAACTTGCAAATGAAGATATCGTTTTCACAATTGATGAATGTCACAGGAGCCAGGCAGGCAAGATGCATCCGCTGATTAAACAAAAGTTTAAAAATGCAAAGTTTATTGGTTTTACAGGAACACCGATTTTTGAGGAAAATGCCGGTAGTCAGAAACAGACTACGGCTGACATCTTTGAAGCTGCACCGGGACTAAATGCATGTCTGCATCAGTATATGATGAAGGATGCAATTGCCGACAATAACGTTCTGCCGTTTCAGGTGGAATATATTAGAACTGTTTTTGGTAATATAGCCGGTCTTGACTCGGCAATGCTCGACGACCCTGACTATTGCTATGCAAATGGTGTTAACATTAATCAGTACTACCACGACAAAACACGAATGCGAAAAATCCTGATGCATATTTTTAAGTATCACAGGACAAAACGGCAGCCGCAGGGACGTCTTGGCAGCGATATTTATACATCACTTTTTGCTGTTGAGAGAATTCAGGACGCGGTTGATTATTATAAAATGACGATTGAAATCAATAAAGAACTTCCCGAAGAAGAAAGGTTGACTTTTGCGGTAATATTTTCTACGCAGGAGAACAAGGATGAAGATTGTGAATATGGAATGGAAGCGCTGGAAGAGTGTATGCGTGAATACAACAAGACCTTTGGCACTGATTTCAACAGAAATACTTTTGATGCTTACAGAAAAGATATCTCCAAAAGGCTCAAGCAGAAGAGCGATAAGCAGATTGATATCCTAATTGTTGTTGATATGTTTCTGACCGGATTTGATGCAAAACCTCTGAATACATTATATCTTGACAAAAATCTGCAATGGCACGGGTTAATCCAGGCATACAGCAGAACAAACAGAGTCTACAAAAAGACTAAAACTTGCGGAAATATTGTTACATACAGAAATCTGAAAAAGCGTCAGGATGAGGCTTTGGCATTATTCTCTGGCAATGGTGACCCGAATGCCTGCATCAGGGGTAATTATGAAGATTATCTGCGTGATTGGACTAAATACGTCAATACCCTCAGAAGCATTTCGAAAACTCCTTATGATGCGGCAAAAATTGTAAGTGAAAGCGTTAAAAAAGCGTTTGTGGAGGCTTTCCGTGATGTGATGAGAACCTTAAAGCAGATGGAGCTTTTTACTATTTTCAAATGGTCTGACCTCGCAAAGGATTTAACGTGTGACGAGTATGAAGCATATGAGGGTGTTTACAAAAATATCAGAAATAGCGCTAAAGGAACAGATGAACCGGAAGGGTCTGGTCTGGCTGATATTGATTTCGAGACTGAGTTAATCGGCACTGATACTGTAAATTTTGACTATATTATGGGACTCCTTACCGTGATTCGCAGCGTGCAGCCGGTCAGCAAGCGTATGGAGATGCTGGACAAGCTGCTTACCGATTACGAGGACGGCGATGATGAGGTCTTGAGAATCCAAAAAGAATTATTAAAAAAATTCGTAACCGAGCGCTTGAATGACCTGCCAGAGGGGCTTGACGAGGACGAGATGCGGTCAGCGTTCTATGCATACAAAAAAGGGCTTGAAAAAGAAGAAGTAAAAGGATTCGCCTTAGATGTTGGCGTGGAGGAACGCGTGATTGAAGGCATCCTGGCGGAGTGTGTGAGAAGCGGGGAAGCGTTAATGTCTGCCTGCTGCGGAATAAAAGATTATGTGAAGGGAGGCTTTGGAAAGAAAAGAAGCGCCGTTAAGTCAATGGTTATGCTGGCGCAGAAATATGCGGTGTGAGATGAGAGAAGGATAGAAGAGAGAAAGAGATGTAAGGGGCGCTAGTCTCAGCTACCGCTCCGGTTGTTGCTAAACGCGTGTCAATGTACATTTGGCAACGAGTCCGGAAGACTCCGGCGAGTTGTCACTGGCACGCAGCAACCTTTCAACCCAGCAAGGGCGAGCCGCCCTTGACCGGCATTGCGAAACTGCGTTTCGCGAGAACAAATCATATGTAGTGTAATAGTTCTATGTTTGTATATTAAAAATATTCAGATTTGCTTTTTGGATTATGTTTGGTGTAATTTCGTAATATATATCTGTATATTTTGCAGACTTTTTCTCTTTTGTCATAATAAGAAATATTTTAAAGCAATGTGACGAAAATTCGTAAATGCTCTTATTCATTACCGTTATTGGAATTGGCAAATGATGATTCCTTTTATCAATACCTATAACATGATTAATATTGCCAATAGCCATATCGAAATCACAATGCATGGCTTTCAAGTCGTTTTCTCCAATCTTGTATGCTTTAGCTTTTGTTAAATCAACTGCTTCAGGCAAGACGCTTATTTTTGAAGAAGTCGTCTTAATATCTGCTTTTGGAACAATATCACATCTTTCTATTGGGTTGTCTAAATCCAGACACTTATTAAAAAACCACACAGCCCCCTTTGGAGATTTAACGCCGGCAAGATGCTGAAAATTTTCTTTACCTGCATAAAATTCATACGATAAAAACGGGACATTCTTATTTTCTGAATATATGATTAAAATATCTTTATCTGCGTATTGTGCATATGCATTAGCAGAGTCTTGTAATTTACGTATAAGCAAATTGTCTGGCAATACTCTTTGAGTATATCTTGCGCATGTAGACATCGTATTTATTTCCTTTTAATTTGTATGTCGTTTCTCAATTAAAAACGTGGAATTTTCGTTCGAAGTCCGGTAACAAGTCCAGTTTTACTGGCGAGTTATCAAAAGAAAAAAGCTATCCGTATAAGATAGCTTTTTTCATATTAATTAAATATTTTGTGTAGTTATTTCGCTGTCCGCCAGCTATCTTGACTAATTTCAAGAAGGATAGTTTAGCACCCGTCCTGACAGGTCTGTCCAGCCCCTACGTCTGTATGATGTTCCACGGATTGGTTTTATTTCGGCTACACACGAATATAGTATTCTCCGAAAGCGAACGCTCCTTATTCGCATAACAAGATAAGAGTCTTATCTTGGGCAAGAAAAATATTTCTATTTTTCTAATAATATTATATGACTATTTAATATATCTGTCAACACAATCTTGTAAAAAATCTCGCAAAATTTTTCTTCCATTTCAAAATTCTAGCATATTGATTCCAGAACATAAAAAGAAATTTAAAAAAAATGGAGGAAAAAATATGCAGAAGAGATTTACGCCGGATGAAGGTGGAGTGTTCCCGGAATGGGAAGAAGTGACACTTGGAGATATTCTTGAGATTAACCCCAAAACAGAAGAAAAGATTGCTGATGAATTTTATTATGCAGACCTTGCAAGTATTAATAATGGAGTATTTACACATGGAGCAGCGATTAATCATAATGAAGCACCTGGGAGAGCTCAGAGAGTTGTACACATTGATGATGTACTTTTCCAGTCTGTAAATGCAGAGAATCTTGGACATTATCATTACACAAAAGATAAAGAACTTGATAAACAGTTTGTTGCATCAACAGGATTTTTCCTTTTACGAATGAAGAATGGCTGTAATGCGTTTCTGTATCAGTTACTTTTTACGAAAGCTTTTAACCAGGAAGTGCATAAATACAGTGCAGGTTCTATTTATCCGGCAATCAATATTACAGAATTTAAAAAGATAAAAGTAAGAATTCCGAAAAGTATTGAAGAACAGCGAAAAATTGCTGCTGCGTTGGCGGCTTATGATGAAATGATTGCCGTGAAGACTGCAAAGTTGGAGACTTGGCAGGAATGCAAAAAAAGAATGGTAAAAGAGATTTTTGGCATGGCGAAGCGGTTTAGAGACGATGACGGGAATGAGTTTCCGGAGTGGGAAGAGAAGACGCTGGGGGAAATCTCAGAACCGTTAAAGTATGGGATGAGCGCAGCTGCAGTAAAATACGATGGAGAAAATAAATATCTCAGAATTACTGATATTGATGAAGCAAGCCGTAAATATGTTTCTGATAAGATTGCATCACCCGAAGCAAGTAAAATTGCAGAAAAATTCCTTGTACAGAAAAATGACCTTTTATTTGCCAGAACCGGAGCAAGTGTCGGTAAAACATATTTATATGATGAGACTGATGGAAAGATGTATTATGCCGGATATTTAATAAAAGCGCATATCAAACCGGAATATGATAGCCAGTTTATTTTTCAGCTGACGCTTACAAATGAATTCAAAAAATGGGTAAAAAAAGAGTCTATGCGAACAGCTCAGCCGGGTATCAATGCAGAATGTCTTGCAAAATACAAAATGATGATTCCTTGTATGGAAGAACAGCAGAAAATCGGAAGTTTCCTGGCCGAAATTGATAAGGAAATTCAGATTCAAAAAGAATTTATAAAAACGTATGCTGAGGGGAAGAAGAGGATGATGAGGGAGTTGATGGCGTGAAATCTTAAATAAACATGAATAAAGCATTTTGTGTATAGGGACGTAATTACGTCCCTATATTATTAAAAATAGGAGAAATTATTATGAATAATAAAAAAACTGAAGAAATGGCTGCTAGAGCAGTAGAAGAAAGTATTGAAAAGGTTGATAGACTTGAAAGTAACATTTCTCGAAACGATAAGAGTCCTTCGTGGGATGGAGAGATTATTGTACATAGAGAAAATGATAATACTAAGAAAGGCATAATCAGAATACCGGTACAGGTAAAAGGTGAAACATGTAAGATGTTTCCAAAAACGTATTCTTTTCCGAAAATGAAAATAATTGATTTGGAGAATTATTTGAGAGATGGCGGATGTGTGTTTTTTCTTGTATATATTAATAAGATGAACACTGATATTAGAAAAATATGTTACGCAGTTTTAACTCCGATGAAAATTAAAGATATTTTATCAGAAATCAAAGAAAACCAAAAAGAGAAAACCATTTATTTAAAAGAATTTCCAAACGATGATAAACAAAAGTTGAATGTTTTTTTAAGTTGTTACAGCAATTCTCAAAAGCAGGTAGGATTTATGCAATCTGTAGTCAAAGATGCTTTTAATGTTAATGATGAACATATAACTGGTTTAGTAATTTCGTCAAATAGTCATAAAGATGCATATGCTGCATTTTTAGATAATGATTTTAACATGTACGGAATTGAAGAATTGTCATGCGGTAAAATACCAGTGCCTGTAAAGACAAGTAATATTGTAAAGACAATGGGCTTTAAAAAAGGGAATAAGATAAAAGTAGATGAAAGGTATTTTGATAAAAAATACTTGGTAATGGAGCAAGCTAAAATAAATGAATATGACATTGAAGGGGGAATAAAATTAATAATAGATAAGGAATCGGCTTCTGTAACTGATATTACGTTTGATTTTCTGAAAAACAAGCATATGTCAATAAATGACTTGAATATGAACGACTTGGATTTTGCAAGTTCGTTACTTAGTGGAAAAGTCATCTCAATAGATGGATATGTAATAAATAATATAAATACTAATGCTGAATTATTATGTAAATTCGAGCAATTAAAGAAAGACATCCAAGTAATAATATAAAATCCGCAAAAATTCTCTACTCATCAAAAATTCCAGCATACTATATATGTCACAAAGAAAAACGAGCGAAGCGAGTTTTTCACCGGGTGCAGGGCGACGCCCTGCCGGGGTGAGGGGCGGCGCCCCTCTATAACAAATAAAAATAATTCAAAAGGAGATTACAAAAATGACTACTCAGAATCAGAACTATAGCGAAAAGGCAAACAAACTTTCATCCGAACTGTGGGAGATGGCGAATGCGCTGCGAGGCAATATTGACTCCAGTAAATTTAAGGATTACATCTTCGGCATCATTTTTTACCGCTTCCTGTCTGAAAAAGTGGAGGCAATGGCGAAAGAGACATTTGAGGATGATGGCTGTACATATGAAGAAGCCTGCAATGGTGCTGTTGAAGGCACAACCGCCGAAGAGGTGTATGAATATATTTCTGACATTCTTGGATATTACATCAAGCCGGAAAACCTGTTCAGCACAATGATTAAAAAAATCAATAAAGAATACGGCGATGAAGTGTTTACTGTTGAAGACCTGGAACTGGCGATTAAAGAACTGCCAAAAAATACCTCAAAAGCATCTGAAAAAGTATTTGACGGGCTGTTTGACGATTTACGCCTGCAGAGTACAGAACTGGGTGCAAGCGTTGCCGATAGAACGGCAATCATCAGCAATGTGATGCAGCGTGTAAATAACATTGACTTTGATATGGAACATCCGGAATATGACCTCATCGGCACTGCATATATGATTCTGATTGGTCTGTTTGCGAGTGATGCAGGAAAGAAAGGCGGCGAGTTCTTCACACCGGTCGGACCGAGTAAACTGTGTGTTGAACTGTCTACATATGGGCTGAAAGAAGCAAAAAATATTGCTGACTGCACCTGCGGCTCCGCGTCAATGCTGCTTGAAGCAAAGAAACACCTGCCGGATGGTTTCGGTCATATCTACGGACAGGAGAAAAACTCCACTACATACAACCTGGCAAGAATGAATATGATTATGCACAACATGCCGTGGGATAAATTTGACCTGTACAATTGCGATACACTGACGAATGACTGTTACAAAGACAAGAATGGAAACGACATCAAGATGACCGTGCAGGTCTGCAATCCTCCGTATTCCCTGAAATGGTCTTCTGATAAGAGCTTTGAGGATGACCCGAGATACTCCGGAGCCGGAAAACTGGCACCAAAAGCGCATGCAGACTTTGCTTTTCTGGAGCATATGATGTATCACATGGATGACGAAGATGGACGCGTTGCTGTACTGCTGCCGGCTGGAGTCCTGTTCAGAGGCGGAGCAGAAGATAAAATCAGAAAATATATTGTAAAAACTATGAACAGGGTGGATGCGGTTGTTATGCTGCCTGGAAACCTGTTTCATGGAACCAGCATCCCGGTCTGCCTGATGGTGTTAAAGAGTAACAGGGGAGAAAATTCAGGCAATATCTTATTCATTGATGCTTCAAAAGAGTTTGAGGCCGGAAAGAAGCAGAACGTGCTGACAGATGAGAATATTGAAAAGATTGTGGCTGCATATGGCGAAAGAAAAGATATTCCAGGATTTGCAAAGGTTGCAAGTATGGAAGAGATTGAGGAGAACGGGTATAACCTGAATATTCCGAGATATGTGAATAATGCTGACGAAGAAAAAGAGCCGATGACAGCGGAAGAAGTGATGAAGAAGCTTGGAGAGCTGAAGGCTGATGAGACGGCAGCGGAGGAGAAGATTATAGGAGTGATGAAGGAGCTGGAAGTGGCGTAAATGTAGAAATAGAGTGTCGTAGGCTGCTTTATGGCAGCCATGACGCCATAATTTTACGAAAGGACTAAAAAAATGGATAAAAATATTCATAAAATTAGCGTGCAGGATGGCGTAGCACTATATTATGTTCAGAACGATGATGGCACTAATAAGTATATTGATATTGATGTTGAAGATGATGTTAAATCAGTGTCCTTCATTGGTATTCCGTCTATTAATGGCCTTGAAATTGCTTCTGTTGAATTGTTTGACATCAAAAAAGTATTTCCTAGTGTGAAATCAATTTTAATCGGAAAAGATATTGAAGACATTAACATCAGCAATAAAATGTTTCCAAATGTAAGGCACATTAATTCAAGCAATGATAAATATAAAAACGGAAATATGCTTGTAAAAATGATAAAGTTAAATACGAATGCAGGACGTTATGAAGAGCCAAAATATGAGTATCATTTATTAAATTCATTTTGCCTGTTGGAAAGCGAAGTTCTTGATGTAACTGAAATTGATGTGTTGGAACAACATGCTGTATGTGGATGTCTTACAGACAAAATCAAAGGTAGCGAACACATACGTTCATACTATCTTTCTGCATTTGAGGAATCTGCCTTTTTAACAAATGATTATATTGATGGATGTAAGATGGCCGGAAGTCTTTTTCTCGATGTTGACGAAAATAACGAAAATATCATTATTCCTGATGATGTCGTAGATTTACATCTAGTAACGAATCACATATCAAAAAAAACGTTAAAGAAAATCACAATCCATAATATCGAGACGTTACAGTTTTTAGGACGATTACCGGAAGAGCTGGTGCTTGACTTTGATGTTAATGATGATGATATAGAATTAATTTCAGAAAAAGAGCGTAATCAATCATTAAAGAAAATAACTGTTACAGAAAAATCTCTAAAATATAAAAGCATTGATGGTATAATCTATTCTAAAAATAGTAAATGCCTTGTTAAATGTCCAATTACAAAAGAGCATGTAGATATTCCTGATGCAGTGGAATCTATTGGAACTAAAGCTTTCCAGAATAACCGTAATATATCAGAAATCAAGTTTCCGCAAAATGTAAAAAATGTACTAAGTTCTGCATTTGATGGATGTTACAATCTAAAGAGCATTACACTAAATGAAGGTCTTCAGAAGATTGCGGATAATGCTTTTAGAGGTAATCCGAATTTACGTTTTGTTAATATCCCTGAATCCGTCGAATACATTGGAATAAATAACTTTGAATCTGTGGCAAAATTCACGATGAAACGCCCTCCGGATTTTCTTGCTAACAAGTTTGCAGAAAAAAGTAATGCTGACTTAATCAGCGTTGAATTTAATATTGATGGAAGACCATATACTTTACTTAAATCGTCATTGATAGAAACAAAAACTAAAAAGAAAGGTTGGTATGAGACAGAAGAAACTAAATACAGGATGGGCATGACATTTGGAAATACTGAATGTAGAAATAATGTATGCGAATACGTTAAGAATTTGATTGAGCATAAACGTTACGAAGAAGTAAAAGAATTTTTTGGATATAATCTTATATCCAATGAAGAGGTAAAAAATATATTAGAACAGTATTCTGAAAACGAAAACGTTGAAGCGGCAGCCTTTTTGTTGGAGTGTTTGGAAGACAACAATGAAAAAGATATGTTAAAAATAGATTAACATTAGTAAGGCGAAGTGCAAAATTCTGAAGCTGAAAAAGTCATTTAAGTTTATTCTTAGATGACTTTTTTTGTTGCAAAAAAACGTATTTGTAATGTTGTAAGGTTGGTATTTTACACGTAAAAAAAATCGCAAAATAAAACTCTCACTTTAAAAATTCCAGCATATTGAATATAGAACATCAGAAAGGAGAAAAAAGATGATATTTGATGTACTTACAGAACCCTGGATGGGAGTGGTTGATAAAGAAACCGGAGAGGTGCTTAAAGTTGGATTGAGAGATTATATCGTCAACGCCCATATGTATAAATGTAGTGCTGAAAGCAAAGATTTTGCCATTGTCAGAAGATTACAGCAGAGATTAGCTGAAGCAGTTATTATTGACATTTATGGAAGAAGAGTAAACGATGAGTTGATGTCTGTTTTCAATAATGGTCGGTTTGATGCTGACAAAATTGATGCATATTTTGATGAGTGCATAAAAAATGGAACGTCATTTGACCTGTTTGATGAAGAAAAACCATTCATGCAGGTTGATGCAAAAACTGCAGAAAGTGTATTTAAGGAAAATAGTATTACATCAGTCTCTTCAATTAATGCAAAGCAATGTGGGGGAAATAATAAGGTATTTTTTCAGCATGTGGATGTTAATGATTACATTGAAAATTTTGGAGGAATAGATAACAGGGACTCATATTATGATGAAGCACAAATTGACGGGCGACATATTGAATTTGCAAATAGTGTAAAATTTGACGAATATATGAATTTAATTTTAATGGATAGCTGCATTGCTGGTATGAGAGGTCAGTCATATGTTACGGGACTTATCTGTATTCCAAGCCCTCCTGCCATGTATCATTTTGATGCAGCGGAAGACAAAAGTTTATTTTCAAGTATTTTATTAAACATCGCTAACGACGATTCAGAATGTGATGACGGTATCCCGGTTTGGAAATGGGATTCATACAACTATGCGGTAAATTCAATGTTTCAAAAAAAGTATCAGGTTCCACTGCTTGAAGGTATGTTTTTCCCGGTAACTTATTTGCGTCCAGATTACAGCTCTATTGATATTGAAAAGAAGACTATCAAAAGAATTTATAAATCAATAATGCTGTTCAAAGCACCAGATGGTTCCGATATGATGAAGACGGCAAGACAGTTCTGGCTGATAAATAAAGAGCCATCGGTTACGGTTATTCCTAAGCCAAAAAATAAAGATATGATGACCGGTATGGAGTTTACAAATTCAAATGAAGTATGGATGGGGATTAAGTCGTATGCAAATATCTTCGGTAACCATTCTGCTCCGCGAGTACTGAGGAATTCATTGTATAATGCATTATTTGCAGCAGACTTAAGGCTGAAAGTTAGAAGTGGAGAAGCCGATGGAGATGAGACTGTAAAGACTGAAATGACGGCATACTATGTTTCTAAGGACAGGGGTTCGTTTCTATCACAGGGGAAATATCCGTGTATGCTGCCAGAGTGTATCCTGGATGACCAGTTAAAAAAACAGGCTACTAATATGTTTATAGATATGATTGGTATGGAGTATGTACCATATGGAAGCAATAAGAATAAAGCAGGCATTGCAAAACGCATGCAGCAAAGAATCGGAGATATTGAAACTGCTTTGTCTTCAATTGGAGAACAGCTCTTTACGAAGAACAAATTTAATCTGGTGACCGTCCGGAATACTACGATGAACAGGTATTGGAGATATTGCGAAAATTTATTTAAAAATTTCTTCATTCCGGATATCGATAACATAAAAAAGTCAGCATACTGTAATCAAGAGGAATACATGGAAGCGCTGAGAAGCATAGTAGATAAATATGTTGATGACGCGTCAGAGTATGCAAACAGGTTAATATACAGTATTCCGATTCCGAAAGGCAAGAGTATTGCCGTAAGAAAAGCATTAGCAAAGAACGGAGGTAAAAAATGAATTACGAAGAAACCCGTGAACAGGTTGATATGATTCTGGAACGCGTAAAGGCATTGGATAATGCAAAAAAGATACAGCTGCGCCGAGCGTATAATGTCAGCTTTGATGAATTGCGAGGATTCCAGCAGATAACGATTAAAAATATTCTGAAAGATACTCCATGGTGTTATGCTGGATATATGAGGGATTTTATCGTTGACATGTGCAGCATATATGTGCAGCAAGAATGCAAAGAAGGAGACCTGTTTGAATATTGCCTGCATGAAATATATGATGAGGGTTCTGCGGCAGTACAGCAAAAAATTGGCTATCTCATTGATGAAGATGAGAAAGCAATCTTAATAAGATACATAAAAAGATATATAAAAATGTGTAAAAAAGGCACTAAAATTGACACAGCAAAACTGATGACGGATATTCTGTGCTGGCCATATTATAACACAAGAAATGAGTGGATTGATGTAATTGCCGGCGTTAAAAAAATTGATAAGAAAAAGGAGAAAAAATAATGAGCAAAAGAATGTTAGTTGAAGTACATGTAGGAAAAAGATATGGCATTTCACGTTTAAACTGTGATGGAGCAGGACAGGTGAAAGACGTGATTATTGATAATGAAAGATACAACAGAATTTCGTCACAGTCAAAGAAAAAAGTATGGCGTGAAAATTTAGAGAAACGCCTGGAACGATTAAACGGTGACAGCATGGAGCATGTATACAGAACCAGAGCAATGAAAGATATCTTTAAAAAAGAATTCTTAAAAAAGGAATCGGAGCTGTACGCTGAAAATGCTGACGCTATGGCTGAATATATTATCAAAAGCGTTTTATCCTGTACTTTGGAGGAGAAAAATGGATTTGATGTTACAAATCAGGTTCTGATTGTCACAAAGTATGACGTTGAAGACATTGTCGATGTATTTTGTGATGTCATCAAGACACCAGAGGACTGGGAGCAGGCCAAGAAAGAGGCAGCAGAAAAAGAGAAGGAAAAAGAAAATGACAAGAAAAAGGGCAGTAAAGCAAAAAACAGTGCGAAGAATTCGGCCTCACAGAGAATTATTTTAGCATTAAAAGCAAAGCTGCCATTAAGAAAATATGGTGTTGAGTGTTCATTGTTTGGCAGAATGGCGACGTCTGGTGTAATGGAGACTGTTGAAAGCGCTATGTGTGTTAATCATAGTTATTCATTAGGGAAAGCCACGCTGGACAGCGATTACTATATCGTTGTTGATAACTATTTGTCAGCAATGGCAAGCGAAACTGAAAGTGGGCAGAGCGGTGCCGGATACATGGATGAAAAAGAATTTTCCAATCATGTGTATTATGAATACGCAAGTATTGATGTGGGAAAATTTTATGACAACCTGACTAAAGGAGTAGATATGTCAGACGAAAAGAATGCACAGCGTATTAAGACTGTGATTGTTGAGACTGTCAAGTGTGTGATTAATGATATTGCCACATCTGCTCCGAGCGGTGGCCAGAATTCGTTTGCATCACGGCCTGACCCGGTTGGTGTATATATCACAATCAAGGAAGACGGAGAAGGACGTACGGCTGATACATACTGTATTAAAGAAATGGTTAAAAATGGAAGTGCAGCTGCTAAGACTGAAGCTGATAAGTTCCTGAATGCCATGAACGAATTTACAAGCGGAGACTTTGCAGATGATTCAGATTACCTGGCAAGAATTTACACTGGAGAATCTCCGGAAATGCTGAATGGTGCTGAGCATATGTCATGGAAAGAAGCTGTTAAAAAAGTAGGGGATATTATTGATGAAAAATTCTAAAAAATTAAAGCTGGTCTGTTCCGCCATGCTCCAGTCATGGCGAATCAGAAGCCTTGGGCCATCTCAGAGATATACTGAGCTGGCTCCCACGAAAAGCGGTATCATAGGAATGATTGCCTGTGCATTAGGATACGAGAGGAACGATAAAAGGATTGATGTCTTGGCAAACTCCACAGAGCTATATCTTGATGTTAAAAATTCCGGGTCAATGTTGGAATCGGCGACCATTAATTCAATTGATACGCTGATTGATTACCAGACAGTAATGGATAAAGAAAAGGGAATGCCAACAGCAAATGGCGGTCGTTTATATGCAGCGACGCTGATTGATAAGGAATATCTTGTCGGCCGCAGATTTGTTTTATATCTGATTTCTGATGAAGAAACACTAAATAAAATCCAAGCGGCATTAAAGGCTCCTGTATGGCAGTATTATCTTGGAAGCAAATGCTGCATTCCGGCAGAACCTGTCAGCCAGGGAATTTCAGAGATTAAGGAGGGCGAAATTAATGATTATCAGCACATTCGAGTGTAAAAGCTTTGTACAAAATTCAGATATTACACATAAAATTATTCAGTCAATGTTTCACTGTAACCGTGCATACCATAATGTACTGTATATGGTAATTGGAAAAAATCTGATAATACAGTCCGACATTGAACCGTATGAAATCCCGGACTCATTACGATTAATGAATTCAAAGAACTGTGATAGTATGGCCGCTAACATTAATGCCGGTGATGTTGTTAAAATCTTCGCTATGTATGAACCAACAAAAAAACAGACAAGAATTGGAAAGCGGTCATCAAATATCCTGATTGCAGATGAAAACGACAGAAAAGAATGGGTAAAAAGAAAATTTATAAATGCCGGAAATGTGATTGCTATTAATGAATTGTCAAAAAACAGGCGCCAGGTCACCAAAAGTAGCGGTGATTCTCATCCGGTAAGTGTATTCGGATATGAATTCCTGCTGCGTGTCAGTGATGCAAACGCATTACGGAACTTGATTAAAAATGGAGTGGGCCGGTCTAAATCATACGGGGCCGGAATGTCTCTGGTGATGGGAGTTGAAAAACAAAAAAATAATTTGAAAAAAAATGAAAATGCGGCGGATTTTTCGGCATATTAAATATGTGGATGAAACAAGAATGGCATTTGTGTAAATTGCACAACGAGGTGTTTAAGGCGGCTGAAAGCCGCATAAACACTGAGTGTCTGCCCTTCGTAAGAAGGGATGAATCGCTATACCGAGTAAGAAAAACCTGGAAGGACAGGTCTGCCCTTCGTAAGAAGGGATGAATCGTGGAACATGGTCATACTGTCAAACTCCGAGGCGTCTGCCCTTCGTAAGAAGGGATGAATCGGGGGCAATATCTGCCTGCAGACATTGCATAAGGTCTGCCCTTCGTAAGAAGGGATGAATCCCTCTATGCCTAAAAAGCGCCCGTAGTAACAGGGTCTGCCCTTCGAAAGAAGGGATGAATCGCAGAACAGGCACTGCATCGCAAGCAATTTGAAGTCTGCCCTTCGCAGGAGGGGATAAATCGCCGGCAAGAACGATGTTAACGAGCGAGGGCTCGTCTGCCCCTTGCAGGAGGGGATGAATCATAGTGTCGCTATAAAGACACTATGCAAAAAGTGTCTGCCCTTCGAAAGAAGGGATGAATCGATAAAAGAATATTACGCCTGGTGCACCCGCAGGTTTGCCCCTCTCCGGAGGGGATGAATCGGTATCCTCTATGCCAAACTCCGTCTTGCCCGCGTCTGCCCCTCGTAGGAGGGGATGAATCGACCTGTATGTGTATCAATATACCAGACTAGATGTCTGCCCCTCTCCTGAGGGGATATAACAATATTTTTTCGGAGGAGCATAATGAACATAACAAAAATATGGGCAAAAACAGCCCCCAAAAAATCTTTAATCAATCACATGCTGGAGACCGGAATAGTCGCAGGGTGCCTGACTGATACGAATGGTATTTACCATCCGGTACTGAACAGGCTGTCTGAAATAACTGGTTACGATAGCGATACGTTGTTAGCAAAAATCGTGTTTATCTGCGCCATTCATGACATAGGAAAAATACATCCGACATTTCAAGGTCGCGATGAGGAAACACTGGAAGTGTTAAGACAAGAAAACTTGAATCAAATGTCATTTGACACCCGGTTTAGGCATGAACAGTATGGAGCGAACATCTTTGACAGATTGAGTGTTGAAGATGTTGATATAAAAAATTCAGATATTATAGCTCAGATTATCAGGATGCATCATCAAAAAGAGCAGAAGAAAAATTCTGATATTGATATTATAAAAATTGATGATAAAGAAAAGGCAAAAAAATGGAGACATATCCAGAATGAGATTTATGATTATATAAAAAATGTTTTTCGATTTGACAATCTAAATTTGATAAACAAAAATATCAACAAGTCAGAACTGTTTGTAGTACAAAATGCAATCTTAGGCATAATGATTACCGCGGATTGGATAGCATCAAACAGCTACGTATTCGACAATCAACAGTATGAAAATGTAGACGAATTTTTGGAATCAAGAAAAACCCAAGCGTTGAAATTCTTGAACAATGAGGGGCTGATACGGCAGCAAATTCCAGTGATGCAGGATTTCAGGAGTGCATTTGGATTCAATGGAAGACCAGTACAAAATGATGTTGAAAAAATTGTACATAAAAATGACATCAAATGTATGCTGATTGAATCCGATTGCGGTTCTGGAAAAACCGAAGCGGCGTTGTATGCAGCCGCCGTTCTGGGGAATCGTTCTGGATTGTCTGGAATATATATGGGATTACCGACCGGCGTTTCTGCAGAGGCGATTCAAAACCGTGTGGATGAATTTTTAACCTCACATGGTATGCGAAATACAAAGCTGTATACGTCAAAATCAATGCTGTTAAGGGAGCCAGATAAAAAGCCGATATGGACGGATATATCTCGCCAGAGATTATTGGCGTCATCTGCTGTTGGTACGGTTGACCAGGTAATGACTGCTGCCAGGCTGGTGAGGTTTGAGAGTGTCCGGATGGATGGTTTGGCGTCAAAAGTGCTGATTATTGACGAAATTCACGCGTATGACGCATATATGCTTGCTGTGATAAAGGATTTGCTGAAGATATGTGGAGAACTCGGCGTTCCCGTCATTATGTTGTCGGCTACATTGCCAATATCTACGAAAAACGATTTGCTTGGTGTGCTTTGCGATGGAGATATAGAATTGCATAACGGATACCCGATGATATCGTATGTTACAAAAGACGGAAAGACACATGAACACGTATCGCATCAATATATGCCTGACAAAAAAATCTCGTGTGAGCTGCTGCCGATACTAAACGACAATGATAAAATTGCACGATATGCAGTTGATGCTGTCAAAGATGGAGTGTGCGAATGCGTGATTATGAATACAGTCGCAGATGCAATCTGTGTATATGACAAAATCAAAAAAAGCAAAAAAAGTGACTGTAAAATAATTTTATATCATTCCAGAATGACTATAAATGCACGAGATGAGACGAGCCGGGAGATTTTGACAATGTGCGGTAAAGATAGAACCAAAAGACCTGAACGCGTCATTATTGTTGGAACGCAGGTTTTAGAGCAATCCCTTGATATTGATGTTGATTATATGATAACTACAATCTGCCCGATTGACTTGCTCTTCCAGAGAATAGGCCGATATCATAGGCATGGTGATGCGGGGACTATTAGGGAGCGTGTAGTTGTTGCGAATACTGTCCAGGTGTTAATTCCGTCCGATTTGTTCAGTTATGGTGGGACTGAGTATGTTTATGAAAAATGTTATCTTGATGCAACGATTAACGCAATTCAGGAACATAATGGCCATCTATTGATACCGTCAGGTATGCCTGACATGATTAATTACGTATACGGCCATGCCTCAATTGATGTGCGTGTTCGCCAAATTATAGACGAGGCAAATTCAGATGCCGGAAATATTAAAATTGAAAACGGGTTTGAAATATACACAAGAAAAAACGACCTGACAGATAAAAACCTGAATGTCCGTCTGTCAAATACCGATGAGGTGATGGTTCAAATTGCGATATTGGATAATGCAGAGATTGAAGAATTGGGCCAGAACAGTAAGACAGACATAGAGTTGTTCAAATGCCGTGTGGTATCTGTCAGAGAATCGAAGATTAAAAATTTCAAGAATTTCCGCAAACCTGAAACAGGAATTTTTAAAGATGTACAGATATATACAAAAGATGAGTGTGTGAGTGGAGACAAAGAAATTGTCGTAGATGATGAATATGGAATGAGGATTGAAAAAATATAAAAAAATATTTGGAAAAATGGCAAAAAAAATATTTTTTCGGCATATTATATGTAGATGAAATGATGTGTGACGAGTTGAAAATGGCATTTGTGCAAATTGCACAACGATGTGTTTAAGGCGGCTGAAATCCGCATAAACACTGACGGTTTGCCCCTCATGGGAGGGGATGAATCGAATACTTTGAGAGTATAGATTTTATAGAGCCGCGTTTGCCCCTCATGGGAGGGGATGAATCGTATAAGGAGTGTGAGACCACCTGGTCAAGGAGGTTTGCTCCTCACGGGAGGGGATGAATCCACAGTAACATTAAACGACAAAAATTACACAAAAGTTTGCCCCTCGCAGGAGGGGATGATTCGTCTCCAGAAATTACAACTACATACGTTTCTGCGTTTGCCCCTCGTATGAGGGGATTTCTCGTGAAATGGCAAAATTTGGTTTAAGTTACCCGGGTTTGCCACTCACATGAGTGGATGGCTCACAGATGCTCGTAAGTTAAATTTTGGCTGACATGTCTGCCCCTCGCACGAGGGGATGTTTTTATTTCTGCTAATTTGTAACGCCATTTTTTTTCTTCCGTAAAATTCATCATATTATTCTTGCAAAACTAAAAAATAACAAAGAAAAGGAGAAAGAAAAAAATGAGTTATGCAGATTTAGTATTCAAAAATATGTGTCAGGATATCCTGGAGAACGGAACCGATACCCGCGGTGAGACGGTTAGACCGCATTGGCTGGATGGCACCGCAGCCTACACAATCAAAAAATTCGGCATATGTAACCGGTATGACCTGCGAAAAGAATTCCCCGCACTGACGCTGAGAAAAACGGCGCTGAAGAGTGCAATGGATGAAATTTTGTGGATTTGGCAGAAAAAGTCGAATAATATCAAAGACTTAAACAGCCATATTTGGGATTCTTGGGCTGACAAAAATGGAAGCATTGGGAAGGCTTATGGATATCAGTTGGGAAAGCTTTACTCATATAAAGATGTGACATTGGATGGCTTAAAAAAAGCATTTCCGGATGGAGAATATGTGAAAGATGAGTTTGCCGGGACTGACATGTTTGTTGCAAAAAATGGTGATGATGTCATCCGCTGGTATGCAATGAAGATTGATGGCATGTGGAATATGGACCAAGTCAATAAAGCAATTTATGATTTAAGGAATACTCCATTCAGCCGTCGTATTATTACCAGCATATATAATTTTGAAGATTTAACGGAAATGGCTCTGTATCCATGTGCTTACAGTATGACGTTTAACGTTACTCAGGATAAAGATTCTGACAAGCTGGTTTTAAACGCCATTTTAAATCAGCGTTCTAATGATATCCTGGCTGCTGGCAATTGGAATGTATGTCAGTATGCATTGCTGGTGATGATGATTGCTCAGGTATGTGATATGATTCCAGGCGAGCTGGTGCATATGATTGCTGATGCTCATATTTATGACAGGCATGTTGATATTATCAATGAGTTGCTGACGCGCGAGCCACTGCCGGCTCCGGTGGTGAGATTGAATCCGGATGTAAAGAATTTTTATGATTTTACAACAGATGATTTGATTGTTGAAAATTATCAGACACATCCACAGATTCAAAATATTCCGGTTGCAATCTAACAAAAAATACAAAAAGTAGAAAGGAAAAATAATATGAAAATTATGCGAGACGGAAAAGAATATGAGTTAACATCTGAAGAACTGGCTGCAGCAAACGCTGAGTTTGTGACGAATTTCATGAAGAGTGAACTGATGGGACGCTGCGAAATTTCTGACGAAGAACTGGCGGAAGAGCTTGCTGAGCAGGCATACGACAGATATTGCGAAGGAAACGGCGAGACAGAAGGAGAATGTATCGATTGGGCATATTATTCCTGGCTCGAATCCACACGAAAAGAATAATTCTGCTGCTTAGTTAGCAGTCCTGCATTTTTGCAGGGCTGCTTTTTTGGCGAAAAAAAAGAAAAAAAAGAAGAAAAAAAAGAACCAGCTGCGCCTCGGCAGCTGGTTCAATGTTGAAAAAATGTTTCGTTAAAGCGTGAATTTGGAGTTCGGTTTACCCTGAATCTGCGTTAGTAAATATGCTGCGATTGAGGGCTTGCCTACTTCAGTTGTAGCCTGTACAAGCTGCTTGATTGCTGATTTTGATAATAGCTTAAAACCGATAAATTCGACGAGCTCGTCATCCTTATTTTCCTCAATGTATCGCAGAGCAATCTGTTTTGCACAACGTTTCAGATACTTTTCAAGCTCAGCATCCGCTCCTGGATTATGCTTATAAATATAATATGCGGTATCCTGTTTTAATTTGGTGTTCTCCGCACCTTGATATAAATTATGCAAGTCAGACTTGCACAAATAGCCATTACTGCATTGCTGATTTAATGAATACAAAGCCTTGGGACTTAAAGCTGCCGGAACAAAGAACTCATTATCTCCTACAATAAGCTTTTTAATTGGTGATGAAACAGTCGTCGACAGAAATGCATACGGCAGGCCCGAAAAGAGATGTGGAGTATGCAGTTCTTGTACGCAACTAAAACTTAATTCTCCGGCGTATTTGATACTTTTGGGAAGAGTTACACTTTTCAGTTTTTCACACCAGGCAAATGCACGCCGCCCAATGGTTGAAATCCCTTCGTGCATTGTAACAGATTTAAGGTTACGGCAGTTAAAAAATGCACTATGTCCGATGTCTGTAACCTGAGGAGGAAACTCAACATGAGTCAGATTCTGGCAGTCGGCAAAAATATTGCTTGCATTATTTCCGATTTTTTTAATTCCGGAGCCGAAACCTATTTTGCGGATTTTAGACTGCCGAAATGCTTCCTTTTTAATATTTTTCAATGAAGACGGAAAAGTGACTGAATCTATTCTTGTTCTATAAAATGCAAAATCATTAATACAAGTTACACCTTCAGGAACGATAATATCTCCGGTTTTCTTGATTGGACATAGAATCAGGCAACTTATATCTCCGGAGTACAGAATTCCATCTTTTGATACGAACCCGCTGCTTGGGGATGCTTCAATACATGATACATTTGTTGTGTTAAGATACATGTATATTCCAAACATGTTATTCTTTGAGAATTCAGTATCTGCAATCACGATTGTTTCTGGCAATTTATTGATTCCATTAACATTTTTGATATTCCTGATGACTGCCCGTTTGACATTTTTGTAATCTATATCTGTCGGCAGAACACATTTGGTGTCTTCCGGAAATTCAATTTCTTCAGCATCATCATCTACACCAAAGACAATATTCCCGACCCTTTTGAGACCATTTTTTGACGGAATATCAAAAAATGATGAACCATCAAAAGCATGATGGTTGATGGTATGAATAGTATTAAAAGAAGTATCGTTATTGAAGAAGGAGGCTACCTGACATCCTTCAAACGCATAATCATCAATTATATTAATGTCATACAATGGCTGAATTTGTTCATCCGGCTTAATGCAAAATACATTCTTCAATATCTTATTCATGACTATCGACCGAACGAGATATTGACAGTTAAGGAAATATGGATTGTTGGAGTCCACGTTTCTTACATTCGGAAACATGAAGTTGGAAATATCAATATCCATGATATCTTCCTGGATAACCAATTCTTCTACATCAGGAAACTGCTTAAAGATGTTTCTTAATTTGACATTGCGGCTTAATCTATTTCCATTTGCGTTAGGTCCGGACAAAACGATACTTCGAATTCCAGGCTCAACATCGATATCAATAATATCAGTCATCTTACTGTCTGCAAAGTATAAATACACGCCTTTCTCAGGAGAAAACGAAACTAAGTTTTGATTATTTTTCATTTTTCTTTTTCCTTTCTTTGTTGTAAAATTTTTTATTTCAAAAATAATATGCAGGAAAGGATGGGGAAGAAAAAAGACTAAAAATTAACTCGACAACTTAAGCTCTGCAGGATTTCTGCAGGGCTGTTTTTTTTGGAACAAAACTTCCGGCATATTGTATACGAAACAAAAAAATAAATACCAAAAAAGAAAGGAAAAAGTTCATATGATGCAAAACGAAAAAATAACACAGGAACTTATTGATATCCGCAATGCCTGCGGCAGCAGGGTTGTATTGGGCGGAAAATCATGCATCGCTCCGATAGACGACAAGGCATTTTTCGATAAATGCTTGATGTACAGCGAGAGTAAAAATGTACATGCGAAAAATACTGTCGCGTGGAAGCCAATGTCTGATGATTGGAAAGAACGATGCCGGAGCAATTCGTTCTGGTTTCAGAATACTGTCGCTGAAGCAAAAAAGATGTTTCCGGAAATGGATGAACGCCTGTTTGAACTGAAAGCTCGGCTTTTGGATTTTGCCGGCGATGCAGTCTGCTTGCCGGGATACGAAGAAGACCTGGAGGATATTCTGGCATATGGCCAGTTTTGGCTTGGATACAATGCCGAGAGGATGAGAGGTGAGGCATGTCAGTGTCACGCAAATTCGGCGAGAATCTGGGAGCAGAACCAAGACAAATCTGTAATCTGCATTGGATATGCGCTTTCTGCTGATGGTATGTGGAGGCAGCATAGCTGGCTGATTCATCGTAAGCCGCGGTCAAATAAGATTGTAGAGACGACAAGGCCGAGGGTCTTATATTACGGATTCGCGCTGACACCGGAGATGTGTGAGAGGTTTGCAGACGAGAACTTTTGACAGCGAATTTTTTCGCTGTCTTTTTGCAAAAATCCGGCATATTGTATGTAAGATAAAAAAGGAGGACAAAAAATGACATATTCTGTGATAATAATTAGGGATGAAGACCAGTTAATCCCGGCAAGATATATTTGCCAGTTTTTCAAACTTTGCGGCATTTATACTTATGACTATGCAATGCCACAGCAGGCAGGAAACTCTGACTTCCCTGATTGTTTTGGTTTTGATTGCGTCATATTGATGACACACCAGAATAATGCAAAGGCAACATTAAAAACATACTCAAATCAGAGCATTGTTGAATTTCCCGTGCCAACAGATGCAAACTTGTCAGATAGAGAAAAAAGAAAAGAATTTGGAAAAGAAGCCAAAACAAAAGTTCTCGAGACGGTAGGAGATGACCTGGCAGATACATATGACATTTTTGTTGACGAAGATGTAGCGTATCTGGATTTTATGTTGCGCTGGCGTGTGGCACCGGACAGGCTTGATAATTGGCTGTCGGTCTGCAATAAACTACCGTTTGATGGCTGTGTACAGCAGAAATACGCATACCTGAACTGCTGCCGGAAAGTCAATAAGATATGTGCTGAATGTCGACAGATTGCGATTTTTGATGATAGCAAGCTGATGGCTGCGGCGGTTAAGCTATGCGAAGAAGACAAGAAATTTACAATTGCTTATGTATTAGCTGGACTGATTGGACTTAGAAATCCGGATACGGAAAGCCAAGCTGAACAATATCTGCAGCAGGTAACTGAACGCGAAAAGGGCGTTGTGTATGCTGATTTTGTGTACTATGTTCTCGGCGAATATTACGAAGTCGACAGGCATGATTGGATGTTTGGCTGGATGTGGTATCAGCGGATGGTAGGATGCCCGTTGCAGGAACGCAGGGGAAAACCTGTGTCAGATGGGATGTACAACATTAAATTGTCTAATAGGATGATACAGACAGGACAGACAGACGAGGCCTGGAAAATATTAACCGAAATGAAAGAAAAACTTGAGGAAAAATATACTCTTGGATATATATCACTTGATGATGTATCCATGTGGTATCAGTGCACCAGAATGATGGAAGACATGCAGCGCTTTTTCAGAAAGAAATATGTGCTTTCTGGAATGCCATCTGATAGTATCATCGGAGCCATTGACCGGAATGTTGAAATTTGGAATTTTGCAGATAATGATGACCGACAGGACGTCATCCAGGCAGTCAGAGCAAAGACAGAAAAGAAATAGACAGCTTCTGGTCTGATTGCCGGCAGAAAAAGAGGACAAAATAATGTCCTCTTTTTCTTATACCTTCATTTTCGGCATATTGTAAACGACAAAGTCAAATAAAAAAAAGAAAGGAAAAACTTATGAAATTTATGAAAAAAATGAGAGAAGTAAAGCATGGCGGCGCATCTTTTTGGTATACCGATAACGACGTATGCGAAGATATTGACATTGATGATGATGTTGAGGAGCTAGAGATTGATTTGGATGACGATGGCGATGCGTTCTGGGATGAAGTAGATAAGGTGTTTCCGAATGTAAAAAAAATACACATTAACGAAAATGTATATTACATCAGCATGAAGAACTCGATGTTCCCGAATGTAAGAGAAGTGACATCTGACAGCCCGGAATTTTACAACGGTGATATGCTGATTGAAGAGAATGACGGTACTGTTTTGTTGAATACCTTCTGTAAAAAAGCCGGCGAGGTCATTAATCTTGACGGGATTGATATGATTGCAGCGAATGCTTTTAACGGCTGTGAATCTATCAATATCATCAATACTGAATATGTATCTATATGCAGCGAAGGGGCTTTTAAGAATTCAGCTGTTGAGCGACTGCCATTTGTGAATGGTGTCAGGATGGTTGGATGTATGCTTGTTGGTATTGACAACACATGCGATAACATTGTGATTCCAGATGATGAAGTCAATATCAGTGCGATTATCAGCGGCCTTGATTGGAGCCATGTCAAGAACGTAACAGTCAGCCATGCTTCAACGGTTTATGATATGAGTATGACGGCAAAGGCAATGCCGAAGAAAGTTACGGTAATGTCTGTTGATGGGTATGAACTTAAGACACTGAAACTTGCAAATATATCGTATGTTAATATTGTCAATTCAAGCCATTACAGAACAATTGACGGTATTGTGTACTCACTTGACGGTAAATGCCTGATAGCCTGCCCGACAGGCAGGACTGGACGAGTAGATATTCCAGAAGGAGTTGAGGAGATTGCAAGGAATGCATTTAAGCTTGGAAACTTAGAAGAGGTGTATTTCCCATCTACATTAAAAAAGGTTGGAGATATGGCATTTTTCTACTGCAAGAATCTTAAAAAGGTTGATTTTGGAACAGGGCTTGAAATGATTGGCAGTAATGCTGAGAAACAGTGTTTTGCCTCGTGTGATAATCTTAAATCAATCATTATACCTCCACAGGTAACATCTATTGGTTCAAGGGCTTTTGAAAACAGTGCAGTAAACGAGATTTGCATAAGTGAAGGCTTGGTTTCAGTTAGCAACAATGCATTTAATGGATGTCCGATAAAGACGGTGAAGCTTCCTGAGTCGCTGAAAAGTATATCTGAGGATGCATTCTTCGGGACTGATACTGTTATTGCACGCCGGTATGATACGGATTTATTATCATCAGTAATGAAGTCTCTTGACAGAAAAATTCCTTTTTCGTATATCAAAAAAGAAATGGATAAAAGTACTGGGTGCTCCATATGTCTCACTGACATTATAATCAATGAACGCTCGGCGTTGATTCCAAAATATGCTGATAATTCCATCACCTTCTCAAATATTGATGCAGTATTGCATATGTATTTTTCAAGCAAAACTGTTCCTGAAAAAGTTATGCATGAAGTCAGAAGTATGTTTATGTATTTCGGTAAAAAAGATGACAGGGAATTTATGGCGATTGAAATGTATTTACGGGACAAATCAAATGATGTTGCCAAAGAGTATATCTATAGCCATAGCAGGCATATCATTCAGAACTTTGTAACAAATAACAGGACAGAAGAGGAGATTATGAATTTTATTAAGCTTGGGCTTATGACGGCAGAGGCTTGCGAATATATCCTTGATGTTGCGATTAAGAAAGAGTATACGGAAATCTCGGCGTATGCACTGAATATGCTTGGGAAATATCCGGCAGAAAAGCAGAAGTTTGCGTTGTAAAAAATAAGTAAAGCAGAGCTGATTGCTCTGCTTTTTTGTGGCAATTACTTAAGTAAATATACACACAGTCTTTCTTCGTGTGTATATTTACTTAAATTGTTAGGTTTTTGATAATGTCGTTTTAACGACACTATTGGTGTAGAATCTGCCCGTAACTGCGTATTTCGCAAAATCAAACCGCTTGCAGGTTTCCTTCCTCCGAATCATACATATATATATTTTCTGACAAAATCATATCCTGCATATGTGACTCACGCATTTTCTGATTGATTTCAAAGAGGGCTTTTTTTAGTGATTTTTTTAATGTTTCTCTTCCTTCTTTTGTAAAGCCAATCGCATAGAATTCATGTGTATTGTATGGCAGCAGGAAGAAGCTGCCGAAAAGCATATGGCTTATTTTATTTAATGTGTCTGGATAAAACAGGGCGGCAGCGCCAAATGGTTCGTTGCCTGATGTTATATGGCAGACTGTGTACCCATGTTTCTCTGACTGTGTTATGCATGCCGGGTGAGTCTGTTCCGTGTTTTTTAATGCTTCGGCATCCAGCTCTGAGAATGGTATGCTGTATTGTTTTAACTCTTCTTTTCTTCTTGCCGTGTCTATAACCGGAAGCCCCAAATCTGTATAATCAGAGTAATATATAAAACACATATCGTATATGTCTTTATACACAAGAAAATCGTGCTTTGCTATCGGATGGTCTTTGTTTACAATTCCGATGACTGTACTTCCCAAAATGTCACTTCGCATGTCTGAAATGTCATCTTCGGTAAGCTCGTCGGGCTCGGTCAGCTTTTCCTGTATTTCGGAAGCAATCTGGTTTGCGATTACGTCCAGAAACGATATGCCGCTGTCCGGTGAGCTGATGGTATTTGTTATTTCGTTTTCGTATAAATTGTAATACTTGCTTAAATTCACGCTGACCGTCCGGTCAGCATAGTCAGCTTCAATTATATATAGGGATTTTCCCTGGAGCGGCAGTCTGATAACTGAAATTTTTGTATCTTTGAAATTCTGCCAGCTTTCCAGTTCTTTCTTTGTTTTGTCTTCTATAAGTTCCACAAATTCGCTTCGTGTCATAATAATATCCTTTCTCGACGTGTCTGCTTTTAAATGTGGGAGGTTTCACATACATATTATATCACGGATGAAGATGAATAAGTCAAGAAAAAACCGCATTTTAAGCGGTTTTTTGCGCTTTTTTTGCAACAGAAAAGCCGGAAATTTGCAAAAATTGGTTTTGTCACCTGCAAAATCCGGCATATTGGATGTGTAAACAAAAATGCCGGATTGCCGGAATGATAAAGAAAGGAAGCGAAAAATATGATAGAATATGTGAATTTTCAGAACGATGTTCGTTTTATTGCTGATGATGAAGATGGAGATTGCATGGATATTGACGTTAAGCCAGGAGTGGAAAAGGTAATATTTGGAGACTATTACGATTTTTTTCTGAAGCTTTCAAAAAAGGTATTCCCTGACGTAAAAGAACTGCATATCAGTGAGTATGCGGGAGTCATATCAATATCAAACGAAATGTTCCCAAATGTCAGAAAAGTTACATCTGAAAAGAATTTTTACAGGGAAGGAAGTATGCTCTGTGGAGGGCTTCATGGGGATTTTAGTCTTTACAATACGTTTTGTTTAAAACCTGATGAAACTGCAGATTTGAGTGGTATTTCTGCTATTTTGGATTTTGCGTTTTCGGGCAGCGAGACGTTGAATGTCACCGGGTCTGACGGAATCAATACATACAACAGGGAGGCCTTTAATAATTCTGCGATAGGCAGGCTGCCGTTTGTAAATGGTGTAAAATGCATCAACGGAATGGTCTTTGATGTTGATACTGAATGTGATAATGTGGTATTCCCTGACGAAGACGAAGATTTGCATGCCATTGCAAATCATCTTCCATTTGAAAAAATCAAGCAGATTACAGTACACAGGGGCTCGACAGTACAGCTGCTGTATAGATGTAATATGCTTCCGAAAGCTATTAATATATGCGGCAACCTTGGTGAATCAGTATGCCAGACAAAAGAAGAAATGGCTTCAAGGTTAACAATTGATTCTATTGCTGAACTGTGTGACCGGGAAGGAGTTGAGAATATTAATATTTTTGATGACAGTAAGACATACAAAAGCATAGATGGCATCGTGTATTCTTATGATGGAAAGAGACTTTTAAAATGCCCGCGGGGTAAAACTGGACATGTCACTATTCCCAAAGGAACTGAAATAATTGCAGCCAATGCGTTCAAGCATTGCCATATAGATTCCGTGTCATTCCCGTCAACGCTGATTCAGCTTGAAAATGATGCTTTTGCATCAAGTACGGTGAAAAAGATTGATTTCGGAATAGGGATAAAAGCGATTGGATGGTTCTCTTTTATGAATTGCCGTGAGCTTAAATCAATTGTCATCCCTCATCAGATGGAGGTAATTGAAAAGTATGCTTTTTATGAAAGCGGCGTTGAAAGCGTCTCTTTTGAAGGTGAAGAACCGATTCCTGGAACAGCAGTTCTTTTGCCGTCAGATAAAGATAATCTATGCTGTGTTGATGAAGGCGCATTCAGAAGATGTGATATCGAAAAAGTAATAGTTTCTGACAGGGTACATCTGCAGCAGAATAGCTTTGGAAACATAAAGGAGCTGACTACTGATAAATATGATGACAGTATTATTGATACCGTTTTTAAAAACAGCGTAGAAACCGTGGTAAAAATAACCATTGGCGACCGAATGACCGTTCTGCCTTATGCTTATGCGTTTGCAATGCACGGAGACGAAGCGCTCTTGCATAAAGCATGCAGAGGATACTTTGCTAACGGTTCAGCTGAAATGAAGTCACAGATTGATTCTTCCTTCATGCTTGGAAACAACGATGATGTAAGAGAAATTATGGCTGAAAAAATGTATATGATGGACAACAGTAATGATGCAGCCAAAGCTTTCCTGCAGCAGCATAGTCTGAAAATCGTCAAATATGTATGTGACAGGAATTCTTCAGCGACAAAGAAAGAAAGGATTCTCACTAATTACACAAGGCTTGACATGCTTTCTGATGATACATTGCATTACGTATTGGAGTATGCAAATGATAACAATATGCCGATACTGACAGCGGAAGTGCTGGATAGAATAAATAAAAATGAAGCTAAAAACAATAACCCTGAACATACATTTCGTATCTAATATTTACGGCGGGAATTTTTCCCGCCGATTTTTTTTGTAAAAATATATTTTTCTGCAAAAAATTCCGCATATTGTATGTAAGAAAAAAATAAGTGAGGAAAAAAATATGTCAAAAAAAATTAAATCTACATGGATATATGATGATGTCAAAGTTGAATTCTCGGAGCCTTCAATCCAGGCCGGGGAGTCGGTAGTACATGCTGAAACCACAAAAGATATTCTGTACTATTATTACACAATGACCGTATATAGAAGAAATGATAAAAAGAAATGGAAAAAAGAGTTTGTTTCATATGCCTGTGATTTCCCGGCGCTGTTATGTATTAATGGTATGGCAGAAGAACTGCTGAAAGATGATTTTGACGGTGGCTCATGGCAGAAGACACAGATTCCGGATTCTGATGGTATTATGTGGTACAAAAAAAGCATTGATACGGCTGGTATTGTCAATGAAGATATTTACAGGCTGATGAGAACAGTAAGGATTGACGAGGACGAAAAGCATGACTGGTTCACGGTTGATGTCGGAAGCGGAAACGACCCGAGGTTTGCGCCGTATACCTGCGGGGCGGCGTTTGTTTCGTTTGATATGCTGAAACGTGAAGATTTTATGGGCTTTGTAAACACGGTCAAAGATTTTATTGACAAGTCAATCAAGGCTTTCAATCAGGAACAGGATAAGAACATCAAGCTTGAAGCTGGTGCGAGGGTAGTGAAAAACGGCAAGCTGTATGAATATAAAGACAGACTTAAAGGAATTGCCGGATGTAATAAGCTGGAGTCTGTGTATATCCCCGGTGATTCATTGGATTTCAAAATCAAGACTAAAAAAGACGAGAAAGATGTTTTTGTTGATTTCTATAATTGCAAACTGGTTAGTGTGGAAGACGGCTTTATCACTGTGACAGATGGATACAAAACATGTCAACAGAAACCTGAAAGTCTTGAAGGACAGCAGGTTAAGATTCCGATTGAAACAATCACGTATTCAAATGCAATTGAGCCAAGCGCGAAATTAAAGTTTAGTAAGAAACAGTGCGTAGATGATTTTTATGCGATTATGTCTGATGAGGAGAAGGCAGAGTTTGCAGAGACGCCTATTGACGCGCTGATTGAAAAATGGTTTGACGCTGTAGCTAACAGGACATGGACTTTCCGTGACGAGCATGGATTTAGAAAACCGATAAAAACAACGAAAAAGATAATCAAAAAAATCAAAAAAAGATGCCAGGCTGAAAAATCCGCAAAAGAAATGCCAGAATGATAACTTTTCAGCATATTGTATGTGCAACAAAAAAAATATTAAAAACAGGAGAAAAAAATATGAGCGTTTATTTCAATAAAAAAGATGAGTTAAAAGAAAAGGCTGTAAGCCATTATAAAATGATGGAGGCAGGCTTTAAAGACGAGATTGAAGAATGCGTTAAAAATACAAAAACTTATGGCGGTGACGGAATTGCAGTTGCGGCGGCAGCAAAAAAGGAAGATGAGTTTGACCTGGCTGGTGATACCGAAACAACAGAAACTGCAAAACCGGTTATCATTGTGGACAAGCTTGATTCCGTAAAGTCTGCTATTCAGCATAGAGACGGAAAGACAGCAGTACTGAACTTTGCAAGCTATAAAAACCCGGGCGGTAAGTTTATGGAAGGCTCTTCCGCGCAGGAAGAATGCCTGTGCCATGCATCTACACTTTATAACGTATTAAAACAGTTTCCGGTATATTATCAGTGGAACAGGGTACATAATAACCGCGCTCTTTACACTAACCGTGCGTTATATTCCGAAGATGTAATCTTTTTGGATGACAGTGTATGCGTTTACGGTGCAGAGCCGGAGCAGGTCAAGATTGATGTTATCACATGCGCGGCACCAAATTTTTCTGCAGCTGGAAAATACGCAAGGGTTGAGGTTGATGAAAACAATGCCGAGCTGCTTAGACGAATCAAGTTTGTTCTGGATGTGGCAGAAGAAAATAAGGTACAGACTTTAATCCTCGGCGCGTTTGGCTGCGGTGTGTTTGGACAGGACGCAGCAGTTGTTGCCAAGTATTTCAAGAAATGCCTTGATACATACAACTACCATTTCAAAACCGTGTACTTCTCTATCTTAAACAGAGGACGAAGTGATAATTATGCAAAATTTAAGTCTATCTTTGGACTGAAAGAGAGCTAAACGCTGGATGTTGATAGAGAGCCGCAGTTGCATGCGGCTCTTTTTTTCGCTGAAAATTTGAGGTTTGCTTTGCAGTGTGGTATGATAAAGAAAAAGCAAAAACAAGACAAAAGAATCATGAAAAAAGAAAGGCTGATGATGTATGGGAGAAAATGCAGATAAAAAAACATACAGATATTACAGTACCGAAAGACCACTAATGCCTGGCTGCTGCCCGCGAGCCGGGGTGTATGAAGTTAAGAATTTTGATACAAAAACATTCTGCGATGAAGTCGGATGTGAAGTGTGGGGGTATGTTGATTATATGAGGGAACTGTCCCCGGAAGAAACTGCTGATTATGAACTGCTGCCGGCAGGGCTGAAGACGTTTTGGGGCGTCACGACCGCTATTGACAACGATGGTCGCGTCTCCTGCGCGATAACTGATACCGTTCAAACTGCGGTAAAGCCTGAAAACAGTTTTTTTGAAACCCGCCGGAATGATATCTGGGTGGACTGGTTTGGCTCCAAGGAGGAAGCAGAAGAGCGGGTAAGGGAAGCGAAAATGGCGTAGACCGAAAAAAGAGTGCAAAAACAGAAAAATAAGCAAAAAACAGCCCCGGAAAATACACCCGGGGCTGTTAAAATATATTACAATCTGAAAGTGCTTTGGCTGAATTTATCCAGTTCTTCAAGAATGTAAGACGAAATGCTTGCGTTGTTCTTTTCCCTTGAGCTGAGCAATAATTCGTTTAAAGAAGCTTTCGACAGTAATCCAAGCTGAATAAATTTTACAAGCTTGTCATCTTTGTTTAAATCAAGAAGACGGTATGCTATCTGTTTTGATGACCGTTTAAGGTATTTCTTCACTTCATCGCTGTCGTCTATGTGATTTTCATACAGATATAAAGCTGTATTTTGCTTTAATTCCGTGCAGGCTGCATCTTTGTAAAATTGTCTGTCTGGAAATTCAGATGCTTTGTTACATCTGTTTAAAAGATACTGCTGCTTTGGATTAAATACCAATGGAAGGTAATACGTCTTATCTTTAATGATAAGCTTCTTAACATCAAAATTAACCGCATATGACCCGGTAAATGCATATAATAAACCTCCAAAAGCAGAGTCAACTTTGAGTGTTTCTGTTGATATGAAACTGTTTTCACCGATATACTCAACTGATGATGGAAGTTCTACACTTCTCAAGTTGTCACATTCAGCAAAAGCCGAGTCTCTTATCCATTTCACGCCTTCATGTATCTTTACGGATTCAAGATTCTTGCAGCTGAAGAAAGTTCCGTTTCCAATTGTCTCTATATTGGAAGGAATTTCGACATGTATCAGGCCGTTGCAGTGTGAGAATATGTGACTCTCATAATAGCCTAAACTTGTAATTCCGTGTCCAAAATCAATTTTCTGTATCAGAGAGCATGAAAACGCGTTGTCTTTAATTTCAGTGAGCGAGTCTGGAAAAGATACAGATGAAATCATACATCCACGAAATGCTTCTGTCCCTATTGTTTTGACGCCTTCAGGTATTGAGACATGCCCTGTTTTACCACGTGGGCATTTAAGCAGATATTTTCCATCTTTTGAATATAAGATGCCATCAATTATTGTAAATGACTGTGAATCAGGCTTGGCTTCAAAATTTTTAATTCTTTTATCATTTAATATATGACAATAATTGCGCCGTATTTTGGTGTTATATGATTCGTCTGTTATCATGACTGTCTCCGGAAATACTGTCATTGATTCAGCATTGTCTAAATGATGCAATATCATTTTTTTAACGTGTTTTAAGTCTAAATCCATCGGCATTGAATAAACGCCTGTCCACTTGTGAACAGCATCCTTAAGCTCATCAATAATGATTTCGGTCGCATCATCATCAACAGCAAATATCACACCGTTTTTTGCAATAATTCCGTTGCGTGATGGTAAGTTTAAAAATGCAGAACCTGCAAATGCTTTCTCTTTGAAGTCATAAGACATTGTCCCACTAAAGAAACCGTCGGTTTCAATGCATCCTTCAAATGCGTAATCCTCAATAGTATCTACCGTTATCTCTTCAATATTTTCCCCTGGTTTTATACAAAAAACGTTTTTCAATATATCTGAGAAATATACGCTGCTGATAAGGTATCTTCCGCTGTAGAAATACTGGCTGTGAGACACAACATTTCTTACGTTAGGGAACATAAAATTTGAAATATTTATTTCGATTACGTCCTCATTGATGACAATAGTCTTCACGTCTGGAAATTGCTTATTCACATTCCTTAAGTTAATACTGATTTGTGAATTTCCTCCATCAAACACAACCGTATCAACGCCTTCTTTAATATCAATGTCAACACAGTTTTTGAGACTTGAATCGTCAAAATACAAAAAGACATCCTGGCATGGATTGAACGATATTAAATTGTTATTCATATTTTTCTTCCTTTCTTTATTCTGCCGTCAGGCATTAATCTACAAATACAATATGACGGATTTGGAGGTGCAAAAAAATCCGAAAAAAAATTTTTTGTTTATATATTTTTCCAGCATATTAAATTTGTACAAAAAAAATACGGCAGGAGAATAACTCCTGACCAACAAAGAAAAGGAGAAAAAAGAATATGAAGAATTTAGACTTAAGACAGTTCGCAGAGGTTATGGTAGCATTACTTGCACAGAAAGGTATTGCTTGCCGTCTTGGTGAGAACAACGGCCGTATCGGTATCATCTATGAAGAGGCCGGAATCAAGGCTTCAACAGATGTCACATTATTATGGCAGAAATATGGCGCTGACTATGACGTTGCAGAGCTTGCTGATGTGCTGTATAAGGCTATCACAAGCGAAGTGCAGAAGAAGAAAGCTGAAATGCCAAATCCGATGCCAGAGCCTCAGGTTCAGCCGCAGATTTCACGCCCGCAGATGAGAACTCAGCCTGGACGTGTGACACAGCAGCCGATGCCTGACGACATGGGTGGTAAAATGCAGATTAAATGCTTCAACGGCATTCCAGGACAGAATTGTGCTCCATTATTTGAAGGCTCTTTTGACAGCCCGGAAGAAGCAAAAGCTGCTATCGCAGGCTTTATGAAAAATGTTCTGAATGCTGATGATGCATCAGTTACGGAATTCATGAAAGAATTTGATGCCAGAACCAGAGACGCGGAAGCTCCAAAGCAGCAGGTTAAAAAACCAGAGCCTGGTGACACTGCTCGTCTTGTCAAAAGTATGTTTAACATGAGCGACGATGAAGCAAATGATTTTCTTGCCAATCTTCTTAAGGCAGACCTGGAGCGTAAGAGTGTTTGTAACAAGCCAGCCACAGCATGTGAACCGTGCCAGAGTACATCTAAATATACAAAAAAAGATGTAGCGGAAGCTGAAAAGGCAGCAAAAGAGTTTATCAAAAATCTTTTTGGAATTGACCTTCCGGAAGATATGCACTCTACTGCTTATAATATGGCAGCAGACGATAAGACAGGTGATAAAACTGATGCCTGCAGAAGTTGCGGTAAGGATTGCACATGCGGTTCATATCCAAAACTGTCAAAACAGCCACCAAAGCAGCCGAAGCAGCCGAAGCAGAATTTTGATTTATTTAGGGAACTCTTTGCACAGCCGGCAAAAACCAGCGCAGACCCTTCAGAACTGCTTGAAAGTGTTTATCCGGCATTCATCATTGATGAGATGCTTGATGGATACGACATTGAGAAGGTATTACATCTTCCGGTGTTTGGTATGCATCTGGTGTATTATGTAGATGATGCGCTGGCTCATAAGTATGACGGATTAATCCTGTCAGACAAGTTTCCATTCCTCTCACTGAAAGCATTTGAAATCTTTAAGGTGACAGAGGATGAAATCAATAACGCGGCGCTTGCAAACATCAAAGAAAAAGTCAGACTTGAAAAGACTAGTTTCGTTGAACGTAATGCGTTTCTTATTACATCTGATGCGCCAGGCATTGTAAGCTGTGCGTCAATCTTATGTGACGGTCTGCTGTATAATACTGCGACAGCCTTAGGGCATGATAAAGTTTTTGTACTTGAACTGCAGCCAAACGAGGTTATCGTTCTTGGTGCTGATGAACCGATTGGCGAATTAATTGGTGGTACGCTTGATTATACGCTGAAAAACGTTGATAAGACTGTAGGAAAGCTGTTGTCTACAACCGTTTTCTGCTACGATAAGCGTGTAAACACACTGTATCCATGCAGCTTCAACAATTGACCCTTTTTCATAAAATTATGCCGGCAGATTTTTTCTGCCGGTGTTTTTTTAAAAAAACGCAAGAAAAATCGCAAAAAACGTTATCTTTTTGAGGTTTTTCGGCATATTAAGCATAAGAAAAGTAAAGGAGGAAACACTGGCGAAATGCCAGTTTAAGCCATATGATTAAAGAAAGGAAAATTGAGTCAATAAGATTTGAAACAAAAGCCGTAATATATCAGAATGAAACTGGCTTTAAGATTCTTGCCGGTGCGGCATATAACGCAGACAGTGGTGAAATGTTACGGAAATGCAGCCTCAAAGGGCAGCTCAGTGATGTTGAAGACGGCGATACACTGTTTGTTTCAGGTGACTGGGATGAACATCCTAAATACGGAGTCGGTTTCCGTGCAGAAGCGTATGTGAAAGCTGTTCCGCAGGATAAGAAAAGTATGCTTGCTTATTTAAAGCATGGTAATATTGCCGGCATCTCTGCAAAGAGAGCAGAACTTATTATTGATAAATTTGGTGATAATGCATTTGACGTACTCGTATATCAGCCGCATTTGCTGGAAGGTATCAGGGGAATCGGAAAAAAGACAATAGAAAAAATAAAAGTATCAGCAAAAGATAAGCTTGAGACACAGAATATGATTGCTCAGATTATGAGATATATCCAGGGCTTTGATATCAGTCCTGCTTATTCAAACAAGATATATAAACAGTATGGACTGGACAGTATCAAGGTGCTGAAAGAAAATCCATACAGGCTTGCTGATGATATTACTGGAGTCGGCTTTTTAAAAGCTGACGAGATTGCATTGAAAAATGGAATTCCAGAAACCAGCCCGTTCCGTGTTGAGAGTGCCGTGCTGTATATCTTGAAACAGATGAATAAAGAAGGAGATGTTTTCAGCTATATTCAGGATATTGAATCGGAAGGAAAAAAGTTCTTGAAACTTGATAAGTCTTACATTGATAAGGCGGTTGAGAGCCTTGTAAATAAAAAACGTGTTATTCGTGAAGATGATGCTGTATATATTACCAATCTGTTTAAGGCAGAAGAACATGCGGCAAAACGTATCGTAGAACTGCTTTCCAATAATACAAAATGCATTGAGGTGACAAACGCCGATGTAAAGAAACTTGAAGAAGAGGAGTACGATGACTACGTAAAGAAGTATAAAAAAGAGCACGGTAACAATGTAGAGGGGCTTAAAAAAAAGCGCGAATATGCAGATAAGCAGCGTGAAGCCATTATTGCAGCATGTAAGTCAGATGTATTAATCCTGACTGGCGGCCCCGGTACAGGAAAGACTACAACTGTCAACGGTATTATCAAAATGCTTAAAAAACATGGGTTATCAGTATTGTGTGCAGCCCCGACAGGACGTGCGGCAAAACGTATGGAAGAAGCAACACACCATAAGTCCTTGACAATCCATAGAACACTTGAGGTGAAAAGCGAAGGAAGTCACGGCTTTAAATTCAGTAAGAATGAAACGAGCCCGCTTGAAGGAGACGCTTTGATTATTGATGAGAGTTCCATGATTGATATGTCTTTGCTGGATTCCGTTTTGAAAGCTATTCCTAACGGCATGAAACTGATTCTGGTCGGAGATATTGACCAGCTGCCATCTGTTGGATGTGGAAATGTATTATACGAAATGATTCATTCCGGTAAAGTTCCGGTGGTGCGTCTTGAAGCAATTTACAGACAGGACGAAGAGAGCGGTATTGTAGTGAATGCCCATAAGATTAACCGTGGAGAGATACCTTTATTTAAAAACAGGAAAGAAGGAGATTACTTCTTTATGAGTGTTGACGACATGGAGCAGGAGCAGATAAGGGACAGTATTGTTGATTATGTATGTGACAAGCTGCCAAAATACTACAATGTTTCGGCTGATGAAATCCAGGTGCTTTCACCTATGAGAAAAGGGCATACCGGAGTATGGGAGCTGAACAGCTATATTCAAAACAGGTTAAACCCACCGGCTAAGAATAAACCGGTAATTCCGTGTAATGAACAAGTCCTGCGTCTTGGCGATAAGGTCATGTTTACATGCAATGACTATGACAAGAACATCTTTAACGGTGATATTGGAAAAATCGTTTCTATCTTTTCCCCGGAGCTGGATGCAAAAATGGGAATCAATGATGATGAGATGGATGATGATATTGATAAGGATGAAAGAGGAGGACTGAAACGCGGATTTATCGTTGATTTTGATGGTAACCGTGTATGTTTTGACAACAGCAGGGCTTCTGACTTTATCCTTGCATATGCGATTACAATACATAAATCGCAGGGTAGTGAGTACGATATCGTTGTAATGCCTCTTACGATGGCCAATTACACAATGCTTCAGAGAAATCTGCTGTATACGGCAGTAACGAGAGCTAAAAAGATATTCGTCCTTTTCGGGCAGAAGAATGCTGTGGCAAAGGCAGTTAAAAACCTTAAAGTTGTAAAAAGAAACACACGGCTTGGACTCAGGATTGTAAACCAGATGGGTTTGCTTGATATGATGCAGCCGGAAAATGTGCAGCTGTCCATGGCGGTCTGAGATACAAAGCGGGAATTATATTCCTGCTTTTTTGTGCAGATTTTCCGGAAAACGATACGTTTCAGGAAAAATTCAGCATATTGTATCTGGAAAATATACAGGAGGAAAAAGCAATGACAACAGGAAACATGATATTAATTGATGACAAAAAAATTTATATGTCAATCCCGTTTTGCGGCGACATGGAGCCTGAAGCCAATGGCAGGTTTGCATACTATCTGCTGCAGCATCTGGACTCAAAAGGCGAGCTTAAAAATGCTGTGACAAAACTGGATAGTCTGAAGTATAATTACGCAAAGCGTGGCTTCAATACGCGAATCTTAGAGGAATTGGATGAACTTGATTTTGCCAAACAGTACAATTCCATTTTCGGTTCAAAGTATCTGTACATTAAAAATGCTGATACAAAAAGCCATGTAATTATAGACGCAAACAGCAAAGAACACGACATCGCGCCTGATGAAATCCAGGTCTGGCATACCGGCATGCTGGTATGTGTGGATACATCTAAGTTAACTCTATCTAAATCTGAAACTGCTGCCGTAAGACTCTGACGGCAGCAGTTGTTTTTTCTGAAAAATCTAAAGAAGTCTTTAAAAAAAATCTCTAAAAAAATCACCCAAAAAAGTCTTCAAAAAAATCCGCAAAAAACAGCAAAAAAGAATAGCTTTTCAGCATATTAAATGTGAAAAAAGTGGAGGTGATAGCGATATGAGTTTGGATAAAGCAATAGCATCCGGAAAAGAACATCGAAAGCCATATCAAGGTGGAAAAGCTTACTGTCAGTCATGCCGGAATCACGGTGGCTGCACATGGTGCCTCTCAAACAGGACACACAAATACAACAAGAAAATAGAAGCATTAAAGCTAGAGGAGAAAGAATTTGAGCAGAAGATTCAAGATTGAACGCGATTGTTATGAAGATAAGAACTACTTGTACAAAAAGGGGCATGTCACTTTCCAGCCGGGTCTGACTGTACTGGTCGGTTGCAATGGCTGCGGGAAGACAACCCTGATGAAACAGTTGGAAAACATTCTAAAAAAAGACAGAAAAAAAGCAAGGGTGTTTCGTTATGAAAACGAAATCCATGGCGGGCATTCGTCAATGCAGGAAGCAATGTTTTACGGCGATATGTCCTTTGTGGCAGCAAGTGTCATGTCAAGTGAGGGCGAAAAGATTTCGTTAAATATGCAGAAAGCGGCCGCAAAAATTGGAAGTTTGATGAAGAAATCCCCGGATATTGATGAGTTCTGGCTACTACTTGACGGGGTTGACAGCGGATTCAGTATTGACGCGATTGAGGATTTGAAACGCGGCCTATTTGACACGATTTTTGAAATGTATCCGGATAAGGAAATCTACATTATCGTCAGTGCGAATGAGTACGAAATGGCGCGTGGAGAGATGTGTTTTGACGTAGTGAACTGCCGGTATGTGAACATCAAATCTTATGACAGATACAGAAAGATTGTCATGAAGTCAAGGGAATATAAAGATGCAAGAATTGAAGCAGCAGCTAAGAGAAATGAAGCCAAAGAGGAATCTGAAGCTCCTGATGAAGATGAAGAGGATGATGATGTAGAGACCGGCAGCCTGAGAGATTCGATAGACAAAATTTGGAAGAAAAAACGCTGAGTTTTGGACGTGGCGATAATTCAACATACTGAAAACAAAAAAAAGCAAGATAGGAGGAATTTTTATGGCTATTTATGTAACTGGCGATACTCATGGCGCTGATAAATTTGGATTTCATAGCGTTGACGGGTTTGTAAATCGATTGAATATGGAGTCGTTTCCTGAACAGAAATTCATGACAAAAGAAGATTACGTTGTTATCTGCGGTGATTTCGGCGGTGTGTGGAATTATTCCGGAGAAACGCCGAAAGAAAAGCATGACCTGGACTGGCTGGATTCACGGAACTTTACGACACTTTTTGTGCCGGGAAATCACGAAAATTACGACCGCTTGACTGGTCTTGAAGATAAAGGTGTTATCAACGCATGGATGTATGCCGGGCTAAGTAACAATGACAAAAAGAAAATCTTAAACGGGTATCCTCAGAAAGTCTGGAATGGTGGGATGGTGCGTGAAATCCGTCCATCTGTTCTGATGCTTGAAAGAGGGTATGTGTTTAACATTGACGGCTGCAAATGCTTTGCCTTTGGCGGGGCGAGAAGCCATGATATCAGCGGCGGGATTCTGAAGGCAGAGGATTTTGAAAGCAAAAAACTTGCTAACAAAGAAGCTGAAAGATGGAATCTTGAAGGAAAGATGTTCCGTGTAAATCATGTTTCATGGTGGGAGCAGGAGATGCCTGAGCAGATGGAAATGGAGCGTGGCTGGGCTATGCTTGAAGATGAGGGATATAAGGTTGACTTTATCTTTTCTCATGACTGCCCGGCATCTGATAAATTCTTTGTACTTCGGGAAAATTGCCCGGATGAGCTGAACAAGTATCTTGAACAGGTAAAGCAGAAGGTTGACTACAAAAAATGGTTTTTCGGACACTATCATGAGAACATGATGATACCTGGACGTAAAGACCTGTTGCTGTATGAACAGCTTGTGCAGATTAACTGATAGGCGGTGGTCGTATGGCAATCCGGAAAGAAAAAGAAGAGATTTGCGGAAGACTCTCTACGAGAGTAGTATACATTACAGAAGACGGAAAGCGGTTTTGTCAGGAAAGCGAAGCTTTCCTGCATGGTGAGTACCTGAAATGGCAGCAGACAGCCAGGAAAATGGGCGTCAAGTGTATCGATGGAGGGTATTATTGTAAGAACGAACAGGCATTGGCTGCCGTCGTAATTATGATATCGTATAAAACAGGCCGGTATGACTGGAAGCAGAAGAAGTTTGTCAAATATGATAACTACCAAAATTACAGATTTTCCGGCCCGGACTGGTATTTCTTCGAGCACGATGCAGGAAAGCCGTACCCTTACGGATACAGCGTTAAGTCCCTGACGCAGAAGAAGCAGGAGTTCGCCGAATGGCTGAAAAAATACGAGGAGAAAGTGTAGTAGCTTTCTCTTTTTTTGGATTTTTTTCTCACTTTCTTTTTTGGCATATTGGATATGTAAATGTTGCCGAAAAATCGGTAAAGAAAGAGAGGAATTAATAAATGGAAAGATACTTTAAATTTTCTGAATTGTCAAAACTGGAGCAGCAAATGTATTACAATTACATATATCTGTTTCTGATGGAGGCAAATATGCAGTACCCTGCGTTTTCTGCCTGGTATGGCAATTTGTTTACCGATGACATGCGATTAAAACCGGAGCGTGAAATCATAGTCTGCGAAAAGGAGTATGAGATTGCCGGGGTCACAATCCTGAAATCTACAAAAGAAGAGTCAAAAATATGTACGATGTATGTCGCAGAACAGTATCGTCATAATGGCCTCGGAAGAAGGCTGATGGAATTAAGCCTTGAGTGGCTGGAGAACGATAAGCCGGTAATAACACTTGATAAGAGCAAAGAGCCAGACTTTGCGGGCATCCTTAAACACTTTGGTTTTGTATTGCAGGAAGAAAATTGCGGATTATATAATCCTGGAAAGGTAGAACTTATATATAACGGGAAAAACTGAGCCGAAGGCTCAGTTTTTTTTGTGGGAGGTTGCGGGAAAACAGGGAAGAGGTTGGAGGATGAAAAAAATGAATGTTGCTGAATGCCGGGAGGCTGAGATTTGTTCTGTAAGAAAAGCTGAACTGCGGCGCGAGATGTTTGCCGGCTGGCGCCGGGAGAAATTAACCTGGCGGTCAGAAGACATTGGGCTCTGTAAAGAAGCAAGATGGAAATAAGTTGGCAGCTGAAGGAATACCCGCTTTTTGCCGGCTGAAATGCTCGTCTGCGTATGCTGTTCGCAAGCTGTCTGAATGCTGCTGCCTGTATACTGCCCGCAGCATCTTGTCGACTGCCTGCTTTTTTGCCGGTTAGTAAAAATGCACAAAAGAAGCTTCAAAAAAGCCTTTTTTCTTAATAAAACCAGAAAGAAATTGGTAAAAATACACAAAAACAAAGCAAAAACAGGGCCATTTTATACGTCCCAAAAGTGTTTCATTTTCAAAATTTTTTAGCATATTATTCTTGTAATCGAAGATAAGCACCCGGCGAAACCGGAAGACAAAAAAGGAGAGAGAAAAATGATTACAAGAAAAATTAAGATTGAAACTATCAGTAAAGTTAAAGATTTTGTAAACGAAATCAGCAAGGTTGATGTTAACGCTGATTTAAGCAATCCGGACAGACGGTATATCGTTGATGCAAAATCTATCCTCGGAATCTTAAGCCTGGATATCTCTCATGTGATGAATCTGACGATTTATGATGAGGAGAAAAACGCAGGAAAGTATGAAAAGATTTTTGAGAAATTTGGAGTAAGAGACAACAACTAGAATTCGAGACAGCATGGCGGCAGAAGGCCGCTTTTTTTAATGTACAGCGAGCTTTAAGCTCGCTGTATTGTTAGATATTACAAAGCTGGCAATAATATTGAACATCTTTGAATATTCGATAAAGTAGTTTGCCTTCAGTATTAAGAATTGCATCAACACAGCAATCAGATGAAATAATATATGCGTCAAATATCTGCTGCTTATTAAATTTCTGAGCTTCCACGTATCGATGTTTACCGTCCTGAATAAAGAAGAACTGAAATGGTTCAAAATACATAATGAGAATTTCAGATTTGTCGTGCTTCCAATTCTGGCATATCCGCGGGCTTAACTCCTCAATCCACCCTGAATTTAAATACTCCGGTGATAAAATTTCAGATGAAAGTGCCTGAAACGAAATTTTTTGTGGCTTATATTGCGTGTTGCGATGGGTGAAATTAAAAATGGCGTCAGTATCATATGCAAATTTTACTATTTCGTTTCGCACATGAATTGTTTGGACATTAAAATTCACAGTTTCATTTGCATTTTTGTCTGAATCCATTGTTTTGGCGCGGTGTTTCCATTCTTCATGTAAGCCGAATATCATTTCATTGAGTCTTTCTGTCTGTATCTCGTTTTTGGCATTTGCTTCAATATATTCACGCGCTTCATCAAAGTATCCGTCCAGAGTCACGTTTTCGTTCATATTCTCGTTTCCTTTCATTTCATTGTCGTGTATATATCATATCACAAATAATAGCATTGGACAATGCGGGCTTGCAATATGGAATACGCTTTTTTGTTGTGTGTAAGCGTAGGCATATTAAAAATGATATTAAATTAAAATTTTTACGTGCTGAAATTTTCAGCAAGAAAGAGAGGAAAATTATGATGATTAATGAAATGAAGAATTACGGAGCACTCGTTAACAGCATTAGTGCGTCAATGGTGGATAAGGCAAGAGGTATCTTAATGGATTTGCCTAAGACTATGCCAAGGCCGCAGTACAAGAGTAAGACCAGTGGTCTGATGTGCTATCCCGTAGAAGAAGCGCTCCAGGCATGGAGCTTATCGGTTGATGACGATAGAATGCTTCTTGCAATGGCAGCCGTTGCTTCAATGGCAGACTACGTTGACGGCGTCGGTATTGCAATGCCGGTCACTGCCGATGTGATGGCCGTTATGAAGTTCGTGGCTCATCTGCTGGATGCCGAGGAGAGCGGCCCGGTGTATATGCGTCATGAGGTATATCATGGCGAGGAACGTGCGTTCTCTTACGTCGTTCGTGTCATCTAAGATTTCAGAGTCAAGACCGAAATGGTTTTGGCTCTTTTTTTTGCGGCGGCAGTGCGGATACAAACAAAAAAGCATAAAAAAAAATTGGAAAAAATAATCGTGATTGGGGAAAAATTCGGCATTTTGTAGGTGTAGAAAAAATAAAGAAGAGGGAAAACATATGACATACAAAACTGAAGACCAGGTGCGGGATGAATTCAATGTACCAATACATAAATTAATATTTCAAAAGATAAAAAAGACATGTGAGTCTGGGAAACCAGGCTGGATTATATTGGATGAGAATAAAAATGAGTTCACATCATACTTTATAGAAGATTTTGATTTGATTGAAAAGTATTTGGGTTTCGCTAATTCGCATATTCCATCAAATCGTAAACAATCACATTCAATTTCTGTGGGAATAAGACCCTCCAAAATGATTACTCTAACTTTTGGGGGAAATTACCTCGCAATAAAAACATATAAAGATATTGATAGTGTACATCTTTCTTTAAGCTTGAGCAAAGATGAATATACGATAAAATGTTATGGTAGTAAGGATATTACGATTCTCATCTATCCGGATGGAGCAGTAATGACGGCAAGACCGAATTTTGACCGCAAATATTACCCAACAACCGTTAAAAATGTGATACAGAGATTGCCAAGTGATGTTCAGAAAGCATTATTTGAAGAATTTGCAGGAAATAGCCTGTTGTACAAAGATTTTATGACCGATAAGTTTTTGGCTACAATGAGACTGACTGATTTGGATAAGAAATTCAATAAGCTTGACTATTTCCAAAGTGCATTTCCAGATGTTGCTTTTCCAAAAACAGCAAATAAAATGAACTGTTATGAGTTGTATGCCATTGGATGCGCGGAGAAATATATTGAGCCGGAACAGGCTGGATTGCTATTTGAAAAGGATTATCGGATTGATAAAGTACAGGATTTTACCCCATCAAAGCGAAGATGCAAGGAAATTGGGAAAAATTATATAAAAAGTATCTTAAAGCAAAAAGTAACTGAAGAGGTTCTTTATGAGTTCGATTTTTTTATCGATGATTACGTAGAAATGGCCATGGAATTAAAAGAAAGAATAGATATAAAAGCAGGAAAGAAAAAGATACGGAAGCTGCATGATAAATATGCGGAGCGGCTATTGAAGAAAAAACACAGGGGAAAAATAAAGATTCCGGAAACACCGTTAAAATATCTGAAATTGCCAAAAGAGTTTATTTTGCTGGACGCGCCTGGGGCGTTATGTCAAGAGCAGAAACGGCAGCATAATTGTGTGTCGTCTTATATTGGACGTATTGAAAAAGGCTCCTGTATTATTTATTCTGCAGACATTAATGGCGAGCATGTGACAATAGAAATCAGATACAGAAAAACAAGAGGAAAATATACTTTTATCGTGCCTCAGTGCCTAAAAATGTGGAATGAATGTTGTTCAGAAGAAACTCTGAAATATGTGAAAGAACAGGTAAAGGAAGCGGGAGAGCAGGCGGTGAAAAAATACGAAAGGAAAATAGAAAGAAAGGCTAAAAATCAATAGCATACTGCCGGCGGCGGGCCAAAATCAGAAATGGTTTTGGCTTTTCGTGTGTAGAAAAAACGGAAAAAGAAAATAAAATTTGGCTGATGCCTGGGAGAAGATAAGTTTGGCAAAAAATGTTTGACCTGATACAAAATTCAGCATATTAAAACAAATCCCAAAAAAAATGGAGGCGTTTTAACAAATGAAAAAAGATTTTGTATCGCTGGCAGAGGCGCGGCCGGATTTGGCGAAGGAATGGAATTATGAAAAGAACGGGGATTTGAATCCGGAGGATGTGAGTTGTGGATGCAATAAAAAGGTATGGTGGAAGCTACCTTATGATGTACCTGATGATTATCCGGTTGAACATTTGAGAGGGAAACATTTTGAGTTTGAGTGGGAGACTACAGTTAACAACAGAACCAGAGGTGAGGGTAATTGCCCGTATTTATGCGGACAAGCAATATGGAAAGGTTTTAACGACTTGCAATCGGTCAACCCGAAACTTGCAAAGCAATGGCATCCTATAAAAAATGGTGATTTAAAACCAACTCAAGTTGCTCCCAATTCTGGAAAAAAAGTATGGTGGTTATTACAATATGATATTCCAATGGATTATCATATAGAATGTTTAAGAGGAAAACATTTTGATTTTGAATGGCAAGCTACAGTTCAAAACAGAAATTCAAGAAAATGGGAGTGTCCTTTTCTTAGTGGACGAGCAGTATGGAATGGATTTAATGATTTACAAACAGTTAATCCAGAATTGGCAAAACAATGGCATCCAACTAAAAACGGAAATCTAAAACCAACGCAAGTTTCTTCGTGCTCCGATAAAAAAGTTTGGTGGATGTTTTCATATGATGTCCCAATGGATTATTCTGTAAAATGCCTAAGAGGAAAACATTTTGACTTTGAATGGCAGACTTCAATAAGTAATCGTAACAAAAACGGTCTACAGTGTCCATTCTTAAACGGACGAGCAGTGTGGAGAGGTTTCAATGATTTACAAACGGTAAATCCAGAATTAACTAAACAATGGCATCCGGTGAAAAATGGAAATCTAAAACCAACACAATTTACAGCAAATGCGGGAAAAAAAGTGTGGTGGCTATTGTCATATGATGTTCCAATGAACTATCCAGTTGAATGTTTAAGAGGAAAACATTTCGATTTTGAATGGCAAGCCCCAATATATCGCCGTAATGATGGAAATGGATGTCCGTTTTTAAGCGGAAGCTCGACTTGGACCGGGTTTAATGACCTAGAAACAGTTAATCCAAAACTTGCGGAGCAATGGCACCCAACTAAAAATGGAAATTTAAAACCAACACAAATTTTTGCTAACTCAAACCAAAAAGTATGGTGGTTATTGCCATATGATGTTCCAATAGACTACCCTATTGAACAATTGAGAGGAAAACATTTTAATTTTGAATGGCAAGCATCTGTTTATGGTCGAAATTTGAAAAATTTCGGATGCCCATTTTTAAGTGGTAAAGCAGCATGGCCAGGATTTAATGACTTACAAACAGTGTCACCAGAACTTACAAAAGAATGGAATTATGTTAAGAATGGATGCCTAAAACCAATACATGTTACAGCAAATTCAAATCAAAAAGTATGGTGGTTATTACCATACGATGTTCCAATAGATTACCCTATTAAACAATTGAGAGGGAAACATTTTGACTTTGAATGGCAAGCTACAATTGGTAAAAGATATTATTACAAAAACAATTGTCCATATTTAAGCAATCATTCTGTGTGGCTGGGATTTAATGACTTGCAAACAGTTAGCCCAGAGCTTGCAGAACAATGGCATCCAATTAAAAACGGGAATTTAAAACCAACAGATGTAATGGCAGGTTCAAACCAAAAAGTATGGTGGCTTCTGCCGTATGACGACCCCATCACAGGAAAACATTTTGATTTTGAGTGGAAATCGTCAATCATAAGCAGAACTAATAAAGAATATGGATGTCCATTTTTGAGTAGTCAAGCAGTATGGAAAGGATTTAATGATTTACAGACAGTTAATTCAGAATTGGCAAAACAATGGCATCCAACAAAAAATGGAAATTTAAAACCGACAGATGTAATGGCATCTTCAAACCAAAAAGTATGGTGGTTTTTGCCATATGACGACTCTGTCACAGGAAAACATTTTAATTTTGAATGGATGGCTACGATAAACAGTCGCAATCAAGGATGTGGCTGCCCATTTTTAAATGGACTAACACCATGGAAAGGATTTAATGATTTGCAAACAGTTAGCCCAGAGTTGGCAAAACAATGGCATCCAATTAAAAATGGGAATTTAAAACCGACAGATGTAATGGCAGGCTCAAACCAAAAAGTATGGTGGTTTCTGCCATATGACGACCCCATCACAGGAAAACATTTTGATTTTGAGTGGACAGCCATAATCAGTAATCGATATAGCAAAAAACATAATTGTCCATACTTAAGTGGACATGCCGTATGGAAAGGTTTTAATGATTTACAGACAATGAATCCAGAATTAGCAAAACAATGGCATCATAAAAAAAATGGAAATTTAAAACCTACCAAAGTTACTACTGGTTCAGGTAAAAAAGTATGGTGGCTACTCCATTATGATGACCAGAACACGGGAAAACATTTTGACTTTGAATGGCAAGCAACAATATATAGTCGCAATAAAGGTGTAGGTTGTCCATACTTAATAACATATAAGGGCGAAGAATATATAAAACAGTATCTTCAAAAAAATAATATTGTCTTTAATGCTCAGCAAAAGTTTTCTAATTTGCTTGGTGCTGGCGGTGGCCAATTATCATATGATTTTGCAATGTCTGATAAAAAATATGGCTATATATTAATTGAATATAACGGTCTTCAACATTATGAATCATGTGAATTCTTCGGCGGCGAAGAGCAATTCAAAAAACAAAAAGAACACGACAAAAGAAAACGTGACTACGCCAAAAAGCATGGATATAAACTGATTACTGTTAAGTATACATATGACACATACGAAAGCGTTGAAGAGTATCTGGATAAAGAACTTAAAAGCTTGGCGTTATAAATGATACTAAAAAAGAAGAGCCCGTAAATGATTCGACGAACTTGCGTTCACCTTCACCAGACATTGACGGGGTCTCTGACTCCCCGTACACGTTCAGTAAACTCCGAACTGACGGACAATCAGAGGTTGGTCACGGTTTTCCGTCAAACGATGATGCAGCATAAAAAGAATATTTGCCACACGTCAAGCTTTCAGCTCCTGGAAGAAAACTTAAAAAAAACAAAAAAATACATAAACCCCAGCCAAAAATCTTGCTGGGGTTGTGCTATCCACGCGAAGCCCGCCCGAGCAGTTCAGAGAAATAGTCTGGATTGCCGTAGAGCTTTTTCAATATATCTGACTGTTGCTTGGATGGAAGATTGCCTTCGTAGAATTTTGAGAAAGTATTTTCTCCCCATCCGAGCATCAAAGACAGGGATTTATTGTCAATGTTATATTTTTGTGGTATCTCGCGAATTTTCTGCAGAGATATCAGGTCATTAATTTCCCGGCATTTGTCGTAAAGTGCTTCTGTATTATAATTATATTCCATGACATCTGGATTGTAGACGATATTGCCGCATTCTTTACAATAGGCTTCTTTGCCGAGATATTCGTATTGTATGTTGTTGATTTTCCCGACCATCGGGACATTGTCTTTTATAACACAATCAACTTTTTTAAAGCATGCTTCGCAGTATGCCAAATTATTTTCCATATCAATCGCCTCCTGATTGGCTTTCGTTTCTTTGTCTTTAATATGCAAAAAAAATAAAAAAATATTGCGTTTGCCTGGAAATATTCAGCATATTAAAAGAAGAACAAAAAAAAGGAGCCAAAAAGGAGCCAAAAAGGAGCCGAACCAATGGGGGCTTTGAAATACATTATGAAAAAAAACAGGAGGAGCAGATAGTGGAAATTTTAAGGACTAAAAATGATAATGAAAAATTTAAAAAAATGAAAGAATGGATTGATAAACATCCAGAAGAGGCTGCAAAAATGGATGTGCACATGACAAATATAAAAGAAAGGAGGATAAAGATATGATAAACGAAAGGCTGCGAGAGCAAATCAAACAACACAAGAAAAGATGGAAAGAACATCCGGAAGAATGCCCAGCTGAAGTGAATTCAATGTCAATTGAGGAAATAACTGATGGCATAATGAATTGTACATTTCTTGATACAGGAATTCCTGGTGAAACAAAAGAAGAATTTATAGAGAGATTAAAAAATGATAGCGAAGACGAAAGTAAGTAATACCGCAATATTAAAATTTACATATGATGATGCCTTGGAAATTTTATTAGAAGCAGCAAATGAGATTAAATCGGAATATGAAAAGTTATCAAATCATACAGTTTCGATTAAGTTTACAGAAAAGCTATCTACTATACAAGGATATTGCAACTATAATCACAATGGTAATTGTCAAATAGTTGTAGGAATAAATAACCTTAATGATGCGTTTGTTAATAAACTTGGAGATAAAACATTGTACATAAAAGACGGGAATTTTGTCGCGGCACTAGATACTCTTTTTCACGAATCGAGACACCTAAAGTGTAAGTTGCTTTCTTATGAAAATTGCAATAAAACATTTGATGAAAAAGTTCTATTAAATTGCACTTCTTTGGCATCAGCAAATTATAATTATTATAATATGAACTATTTGGACATGCCATTTGAAATAGATGCAGAGCAATTTGGAATTAATAAATCATATTCTTTTTTGTATGAAACATGTGAGATACCAGCGGCGGAAAAGGTTGTGCTTAATTATGTGAATGATAGAATCAACTTAGAGTATAGGCATTTTACGCGCGAGCGCTATATTCTTATGATGCCTGAAAGAGGCAAGTATGTGTCTTTAAACGAAGTGGATAATAAGTTTGGCGAACAATTTACAGATTCATTGAAAACAAGACGTGTATACGAAATCTCATCAAAAAATAAAGATAAAGTGTCTCGATTATTATGTAAATCTGGATGGGAAGAAATAAAAAAGGAAATGGACGAGACTACGAAGACAGTAGATTTTGATATGAAAATGGCTTGTCTTGAGCTATATTTGCATCCCAAAAGAATAGAAGAAGCTAGTTTTTTAAAAAAAATTGATATAGAACCAGAATCTATATTCAAACATCCATTTCCAGAAAAACAAAATATAATATCAAGAATTGGACGCACGCTTAAGACTATATGCAATGAAAACCAATTAGATGATTTCTCTGACAGATAATACAAATCGAAAATTATAGTAAAAACAGGCTTGTAAAAACCAAAAGCAATAATTAAAAATGGAGGCAAAAACATATGCGGCAATTAATAATTGCAAGAAAAGACTTAAACATGTCTGCCGGTAAACTGGCGGCACAGGTATCTCATGCGTCCATGGCGTTTCTGACAGCGCCGCTCAGAGATACGAAAGGTAATAAAAATAAAATAAAAAGAATTGAAGATGGCGAATATGTGTTTGAGATAAAAATGGACGCGGAGACTTACGATAATTGGGTTTGCGGGATTTTTACAAAAACAATATGTGAGGCAAGAAACAGGAATCAGTTACTGAAGGCGAAGAAGATGGCGGAAGAACTTGGAATGGAAGAGGAGAAAGATTTCTTCCTGATTAATGACAACTGCATGACGGAGCTGGAACCAGAAGAGATTGATGAAAATGGTGTTGGAAGAACACTGACATGTATTGGATTCAGGCCGCTGCCGGATGACGTGGCACATGAGATAAGCAGGAAGTTTCAACTGTATAGATAAGGAGGAAAAAAATGGAAATAAAAAAAATAGATGTAACGAAATGTTTTATAGATGATTCAAATGGATTTTGGGATAATTTTTGGGAGAATCGCGATGGATTAGGCGCATCACCACATTATGCAGACCCGGATAGTGCAAGCGCGACACTTAGGAATTATCATCAAGCTTTGTGGAGCCGAAAGTTGCCAAATGGTCAGATGATGAAGCTGGAAAAGGGAAAGAAATCAGATTATCTTATCTGGAATGGGATGAGGTTTGCATCGGATTCAATGACGACTAGCCATCGGTATATTAAATGCAAAACTGTTATTCAACAAGTAGAAAAGCAAACAGACAACTATCGCCAATTTGTGGAAGAATCTCTTTGTTCTACATATACCATCGGAGGAATGATTATCTTTCCAAAGCTTCGCGGAAGTATGAATCAGGATAGAGGGACAAATCCAATGATTGCTGACCGTTGGGATTTAACATTGGAATGTATTAAAAGATATTATGAACAACCAGAAAATGATAATTATGCATTTAACCCTCTTTGGAAAACAATTAAGCGAAGTGAGAGCTTTTTTAAATTGTTTGTAGATTTTAATGGATATATTGAGTTCTTTTTTTTACAGGATTTCATTGATAAAGACGGAAATGTAATTCGCTTTATGCCGGATTATTTTGATACAAATGGAAATTTCACAAAAAAATATCCTGTTCCGCAAACTGCAAAAGAGTATTTAAAAAATATTGAAATACAAAAGGAAATTGTAAAAAAAAGAAATAAGAGGATATATGAATTTGTCAATCAGTAATATTGCGCTGCATCACATTATCGATGGACGGTGAAACCGCGGCCAACTTTTCAAGTTGTCTGTCGGACATAATGGTTGTAAAAGTGTACGGGGAGCTGGAAGCCTCGTCCACGTCTGGTACACGCGAGCATAGCTCGCGGTATCATAGAGCAACACAAAAAACGCTGGAAAGAACATCCGGAGGAATGCCCGGCTGAAATCAATTCCATGTCGGAAGAAGAGGTGTATGATGGCATCAGAAACTGCACTTTTCTGGATACTGAAATTCCTGGCGAATCAAGAGAAGGGTTTGTAGGAAGACTGAAAAAAGAAAGAGCAAAAAAAATAAATAAAAAAATAAGTGAAAAAACAAAAAGATAAAGGAAAAAATAAATAGAAAAACAAAACAACAGGCCGATTAATCGGCCTGTTTGTGTGTGCTGGATAAGATTCAGAAAAAATTAGTGGTCTTCGCCATATCCACGAAGAACAACTTTGCCGGTCTCGTCTACAACCTCAATCAGACCTCTTGGCTGCCAGCCTTTGTATCTGAGTGGCTTAACTTTGCCGAATTCTGACATACAGTCGAAAATCTCATAACTCTCGCCGTGACAATCGTCCATGTTGATATAGTCAATAAGACGCTGTGGAGTCATTAACGAAGCAACAAATTCATCATCAATCATGTGCTGTACCAAGAACAGAGAGCATTCACTCATTGTGGCTGGTTCGTCATCATTGTCGTTATCCGTAAAAAGTTCGTAATTGTAATCTGTGTAAAATTCTTCTTCTTTTGCCATATTACATTCTCCTTTCTTACTGCAATTCATCGTAATCAAAAATCATCGGTATTACCTTTTCCTGATACCATTTTTGCTCTGATTCAAAAAAATCAATAAGCGGTGCGTAATCGTGTTTATTCTGCGCTGCACTGAGATACCGGTAATACTTAATTTTGTTCTCGTCTCTGATGATTACAGGCGTAATGTCTGCATCAAGACATTGTTTCAGCAGAATCATACGTCCGACGCGGCCATTTCCATCCTGGAACGGGTGAATATTTTCAAAGACTGCATGGAATTTTGCAATATCTCGTAGCTCAACTTTCTTTTTGCCGATATATTCGGCAAGCAAAGCTTCAATTTTTGCCGGTACTTCCTGTGGAAGAGCAGTGGTGATATCGCCGACGAGGTTTGCACGCTTTTTCCAGTCTCCGACCGCATATCCGTTCGCCTGGTCTTCAAAAACTCCTTCCTTGAGGTTTTTATGCATACCTTTGATAATATCGGCAGTAAGCGGTTCGCCTGTGTGCTTCATCATGTAGTTAAACATCTTAAAATGACCGTTCATTTCCTCAACATCTTTCGCTCTGAAAATTGTGTCTTCGTCGTCTGCGAAAAAAGTACCGGTATCGAATAATGATGCGGTCTGCCTTTCTGTTAATGTACTTCCCTCAATCTTATTGGAGTTGTAAGCCATGCTGCGCTGCGTAAAGCCGTATGCTCCACTGCGGTCCTGGTTTTGGAACTCAATTGTGAGGCGTTTTTTTAATCTTTCTGTGAATTTTTTGTCCTGCATTTTGCATTCTCCTTTCTTGTTTGTCATGTATATTCAATATGCAAAATGTAGCATCTGTTAGCAAATTGCGGATGTATTCAGTATATCATACAACGTGGGAAAAGAAAAACAAAAAAAGACGCTTTTGGCGTCTTTTCTGTTATCCTGGCTGCTCGACCAGGAAGGGTGATATGCATTGCTGTTGTAGTATAGCACTGACGAAATGCACTGTCAATGCGAAATCGAGATTTTTGGCTTATTTTGTCTTACAATAAGTCATCAGTCTCTGCTTCTGATAATGTATCTTCCTTTTTCCACTGCGTTTCTTCTGCAATATCAGTAATCTTCTTTCCGTTGTACGTAAAAACAGAAGTCCCCTGAATGGCTGATACGTTTCGGAGCTTTTCGGCAAGCGGCGAGAGAGCAGTGGTCTCGCCGTTGTACTCCACTTTGTTCTTTTCTGCGTCCACGACCGTCACTCTGACGGAATCGTCGTCAATGATACCGCGAGCTATGCTCGCGCGTACCAGACGTGGGCGGGGTTTCATACTCCCATATTTATTCTGGTAACGAGCCGGCAACGGCGAGTTGTCAAAGTTGGCCGCGGTTTTCCCCGCCCGTCGATAAACACAAGCTCGGCCCCGACTGGTATACCGCATTTTTGGAAATTAATCGCCGGCCTTTGCTTCCTCCCGCTGCTGCCTGAGCCGTGAGTCTGCCTCTTGGAGCTTCCTGCGGTGGTTTCGCCTTGTCTTTGAGCCACTCGCTTCAGCTTATCTGCGCTGCCTGATATGATGGCGATGGCCTCAAGCAATCGATAAGCCTTTTCTGCTGACATGGCGAAAAATTCCCGGTTCTTGGCAAGACGCAGCTTTGGGTTCAGTGTGTCTATAAGCTCGTGCAGCTTCTTATCCTCCAGCTGCCCTGATGTCTCGTATGTTGCATATATTTCGTACTCAAAAGGTAGGGCAGTAGTGCTTAACTGCTTTCGGCGAGCCTCCACATCGGAGGCATAGCCAATCTTGACCATGTCGTGCAAGCACGGATTGGTCATCGACGGGCGGGGAAACCCCGCCCGCGTCTGGTGCAAGCGAGCATAGCTCGCTGCATCATTACATATATGTATCCTTCTGACATTGTCTTCTCCTTTCCTGTTAGTATGGCAATTCCCGCATCTTCCACCTGTGGGCGGGCGATAGCAGCGTGTCTTTTTTCAGAGATTTTCGTTTATTAAAATTGTCATAAGTGACCGGGTCAGCTCCATGATAGAAAGATGCCGCTGTTGTATTTTTCTGGACAGGAACAGGAATTTCTTTCGGGCTTCTGTAATATTTTGGTCTCCAAATATAGCCTGCCATTACTTCACCTTCGGCAGAAACACTTTTATCCTGCCGACTAGACGGTAATCAGGATTTGTCTTTCTGATTTCTTTTTCTTCTTCTGTCTCATTTTCTGGTTTGATTCTTACCTTGATACCGCGGTAATGCGTATCTGTTTTTGTTAAAATCTCGTCAACGGTTCCGTATGTAAGATTGCCGTTTTCATAATCTTCTTTCAAAAGAACAGCCACACGCTGTTTTGGATGTACTTTGCTTCTAATCTGATAATTTTCCATAATTTTTCCTCCTAATATTAGATTTAGCTATGCTATCGCATCGATTTTTTAATCTTTTCTATCTCTATCTTGATTCTTCGCCGTCCAATCCATGTTTTTGCGTAGTCACTGCGCCTCATCTTTTGGAGTTCGGCAATACGTTTGTTTGAATCGTCTTTTCTCTGCATCGGCATAACCTCATTTTTGTATATATTTAATATGCTGAAAAAAATAAAAACTGTAACGCAAAAATATGTAAAATTTTCCGGCTTTTCAGCGCCAGCCCGCAGACAATAAAAAACCCGCAAAAAAAAATCTCTTTCCATAAAAAATTCTGCATATTGTATGTGAGAAAAAAAGAAAAGAGGGAAAGTGTATGTTCCAGTTGTTCGACCTTAAAAATAATGATGAAGAAACATCGGCAAGACCTAAAAAGGAGGTAAAAAAGATGGAAGAAAAGGCAAGGATTCCTAAAAAAGAAGAGAAAATAGAGCAAAAAAAAGAAGATGTCAAAATAAACAAAACACGGCATCGTCAGAATATCTATGTTAAGGCAATCGGTATGATTAAGCAGGTAAATACAATGCTTGATACATTTGAAGGGATTGGCCTAAAGATGGATTTTGACGATGATAAAACTCCTGTTGGGAAAGTGATGAACGTAATGCTACAGAACCCGAAAGATATTGCATGTGAAGCCCTTGGCGTTGAACTGCGGGAAGAGAAAGGGTATAACGTTGGAATCAACGATGACCATCTGCTGCCGGTAACACTTGAAGTATATTACCCGGCAAGCGGAAGAGTGGAGTTCTCAATCACATTTGAAAGCCTGTGGGATTTGCTTGACCGGGCTGGTCAGGATGCTGAGTGTGCAAAGAACATTTGGGACTGCTTTGTGAATGAAAAAGAAGAAGCAAGAGAAACTCTTAAAAATAAATATAATGCGACAGGCTTCGGGGAGGTTGATGAGAAGTGAGATTTTGGAAGAAAAGAGAAAAAGATGGCGAAAGTGTCATGTGGAAATATGCAAAATACGCAGTTGTTGCAGTATGCGTCATTGGAATCGGGGCTAACAGTATCAGTGTAATCCCGACCGGGTATACCGGGGTTAAATCAACATTTGGAAAAATATCAGAAAAAGAATTAACAACAGGGATTCATATTTCTGTGCCGTTTATTCAGCATATTCAGACAATCAGTAATAAACAGCAGGACAGAAGATGTGAGGGGAAAATCTGGGGTGAAACTTCAGACAAGACGCCGGTATATGGTGAGAACGTCACCGTAACATACAGTATTTCGCCTGAAAAATCTGCGTGGTTGTGTGCAAATGTAACCGATACGGACAATCTGATTAAGGGAAGCATGGTTGCTTCTGCAATGAAGGCAGCGATGGCTGAGTTAGCGCCTGAAGACGTAACTAACCGAGGAAAGATTGAGCCGTTGACGCAGAAGAAACTGGAAGCAGTGCTTAATACAAAATACGGAAAAGATGCGATAACGCTGTATCAGGTCATCATTGAGAACATGGACTTTGAAGACGAATACAACGCGGCAATCCAGCAAAAGTCTATCGCTCAGCAGACTGCTGCAAGGCAGGAGATTGAAAATAAAACGGCGATTAAAAAAGCTGAGGCAGACAAGACTGTAGAAATCAAAAAAGCCGAGGCAAAAGCTGAAAAAATGAGAATTGAAGCTGAAGCGCAGGCTAATGCAAATAAAGAACTGGCAGACAGTATTTCCGATGCGTTGATTGATTATCAGAAAATCGAGAAGTGGGATGGAAAGCTTCCGAAAGTCACTGGCAGCAATGCGATTGTAAGCCTGGACGAAGATGAGAATGCTGCGGATGCAACTGGCTCGGGAGATTCTGGAAATTCAGAGAAATAAAAAGAAGAAAAAAGAAAAAAGAGAGCTGCGGCGCGAAGCGCCGCGGCTCTTACTGCATAAGGCTCTTCAGATATTCTACTGTAACGCCTTTTTCTTTCATCAGCTCTGTAAGTTCTTTAATTTCCTCAGCCTGTTTTTCTTCGGCTTCTTTTGCCTGTGCAAGTTCAAGTTCTTTTCTTAACGTTCTTCTGGTTGTTTTCATCTCCTTGATAGATGCGGCAGCTGTCTGAATGTTTTCCTCAAGCTCGGCTAATTCTTTTTTGATTTCTTCTGTAGGACGAATTACTTTGATTTTTGGCATTATTAAATCCTCCTTTTTTGTTAAGAAGTATATTACATTTTTGCCGTTTTGTATATGTTTTAAGCCAAATTTTTGTAAAAATTTCGGTAAGCAGAATATATGTTCTGAAAAATGTAATTGCCTGCTGGCTGATTATTTGTTTCTGCGTTTTTTTGCCGTCAAAAATCCTGCATATTGTAAATGTAACAAAAAAAATAAAATAAGAAAGGAAATTAAAAAAATGAGCGATAAAAAAATCGTAAACATTCAGTTAACAAAGGCAAAGTCTGTTGCAGCAGTAGAGATTGGGAAAAATGAATATGTTGATGCGGACGGCGTAACATACAAAAATATTGATTCTGACTTGATTTCTGATGCAGATGATGTCTCTGAAGAAGAAAAACATACTTTTAAGTATTTGTCATCATTATATGATGGCAATGCAGTGCTGGAAGAGCAGAAGCGTGCAATTGATACGAAAATCGCAGCCTCAAAAAAGGAAATCAAAAGAGCAGAATCTGTCATCAGAAACCTGCAGGGAAGAATGTCCATTGCCGATTTTGCGGAAGAGGTTGGTAATGAACTCCTGGAAGGATTATTTGACGAGATGGTAGACAAAGATTTCTGGTGCGACACTGCACTTCCTGGAGAGAGCGTTGATGAAAATGTCATGTATATCTTAAATGTCAGGTGTATAAGCCTCAGAAAATGTGGGCTTGAATCTTGGCCGTTTATGCATTGCGAAGAAGGCGGAGACTGGGAGATGTATGAAAACGCTGCAGAATACCTGAAATATCAGCGTATGGTTAAGGCATATGCAGAATCACTGCCGATTAATGCGGAGTATATCTCCAAATTGTATTACGATAAGGAAGATGGATTGCAGTGTGTTTCAGCATACAAAATCAAGTTGGAAAAGAAACTGACAAAAGAATATGCGAAAGAAATTGTCGCAAAGTTAACTGATGGATTTGTGTACGGAAAGTAATGATTGCCGGCTGTATGACTACAGCCGGATTTTTTTTGTAGGCGAAAATCCTGCATATTGTAGTTAAACAAAACAAAGAAAGGAGATACAAAAATGCAAAAATATATCCAGCTGGAAGGTTTTGTCAAATCTAACAACGAGGCGGTAGAAGCAGTTGTTCAGTATCTTGCAGAAAAATACAAGATTGAAAAAATTAGCCGTCGCATTCTCGTGACTTCAGTTGTGAGTTAGACGGCTCTGCTTTTTAAGTACATAAAAATATCGTTTATGCTTGCTCTGGTAACGAGCCGGCAACGGCGAGTTATCACGACATTTTATTTCTCTACGTTTCGGCGTAGAGATTTTTTTTATTTTCGTCAAAATTTTTTCGCAAAAAACCGTCCCGTTTCTAATTTTTTCAGCATATTAAAGATATAAGAAATTTACAGAAAGGAGGTACGATATGGCAAACTCAAACAGAAAGAAAGCCCGTAAATTACAGGCTGTCAAGAAGGCGAAAGCTACTGAAAAGGAAAAGACCGTTAAGAAGGTAAAACCTGCTGAAGAAAAACCGATAAAGTATACTGTCACAACTAAACAGCAGCCTGACGGCACTTTTGAGTTCTGCGGCGGCAAAGGCGGATTTAATATCATTAAGCAGAAAAATAAAGCATTAGAGCCTTACGGAAAATGCATACATAATTATGGTGTCCTTTTAGAGCTAATTCCAGGAGACAAACAGGCTGCGATTAACCAGCAGATAGGGAATGCCAGGGTCGTACATAATGATTACCTTTCTAAACGTGAGGAATACTACAAGGAAACCAAAAAGGCATTAACGGTTTCACAGTATAAAAAAGAATATCTTCCGGCATTAAAAAAAGAAAAGGAATACCTCAATGATACAGACAAGTTTGTTTACGAAAATGCCTGCCGGAATGTAGATGATGCATACAACAGATTTTTTAAGGGATTATCTGGATTCCCGAAATATGCTTCCAGGACGAAGCCAAATGGAAACAGCTTTACAACAAATTTCACAAACAATAATATCGAGCTAAAGATGATTGACGGCATCCCGTATGTTAAGCTGCCAAAAATCGGAAATATCAGGTTTATCCTTCCAAAAGGAAAGTTATTGGCGGACATCCAGCCGCACGGTGTATCAATCAAAGCTGCAACGGTAAGCAAGGAATCAGACGGTTCATACCGTATTTCACTCAGAATGGAGAGCGTGATTGATAAACCTGTATTTCCAACTGTTATAAATGCAAGGGAGATAATCTCTGTTGACCTTGGACTGAAAGACTTTGGCGTTTTTGGGAACCTGGAGGAATCAATCCCAGTACCAAACCCGAGATGGATTCAGGTTCACGCAAAGAGATTACGGAGATTCCAGCAGAGCCTTTCAAGAAAACAATATGACCAAAAAACGCATACCGGCTCAAAGAACTGGGAGAAAGCCAGGGCTAAGGTTGCCAAAGAGCAGCGTAAGATTGCTGACCAGAGAAGGGATTTCCACCACAAGCTCTCAAGAGCGATTACGGATAACTGCGTTGCATTCATATGCGAAGACCTTGCTGTTAAGAATATGATGAAGAACCGCCATCTGTCAAAGTCAATCGCGTCTGTTGGCTGGTCTCAGTTTTTAACAATGGTACAATATAAAATGGAGCGTGCTGGTAAGTATTTCAGAAAAATCAGCAGATGGTATCCATCATCACAGACCTGCGGATGTTGCGGGTATAAAAATACAGATGTTAAGGATTTGGGCGTCAGAAAATGGAAATGCCCGAAGTGTGGAACCTGGCATGACCGAGATGTCAATGCTCAGCAGAATATATATAAGATTGGGGCGAAGATGCTCCATGACGAAGGGATACAGATTGTCGGTCTCCCTGCAACAAGCAAATCTGCAAACTGATTCTTCAGAAATAACTGTTAACCAAGCAACGGGCAAAACCGGTTACATATAGACAAGCACTCCGGAGACGGAAATAACCAGATAACGAAGCAACGGTACCTCGGGGAAGCGTGGAAGCCGTGGTGAGAGTCCACTTAAAAAAGCCTGCACCGTAGTAGGACTGTCAGCGTAAGGACGCTGACAGAGAGTCTGAGTAAGACACGGCCGGAAGGCAATGCATCGGACAGATGAAGCAGGAAAGAAGACAGAATGGAAGGTGCAACCGGGTCGCAAGATTAGAAAAGCTTGACGGACTGTTGGAAGCCCGTGACTTCAGTCATAGGTTCTTCACAGACTTGCAGGGCTAGTAGATATTATTGCAGTAAGCTACAAAGAGACGATTTAGCCGTCTCTTTTTTTTGCTGTCTGCAAAATCCGGCATATTGTATATACAAATACAAAACAAGAAAGGAAGAAAAAATAATGGCAAAAATAATCAAATTAAATGTGTATGAAAAAAGTGTATATGCGGTACAGGTGGAAGATAACCTGTATATTGACGAGATTGGCGTAAAACATTTGTCCCCGTCTCCGGAGAACTGCAAAAACACCAGAAATGTACCTCCGGCTCTCCGGACGGCATTGGAACACCTTGCAAAAAACCACACAGCAAGAAAAAAGGTAGAAGATAAGCGTACTAAATTCCTTAAAGAAATCAGTCAGCAGCTGAATGAACTTGAGAAAGATGAATGTGCGATAATGAAAGAACTGCGTGATGCAAAAGGTGTAATCAGCAGAGATGAGTTTGTTGATGCTTTTTGCGAAGCACTGCCTGACAGGGTGAAAGATGCAATGAAGCAGTATGGATATTCTGCTGGAAGCACTCCATATGCTCTTGGATACGATGACAACCATATCTACATCATCAGAAATGTAATTGCATATAAATACAACAAAAGCATTCCGTATGCATATGAAGAGTATGACGGCAACTGGATGATGTGTGATGAGGCTGAAGAGATGGAAGCATATAAAAAAGACATCAAAAAGAACGAAAAACTGCTCCCGGTATCTATGCCTATTAATAGTTACATGTGGACAGGAGACAAGTTCTCAACCTGGTATTCCGGAGTGTATGAGATTGCTATTGAAGGAGATATGACAAAAGAATACGCAAAAGAACTTGCAAAGAAATTTGCAAGATAATGCCTGATTTACCGGCTGCAGAGATGCGGCCGGTTTTTTTTGTGTGTTGAAAAATCCGGCATATTGTAATTGTAAATATAAATTTTGTATACAAAGAAAGGGGAATTAAATATGCAGTTTGTAATTTTGAAAGACGAGTATGAGTTGGACCAATATGGAGTTGAAATCAAACATAAGATTGCTACTGAATGCAACGAATATTTGCAGACAGGAGAATGCAGCCTGACAATCAGGCCTGCCGATAGTCCTGATGTGGTTCACGTTGATGAGAATGAGGTTCCAGATGATGTGAAGACTGTGCTGAAAACAGCTTATGAAGCAAGAGAAAAATATCTTTCTCCTGTATCCAGAACGACAAAAGAAGGAGCAGCAAGACTGAGGGCTGATTATGATAATGCGATGAAAGCACTTGATGAGTTTTCGCATAAGGACGAAATTTCACTCTTAGATTTTGTGAAGGAATTTTTTAAACATGTTCCTGATGAAATCAAAAAAGAGATAATTGACAACGAATATAAGGTGATGACGAATTTTTCTGATGTGGATTTTTCCTGTTATGAAGAGTTTGCGAAGATTTCGTCCAAAGAATTAAAAATCTCTCGAAAGAAAATAGCTGCAGATGATGAGGATGCGGTCAAAACTTGTGATTTGGAATTCAATGGAAAAATCACTTATACGACAGACATTAAGGCAATGAAGCTGAGAATCAAATTGTTGGAAGAAAATTCAAAACCTTTACCTGTTCCGTGGAAAGGAGAGAACTATATCAAAAAAGAAATCAAAGCAGGGAAGCATGTAATGGTTGTATATGATGAATATATCATTCCATTCTACGGCATAATGACAAAAGCATATGCAGAAATGCTGGCAAAGTTGTTTCTGAACACTGATGGAAGTATGAAACGATGGCAGGTATGCAATATCAAGAAAAAACTGCACAAGAAAACTTACAGCATCCAGTAATGGATGCTGTTTTTTTTGTTGCGATAAAAAATGAAGCCGGTTTTTTCGTGTGTGGAAGAATCCGGCATATTGCAGTTGTAAATATAAATTTTGTATACGAAGAAAGGGGAATTAAATATGCAGTTTGTAATTTTAAAAGATGATTACGAAGTGGACGAATACGGGATTGAAATTAAACGTGAAAACCCTCCGGAATTTAAAGATTTAAAGCCGGCAATGAAAGTTATCAACGAATATGTGACAACGGGAGAATTCGGTGTGGAAGGCAGACAAGCCGGAGATAAGAATGTGGTTTATATTGATGAATCTGAGGTTCCGGAAGATATCAGAAATGCACTGAAAGCAGCATATGTTGCACAGAAGAAATTTCTTTCTTTGCGTCCTACAACACAAAAAGAAGATGTCGCCAAGTTAGAGGCTGAAAGAGATGAGGCATTCAAACCGCTTAGAGAAGTTTCTCACAGAGAAGAACTCACTCTTACCGAGTTTGTCCAGGAGTTTCTAAATTGTATCCCTGATGAAGTCAAGAAAGAAATGCAGAAAAATGGATACAAGGTCACAACAAATTTTTCTGAGTCTGATTATTCCTGTTATGAGGAATACGCTCAAATCCATGCTAAGGAATTAAAAATATCAAGAAAAAAAGTTGCGGCTGAAGATGAGGAGACAGTGGATGGCTGCGATTTGGGGTACAGCAAAAAAACGACATATGCATCAGATGCTGCGGCTCTGAATTTAAGAACGAAGCTGCTGAAAGAAAATTCCAAGCCCTTATCCGTCCCGTGGACAGGAGAGCATTACATCCGAAAGAGTTCTAAAGCCGGGAAACCAGTAATGACTGTTTTCGATGAGTACTCCATTTCATTTTACGGCATATTAAAAAAGGAATATGCACAGCTACTTGCAAGGCTCTTCCTGAATACGAGTGGAGCAATGCAAAAAGTGCAATTGTCATATGCCAAGAAAAAACTGCACAAGAAAACTTACAGCATCCAGTGATGGATGCTGTTTTTTTTGCTGCAATGCACACAAAAAAATGCCGCCTGAAAATTTCAGGCGACCATAGTTTACAGCGTCAAATTTAACTTTTACCAATCTTATCCAAAATGAGTTTTTTGACATCAAGCAAATCTACATAACCAATTTCGTCTATTGCCTTCAGAATCTGTTCTAATGTACTAGAAGATAAGACATCATACTGTATTAATTTTGTAAGGTTTTTGGCTTCGTTTTTATCAATAAATTCTTTCGCTAAGGCCTTTCCTGCTCTTTTTAAATACTTCTTTGTTTCTTCATTGGGTAAGACTTCATATTCCTGAAATGCAAGAGTACGTTTGAGCTTTGGATTCTTTCCAAATGTTTTATAAAGCGGCTCTGCAAATCCTGTCTTCTGAGAATTCAGCAAAGAATTTATCTCGTCTTTGATTTCCTTGGTAATTGACTCTCTGTTTGGAAGATAAATCGTGTGAGATGGTGTGATTATTTTTGTTGCAGCTGTTCGTTCAACGATATTATCTGGAATATTGTCTGAAGCAAAAACAATTATCTGTGCATTAATATAGCCATATTTGTCAAATCCTTCGAAAGAAGATGGGATAAACAGTTTCTTTATGCGGGCTCCTATAAACGCCTTTTCGCGTATTGTTTTTGTCCCTTCATTTATTTTGACTGTTTCTAATGCTCCGCAATTATAGAACACATAATCATTAAGTTCACTTAACGCGCCCGGAGTTTCTATAATGGCAAGTTTTGTGCAGTTTCTGAATGCGTCATACCCTATTTTCTTGACTGAGTCAGGAATTTTTATAGAAGTAATTTGACAATTAATAAATGCACCGTTTCCAATCTCTTCTACTCCACTCTCTATAATTACATCATCTTTTTTATGGCAAAAGCATGCGACCACTTTACGCATATCTTTTGTGTATACAATATCATCTATAATGATATATTCTGGATTGTTTGAGCTAATTTTGACATTATATTGCTTCAAGTATCCTATATTTGTTTCAGATATATGGTCTGTACCCAAAAATACTAAGTTGTTTGGTACAGAATCAAATGTATTTCGCCTAAAGAAGGCCTTATTGCATTTTATAATCATAGTTGCGTTAATATTATAATTGAGAAACGTAGCCATTACTGTTGCGAAATTTGGGATTATATATTTTTCTGCGTTTTTATCAACATCGCACACGATAGTTCCAGCCATTTTTATACCATCTATAAAAGGCTCCCTCATACATGCTAAGTCAGATTTCTTAAAAGCTTCCGCTCGAACCCATACAATACTTTCTGTATGTATAACCTGATTTGATTTGCAACCAATTAAGGCATCTTCATTAATATTTGTTACATCTCTTAAATCCAGTGGTTCATCTTCTTTCAAACAGAAGGCATTAAGCAAAAGATTTTCTGTGTCGCTCATTTTGTTTATCAACATTGTTCCAGAAGGATACTTCGGATTTGTAGATACGACTTCCCTTACGTTTGGAAACAATGTGTTTGGAAATTTACTATATATTTCATTGTTTTCGCCAAACCTTAAGCGTTTAACACTTGGAAATGATTTCTCATTGCAGTTAAAATTTAAACGTATGCCGTATAAATCACCAAAATCTACCTCTTCCGTATTTGGCTCTACTTTGATATCCATGCAAACACCGTCGCTTACTAAAAATGATACGCCGTTTCTTTTTACCCATTCACCTATTGAACTGTAATTTTTTTTCATTTTCATGGCTGACGCCTCGATCGTATCCCCGATCAGGGCATCCTTCACGAACCAGATATATCCGTCCACGCGGCCGATACCTGCACCGTCCTCTCCCATGTCCTCGATGGTCACTGTAAATTTATCGTTTTTCTTGATTTCCATAATTTGTTCCTTCTATATAAATATTCTTGTTGTACATTTTTATCGCTGAGCCCACTCTGTCCTTTCACCTCACTAACCCAAACTAATAGCGTATATCCCGTACTGAGAATATACCGAATACACAAAGTGCAGAACAGACCTAAAAATAAGACTCAATGCTCAGTTTTTCTTAAGTATACAAGAACTACTCCCGCATTTGCAACCCCCATCATATAAACGAATGTGAAAATCTCTGCCCTATACCGCATACAGGCAAAACAACAGTGAAAAAGTGAATCCGATCCGCATTTTCAAATGAGTCACGTTTTTACGTCAATACAAAAAACCGGCTCCCCGCGCCCCGAAAACTCCCATTCAGAAGTCCCCGGAACCGGAAAACCGGTCTTAACATATCAACTCTATACGTTAAACATTATGTAAATCGCAATGTCCAGTGGGTATTCGCAATCCACTTTGCTGCTTACCTGATTCGATTATGCTCTTGCCTCAGAACCTGCCTTCTTGCTTAACAACTCCTTACCGGATGTAACAACAATGATCACACCGAGAACCATAAGAAGGATCGCAACGATCAGCTGAAGTCCTTCAACCATAAATACTGCGGTACCTGCGCTGAATGCGTTTACAAGAGCAAGTGTTCTCTGAACCAGTGCTGTGAAGGTTACGCAGAGCATGATCACGCACGGTACGATCAGGGTCTTGTTCTGTCTGCCTGTTACCTTTAAGAATACGCAGAGTGTGATCAGAACAAGTGCACTTAACAGCTGGTTGGCGCTTCCGAACAGCGGCCAGATGTTAGCATAGCCGATCTGAGTCAGAACATAACCAAGGAACAGTGTCAGGATTGTGGAGAAATATTTGTTGCATAAAAGTTTTCTCCAGCCTTCAGCGTGTTCCATATCATCAACGCTGAACAGTTCCTGGAAGGACATACGTCCGATACGTGCAACTGAGTCAAGGGTTGTAAATGCAAGGGCTGATACACACATTGTCATGAAGCACTGGGCAACGTAAACAGGGATACCGAACATTTCAAGGAAACCGGCAACGCCTGATGAGAAGATGGCGAATGGCGTGCCTGTGGCAGCTGTACCATCAGCAGAAGCAGCGGCACCTGCAACACACAGAGCCAGAACGGCCAGAAGACTTTCAAGTACCATAGCGCCGTAGCCGACTTTCTGCATATCCTTTTCGTTGGAGATTGTCTTAGAGGATGTACCGGAAGATACCAGGCTGTGAAAACCGGATACAGCACCGCAGGCAACAGTTACAAAAAGGATTGGGAACATGTCACCGGATTTTTCATTGTGGAAACC